>Ga0315915_1000311_pt1 | contig 46016 bp, 31 predicted proteins | sample MpolbnodulesMG_FD_207738 | JGI IMG/M metagenome (GOLD analysis project Ga0315915, IMG submission 207738) | Medicago polymorpha root nodule microbial communities from Los Angeles, California, United States - branched nodules | ecosystem: Host-associated > Plants > Roots > Nodule | place: USA... | reverse complement strand
TTATTTTTTAATCTGATTTTCTCATGCTGATCTCATACATGTGAGAACAACACAATTGCTGATGCTTGTACTGATTTATTGATTAATATTTAATTAGGATTTGGAAATAGCGAAATGAAATTCGGATACACATTCAAAGAGTACCTGCAGGTGGAGCGGGAGTGGCTGTTGGATGAGAATTGTGCACATATTGAATATAACAGGTTGAAAAATGTTTTGAAGAGTTGTCAGAATTGCAAAGACAATAATAATACCTCTTCTCATGATAAAGACCAGTTATGTCACTGTCAATCTTGCCCAGGTATGTCCTTTCTCGACGCATCATCAATTTGAGACTACAAAATTCGATAACCTGTCAACACAGTTCACACACGAGTAGTTTAATGGATACTCCCTCCCTCTGTTATTATAAGCAAAATTGATTTTTTTAGTTTCATTCAATTAATTATGTATGTGGTCCATATTATGAACCACTTACATCATTAATTGAATGGATCTAAAAAGTAAAATTTGCAATTAGAAACTGAGGGAGTATATCAATATTGAACATCCCATTAACCATCAATTGAACTTGATCAACACAGATTTATACATCATTAACAACGATTCAGGTGTTTCAACTACATAAGGTTAAGCACATATAAATTTGTGGTTAATAAGGTTTCATAGATGGTTGATAATATATCTATTAACCAAATCTAACACTTCATTAGCTAATCCCACTTAGTGGGATAAGGCTTGGTTGTTGTTATTGTTGAATTATGTTGTTCTAAATTGATGTTTAAATAACATCTATGTTATAATTATATGCCCTTTTTCCGGATGGTAAGGTACAGGTTCCTATGTAATGTTCATGGAACCGAACAGGGGACTGGTTCCTTCCTGGCCAGGGTTATGGAATAATTAATTAATTGCTAGTATCGGATTACTAGATTACTTAGTCAAGAGTAAGTGAATATATTAGTACAATAAGTAGTGGTTTTAAATATTATATAAATAAGTATAAGACATGGAAATTAGGATGGTTAATATAAGCCTAAAATGGTTGGTGGGGTGAGAGTGTTAATGCCGTCGTTGTAGAATTTTCATCAATGAAAGTTTCCTATGTAGATGGTTCTCTTCTTCTCGAAACTTTTAGTGTAAAATAGCTATGACTCGTGATGGCATCTCAACTAGAAAGCAGTATTGTTCTTCACTTACAAAACTCCTTTAAAACTTGTGGATGTTCATGGAGAAATACAAGCGAACTTAAAAAAGGATTTAGATTCAGAATCTAGTTTTAACTTAGATGAAAATCTATTCTTTAAAAACTCATGGTTTGTAAGATTCTGTTAATATTTATTTTTTCCATGATTGTTTTTTAAAATGTTTATCCAAACTGACTCACGGTGCTTATATTTAAAGCTGAGATTAGTTTTTATTCATCAACATGCGGTTAAGCCGAGTGGTTATGGACTCGGGCACCTTAAGCAAGAATGGTTAAAGCTTCGATCTTTGACTTTTGTATGGAAATCTTTTTGGAAGCAGAGAACACACCTTATACAGCCCACACCAAGTTCTCCAACAGAGATCAGTCATTGTTAAACAGTGTAGATACTTTGTAACTATATCATATTTATAAAAGAAAAAGTGTTTATTTAGTGAATATGATTGTACTTCAAGAACCCCTATAATACTGCAGTTTAGTAACATGTAATAATTTAATTTATGGTTTGCTGTCTTCGGATATTCTTTGCAATTGACCAGAGCCTTTGTGAATTGCCATTAATTTTAAACTATGTCTAATCAAAATACTCGAGTATTATTACTGGTCTTTTTATTTAACCAAAGTGTTTACTTTATGCAGTCTAGTAATGTATTTTTGTTTTCCACTTGCAGTGTGCGACCAGAAGTTCTTTTCCGAGTTGATGAAAGAAGCATCAGATATAGCAGGATACTTTAGTTCAAAAGTTCAACATCTCCTTCATCTTCACATTGCAAAAGGACTACAGAGATATGTATTGCGTATGCGCCAGTGTTTTAAAAATGACAGGGAAGCCCTTGCTCAAGAAGGGAGAATTCTAATTGAGTACATTACCATGAATGCAATTGCGATGAGGAAAATACTTAAGAAATATGATAAAGTACGTATAAAGTGAGACAATTGCTGCTTAGTGCATCCCCCTCCATTTTCATTTATACTTATTTACTTAAGCGTTTTTTTGGTTCACTCTATCGTTAATTACTAAAATAACTCATTTATTGATAACACGGTCTATAATGAATACAAGGGACTCTATTTTTGCATATGAGCCCATATGAAAATGAATAAGATAACAAGGATAACTAATCTAACTAGCTCTATGATAGAAACATATTAACAAACTATATATCGAATATCCTTTGTTATTTTACTACAGGTACACAGTTCTGTGAATGGGGAGAATTTCAAATCTAAGATGCAGTCTGAGCATATTGAACTTTTACACTCACCTTGGCTGGTTGAATTGGGTGCTTTTTACCTGAATTCGAGTGGACAAGATGGTTGCGAGCTTGATGGAGTCCGTGGTCACTTTTCATGTGATTTAAATGTAACGGATGCTGTAATGACATTGATTCTTCCAGATTCTATTAAGCTTGAATATGATCTAAATTGTGCAATTTGCCTGGTAAAATCCTATTTCCATGCCATGCTATGAAAAAAAAAATTGTATATATTAGTATCTTTGATAAATGCTTGGCCTGTGATATGATAGGATTTTGTTTTCAATCCATATGCATTGAGTTGTGGCCACTTCTTCTGCAAATCATGTGCTTGCTCTGCTGCATCTGTGATGACTTTCCAGGGCCTTAAAGCTGCAAGCCCAGAGTCAAAGTGTCCTATATGCAGAGAGGTATGATTTTTGCACTATAAGAGTGCCATATATAATGACACAAAATTTACTAGTTCAGTTGTGCATCTTGACAGAAATGTGTTTGGTGTAGGCGGGCTGGTCAGCCTTTCTCTTTTAAGGATGGTATTTTCCCTGTCTGACTCACTCTAGATATCAATCACTAGAGATCCCCAACCACGACTACAATCGGAGTACCTCGCCGATTTTTAAATGGGGTCAATTCTTGCCGAGTTGGTTTGAAGAAGTTTTAACAAATTTATCCAACTATCAACTCTCTTCTTCTCCCTCTCTTAAGCCTGCTACTTTAATTTTAAGCAACTCTTGCTTGTATAAAGAACAATCCTTCCATGTGTCAGCCCCACGCACAAACTTTAGTTGTCAAATAAAATAGGAACAAATTCTTAACTTAAGAACCCAATACGACACCTCATTAGAGATACTCTTTGTTAGGCATCAGGTTTGGGACTTAGACCAACAAATGGGCCAAATGGAGAGTTGGCTACAGATTTTGCTTATGTGGATAATCTCTTAGAAGGATATGTATTTACATTAAGGAGAGGGGTAGCAAGTTGAGGGCATTCAATAACAGTTTGACTGGAATCTTCGGTGTTGAGCAGTGAGAGAAATATCTATTCTCTAAGGAGCTTTTGCTCTGGCGATACAGCGGTTTTTCCTTCTGCAATACATCTATTTTTTAATAAATAATGGTATTTCGATCTCTATTAAATTCGGGTTCCTATCACTCGTAGTTAATGTGCAAAGTCTCAGTTATCTTGTTTCCATAAGTATATCATTATATGATTATGACAGGCATTGTGGCCTATCTTGAATTTCATTGATGTAGCTGTTATGGAATTCGGGTAATGTCCTTTATCATGGACACAACATTATGTCATTTATCCTAGTTATCCTTTGGATCTTTACAACATAATTTTAGTTTGCTTTTGTTTTTAATCATCAAAACTTACCGTCATTTTTATTTTTATTTTTATGCAGGTCGGAGTTTATTCCAAGGCAGTCCGAATGTTAGAGCTCGATCTGCTTATGAAAAGAAGGTATTGTCCAGTACAAAATAACATTTCATAGCATTCATGTATGAACACTGTCATCATCATAGTTACTTTCAATATTTCCATAGCATTCATGTGTGTGCACATTGTCATCATCATAGTTACTTTCAATATTTCTCAGGTGCAAAGATTATTGGAAAGAAAGGCTAGCCAGGGAAAGAGTTGATCAATTGAAGCAGTCAAGGGAATTTTGGAATATGCAATCCACATATACAGTGGGATTGCTGTAGGTTTTGTTGTTATGATTTGTGCCGTTGAAACATTTTTGTAGGAGTGTAGCAAATGCCAAATAGAAAATGGTTTTTGATCAAAGAGAGAAACGGCAAATAAAAACGAGAACTTAGGGAAGTTAGTGGCACCCTCAACGGTCCATATTTGAGGTAGAGTTTGATTGTCCTATAGACAGTCAATTTTTTCTCTCTCTCGGATGTTATGCCTTATTGCTTAATTGTTATTCTTTTCATATTTAAACTTCTAAACTTTTATTTGAACAACTCTCGGAGATAAAGAGCTAGCAATTTGCTTGGATTAGCTTACCCAATTTACAAAATAACATTTTAAAATTCTATTAAGAGATATTATGGGGGGAAAATAATTACTTTAGTGACAAATATGTGGATAGTTACAATGAATTACACATGCCAAAATATGTTTGGATGAGATGCTACAAGTCTTCTTGAGTTTAACAACGATGATAGTCTATTCAAGCTTAATAAGGTCTTGAGTATGCATCAACATTAAAACTTTTGAGAGAACTATCCAAATGAGAGATCAATGGATAAACTCAAGGTCAACCTTTAAAGCAGATGGACGACCATCATGGCTCATAATAGCTCAATTTGACTAGCAAGGTCCTACCTCAATCAACACTATACTGGTTTGACCGTTCAATTCATGCCAAGTTACTCCAGCCATCCATTATTTCACTCAGCCATGTGCTACCTCAACACTAGTTTGATTGTTTAAGTCATGTCAGGCTAGCTCATCTCACCAAGTCTGGTCCTACCTCAACACTACTTAAATTTTAAGTCATGCTAGCTCACTTCACCTAGTGAGGTCCTACCTCAACACTAGTTTCACTGAATCAACAATATCGAGCTCACCCTCAACTAGGTTGCGTAGGTAACTTGCAGAGGGTCCCCCTTTCCAAGTGCCTCAAGACTTGCTAGGCAACACAATGAAGTAAGCTACACGTGCTCTGACTCCACATGTCATGTACGAACAACCATTGTCGCTGAAGCGCGTCCCAACTCCACACACACCTCTATACGAACAATATATATTAAAGAGGGGTAGACAACTCCATGCGCTACCGTACTTATACCATATGCCAAATGAGAAACTCTGGATCACAACTTAATAAGTCTTGGTTATCAAAGATAGTCTCACTAGGTTACCAAAGAGAGTCTCATTTGGATTCTCTCTATTGAAATTTTCTCAAGTTTTCTCAAGTTGAAAATTCTCTCCAACCATCAAACATGAGAGACTAAAATGAATTAACGCAATTTTCATATCCATGTTTGGATCCTAGTTCTAAGCCAAAGCATTTACACTATTAGCTTGTTTGGTTATATAGATTTTCTAAGCCAAATAATTCATTTATATTTTTCAAAAAAAATGGAATATGTTATTAAAAAATTTAATTAATTTTTTCCATCGTTAATTAGAAAAATTCGTAAAAAAATATTTTAGTTATTAATTATTTATAGTTGTATCTTGTAATTTTTTTTAGTTGTATTCAATATTTGTAGTTATTAATTATTTATAGTTGTCCTTTGTAAAAAAAAAAAAAACTCCCTCTTTGAAAAATTTCAAATACGTTTTCCTTTAATGTTTGAATTTGCATTTACAAAAATAAATGTGTTTAAATTTCAAGGTTGATGCTCATACGTGTTTGTATAAAAAAAGTCCATGTATATAAATTCACATATAATTTACTCAGCAAATGAACATTTTTTTTATAATAATTATAAGAATTTAGTGGTGTTTAGCTAACAGGTAGCTAGGCCTGAATGCTAATATTAAAAAGAAAGTCTCTCACTCTCACTCTCACCTGTTTGCTGCTGAGACAGAATGTCGTCGAATTTGTTGAGCTCATGCTTATGGCTCTCTCGCTTTCGTTCTTCTTCAAAGTATTTGTTTCACCTATACCGCACTCCTCTCAAAAACGCACCTACCTCATCCTCATCCTCATCCTCATCCTCATCCATTCTCTTCAACTCACACAGAACAACAAACAATTACCCTTGTTGCTCAATTCCTTTGGCTCTCGCTCTTTCTGTTGTTGGCTCACTCTCTCTTCAACCTCATTCCGATCCTTCCTTCTCCGATATTATGGATGATAGAGATGTGAGTTTCGGGGGCAAAGGTAGCACACAGTATGTTGTTAAAGGATCACAGAAAGAGTTTCCGCAAGAGCTGCTCCAGGAGTTGAAAATCATCTGTGAGGTGCAAAATCCTACCTTATCTCCATATCTCATCAATTGGTTCCAATTTTGAAAATTATTAACTTTGGTTTGTCATTGTCGGGAAGCTGCCCAGTCTTGTTAATTAGTTGCTAGTTGATGTTAAGAATACTTTTACTACTGAAATCAGAACTAAGTCTTGTTAAATGAGAAACTGTGTTGCACCTTTAGGTTTCACCTTGTGATTATCAGCCCCAATTCTTATAATATTCATATCTTCAGGATAACATATCCCTCGATTATGATGAGAGATATATCCATGGAAAACCACAAAACAGTTTTCACAAGGCTGTTAATATCCCAGATGTGATTGTTTATCCCAGGTGCGACAAGCTTTGAACCTTTGGCTGAAATTTTTGATTCATAATTCATCTGCTCATAGTTCCAAAATGATGTAGTTAATTAGTGTAACCCTTTTAGATTTCAACTTCATTGCATGTTGGTACTTGCATCATTTGAGTTTAAAAGGCTTAATTAAAATGTTGTTCTCCTTTACCATTTGAGTTTTCAAAATAAAACTTTTGAATTTACTCACTGCTATGCGGTGTGAACATGTTATTCGTGTTTCCCTTGTGGAGTTGTAATAGTACAGCTACTATAGTGAATATGCTAGTGTAATAGTTATAGTAGTTGTCAAATTGATTTTGTCTAGAATCTAGATATTTTGTTGGTAACCAGTAGCATGGTTCTGAACACCACTTTGTTAGTAATCTAGATGAATCAATGTTTGATCCCACTCACTGCTGTTTGAAATGGGAGAAGTATTTGTAGTTAATTTCTATGTTGAGATAAATTCTAGATTACACGGTCATTTGTATGCTTACAGAACAAAAAATTGATTCATCTCCATCAGTTCTCTGAATCCTGGAGAACCATAATTTTCATGTTTCCTTATCTTAACTTCTTTTGCACTCACATGTTTTATATCTAATATTTAACTTGTCAAGAATCGATAAAATGACTTCTTTCATGTGCATTGCAATATCAAATCATACACACACATATATTGTCTTTTATTTTTACGAACAAATACATCAAGTCCAACACACACACACACACCAAAAAAAGGTATCTAGAATAGACATGAATGAACGCAGGTTAGTAGGAGTGTTAAAATATTGCAGATATGTTGTTGTGGTAAAGTTAAAGCATCCGCCTGTATTTTTTTTTCCTGCATTATACTTCTTGTGTCATTTGCAGATCAGAAGAGGAGGTCTCAAAGATTGTCAAATCATGCAACAAACATAAGGTTTGAGTCCCTCCAACTCAGCTAATGTCAGTGAAGAATGAACATGTTTAAGCTCATTGTTTCACCTTCTTATCATCATATAGTATCGACATGTGGATCAGACAAATATATATCCTCATTGTACCTCTTGTAAACCTGCACTTTTTTTTTTGAAGGGTTGTAATCCTGCACTTTTCATCACAACATCTGTGGTCTATATTGTTCCATTTTAAACGTTATTTCTGATGTTTCCTTCATTCTTTAAATGTTCTGCTTTGGTAACTGTTTCCGGGATAGTTGATCGCAAATATCGAAAGTATAATTTCTCGTTTTTGGCTATCAACTTGATTTGACTGTAGTTTGCGTTTAAGTGTCAACTTGTGCAACGTTCATTCCACATTTTCTTACGGTTAGCTTCTATTAAGTCATCTGCAATAAGTCTATTTCAAATTTCTTTCCAGATTTTCTCATTTCTTTTAGTACTATCTACTTCTTTTAGTGTTAATTCACACGCTTTGGCCTTTTCCTAACTATTTAATTTTTCAATCAACAGTTATATGCATGGCATGTATTTGGTGCCCTTTTGTACAGAGTTTAATTTTTTGGTTTTGTTATAAATAAATTTTTGCTTGAAACACTTTTGTTGTGCCTTCTAAATTAAAATACTTTAAGTGATATGGTTTTTATCCGTGAATGTTAATCATTGTAAAGCCATTTACTGGTTCTCACTTGATTCATGTTTTACGGAAGCAGTTCATGTTCATTAAAACCCTATTATTTCGTAAAGAATTTTATTTTATGTTTTTATTTCACGTTTCACCAGATTAGAAAAGGTCAAAAAAGTTGTTTTTTTAATTGCATGAGGTAACTTTATATTATAAAGCAATGTTAATTTTGAGTGTAAGTCTATTCTAATTATAGTGTTATGGTCTATTCTGGTTTTAGAGAATGAGTTATCATGATTAATCTTCTATACATGTTTGAGGGGAAACATTACATCTCTTACTTGGTTTACGTTACATTAATTTTTTGGTAACAGATTCCTATTGTACCTTACGGAGGAGCTACATCAATCGAGGGTCACACTTTATCTCCCAATGGAGGGGTTTGTATTGACATGTCATCGATGAAAGTATGTACATGTTCTATTAGAATAATTTAGTTGTCGTTGCGTGTACCATTATGTAAAAAGTATATTTGTTTAGATTCATTTAATCATGCAGACTACAGTAAACTTGTGCATATAGGCACGGATTTGACATAACAGATAATTTTTACTTTAGCTGTTATACTTACACCGCCTACTGGTTCAATCTATAGAGAGTGAAAGCATTACATGTTGATGACATGGATGTGGTTGTTGATCCTGGGATTGGGTGGATGGAGCTTAATGAGTATTTGGAACCATATGGTTTATTTTTTCCACTTGATCCAGGTTAGTTGGATATTCCTGGGAATATCTCTGATTATTGATGAACAAAAGAGACGTGGAAATCAAGAAGAAAGCATTTATTTTTTTATTGTATGTTCCATGAAAACTGAAGCATTTACTTGTTACATGCAGGTCCTGGTGCAAGTATTGGAGGGATGTGTGCTACACGTTGCTCTGGTTCGTTAGCTGTGAGGTGGTTACTTTCCTTTTATATGTTTTCTTCATCTATTGCTGGCAATTACTGTCACCTGCTGGTTAAAATGTTTAAACTCTGCGGGTGTCAAATTGTCCGTGCTTACAAGGTCAAGTATTTGGTTGCTTGTGGCTTGTAAGTTAAGATTACTAAAATTGATTTGAATGTAAATCTATCACTTAATATATGTGGATTTTATAAAATCCCGTTAAAAAATCTACAGAACTATTTTATTATACTCGGCATGATGTTTCCCCCTTACTGATTTGTAGGTATGGAACTATGCGTGATAATGTCATCAGTCTCAAGGTTTGTTAATCCTAAATTTTGGTGATGCATTGGTGTGAGTGATGTACTTATTGCACTGAGTATGTTATACTTCTAGGTAGTTCTTGCCAATGGAGATATTGTGAAGACTGCATCTCGGGCTAGGAAGAGTGCTGCCGGGTTTGTTTCATTCCTTTCCTTTTATCTATTAATCAACTTCACTTCTAATTTTTTCACCTTCCATGTATGAATGCTACACAGCTTCTTTTGGTTATATTGCAAAACACTTCATAGAATCCCCCTTGGAACAATATAGAGTGACATGCTCTTCTTATTTTTCTTTAAATTGTATATTCTAGGTATGATCTGACCCGCTTGGTGATTGGGAGTGAAGGAACTCTTGGTGTCATAACAGAAGTAACACTGCGGCTTCAGAAAATTCCCCAGTTTTCAGTGGTACATAGGTTCTTTCTTTTTATTTTTCTGTGTATCCTTTTCTCTAAGTTTAATTTGATAAACTGAAATGGGTTATTATCATAAATTTATTAAATCTAAATGTTACATTCCCTTGTTATGTAATTTGATTTAAACTCATTAAAAACATTCTTGTTAATTTTGATCCTCGATATATATATCAATGCAAGCTGTATCATCTGAATTCCGAACTTGGATCGCGAAGTCAGTGTTTCCAGTTTCTGTCCTGGAAAAAATCTTTAAGCCAAGGTGCATGTGATGTGATTAGCATGGCTTGCAATATTCATGTTACTTTTTGCTTTTCACTCTGCGGGATATCTTAACATTGCTCTATTCCTTTCTACTGCTTAGTGTTGCAATTCTTCCTCCTCTTTTCACTTTATCTCAATATCACATTGGCAGTCTGAGCTAGAAAAAGCACATTGTATACACACCCTTCCATAATATCAGAAGGTCAATGTGCATTAAGCAGTGTACTTAGAGTTGGAAATTTAATCTATTGATACTGCTATTCGGCTAAATTAAATATCAAGTACTCGTTCACCTTTGGGAGAATGTTTATGCTTTCATTTCTTGTTTTCTCTTTTGATTACAAAACAATCACATTATTTTCAGTTTGTTTTCTGTTTTCAATGATTTGTACAGGAAACATTGTTAACAACTTTGTTTTAGTTTCTGTGACAGATTTGTAATTATAAGTGAAAACAAAAAATGTTTTCTCAAATTTAACGGGCCCTAAATTTCTAAATATGGGGTTATTTTCTGTATCAATTTGATTTTATGAGAGATCCTGGCAATTAATCCATTCATTATTGTATAAGCTTCATTTTCCTACTGAGTATCATCCGGTACTTGTCGGTTGTTTCGCAGAAAGTATTGGAATTAGAAAGCGGAGATTTAGAATTATAAAGTCTGTTTGTTTCAACATTCATGTCATATCATCATAGAAAATGGCTTCTGAACTACAGTTTTTTACCTTCACCGTCATGAGCTTTTATTTAGATGATGGTGCATGAGGAAATATGTCCATAGATAACTTATTGCATCTTTTTTCTTCCAGAATGCATTCAAAGCTATTGCAATATGTGCATGATGTGAGTTATTTGAATTCATATAGATTACCTAACTAATCAAAACACAGGTTGCAATGTGCAATTTCCCTTCTGTGAAGGATGCAGCAGACGTTGCTATTGCCACTATGAATTCTGGAATACAGGTAGAATTCTGATTTCAAATTTTCTTATTATATCATTCTTGATCCAATCATGATGTTTCTGTTTATGGTGACTAGGTGTCAAGGGTAGAGCTATTGGATGAAGTTCAAGTCAAAGCTATCAATATTGCTAATGGGAAGAATTTGCCTGAATCTCCAACTTTGATGTTTGAATTTATAGGAACAGGTGAGCATGGATATATGTAATTTGATTTACCTATATTAATCATTATTTCCCACATACATATGCGTTTTTCCCCATGGATCATAAAATTAGAGATAATTTATGTTGATGAACTCAATCTTTGAAGAGGGCAAAGGTAATAAAGGTTAGAACATGAAAATAAGAATTGTTCCGTTAGCTCTATCTCAATATTGGATACCGTGTGAATCTGTTATCTATTAGCTAAGATTCTCAGGATCTAATGATATAAGCTTCTCATGCAATAAACATACAAAATGTTAAACTGATATTGGTTATGGATAAAAAGATAAATAGAATACATATAAAAAATGAGGTGAAGGAAGAGGACATGAAGTGCTTAGTTAAACTCTTCTTCAACAATGAGTGCTTATGCCATTAATGCTTCAATTCAATAAGCTATTTGCTTTGGATATGCATGATGAAAAGATATGTGTTTTCAACGATCAACATTTGTCTCCACTGTAAAATTTAAGGTAAACGGAAACAGAAGATGGGATGAGTGTTAAGCTACACATAAGCTAAAACTAACTTAACGGCATATAATAATTTCTTTCAAATACTTAAGCAAATGTTTATGTCCTTTTCAATGAATGCGGCACATTTTCCTAAGTAATCGTAATACCTAGCGTACTGATAATCTGATAATGTATATTCTTCAGAGGCATATGCACGTGAACAAACGCAAATTGTTCGAAAAATTGTATCTGAGCACAATGGCTCAGATTTTGTATTTGCAGACGAGCCTGAAGCAAAAAAAGAACTGTGGAAGGTAGTGGTCCTTTATTATGGAAGCAAAATATCCATGCAAAATTAACAACATTAAGATTTTAAAGAGTGTCTCTCAAAGTCACTGTGTTGCCACCCAAATTCATAGTTTCGAGATTTACTGTAATTTACCTCACTATCATATAATGGGTATTATCATTTATTTCTACATTTAGGCCCATATCTTGTTCATATGCAGGTAAGGAAGGAAGCACTCTGGGCTTGCTTTGCTATGGAACCTAATATGGAGGCAATGATTTCGGTGAGTTAGATCTGAGATGTATATCTTAACTTCTATATTGTGATTTACATGTTTAGTTGATAGGATCAATTAAAGAATTTCATCTAATCCTCAAAGAAAATGGATTTTGTTCTGATTTAAAAGTCAATGCGTGTATTGTTGATAGGAAAAAGGAATAAGAAGAATGATTTGTTTTCTTTCTTAGAACCTATTTTTTGTACATCATCTTTTGCATTAGTAGTACCACCTTCCCTCTGTAAACATCTTCCTGCCCCAAGACCAAAAGAAAAGAATACCTGTGATTAAGACTTGAAATAGAATCATTTGAAGCAACATAAATTTGGTTTCATTCGGGTAGTTTCTCTAAGATTTTCTTTTGGTGGTGTTTTTACTTCTGCAGGATGTATGTGTTCCTCTATCTCATCTAGCCGATATAATTTCAAAGTCTAAAAAGGAGCTGGATGCATCGCCACTGGTTTGGTATGTCTGATCAGGGTTATTTTAATATGGATGTTGAACAGTTGAATTCAGTTGTGTTATTTAGTTTTTTTTTCCAACAATGACGGATAATCAACCAGACTGATGCCAATGCATGTTGCTATTGTTGTTTCTTGGCAGCACAGTGATTGCCCATGCTGGTGATGGTAATTTCCATACGGTAATTCTATTTGATCCCACAAAAGAAGAACAACGGCGGGAAGCAGAGAGACTCAACCATTTTATGGTTCACGCTGCCTTGTCATTGGAAGGTATTTAATAATTTGCCTGTTAGTGTAATATTTCAGATGCCTCTAGCATTCATTGTTTCTTTTTGAAATCCTTCATAATGACATTGATAAAGCAGTTACAATTTTGGAATTTGGTTTATTTTGCTTCTAAACAGGAACCTGTACCGGCGAGCATGGTGTTGGCACCGGAAAAATGAAGGTACTGAACTAGAATCTATGTTTCTTAAAAGCTCTACACATGATGTTGTTTACTCGTGGAACTTTCCAACTTTACATAATTCAACAAATCTTATAAAATATGGACATAGTATGCTGTATGTTAGCTTCTAAAAGAATAAGCCTTTGCAGTAATGTGGCTAAACAGTGGAAACAAAAATAATAAATTATTTCTACTATGCTTTCATGAAATGGTTTAAGCAAGACGCAGTTATGAATTGATTTCTACTATGCTAATCCACCCTTTGTTTCACAATCGGTTGTTATTATGAATCGTAGTTTTCATGCTAAATTGGCAAGAGACAATTATGTTTTGATGCTCCATGCTGTTTTTTTTTTTTTAAATTTCCCAATGGGCTATGCCTTACCTTAGACTTGTGAGTTTTATCTTTAAAATAATAAAATTTTCATCCCTTGGGATTTTTTTTCCAGTATCTTGAAGAAGAACTAGGAGTGGAAGCATTGAAGACAATGAAAAAAATAAAATCAGTCCTAGATCCTAACAATATCATGAATCCAGGAAAGCTCATCCCTCCCCATGTTTGTTTGTAAAAGTACCCCTTGCTCCAATAGGCAAATGTGCAATGCAATCTCCTCAAATTTACAAATTAATGAATGCCTTGCAGTTTCTAGCATTAGGTGATGTCTAACGGATCAGTTTCTTACTATACAATAAGGATATTGTGCACCCATTTCACAGTTTCTCCCCCTCTCCTGGGTCCAAGAAAGTCTATGTCAAGAAATGTTAATGTAATGGATAGTCCTGTAACAGTATTTTTCATGTTGTCATTTTACCCCCTTTTCATTTACCTTTTAAATATTAGTATTACTCTACTTAGGGTAAGTCAACAATAGAACACATTATCAATCTTGCACCATTTTAAGTTGTCAATTGTCGTATACTTTGAATAGGATTGTGAGACAAAATAAAACAGTAAGATTCTGTACACAAGTACTGGTCTTAAATTATACACAGTGGCATGTCAACCGGTGTACTAAGTTTAATTTTGTTTAATCTTAGCTTAATTTTGATACACCTGTGAAAAGTATTACACTGTCAACATATCACAATCATTTATGTGTGGCTTAAAAAATTATTGTTACTGTTGAAGTCAAACGTTTTGAATGATTTAACGATTATGATTAATTGGTAATGTAAAATAAATTACACTATTTTCTTACTATTTATTTATTTGTTTATAAAACTTATAAGATCAAGCACGGATTAATATTCGGCAAGTGGCATTTTCAAATTGCAAAAGCTTCTGCTAGATCTTGATGAAAACGACAAGTGCATATTGAAATGAAGTCATATCTTTGCATTTACACAATTGGATAGATTTGGATATGCTTCAGCCTACAAGAAAGATGTGCTAAGTATACCATTTCGAACCGCAACTTGGTTGAGGCTGATCTTATGAATGGTGCTTCTTAGATGATTAGATCTGCATGTATCTCTCATTTGCAATGCAGGAGCTGAGTGAGATCAATATGAACTGTTAGAGGATATATCATTGCATCACAGTGACACAGCTTCATGGCTATCTCAAAGTAAGGATATGTTTGGTGGGTGATATTAAGACCACCACACAATTTATGCAGCCAACACCCATCTTATTTAATTTTTTTTTTCTTTCTAAAAATCTCAAGCTATGTATAGCACCGTTGGTTTAAAAAAAATCTTATTTTTACTTTCAATTGCAAAAATACTTTCAAATTTTTCACTTTGTTTCCTGTTTTCAAATGAAATTTATACAAAAAGCAATAAGAAAAAGTTTTCATTTTTTGTACAATTCTCTATAATAGAAAAGTGGACAAATTAAAGTTTGATTTTGCAATGAAATGTGAAAACAAAAACAAAAATGAAAAACATTATCTCATTCTGATTAGTCCTTAAACCAAAATAGAGTCCAATTGGGTTTGTCGCATGTCGCAGTCACATACTTTTTATAAAAAGAACCATAGTTAGATACATCTCCTTGGTGCCCCTATTCAGATGCACTAACTATATAAAATTATAAACTTTTTATCAGCAAGAGATCACGTTCAGTAGCATTTCGCGGCGGACTAAAGGGTCTTTCTTATTGTTAAATATCATCCACTATGAATTTCCTTCTATTTGAGTGCTTAAGTAACTTTTTATTTTTTAGGGGAGTGCTCAAGTAACTTAATATACATTCTTCATTTATATTTTTTATAATGTTAGTGCTTAATAAAAATATAGTTTTTGTTCATGCACACATAGACATAGTTCAGTTGATATAATCGTCATATATAAACGTCGAAGTTCAAACTTAGAATTTCTCATTCATTTACCTTAAAAATTGAATTCAATCCCATAATCTATTTTACAAAAACAAGTAATTTCTCTAGCCAAACAATTTAAAAAGTTTATTAGCTGGCTCTCACCAATGATGATATTACATATTTTCACTCTTCGACAATATCCATTCATTTTTTAAAACAAATTGACCTAGAAGGCATAGCTAAAAGTGAAGAAAGTGACTCATTCTAGATGTTTTTATTTTATGGTGGTAATTTTCTTACATTACCATTCCAAAACCAACACGTGCTCCTTATACTTTTCAAACTTGATCCATAAGTGATAGAAAGACAAAGCATATTTATATCCTTAAGAGAACAAGACAAAATAGGGAGCAACCCTCCTTTTGTTCAAGTTGTGGATGCATGCAATTAAACTATTCCTATTGGGGCTTAGAAAATAACCTATTGACCAATAGAATGGGTGACCCGTGATGTGGGGAGAGTCTATGGATTCTGTTTGTCTCGTTTATACTTTCTAGTTGGTCTACAAAAGATATTGATAAGGATGAATTAGAAATAGCAAGTCAAAACAAAAATTGGTTCTAAACCTAAGAGATTCTCGAATCTCAAGGGACTTCTTTCTCCTTTCATATTGAGTCAATTTTACACATCCAATTTGCATAACGAGTTGATTAATAGCAATACACTAATACTATTCATATTCACATGTACTATTCACTATAGTAAACAGTGTATTGATCAAGAAATATGATTGGTGGTTCTTATTTTTTTCCAAATCAACTCTTTCCACCAAAAAATTATTACGCCATATACAATTAAAGGTATGAATGAGAATATAATAACTAATATTATCTTCAACTCTTTCTATCAAAAAAAAAAAAACTCACCTTATTACGGTGTTTATTCTCAAAATGGCGAAATAGTGTTGCTATGGCACTCCTCTTAGTTTAACAAATGAAGGAACCTCTAAAATTTCAACAGCCTGATCCCAAAATACTTCAAAGTTTTGTCAAAATATTTGAGCAAAAGTTTTATATAACAAGATATTGAATTATGATGATATAAAACTTTTTCCTTTCATCAAAAAAAGTTTCTTGTTCCAAAAATATAATAATTAACTTCACTTAAAAGGGAGGAAGCAATGTTTTGACATATTAGGAGCACATTTCTCTTCAAACTAGTTTATTTTTGCCTGTTGATTGTAATGGAGTCTCGACTCCTAGAATGATCACGTTGTAGTTTTCTCTTCAAATTAGTTAGATCAGATTACCATAAAAAAAATGCAACGTAAAACATGAAAAATAAATTATTGTTTCACACGACAAAGATAATAAAGTAAGATTAAACCAATATAAAACCATATCCTATTGTACATTTTTTTTAGAGGATATCTTATTAGTACAAGTTCAAACAAAAAATATTTCTACTTTTTAGACATGACAGTATTAATTTGTAGTGCCTTTTATGTATGCCACTAAAATTTTAAACACCAGCAATATGACCTTAAGATATACTTAATCTATTATTAAATGAACTCATCTAATCACCCGGATAAGCCATTATCATGGCTACTTATCTTGGCACTAACACTAGTAGTTGAAATAGTACACCATAAAAATGAAACAACCTACATGGATCCAACTCTAAATTCCAAAGCACCAATCACCATTCCTTTTAGTGTGATATCTGATCTAACTAGTTATAATTATTATCTATTAATTGGTCGGATCTCCACAATCCTCTCACAAATTTTATTAACAATTTACTACCTTTTTGTTTGTATTCCTTTTTTTTTTTAGATTATGAACAAGAAAATATATATATAAAGGTTTGTATTCCCTTTAATGATGAAGGATCAAGTAATAAAAGTTGGAGATAAGGGGCCTCTTTGGATTGACTTATTTTTTACTTTATGTAAATAAATTAACTTTTATGTATCATTCATAAACTTTTTAAAGTGGTTTATTAAAAAACGTCTTATGAAGATTCAACTTTTGTTAGTGAAAACTTATGACCTAACATAAAAGCTTATTTATTTGGATAAGTTATTTTTCTTAAGTTAAAAAATATATCAATCCAAATGAATCCCAAATCAAGGACAGTGGACTCAAAAGTTGAGACAACCGTCATTAGGGCGTAAGCCAAAGCCTATTGTCCCTAGCCAAATGTTTGGAGGATGAAGAAAGAAAAAAAAGAGAAGTACCAACATTACAATCGTAATGGCCTTAATCTTAATCTTGGAGTCGTGGAAAGAAGTCACAATGATAGAGTTTCCAATCTCAAGTCTTGATTGTTGCTATGCTTTTCTAGATCCTCTAATTTTATCTTAATGCTTTTATAAATAAATTATGAATATGACTGTTTCAACTTGGCTAATCAAGATAATTGATATAAGTATTACAAGATCAAATTACAACCCTTTGGTTATAATCAAACTTTTTTAAATGAATTGAATAATTATAACATTAATTTTCATAGAAAAGAGCTCTTGAGATTGAAAATTCTATCGTACGAGGAAAATCTACAATCTTTAGATTTTTTTATTTATTATATTGTTAAAATCTTTTCTTGTTTTCCAAAAATTAACGCAAATCTAAAAATTCAAACCTTTGACTAGTAAATTTAGAGAATTAAATCGATATTCAACGTTAGTCTCTTGGATTCAATACTCTGTCTCTTATACTATGATGATATACCCGTGCATTTGTGTGTGTATCATCAAGTACAAAATGTGCAAGAATATGACATGAAAAAGAAGGTGTAATACAAGACCATAAAAACTCCCCAATAGAAAAATTAAAATAAAAAGATTTTCGATGAACGCCAATATGACAACAACCAACACCCCCGCAAGCAAGAAGAATTAAAAACACATGCAACTTCAACACTGGGCATGTTAGAAAACGTAAAAAAATCTTCTTGATAAATTATCATTGATAAATTAGTGGATAATCGAAACTAGGCGACTTAGCTCTAAATCACTACCAAAATTGAATTTTGACCTTTGAACAATATAATATTGCGCTCCTTCAATAACAACCATGTACTCACAAATCAAATATTGTTCATATGCATTGTTTGGCAAAACACAACAAGTGCCTAACCATTTCAAATTTGCAAACCAAATATTGGCGAAAACTGCACAATTAAAGAAAAGATGATTCAAGACTTTGATCCACATCCCTAAAAAAACTTTGTTTGACCCACATCCTCCCAAGCAAGCGAAATCACCAATATTAAAAACTTCATGGGTAGTCAAATTATCCTCGGTAGGTAGCCTATTATTCCCAATTCTCCATGCGCATAAACATACCTTACGAGAGACTTTCTTGTTCCAAGTTATATTTTGAATTACTTGATCACTTTCCGACTCATTATGACACAAGACTTGATACACACCCTTCATTGAATACCGATTGTTTTTCAAAGATGTCAATATCAAGAATCACAAGCATTTCCCTGCAATGAAATGTTGATATATTATTTAATTTTTTAAAAGTGATTTTTTCAAAGGGATTAGTTAAAAAGTCAATAAATTAGTAAAATAATTGTACTAGACTGTTTTTATTCTTCTATAGAATATTAATTATTGGAGAAAAACTTGCCTAGGATCGAACACAGCAGGTGGACTTTAGAAACAACAAATAAGAACATGACATGTCATTATTATTTCTTTTAGAAAAATTAATTAATATGAAAAATGGAACCCATTATCGTTCTTGTCCATCGTGTTACATATCATGTATTGAGTTTCCATTAATTACACAGTAGAAGTCATCTTCTTGTTTCTAACAATTTATCTCCAATATGAATATATTGAGTTATTATGTCCAATATGATTCTAAACAATATGAATATAAACCGTGTTATTTAACCCCCTCGTGGGCGATGATTTCGATTCTGCAACCTGCATTATTTTACAGGACATTCAATTTTATGTGTGGCTGAACCACAATTCTATAGTGGTGGTTGCTCGATATTCATTGGACGAAATCACGGAGACTCCGACTTAATGACCATGGTGGTCGTGTTCTTCTGTGGGAGAAGGAAAAATTTCAATGAAAAATAAGGAAGACAACCTGACTTGTTTTTCAAATTTTAATTACTTTTTATTTATTGTTTTTCAAATTTTAATTACTTTTTATTTATTTAATGTGTTGTAATCATTTTATTGGATGTGTGCAAAAATGAGGTGTTAGGTGCGCTTTCATGTAAGTATTTTCTCTAAATCATTGTTATAAATGTAGTGGAAAATTCGTTAGTGCATTTTGAGATCGCTGACCTGCACCCAAGTATATGCTTACACATGCTTAAAGAGGAATCACACAAGGATACAATAGAAACCTCTATATATGAAAATGCCCAAATAGTTTTTTTATCAACAAAATGAAACAGCAAATGCATATTCACTAATGCAATAATGGTTTGAAAATGAAGCAAACAATATTAGTTTAAGAGTGAGAAAGAGAGAAATCAATTTAATGTAACAACTCTAATAGATCATTGATCATATTTCTTTCACTTTTTTACAAGATTATGGGCCCGTTTGGATTAACTTATTTTAGAGCTTATATAAAACAGTTTATGCAAATAAATAAGTTTTTATGTACTATTTATAAGTTTTTAAGGTAGTTTATGAAAAACTCGTTTATGAAGATACAATTTTCGTTAGTGAGAGTTTATAAATTAAAATAAAAGCTTATTTATTCACATAAGCTATTTTTCATAAGCTCAAACCAAACGAGGCCTAAGTGACATTCTTTAATATGGCAAATTTTAGTCACACTTTTCCCATACCAAGGAAAGATTCAAATTTCAGATTTCCATATTCAAGACTTTTTATATTCTTGTTCAAAAAAGACTTATTCTTGTGATCGAATAAAAAAACAAACACAGTTAAAAATTATAAATTAATCTTGATTTAAAGCAATACTTTTTTTTAGGGTAAATATATAAAATAAAAAGAGAGATACAAAGACTGGTTCCAAATGGATCAACTCTAATATATTCTTAACAACAAACACTAATCACAGGCGCAACCCAGCGAACCCGCGTACGGACGTGAAACTAGGTTAAAAAAAGTATGAAAAGTGAAAAATGAGAATCTGCCAAGAAGAACATCCAGAGTTTAGGAATGGCGAATGGATCGACCGCCAACACGGTAACAAATCCAAGTGCCAACAACTCCCTCACAATAGCAAGCATAACATGCTTTATCGAGCAAACAACGCGTAAGAACTCAAATCGAGGGATGAGTTCAATACGTTAGTACCAGACCCTTTCGGGTTATACGAACCAGACCCTTACGAGTTTTTTGAATCACAGAACAAACCCTTTCGGGTTTAAGAAACAATCCACTGCAAAAAAGTCAAGTCTGAACCCTCCCAATCTAGGAACAACAAACACAATACAAACAAAAACAAACACAACACATCAACAGAAAAACGAACAAAAGGAGCCTTCAAGAGCACCGGCGCAGTGGAAGCGAAACAACAACTAGAGAATCTGCGAATCTCAACAGATCTGTTGAAAGGGACTAGAAATCGTAAGTTGTATAAGATGAAGATGAAAGAAGCCAAAATAGAACCACCTGTAATCAGCAACGTCCCACACCGAGAAATCCGCGAACCACCACCTAGAGACATCTTGAAAGCAAGGCAGTATAGAGGCGCCGCCGACAACCACCGAAACCACCCACGACACACCCACAAATACAAAACCGCAAGAGGAAACCTAGCACCACCCACCAAAACTGAGACCCGACCCGAATCTAAGAACCCTCTGACCACGAACAGCGGACGAAAAGAAGATCAGAAGCAGAAACCGGCCATCGGAGGAGGAAAGGCAAGAAACTCCAAACGGCCAAAGGGACGACAGTCTTGAAGTGGTGCAGCCCTAGAAACGGCGAGCTCACCACTAACCTTCTAGATCTACATCTTGAAAGGAAGGATTTGGATTTGGAAGGAGAAAGACGGTGGTTGTGTTTTGCTGTTGTTTGAAGAGAGAAGGGAGAGCGTTCAATTAGAGAGAGAAGCCGTCTCAAAGAACTCGATTTAAAGCAATACTGAATTTAAAAGAAAACACTTTTTTCTCTACCCAAGTTTGTTAGTGAAATTGTGTCCAATCTTTTTTCTTTTCTAAACCAAAATGTATTTTGTTTGAAGATGACTTCTGCATGATAATCTAATTGAATAATCCTCTTTCACGTTTCAACCAACATGCATCTCAATCGTTCAATCGTCGAGATTTTAAATCAACTTTTTATTTTCTTGAATTTAGAAAATTGAGTTTAAAATATAAACCGTTCAATTCTAATAGAACGAGATCGAACAACTCAGATACGTGTGAATGCATGCGGTCACAGCCTATGACTGCGTTCAGTCCTGATCTTTATATTATCTAACCATAATTTCAATTATATTGGTTGCTTTTCAACCAACAAACAGTCACCGGATAAGCAGCAAGCTGACCAAACCAAAGGAGACGAATGGACCTTTTGCACCAAACTGATAACTTTTTCCATAATTACATACAATTAAGTACAAAGAGTTGTCCATTAATATAGTAGGTTCAAATAACCTGTGTTTGGATTTGGTATAAATCAGGTCTTACATCACATTAAATTGAAACTATAGTCTTCGGAAGGGTGGAAAATTGAGCTGTTGAAGGTGATTATTACATAAACAAAAATGTTATTTTGACACAAAAATTAGACGTCGTATGTGTACATGATCATCAAATGATATAGTATAAAGAATATTTCACTACCAAGCACTAAAATTAGATTCTCCGAGACAGTATCAAGGTCACAATCTTAGATAAAATTAAAAAATATCCTGTTAATTTTGATGGATTATTTAATATTGCAACATAAATTATGATGTAATTTAGATGTTATCTTAATGAGTTGAAAATGTAATTTATCCTTTTGAATGGTCAAATGGAACTTTTGGCATTTTTTTTTTGAAGAGGGGCATTGATGAAAAACGAAGTTTGATTGGCATTTTTAAATATAAAAGACTAACTTGAATGGAAAAAAAAAAGAGTAAAAAAATCTGTTTTAAATTTTAAATTAAGTTAAATGGATATGATGCAGTTTTGCATATTTTATAACACTATTTAGGTATTTCTCTTTGAATGTAAAGAACCACAGATGATCTATAATGTCATTCTAACATTATTTTTATTATATTTATTATGATAATTATGATTGTTTAAAAATCAAGGTACCACAATGCAAGTAACTTGCCCAATGATGGCATAAAAGAAAATTGGAGGAGAGAAATACATAAAATTCTAACACTTGTACATACATAATTATCATTCTTGATGAATACTGCTTCATACCCTTAGTGGTCAAGGGTACAATTTTTCTTTTCTCCATTTATAATTGAGAATAAAGTAGGGTCTAGATGTGTTCCTTTTCCACACTTTATTAGACCTAACTAAAATCTATATGTCACTTGCACTTGCACTAAACAAAATGTTCCTTATAAATTTACTCTTTTGAGTATATATCCTTTTTGATGTCAATGTGAATGGTTAATGTGTTTTGTTTTTATATACAAAGAAAAACCAAAGCATTTCATTGATCTTCAAATATTCAATACTTGTTAGTTAGAAATATCAGTTTTTAGAAAATAAGCATGAACCATCTCAGTTAAGAAATAATCAATCATATTGACTTGTCTCTTCAACAACAAGAAGATAATAACATAACCAAACTCGATAACATTATGATCCGGCTACTTATACCAATTAACAATGTCCATTCATTTCAATATACATTTTATTTTATATCGAAATAGTTTCGTGTTGCAACGTTAAAACTTTTAGGGAGAGTTTCCCGTCCATTTGAATCCCACAAGACTCGAGAGATTAATCTACACAGTTGCGCGCAGAGTATACCTGATTTACATAAATAGTTTCGTGTTAGAAATTGTATTATTCATAATTATTCTCAAAATAAAATTTTCCAATAATTGTGGACCGTCCATAAAATAATGAAAAAAAACCATGGACCAACAATTTGATTCTTGGGGTACAAAAAAAAAGAAGCAAAGGACATGCAACCTAATTTGTCAAGAAATTAACAAACACTACTTAGCTATGAAAGGAAAACTCATTCCTGTTCAGTTGCAAAAACAAGAATCATGGATGTCCCCATAGGTAACAAAATGATCAGCACATTGAGGTTGAATAGCCTAACAAAACATGTTAGAAATTTCTAATGATTTGGTCTTTTTTTGGCTAAAAAAGTGCTAAACTCATCTATAAAGTAAACAAAACTAGTACACAATTTTAAAATTTGAGTCAAAAGCTGCAATTTTGCTTAAAGGGTTCTGTCAAAAAAAATTGCTCAAAAGTTAATTAGGCACTTCTGCAATTTCTGCCCATTCAATCAATCTCTTACTCATTTTTTCTTGTTCCATAATTCAAAATTTGTCTACTTATTTGTATGTTACTCATGTTTGCTTATAGAGGCAACATTAAAAAAAAAATCGCACAATATATTACGATTCTGGGTAAACTCATAGATGAGAGAAAAACGTAGAAAGTTGAAATAAAAATAATATTAATCATGCATGAAACTATTACATCAAATAGTACATTGCAACTTATATTATCAATTAGGCTAGCTAACTCCTAACTGATTTAACTAATATGTAACTATCTTTCACCTCTCAAAGACAATATCAATCTTGAACTTTCACTACATAGCTAACACCAATCTCATGCATTCTTTATATATAAATAGATTTTTCATTCCATTCATGAGATGGCTTTAAGGTAGTTTAAGTAATTAAATTCAAAGAGAATCAAATCTTAATAAGATTTGTCTATGTGTCCTTCTTGTCTATGTTTGTCTCTCTCATCTAACACTTATTCTTGTTCTCTGCTTCCAATGAGAAGAAAAATTGAATAATAGTACAAAATCAAAACTCTTGTTCCCTAATTAATAAAGGCCACAATAAAATAGTAATAGACCTCGGTTACAAAAAAGTTTTGGGGCTCATAATTTTATACCCTTTTATTCAATGTGTAATCTAAGGCATTGTGACAAATATTTGCATCTTATAAAACAAGCACTTGAATTGAACAATACAAGCAACATTGAGGAATAGAAAAGGTAGTTGGTTGGTAGAGATGCCCCATATGAGACCCACTCACTCACTTTGGTCTTTTACAGAAACAAACATAGAAAGAAGACAGACAAGAAGGTCCCTTTGATTTTCATGTATTTGTAAAATAAAGAGACAGCACATGGCATCTTTCATTTGTTATTTTCCAGCAACCTTTTTCTCTTTTTGTTCCTGGATTTTGCACTCTACTCCATCATTGAACTTAACCTTAATTATGATCTTGAATTATTGGTTAATTATAATTCTGGTCTCAACTATTTTGTTCAATGCTAATATCTATAAATGAGTATTTTCATATATGCAACTATAAATGAGTATTTTCTTTTGCGTCAATTTATTTTTTTCCTTCAATCACTTTATATAAATAATCATCTAATTAAAAAAATAATAACAACATTGAATAATATCCACTTTGTTATAAATATTAATAGTGGATATCCAAATAACAAATGAATTAATGGGTCATACTACCAGATTATTGAGCTTAATTCATAAGATATTTTATTTACTTATAAATAGAGCTCATTTGTAACATTCTCAAACACACCAAAAGAATAATAATACTTCTCTCTATTCTCTCTTCCTCTCATTCTCTCTATTATTATTTCTATTTACTTAGTTTTATAACACACTCAGTTTTTTTTTTAAAAACACCAAAATAGAATATACAGTGCATTTTAACTGGATCATATTAATCAATTTTTTTTTATCAAACATCATTATTAGAGCTTATCAAACATCATTATACAGTGCATATATAGCGCTTTTAATTAAGAAGAAGCTGAACCAAACATACAATAAAAGAAAGCAAAACTATTCTTAGCGCAATGTGCGCATATAATAGCTCTCAACAAGATTATTTTAGTCAGTTTTAACTTCAATTTTATTCATTTTTTGTAATTTAATTAATGTCATGTAAGTAATTCGTTCATAGGAATGATGGTAATTAGTTCATAGGAATGATCCTACTCTATCATTGGATCATTTAAAATATGTCACATTACCATTTTCTCGTTTAAAAATATGAAGAAGGGATTAAAACTAAGGAGATTTTAAGATGGAGAGACCAATTTAGCGTACAATTAATCTTAAGATACACAAGTATGACTTAAAACTTTATGAATTTTGATTAAATTTGATTATTTTTTTGAAGTAGGAAACAAAATCCAATCCGATTTGACAAAAAGGTCAAAAATAAAAAATATAATTTGATTTGTTTTATGTTTTAGTTTTTTGAATTAACAATGGTATACATAGGATGTGAGAGACTCGTACTTAAGTGAGAAATTGTTGGATTTAAGTGTGAATGGTTAGTTCTACATCGAGTACAAATGAGTTAAATGTTTGATATATAAAAGAAACGACTCAAATTCTTGAAATCTTGAAGATTTTGGGTGGTGCCAGGGGAACGATGGAGTGAATTTTGGTGTATTGGATTATGTTGGGTCATGAGGGGGTCAGATGGATCAACACGTCGGGTCTTGAACAATTACTTAAGTGAGAGAGACACAACACTTTAATATAAAACCTTAAAAATTAGGTTTATGGATCCTCTCATTTATAAAGTATTCAATATTTAATTTTTCATCCGATGTGAGATATATCACTTACACTTGATGATATACCAACTTATTATTGTTTCAAAAAAATTCGTTGCAGTCAGGAGACGTATTTTGTTGGTTGTAATGGAGGTCAAGTATCAGATATCACATACATATACTTGAAATGAAGATTCAAGTATGAATGTTTAGTCTGAAATCGAATATACATGAGTTAAATTTTGAATTAATATCAACTCATATAGTATTGTCTTGAGATTGTGAGGTTTTTGAATGTGAACCCCCTACCATAATTAATTGAAATTTTGTTTATATACTATTTAGAATTGAGATATACGATCGATCATAATTATTTTTAGGCAATGCTGCCCAGTACTTGGGACACTTAATCACCTTTTTTTTTTTGTTATTATATAAAATAATAAACCACTAAATTACGTCTGTTTTAGGGACTTGAGCACATCTGCACATGTCCATATAACCAAAAACATACTTCGATTTTAAAATACAAGAATGTTGTTTGTATACTCAAAAAATTCTCAATGTAGTCAATAAATACGTCTGCACATAATATGAAAGCATTATTTTATCAAGGAACATTTTTCCACTTGATAAAACTACATAGTAGTCTCAATTATTAATTTTGTCGTGTAACAAGAATTCACCTTGTCCACCAAAAATTTAATAGTAAACAATATAGTACGTATCTTTTGCCAGGTAGGTTGAAGTAACATTAAAGAAGAAAGGAAATTAATAACGAAACAGATCTTTGCACTATTTTGCAAGAAGTGACAAGAAACAAAACGGGAAAACCCTGAACAGTAAGGACTAAGTTCAAATAAACGAAATTTCACTATGGCTACATTTGGTATGATAAAATTTACCGAACTTAAATTCACAGGCACCTTACAAAGACAAACAGATAGTGACTGGGTTGGACATTTGCTACTGTTCATTTCTTATATAATAAGGTAGTTATTTGTCAAAGAAAAAGGGTTAAATATTTTTTAGTCCCTGTAAAATTGAGAACTTCTAAGTTTAGTTCTTACTTAATTTTAATAGGTCTTTTAGTCCTTACAAAAAAAAATACTTCTAATTTTAGTCCCTGCTAAAGTAAGTTTGTTTAACTATTCTTAAACTCTTATATTTTTGAACGGTTTTTTTAAGACAAGTTTAGAACACTATCAAATGTTCATTTACTAAAATTTAGAATTTTTAACATCAAACGAATTAAATATCAATTTTTTAAAACGACAAAAGTTAAAGATAAAAGTAACAAAATATGGACGTATAAATCAAATTTTGTGATAATTTTTTGCAGAGGAACTTTTAGTAATGTTCTTAACATTTTTGCAAAAAATTGTCCAAAAACTCAAGGTTTTAAGTATAAATTAAATAAATTTGAATTGAATAAGGACTAATACTGAGTGCAGAATTTTTTTTTATGGACTAAAAGAACTATTAAAATTAAGTAAGGAGTAAACTTAAAAGGTCCAGTTTTATAGGGACCAAAAATGTATTTAACCCAAGAAAAAAAAAGGGTAACTTTGGTGATATCTAACAAAGGAAAATTTGTGTTACCAAAGATTTTATTTGAAAATGAATGTAAATAAGGTGTGGCATGAATTTGTCATCAAAAGATTAGAGCATGGTTGAAATCATATTGAGTTTGACATAATCACAATAATAAACGAGTGGCAACTCTCATCTCATAAACGAGTTTTTGAGATAAACATGAAGTCAAACATATCATTGACGCTCAACAATGTTTTTAAGGTGTAGTTTAGAAAGTGGTCTGAAATTCAAACTGACACTCAACAATATTAAAATGCTATGTAATTCTCATATAGTACTAAGTATTTTTTTTCTTACGGAAATTGAATTTGACACAAGAATTTAAAAACATGATAAATATACTAATATGTTAACGTTACAATGTTGCTTTGGAAAGAAAAAAGTTACTATGTTACATGAGGAATAGAACTCTCAACCTCTCTATAACTCTACACCTTGTGACCATAAACTACAATAAAGAAAATACATGATATGTTTTCTTTCTTAAGAAAGTTATATTGATACCGGATAAAAAAAGACAAATGTTGATATATGACGTTACATGTTGTGAAGGAAGAGCTAGAACTTTTTTTGTTTTTTTATCACCAAATTGTAGATACAAGTTTACACAATCGACCAATGACTAATTTTTATCGGGAAATCTGTTAGATATACATGATGTGTTCTCTCCACCTAACTAATTTTTTTCTCAAGAGTTGAAGATCGATTCCCCCTCTACTCAAAACTCTACACTTTGATACCTGAAATTATAGAAAAATGTATATGGAGAAGGGATGACAATTGGATCCAGATCCGATGGACACCTGCAAAAAATACCTCCAATGGATAGGGTAAAACCCCGCTTTCATAGGTATGGGCTTGGGTCCGGGTAATTACCCGCAAATTTAAGTGGGTATGGGTGCGGGTAAGGGCACTATACCACCCAGCCCCGCAACCCGCATATACATGTTTATATAATATAATAAATACTTTATTTATTTTTGGTGCATAATCATTTAATTTATTTAGCTATTTACGTCTATACCTAAACCTAAAAACTAATACAGTAACCGTTTCATCCTCCCCTTCATACCTTAAATCAATTTGATGTTTATTTTCGGATGCACTTTTTTATATATGTATTTTGAATGTTTTTACTTTTATTTTTGAAGGATATTTTGGATGTTTTTTATTTAGCTAAATATTATGATTCGTACTATTTTATGAGTTAATTTAAAAATTTGGGGACCATAGTTTTATTTCCAATTGTGATATATTTTATTGTCTTTTCATAGTTAAAGAGCAGATAATAAGTGCGGGTATGGGTACTTAAGTGCCCATAGAGTATGGGGAAGGGTACTAAAGTTGTTGCCTACGAGGGTACGGACTCGGGTACGAGTATTTTTTACAAAAGCGGGTATGGGGAAGGGTTTTTATAGTACCCTACCCATTGTCATCCCCACAGAAGAAGTAACATATATTTAATTTCTTATTTATTGTTTTTTAAGTTATTAGTATTCAAAATTACATTAAACTTGAATTAATTTCAATTATAGAAAGTAAACTCACTAAATAAGAGATAAAAAACAATGATTTAGGAAAAAAAATCTGTAATACTTGTTGACAACAACAATCATTTAGGAAAAAAAATCTTTAATATTAGATACAAAAGTTTAGTATTCAACTTTGAAGTAATTTCAATTATAGAAAGTAAATAAACTCATTAATTAAGAGACAAAAACCAATTTTTTTTAAAAAGAAACAAAATCCATTCAACAATAACACTTTTGTTTACCACCGAAAATTAAGTTTTTTTTTTGTAACTTTTTTTATTTCTAGCTGAAGTAGCAAATATCATCTAAAACTCATACATTAAACAACAATAATTTGAGTTCGAACTCGGATAAAGTTGCTTAATTGTAGATTGAACTAGTCTTTACCTACTTCTTAAAATGATGTTTTTTTTTGGTTACATCTTTTTGATTCCGCAGCCGTCGGGAACTTCTTAAAATGAAGTTTAACAAGAATAAGTTAAACTTTTTTCTGGTATCGACATTTTGATTTGACGGAAGAGTGACTCTGATAATATGAAGTTCAATTAAAAGATAAATAACGTCCGATAAAAATAGTTTCTTCTAAAAATTGAGCATAAATTCTTGTAAGCAATTTGTTATTTGAAGAAATTTATTAATGATTTGAGATCAGTTACTTTGATTTTATTTTAGATTTAGATTAAATCCTTGTAATGAATTCTATTTTGAATTATATATTACCAAAAACAGTATCTTACTAGTTCCTAATTTCCAGTGTCACACCGTAATTTTACACTGTCCTCTCGCACACTTTTCTTTCTACTTCTTTCTTTCTTTCTATCACATTCACTTCACACTCCTTTCTCCATCTTCCACCTTCAATTTCAATTTCAATTTCATTTCAATTTCACACATTTACTTTCTAGGGTTAGGGTTTCTACATTCTCATGTGAAACCCAACCTCTCCGATCCACCTCCGATATGGGTAACTGCTGCAGATCTCCGGCCGCCGTCGCACGCGAAGATGTCAAATCCTCTTTCTCCAACCACGACCACCCTAAACGAACCGAAACCACCGCCAACAAAAAATCCCCTCCGGTCACCGTCCTCGCCGCCACCAAAACCTCCGACAACATGGAGGACCGTTACCTCATCGACCGTGAACTCGGCCGCGGCGAATTCGGCGTAACCTATCTCTGTATCGACCGTGACACTCGCGAGCTACTCGCCTGCAAAAGCATCTCCAAACGGAAGCTACGAACCGCCGTTGATGTTGATGATGTTCGCCGTGAAGTTGCTATCATGCGCCATTTGCCTAAGAGTTCGAGTATTGTAACGCTTCGTGAAGCTTGTGAGGATGATAATGCTGTTCATCTTGTTATGGAGCTTTGTGAAGGTGGGGAGCTTTTTGATCGGATTGTTGCTAGAGGGCATTATACGGAGAGAGCGGCTGCCGCGGTTGCGAGGACGATTGTGGAGGTTGTGCAGCTTTGTCATAAGCATGGAGTGATTCATCGCGATCTTAAGCCGGAGAATTTCTTGTTTGCGAATAAGAAGGAGAATTCGCCACTCAAAGCTATTGATTTTGGGTTGTCTATTTTCTTTAAGCCAGGTATGGAACTGAATCTGAGGTTTAGTGGGAGTGATTATTTGAGTTTTATGTGTAGTGAGTGTGTTTGGTTTGAAATTTGAAGTTGCTTAAATTAGAAATTTTCTTAATTTAGCTAATCTTTTTAGGGTTTATTGTTAAAATTGATGCTTAATTGATAATTAGCGCTGCAATTGGTTGGTGGGTATAGCATATTCAATAGGATTAAATTTTATTGGGAAAGTGGGTGTGATTTGTTGGTATTTTGACAAGGTTAATTTTTTTCTCACCATCTTTAAAAGTTTGATTTTGAATTTGATTTACTTTGATTGGAATACCTTGGAAATGTGAAGTTCGCCTTTGATCTGGGTCTAATCTGATCATGAAGAGTTATCAAAGCTTTTCAGTTGATTTGTTTCTGTGTTAGATTAAGCTTACTTCTTTGTTAGTCCAAATAAATAATGTCTTTTTAGTTTCAATTCCCGCAAATTCCTTATGCGAAATGAAGCATAAGCTGTAGTCCTTGTTGTAGCTGAAGTAGGATTTGCTAGAATTGATTTGATCCGTGATAAATAACGGTAACATTGCATTTTCAACTAGCTCGTCTATTGTAAAAAAAAAAAAAAAAGAGTAGCTGTTCTATGGTTCTGTTTTGTTTGTTAATGTTAGGATATATTAAAGTTGTTGGTGGGATTGTACTAGGAGGATTAGCATTTGACTAAGTAGTAGTATCTGAGTTCATTGGAGTTCAGTTGTGTGGACTGGTGGTTAAAGAGGAAATATGTTATTGCCGACAGCATTGGGGTGGCTGTGATTCCTTTTTTTATGGGAACCAGTATTGAAGAACTTGAGGACTGCCCTTTGACGGTGTCTGGCAAGGTTTAGTCACTCACTTTGTAGCAATGTTTGGTAGTTGAATTGCTGTTCTGACTCAATACGGCATGTTAAGTTGTCGAGCTTTGGAGTAGTTTTAGGTAGCCTAGATTGTCCAAGGTTTTTGGTTTGTAGATATATTTACACATTTGGAGGTTTAGGTGGCTGCTGAGGATAAAGGTTGAAAACTCCAAAAACTATCTTATTTGCTTGGGAAGTGTGCTAAGTAGAATCTAGGAGATATATTGCAAAAAACCTGCCAAGATTTTTGTGATTCAAGGTGAGGGGGGAAGTGCTGGTTTCCTGTTTGCTAGGGTGAGGGGGGAGGTGCTGGTTTCCTGTTTGCTCTATGGAGATGGGCTGGTATTCTTTGTTTTAGAGTTTATACCTTTGGCTTTGACACTTAACAAACTAAATGCTTTGTCCCTCAAAAGAACTAAATGCTTTGTAAGCAGCAAGTGAAGGGAAATGTTTGAATACATTAGGATTATTTGTAGTGGGATTGTGTTTGTGGTAGAAGAAAGAGTACTTTACCTAATTTATGATGTAATTTGATGTGTTAGGCTATTGTCATAGTACATCCTGTGATAATATTTTGTTTATATTTAGTCTTGTTTCTATCTTTACTTAATCATTATAAATTGAAAGAAAATAAATTAGTACATCAACAGTATGGTATCTTCGTTTCATATTATGCACAAACTGTATGTCATTTTACTAGAGAGAAGCCCCGTTTCCACATTGCTAATGGTAAATTCCAAATAAATCTTATAAAACTTGGGCAATCCTCCCCTTACAAGTTGATGTTGTATGGTTGAGTTAGGTCCAAAATCTAAGACAATATCAGAGTCTATCATTACCATTGATCTGCTATTGGACCATCTGTAATATCCACGTACTAGGGCCAATAATTTTGGCGTGAAGGGGTTTATCAGAAAATGGCCAACAGGCCAAGTCACTCTGGCCCAACAATCTTCAACTTGAGGCCCAAGAATTTCTGATTTCTAAGTAGTTTTGGAAGTGTTTCTAAATTTTTTGCAAGATTTCTCTATACACACTTCTATTTTAATATTTATTCAATATTTGTTATTTGTAAGAGAAGAAATTGGTTTCTATGACTAGTTGGCATATGATTTTTTTATTTAAAAAATGGAATCTGTTATCAATCACCATAACACCATTTTTTCAGCATTTCAATTTATTTTGTTGAAAATTTGATATTGGAAACATTTATAAAATTGAGAACAATAAAATAGAACCCAATAGCCCTGTTGTTTTCACTGTATCCTCCAGAAGATTTTGAAAAAAAAAAACAATATAAAGCCAATGTGGGTATTAATTATTCTCAATAGCCCAATTACTATTTTAATGATTTGAACCCAATAGGCCAATTATTTTGGCATTAACTACTGAGGTGAGCAAAATTTTACTGATTTGTTCGAGTTAATCCACCACACAAGATTTACTATTTTAATACTGGAAAGGATTCAAGGTACATTTAAAATGAAACTAACAAAGCAAGGAAGCTTTTTATATTATATGAAAGTTATAAAACATCAAAGATAATATATGTAACTAAAATAGACTATACTCTTCTTTAATTGAAGATACTTTCCAGAAATTATACTGTATATCAATTGAACGTTTAAAACAGAAAACAAACCAAACACCCTCTAATGTAAGCTTGTTTTCTTGCAAAACACAGCTATTCTGTTTGCTTCAGCGCTACATACGTTAAGTTAGGTTGAGCATATTCTCTATGTTGTCAAAGTTTTGCCATCCGATAGAACATTGTATTACTTTCTCAATTCATGTTTCAAGCCGATGCATAAATCTCTTTTCTTTGCTTACAGTATTTGACTTATTTTCCAATATTGTCTTGTGGGTAATATTCAAATTTCCAGGTGAGAAATTCTCAGAAATTGTTGGAAGTCCATATTATATGGCTCCAGAGGTGCTCAAGCGGAACTATGGACCTGAAATAGATATATGGAGTGCAGGAGTGATACTCTATATCTTATTGTGCGGTGTTCCCCCATTTTGGGCTGGTAATAATTATATTCATGAATCTATATATTCTTACAATGCTTTATATGCATGCCCCCATCCATGTACATGTGCATACTCTATATCCATTCCTGTGGTGTTCCCCCATTTAGTGGGATAAGGCTTGGTTGTTGTTGTTTCCCCATTTTGGGCTGGTAATTACATTCATAAATATGTATTTTTATAATGCTATTTATTTATGCATGCCCTTCTCTACATGTGCACGAGCATCTATGCACATTCATGTGTGCCCATGTTTTCTGTATTTTTTTTTTCTTTTTCCTTTAGTTTGAGCGAGTCTAAAAGCATACTAATGCTTGTTTGCCACATAGTTTATCTGAAAAGTTGTGTTTTCTTTTAGTTCATGCCTATCACTTGTCTCATGTTTTTGAACTTGGATTTATATTATTATTTCAGCTCATACAAAATCCTGCTATCATATTACCTTGATGTTAATCCTAATGCAGAATCTGAGCAAGGAGTTGCACAAGCTATTCTTCGAGGGCTTATAGATTTCAAACGGGAACCTTGGCCCAGTATTTCTGAAAGTGCTAAAAGTCTTGTTAAGCAAATGTTGGAACCAGACCCTAAGCTTCGATTAACGGCCAAACAAGTGCTTGGTATGTTCATGACTTTCCATGGTCATAATATTCAAAAAATAAGTTGCATGCTGTAAGTTTTAGCACTGAAATAATCCAGTGATGCTTGTTTTATATCTTTTAAAAAGAAATCATGTGAAGAATTCTCAAAACCATCTCCTTTGTGGGTCTTAATAATTATGCGATTTCGTAATGAGATTTGATTAATGAGAATATTTTACTGTATTTATATATTTTTTAAATTTTAAATCTCGAAAATCCTTTTTCCTTTGTATCTTTGTTTTCTTTAATTAAATTTAAATAGGGAAACAAAGTTGATGGTTGAAGGAGATGGGTCTATGTGTGGACATATTACTGTAATAAATAATAATTAGAAATCAGTTATGGTGATTATGTTAAGGACTTATCAGAAGAAATGCATGAGCTTTATGATGTTTTCTGTTTCCTGTCTTGCAGAGCATCCTTGGCTCCAAAATGCCAAGAAGGCTCCAAATGTTCCTCTTGGTGATGTTGTCAAGTCAAGGCTTAAGCAATTCTCGATGATGAATAGATTCAAAAGAAAAGCCCTTAGGGTTGGTTCACTGCATCTAGTGATAAGTTTAACAAGTGCATTTTAATTTATATGGGAACTAAGATTGTACTGTTGAAAACAGGTCATTGCTGATTTCTTATCCAATGAAGAAGTTGAAGACATCAAAGAGCTGTTCAAGAAGATGGATACTGATAATGATGGTATTGTCTCCATTGAAGAACTAAAAGCTGGATTCCAAAAGTATCAGTCTCAACTTGCCGAGTCTGAAGTTCAGATGTTTATTGAAGCTGTAAGTATGGTCAATTTTCCCTTTTTCTTTTAGCTTATTGTGTCTAAACTTGCCACTTGTAACTGGGCTTGTTCTGTCGAATCATTCTAATACGAGAACTTTTTCGGTTCTCTTTCAAGTTTTTGTTTTTTCCTTTCCTATGCTCTGTTTTCTTATTAATTTTCAAATCATTGTGTGAATGGCACTGAAAGTATGCCATTCCACCGTAAATTGTTCTTAAATTCTTGTTTTTGTCTTCTGATCATTGCTTGTGGACATCAGGTAGATAATAATGGTAAGGGAACACTAGATTACGGAGAATTTGTTGCCATTTCCCTTCATTTAAAAAGGATGGCAAATGACGAGCATCTTCACAAGGCCTTCTCCTATTTTGATAAGGATGGGAATGGATATATTGAACCAGAAGAGCTACGGAATGCCTTGATGGAAGATGGAACTGATGACTGTACAGATGTAGCAAATGATATTTTCCAAGAAGTAGACACAGACAAGGTGAATAGTCGATAGTTTTTCTTTACATGTAGTCACAGTTAAGGAATCTTACCATCTTAAATTCTTAAAACAATTACAGGATGGAAAAATCAGCTATGATGAATTTGTGGCAATGATGAAAACTGGAACGGATTGGAGAAAGGCTTCTCGGCATTACTCACGTGGAAGATTCAATAGCTTGAGCTTAAAGTTAATGAAAGATGGTTCTTTAAACTTAGGAAATGAGTAGTGTCCAAGTGTTTGCTTATATTCAATCTGTTTTTCCACATAGTGTAATAGTCCTCCTAAATCCTGGACTTGGCTTCTTTGTGATGATTATTTGGTTCCTCGTTAGATAGGGTCCTTTTCACCTGTTGTTGTCTGAGTCACGAAGGAAGGGGTACGCCGAAATATACACACCCTTTGTTACTTGTGTGAAACACGGTGCCTTGGAGCCAATGGTGTGACATGTATGATTCCAATCATTTTAACATCCAGCCTTCTCTTCTGGTTTGGCAATGTTGAATCAAAACTCTTTAGTGCAGTCTGATTGTTTATCCGAGGTGTGAATATCTTGTAGTTTGTATTCTGTACTCAGATTTGGTCATTTTATTCTACCCTACTCTACTAATATTTTGGCCAGAGAATGGCTGTGTATTCCATGATATCTTATTGCTGTTTACTGTAGGAGAGTTCTGATGAGCCTGTAAGATGTACTTGTTCCTGAACTATGGTTTCATAGTGATAAAGTCCGTCGTGTTATTTATTGCAAGACTTCCACTATTTAATTGCATAAGAAGGCCATCCCAAAAGAATTAAAATAAAAAGAAAAAAGAATAGAGTTTATCTTGCAAATTCAACATTATGCCATTAAAGCTTTTTCAGCGTTACTAGGGGTTCAGGGTACCCATGATTAGGAGCTTGTACTTCTGGCCCTATTAAGTTTTCAACTTTGAAATATATCTCAAAGTTGCCTTTGGTTTTCATAAATGGACTTTGTTTTCCTTACACAGTTTTATTAATTTATAAAAAATAACTCTAAAGATCCTATTATTCTAGTAGAAGTAACATTGCCAATTTGTCAAGATTTGGTTCAATTTTTTTTTTGGGTTACATGAGAGAAAAAAAAGAGAGAGAGAAAGATGAAAACAAAGGTCAAGCATGAGAGTATGGAACTCCCGTGACATCTGCAAGAAGAAATAACTTAATCGGGTAACAAAAGGGAAAAAAAAGGAAAAGACCCAAACTCGGGTCGAACAAACTCAATGCTCATGACATCTGCTAAGAGGACAGATGCCATACCATAAGAGACTTAATACAAAATGTTCTGGACTAGCCAAAATCCTAGCCCACTACAAAGTAGGCTCAATTACTCAGAAGCCCAACAAGCAAAAGCCTACCATTAGGCATCGGATCCTCTACGCCTCAATGAAGGCACATAATGACATCACGGCTCATAATGGCTATTCTTGAGGGCATTCATGGGGCCATTCATAACGGCTTCCCACCATGACCTTACAACGGTCTCCTAGACTCTATATAATGAGCTATTGACAATCTCACAAGGGATGTATCTCTCTATGCTTCACCCCACTCTTGCTCACACACTGATTTGGGCGTCGGAGCAACTGCACATACAACACTCCCCTTCTCCTCAACGGGGTTGCAGCGAGCACATCCTCGGAGCACCCACTTCCGTCGATCCACCACTACCGTGAGTATCCTTACCCTCCTCGGGTAAATTCTTCTGTTTGTTCCGAACACAAAATAACAAGACTACTATCACTTAGAGCACCCTTTGTAGGAAATCAGCTACATGGTTACCTTCACGTAAAGTATGTCGTAAACTGATCATTCAAAACTAATAATATGGTGATATTCAATGGCACTACAAAGTTAGCTCAAGGTGATTTTCTCAAATCAGTATCTATATACTTGTACTGTATTTGCTCTAACATCTGTACAGAAGATAGATAGAGGAAACCTACTCCAACACAAAGAGTTCGGGTTATAATGGATGTTCAAATTCCACTTCGTCCTATAGTCCCGACAAATGATCAGTGGCACAGACCAGCGTCTTCGAAGACAACAACGTCGTCAACACCATCGTCGATCATATACGACATGAGACTAAGGATATTAAAATCCTCTTGCTCTTAATAAGTGCTCTGTCGCACTGGCCAAACTTCTCCGACAGAACCTTCCATCGACGTCATCGTCGGTTCAGGTTCTTTATATTTGTAGTATTTGATTTCAATCATATTGAGAATAATTCTTTGCATTGACAGTTTCAACTTTCAAATCAATAGTCTACGTAATCAAAAGGGTGTTCAATTGGAAATTGATAATCCCACAAGGCATAACGGTAGACAATAACTCTAACTGATTTCTTATTTAGTTAGATAAGTTACATGTTCATTAGAATCAATGTTCAATCACAATTTTACCTAGTTAAATGCAGAATATTTTCAACTTGTCCTTTTACACGGCTAATCTGCACAGAATCAAAGCAATTCCCATTTCAGTCAACATCCTAAAATAAAGCTTCTAAAATCAATTTCCAATACAAGCATTGGAGATCATTTTCAGGAAAATACGGACAGAATGAATGCAATTCCCATTTTCAGTCAACATCCTGAAATGATAAACAAGAACCTCTAAAGGATGTGCAGGGATCATCATTATTATGCGACGTTCCATCACAAATGAACAAGCATCTCCGATGGTGTATGCCGAGCACACACAATTGTGTTCGGCCAACAAGATGTGCTCTATACAACCAACTTGAAAGATAACTTTGCAAGGAGCAACAATTATCTAAAGATGTATATATATAATATGATACATTAACTCTCTCAAAGAGAAGCTGCAATTGACGAGACCAAATAAGCGTCTCCGACATCTTCATTGTTTCTGCTCATTGTTGGGCCAAGGGTATGATGCTTCCATGACCATGACTGCCACAGAAAAGAAAAACGTCACAATCATGACAAATGCTGTGATTCATCGACCACGCGTCGTTGACATCATCGTCAGTCAAACCTAAACAAATAAGCTTCAGTTCATCTACTGCTCAACACAAATTGCTTCACCATTCGTGATACAATCAACATGTTGGGTGTCTCTCACTTCGACTTATAAACTCGGAAAGTGCTCCCGCGTACCACTCCGGTTTCATCAAACATTAACAGATTTCGTCGTAAAAAACAAACTAACCGAGGTAAAATGATCAAATAAATTATTTCGGTTAATATTATATTTTTTGAAGATTTGCTATTGCCGCTTCAGCTTCTTAATGCCACATGCCATTTGAGCTCGATATTAAGAAAGTGTGAAAAGTAGAATTGATTCATTGGTTTGAAATGGTGTTACATCAATGTATTTATACATTTGCAAAATGTACTAGCTAATATAAAGTGTACTACATAAAAGAGCTTATTGTACTACACTATCTTAGTTCCTTGTACTGCAAGCTTTTGCATTCCCATGCTTCTTATTATTTGAATATGTACTGTGTAATACTCGACATGTAACAAATCAATCTAAACTCAACTAGCGCTTCAACACACCAACGTAACGACAACAACATCATTGTCGGTTCAGGAACAAACTACTTGTTCCAAAATGAGGACTGCTCTCCTTCCCAAATTGGTAACTGGTCACCAAGAACAATGCTTGTTGCAATGACTTATCAAGCAGCCACTATAACAAGCAACATTTGTCCTCGCAACAACTAAAGCATGAGAAAATCATTCTCAAGATTATGTGACCCACATTCACTGTGGCATCCCATAAAACGCCTTTCTCAAGTCTAAAGTTGGAGTTTGTGCTTGTTCCTATTATGCAGAAGAAGCTAAGCAACTCAACAAATTGAATTTTCTCTCCGAGATCATTCTCTTAGTTGGCTTAATGGTCACAAACTATAAATTTAGGTAAAACCTACATCCTACAACGGATGTGGTTTACGCCTCCTCGAGGAAGAGAACTTACCACAACAAGTTTGACCATTGAGCGTAAAATTATATCGAATATTGGAGAAACCCAGTTTTTCCCACAAAAACAAGTTCAGACTAACGAACTATACGCTCTCACTAACAAGCATTAACAACGAAGGAGGAAATTCGTGCCACTCGAAATCCAAATTTTTTAAAAGGACAAATGAAATCTACACAACAGAATTATTTACTCCTCAGTATGTTCGCTCAAAGCTGCGACATCTTTGCTCGGCATGTTAGGTAGAACCTCAGCTCGCGATGGGTGATTCACGCCTCGGGGCACTGAACTTAAATTGAGTTTTTCATTCGTCCACCGTTTTAGTTCGAACCACATCTTCGAACACACGTTCAGATAAACTTCTCTTGGACGTGAATGCTTCTAACGTATACCCCGCGTAACGGTTAGAACGGTCACGCTTGGATCCCCTCGTAGAATAGCACACAAGCATTTGGTCTCAAACGAACGAGGCACATTCTTGGGGGAGGAAGGGCAACATCTTTAAATTAGACAACAATTTAAAGAAGCAAGTTGTATGCTCGCCATTTACTAGTTTTAAACCCTCGGAATGCTCCAAGTCGCCACTTCACAACGAAACAATGACTACGAGGGGGTGGGCACAATCCTCGGCCTAGCAAATCTACTTTTGATTGAAAAAAGCTCGGTTATACAAAATAACCCGATGAGCATACATTGAGTCAGAAGTAAAAATTCCTAAATATTACTGCGAGCATACAGACATTACCAAACCTCAAACTACGAGGACAACCATCGCATGCAACGCTTGGAAATTTCAAAGCAAAATATTTCAAGCAATTGCAAGTCGAAACTAAGCCTCACACTACAAGCATATCACTCTCAAATTATACTTGAAAATAAAAACAAACATTCCGCACAAGTATAAGAAAAACATGAACATAAATAAGGTAAAACCTACACGAATACGGTTTACGCCTCCTCGAATAAGAGAACTTTGCCACAAGTTCCAAAATCGAGCACAAAACACGTAGAACAACAGATATGGAATGCCGTGCTACTCCATCATCCTAAAGGACAAGTATAATCTATTCTACATATGTAACTTTCTCCTCGATATGAAAGTTTCCAACTGCTTCATCGCCGACAAGCATGTTTTGTTCCTCCACCATTACCAATTGAATAATAACTTCATACACAATTTAAGATCAACTTACTCCTAAACGTGAACTGTCAATATCATTCGGAAAAAACAACTTCCAACAAAAATAAGCTAGGGTTAACATGTCCCTCCTTGCGAGCTCCTACGCTCAACTAAGAGAAAATCTCAATTCTCTCCCTCGACAAGTCTAGTCGACATAAATGGTATCATTTCTAAAATGATACATCTCTAAAAATTCATGTGGGTTAGCCTTACAATGGGAACAACACTCAATAATTTGGCAAAACCACGCCATTCTTCGAGAAGAAAAAACATTATCTACTCGCAACGCTTTCCACAAAAGCATAAACTTAATAACAACTCTCCTCTGAGCATAATACAAATCCTCCTCAGATTATAAATGAACTCTAAGTATAACAAATGATATTCTTCAGATCTTTTCTAACACAATCAGTTCGATCTCCCTTTTTTGCTCATCATCATTTGAAGTCATCACTTCGAATGCCTCGAACTGACAACTTGGGGGGCTTATGTTCTGGACTAGCCAAAATCCTAGCCCACTACGAATTAGGTCCAATTACTCATAGGCCCAACAAGCAAAAGCCTACCATCAGTAATTAGATCCTCTCCGCCTCAATGAAGACACATAATGACATCACGACTCATAATGGCTATCCTTGAGGGCATTCATGGGGCCATTCATAACAACTTCCCACCATGACCTTACAACGGTCTCCTAGACTCTATATAATGAGCTATTGACAATCTCACAAGGGATGTATCTCTCTATGCTTCACCCCACTCTTGCTCATACACTGACTTGGGAGTTGGAGCAACTGCACGTACAACACTCCCCTTCTCCTCAACGGGGTTGCAGCGAGCACATCCTCAGGGCATCCACTTCCGTCGATCCACCACCACTGTGAGTATCCTTACCCTCCTCAGGTAAATTCTTCTGTTTGTTCTGAACACAAAATAACAAGACTATTATCACTTAGAGAACCCTTTGTAGTTAGGAAATCAGTTGCATGGTTACCCTCACGTAAAGTATGTTGTAAACTAATCATTCAATCTCTACGAAAGTGTTTAATAACCATGAACAAATTTCCATACTTGTGATGTACATTCAAATCCTTTTTGATGAGGTCAACAACAATAGTTGAATCAGAGAGACACAACACCTGCTTAAATCCTGTATCCCAACAGAACTTCAAACCATGGTATTAACCCAAAATCTCAACATGGAGAGTGTAAGGTCTACTAATTTTCTCAAAGAAGCCATGCAAAAAAGAACCTTTATGATCACGAATAAGACCACCAAAATCTTCCAAGTTGGAATCGAGAAACATGTTACCATCAACATTAAGAGCTACTTAATCCATACTAGCTCATTCCCAACTAGCAATACGTGCATGTTTGTTGAACAATGTGAGAGGTAGGATAAGGCTAAGAAAACGCTTCGAAGACATGATACAAAAATAATAACACTTCAGTGCCAATTTCTTAGGCAGAATGCTTGATATCCTCAAAGATTCATTTGTTGCGAGAACACCAAATCTTCCACGTGATAATGGGTCCAATGAGGCTAATATTTGAAATAAACTCTTTCAACCAAGTATGCAAATTATCTCGATCCAGAATAGTGACTGACTGATGGAGACATAAGGACCACACGTCCTTGACATGCAAGCAAGAAAACAAAGCATGCAACATATCTTCACTACCTTGATTAGGAGTAGGACATAAGTTAGAAAATATAAGATTATTACACTATAAAATTGACTTGAAGAAACAGACTCATGATACAATAACTGAATATTTGAAAGAACACAAAGCCTCAAATCCAATTCCAACTTTCTTCCTCGAGCAATAAGATATGTTTTGGTCCATCTTCAGATTAAAATAATATTTCCAAAAATGCCATTAAAAAAAGGAAAATCCCAAAGCTCATCGATACATCATGGATTTTCTGAAAGTAATTAAATACATTTTTTAAAAAATAAATAAAAATTGAACACTTCAAATACAAATCAAACATATTTGTGAGCTTTATTCAAAAATATTATTAGCCATGACAACGAAGCAGGATGGGATGGGTTTAAACATTACTGGTCTCGCCCCCGTTTCTATGTAGCCGTCCCCGCCACCAAACTCTTTTGGGGTAATAATTGAACACCCACCTTCACCATCAATGAGGACAGGTTTTCCCGCCCCGACCCAATCCACACCCGCGAAAATTGTATTTTAAAAAAATAAATAAATAACAAGTTCATGTTTTTTCATTTTTTTTATATCAACACAGAAACAATAATTAAATTAATAATAAAAGATCTAATAAACCTCTTTCAAAATAGCAAGATAACTCTAATAAACATGCTTATAAAAAGTAACAATATATTAAACGAGTTTGACACTTATTTGTAAATTAATGTGTATAAGATTATTAAATATAATAAGGTAAATTCCAATAACGGGGACGGGGTTGGGCGGGTAGCGGGCGGGTATAAATATCCCCCGACCCCGACCCCAAAACCAGGTTTCCCTAGCATCCACACCCAATTAAATCAGTTTTTCTCTGTTAAATTTAAGGAGGGGGTGGTCGGGTCTGAGCAGGGGCGGGTTTTGTTGCCATGCCCAAATATTATTATCGCCTATCAGATAATTTTTTTAGGGGACCTACCGGATATATTTAAAACATGACTCTACCTAGGAATATAATTACACACCTTAAAATAAATGTAGGAGTAGGTTTGGTTTTATATGTTCACATTGAGGCCAGCCAAGTGGCCAACACTTTTTCTTAAGTTTGGTCTTGCTATGTCTAACGAGGATATTTTGTCTCTAAGTTTGCCTCTTTGCATTGTTGCCTAACAGTTGTCATTTTAGAGGCTTTTTTTCTTTCTTTTAAAGCTTTTAGTTTCTGGTTCTACTTTTTTTGTTGATTATTGGTGCTGTCTCGTTTTAAATGTTTTTCTTTTTAATGTATGTGACATTTATCGGTCTTTTGACATGTGAGTTTATTTTTGAATATATCTATCTTAGAAATGAGATTTGACAGAAAAGAATCATTATTTTCTTGCCATGTATTTGATGGGATCAAAACTGGAATTAGTTGTTCCATTTCATCATTATGATCGTTATATATTGAATGTTAAAATGGAAAGTAAACATAATTTCATGACAATATGTGCACTCAGAAATATTTCAAAGCATTCTCTTTTCTTAATGATTTAATTTGTATAAATCAATGGTATAAAACTTTTTTAGCATCAAATCAAATTACTCTATGATACCATAGTTCCTTAAATATCTTCACAATAGTATGTTTGATTTTATGCAATTTGTATAAATCAATGGTATGAAACTTTTTTAGCATCAAATCAAATTATTCTATGATACCATGTTTTTAAGTTAGTTCCTTAAATATCTTCACAATAGCATGTTTGATTTTATACAAGTGTAAAAGAAATTTACATTGTCCGTGCATAAAAATTAATTTCCTTTGACTCATAAGTCTTAATTCAACAATCAAAAATGCCGAGATTATTAGGTCGCATGTTATAATCTGGATTCGAATCCAAACTCATTTATTTGTGTGTAAATTTCTAATAATTTTGTCATTTTATCTATCAACAAAAAAATAATTATTTATTTTGATAGTTTCCTCGGTGATTTATGACTACGAATATTTTTGATACAATGGCAAAGTGGAAAACATAGGACCACAGGAGATGGAACTAGGGTTGATGGGACACATATTGCCGATCATAATCTCATTTTGCTCCCCTTAAAAATTATTTAGTGTAATCCTCTTGTCAACGTTGCATGCTTTAGGAATTAATATTATTATTTTTTTAAAATAATGTCTTTCATGCTCCACATTTATACTTTGAATTAAGTGAATATAATGATTAATGTCAATTTTAACATTAAAAAATCATTAATTTAATACATGAATACTTAAATGAGATAGTTCAAGTTTCTTCCGATTTAATGAACTATTCTACATTTAAATGACAATGCATCAACATTCAAAAATTTGAGAGTTTTGTCGTCTATTTATTGTAGTACTACCTAATTTAAGATATTAATATCAATGGTTGCACCATACCCAACTTAAAAAGAAAACTAAATCATAATCTCATAATAACTATGTAAACTCTTTTTGCTTTCTGTTCTGGCACTCCTTATACTAATCAAAGAATGCGTTCTTTAATCTAAGTTTCATTTTAACTTGTTAAAAAAAAACATATAATCTCATAATAAATAAGAAAAGAGCATTCAAAAAATCATAATCTCATAAATAAGAAAAGAGCATTCAAAATCCCGAATTGTACAAGTAAATTAACACACGGCACTGCTTTGCTTTGCAGATGCCTATTATACATGGGATAAGTTGGGTAGATATACATTCATATCACATGAAAATACCCAAAATAGGTTGGAAGTTATGGTGGAGCGATACTATAAGAACAATCGTACTATGGTGTTGTATATTCTAGTAATAGTAGAAATAATAGGAGAGATATGTGGCTGAGTAATTTTCCTATACAAAAATCTTTAGGTACACTATTTATAAAATTGTTTTTTCAATAGGTCCCCCATTCATTGAGTACATTTCGTATCAAGGGTTTTCGAATCCCCAGTCTTTGAGAAGCAATTGCAAAAAAGTGAAAATCTTCTCATTTAGTTTAGCAAGACATATATTATCTTCATCTAAACTAATTATGTAGGAAACAAGTAAAATAGTTTGTATCATACACAATTTTTCTACTATTGTATTAATAGGTTTCATCATATCTCACTCGATCTATTGATAGGACTATATGTCTGGTAAGAGACCGATGTAGGCAATGGTGGCGGAAAATGCTCTGGTATGGTGACGATGAGTCTTCGCGATGGAACGAAATGTGCCTACAGGCATGTTAGCACTCCAACGCTCAAGTTGGTATTGGCACTACTAGAAAAAGAAAAATTAGCGAGGGAAATTAGTGACGGAAAAAATGAAATTCCTCACAAATTCCTTGATCGCAAAATTTAGTG
>Ga0315915_1000309_pt1 | contig 46111 bp, 19 predicted proteins | sample MpolbnodulesMG_FD_207738 | JGI IMG/M metagenome (GOLD analysis project Ga0315915, IMG submission 207738) | Medicago polymorpha root nodule microbial communities from Los Angeles, California, United States - branched nodules | ecosystem: Host-associated > Plants > Roots > Nodule | place: USA... | reverse complement strand
TATATATATATATATATATATATATATATATATATATGTACGAACACCTTCTTCTTATAAGTTCATTTTTTTAGAGTGAATCTAATAAGTTCCTTTAACACTACTCTAAATTAGGGTATGTTTGACAAGTACAATAAACTACTTTGTAAAAGATAACTTATATGTATATATGACTAAAAAAAATGCCTATTTGGTAAAGGACATTTTCTTAATAGCTTATATCTTATTTTTATAAACTTTTGAAGTACCATTTTTCGATAAGTTAGTAACTTATAGCTTACTCACTTCGTCTCGTTCTCTTTGTAATGTTTATATGTCTCATACTATTTCTCCGCTTAGAATACTAATGTAATATTTACAAAAATAATTCAATAATATACTCTTATTCATTGTACTTTAACTCACCTAATTATTTCACTAATAATAATAAGGTTGTTGTAATAAGTAAAACACTTTTTAATATTGAAATCAACACAATTACTCATTATCCTAAATAAATATACATAACTCGAAGTTTTACCTATGTTAAAATATTAATTGGGCAAATTTTTTTTTTGAATCCATATTTATAAGTTAATTTAACCACTAATTTGGTCGAACTATATAAAATTGTTTAGTTAATTTATTCATTACTAGTTTCAAGTGTGAATGATTAAGTCTCACATTGACTAAAAATAGAGAAAACATTGGATATATAAGAGATAATACTCATATACCTATTATTTTAAAGTTTTTGATGGATATGTGGTTTGCAAGTCTCTTGATGGTCGTTGATGTTTAGTCCATTGCGTTGCCGCTCTTGTCGCTCTCTGAACTTCCTAACAAGTGGTATCACATGGGAAAACGGGATCCAATATGAATCAAACTAGTGATATGAATGACTCATAGATGTTTAGCCCATTGCCACTTCTACACTCTCCAAACTCCTCAACAATTAGCTAACTTACTGGCTATACGCTATAAGTTTATTCATTACTATAACTAATTTATCAACTAGCACTATTTTTAACGTGATTAATTCAATCGATATATAAACATTTTTTTTTAAAGAATCGATATATAAACATGGTCAATTGGTTTTCAGACCCAAAGATGAACAACATTGCACGGTACTATAGTATACACAAAACAAGATTAATTGCTTGGTTATCGGTGCTACTTACTGTAGTAGCATTTATGATTTATTGTTTTCTTCATTTGTCCGAATAGAAACAACCTTATGTCTAGTTACTAACTACCGTAGAATTTGACTTTTCACGATATGCGTACATAACACAAACACATGCATTCTTTTGTTTCATGTATTTGTTCATGTTCTATGCTTGTTTGTCGCTTTGTACCAATAGTGTTTTTTTTGTACCCAAACAGGAACTTAAGGTGATAATTACAAATAAGGTAATTTTTAGGATGATTGTGATTTATTCCTCAACTATTTGAGAGTGTTTTACTTAGATTTAAGATCCTTTGAAAATCCATTTATGATAGTATTACTATAGCTAGGGTCACTCTTACTCTTACCTGTCAAAAGATACCCAAATCTTTGTCTGAGAAGCCTTGCAGCATGGCAGCTAAGTTTCACAGACTTGGGACACAACAAAATACTATGCTTTAATGCTAGCCCTTTAATACATCAAAACTATCATATCATATATATCAAAAAGAAAAAATCAAAAACTTCACTTGTCCCTTTCTTGTGACTTTGTAAAAAGATACTACAGACTGATAGACACCTCCAAAGGGAGCCTGCTTGCTTTAACAATAAATTTTGCCCTGTTATAAGAGAGGGAAAGTGATTTGCTCGCTGGGTGTTTGGTTTCACTTGGGATATAATAAAGAGTAATTTCAAAACCATAAAATTAATTTTTAATACATTTGAGTGGCATTTTTTTCAAAATGACTTTGTCTTTAGAATTGATTCAAAATTGAAGTTAAAATTTGTAGTATTTGACTCGATACATAATATTTACTTTAGAATTTATAGTTCAATTCATTTTTTTTGGATAGATAGATGAAATGGTAAAGTCATTATAAATTCACACACATAAGTGGAGGTGCTAGTGTTCGAACCCCGGTCATAGCATCCGGCCTAACAATTTCAGCATTTAGTCAGTTGAGTTAGGATTTGTGGACAGTTTAATTCATTTTTATTCAAATTACAAATAATATTTATACAATCATTTTATGATAACTTTTGAGACAACTCTCTCTTTCATACTTTAGTATTTTTACTCTTTCTCTATTGCTTTTGTCCCAAAAGAAGAGAGAAGAAAAACGTTGTTTTAAAAATTATCTCAAAATGTTTGTATAAATTTAATTTCCCTATTCAAATATATTGATTGAAACATAAGTTTTAACTAAAATGAAATGGTCATGTTAACTTATGCTTAAAAAGCATTCATAAAAGTAGTGAACTTAAAAGAGTTCTTCAATGAATTTCACGTATAAACATCATTTATCTATATTTATTAAAGACTCAGTAACTCAAAAGGTAGTAAACTAAAAATAGTCCTGAAATAGGTCTAGTAATATGTATTTTAATATATGTATTTAGAAAATAAATAAAAGGAATTTGAAAAGATAAAAAAACCACGTGAATTTGAGATAATATAACCAACTTTTATCGACTTTTTGTTTATTTTAATCGTAAAATTTGTTAGTTGCCAGAAAAAGAGGAGATCCTTATATAATTATCGATAACTAATATGCATCCATTTTTTCATCATCCAATAAGGGCCTTAATAGGTTGAGGTCCTTAAATGTTCTAAGCATACAATTATTTCATCGTTGATAGATATCATTGGTAGAAAGAAGATCAATAAAGTGAGGAAAGGGCTTTGATTTATAGTTAGTGTTGTAGTAATATTTAAACCTCGAGGTATACTTGCTTAGACACAAACTCAAATAAATATATTTAGGCATGGCACACACAAAACCATAAAAGAAAATAAAATTAAATAGTTTAATTGACATGACTAAATACTTTTTCTTAAAAAAAATTCATTTCATGTGAGAATGTGTCTAACAAAATTGATTTATGATTGTGTCAAGAAAAGATTTTCTATTAAACCTCATGCTTCACTAGTAGGGTGGCTCAAGTTCATAGTGGCTTGATAGGACATCAATACCCCACCAAATACACGTAATGTCTTATATAGAAAAGAAAACGTTTATAAGCGAGAAAGAGCAGGACAAATGTAGCATTGAATACCAAAACAAAAAGGTAGAAGTAGTGATGGGTTTAAGTGGTCCAATTATATGTAAACAGTCGCAGAATAAACAACACAACAAGGTAATAATTATAAATACTGTCACAGGATGAATTTTGAATAAATTGATTTTATTTGGGAAATGTTAAGGTGTGCCTTTATAATACACGATAAAAAATTAAATATGAAAATATAATATTGGAAATTGTATGATAATATTTTAAAGGTAAAATTACGATTTTAGTCTCTTAACTTAATTTCAAGTAACAGTTTAGTCCTTTATCTTTTTTTCATTTTAATTTGGTCATTTTTGTCTATTTTCTATAAAACAACTTGTGTTTAGTTCATTTAATGTGGATCTTAATATGAAGAAAAAAAAATGCTTGGTATCGGATAAAAACCATTACTCCCTCTAACCTCTATTATAAACAAAAACAATTTTTTTCGTTAATTAAATAATTGATGTATTTGATCTATAATATAGACTAAATATATCAATTATTCAATGAACCTAAAAAGTGATGGAGTTTAACTTGACCATAAGATGTTTATCAATTTCTTTTTTTAATTGTCATTGAAAGAGTAGTGTAGTATTTTGTATGGAGACACCGAAATTGTTAGTTTTAATTCAAGTTAGAATAAGTGGGTTTAGTGACTTAATCAAGTTTATTTTTGTTTAAGATCACATGTTTTCAATTAGTTTTGTTTGTTATGGCTAGTTATGGTTTGATATGCTCACTTTATGGTTTGTTAAGAGCAATTTACGGTTTGTTTTAGTTTGTTACAGTTTGGAAAACAACTTGTTTTTCAAGTAAACTTGTATATATAAACCTTTGTATAGTGTGACTCACTATGAACGAAATCATAATTTCACAAACCTTATTCTTCTATTCTTCTTTCTTCTCATTCTCTCAAATTCACTAAATCATAAAACCACAAAAAACCCTAAAACTGTTTTCTGTTATTGTTGCTTGTGCAACAATCTTCATAGTTGCGCTAACAAATTGGCATCAAGAGCTTGTGGTTTCGTTCTAAGAGTTAATCAAGATCTTCAATCACGCATACTCAGGAAGAAGCGCTGATGGAAGAACCATGAATGGTAGTAGCAGTTTCAACACTCATCTTCCAATTCTTGAAGCACGCAATTGGGAAAGATGAAGTGTAGTAATGAAGTACTTGTTTGGAGCACAAGATTTGCTTGAAATTGTGTAGAATGGTGTAGGTGATTTAGCTGCGAATGCCACAGAAGTGCAAAGGAACACACACAAAGATCTGAAGAAGAAAGATTGCAAGGCTTTGTTCTTGATTCAACAGAGTCTTGATGAAGCAAATTTTGAAAGAATCTCAAAAACAGTTAGTTCAAAGGAAGCATGGGATATTCTTTCAAAGTATCATGAAGGTGATGATAAAGTTAAGTTGATTAAGTTTCAATCACTGAGGAGGAAATTTGAGCTGATGCAGATGGAAGATGATCAACAGATTTCTGAATACAGCTCCAAACTCATCAATCTTGTGAATCAGATGAAGGCTTGTAGTGAAGCTATTACTGATCAACAAATAGTTGAGAAGATTATGAGGACTCTATCTTCAAGGTTTGATTTTATTGTGGTGGCAATTCAGGAATCAAAGGATGTTAAAACATTGAAGATTGAGGAGCTGCAAAGTTCATTAGAAGCTCATGAATTGATGGTTTCAAAAAGAATCAGTGAAAGATCAATTCAACAAGCCCTACAAGTTCAAACTATCAAGAAGGATGATTACGATAGGAAGAACAACAAGAAAGGGAAGAATAACTCTAAAGGAGGAAACTGGTCTAAAGGCAAGAATAAAGGATCTAAGAAAGGTGAATCTTCAAAGGAAGGAAACTCTAATCAAAAGAAGAAAAATTTCGATAAGAAGAAGATTCAGTGTTTCAAATGCGAGAAATTTGGACACTTTGCCTCTAAATGTTGGTCTGGTAAAGAGAAACAAGCAAAGAATGATGAAGAGGAAGCTAAGATTGAACAAGATGGTTCAGATTCTGAGTCATTATTCATGATGGTTACAACAACTAGTAATGAGAGCTGCAATTCAGAAAGTTGGTTCTTAGATACTGGTTGTTCTAATCATATGACTGGAAACAAGACATGGTTAAGAGAAGTGGATCCTGGAAGAAATACAAAGGTGAAGCTTGCAGATCATAGAGTCTTGGTTGCAGAAGGAATGGGGAATATTGCTATTGAAGGGAAGAATGGTAAAATGGCAATAGTTGAAAAAGTTCTCTATGTCCCTGGGAAGCAGTGCAATTTACTGAGTGTTGGTCAATTCATTCTAAAAGGATATTCAGTGACTATGAAGGATAATACCTTTATGTTGCTTGATAAACATCAAAGGTTAGTATTGAAAACTCCTCATGTAAAGAATATAACTTTTCAGACCAATATGAAAGTTGTAGAATTGAACTGTTTGTCTGCTATGGTAAAAGATGAAGATAGCTGGTTATGGCACTATTGATTTGGTCATCTCAATTTTAGAGGTCTTAATCAATTAGTTGATAAAGATATGATTCTGGGAGTACCTAAAATTGAGATACCTAACAAAGTTTGTGACACATGCTTGTTGGGCAAGCAACCCAGAAATGCATTCAGTTCAAGTACTGCTAGTAGATCAAATGAGCTACTTAATGTTGTGTATTCAAATGTATGTGGTCCTTTAGAGCTTCCTTCATTAGGGGGCAACAAATACTTCATCAATTTTGTTGATGAGTTTAGCAGAAAACTCTGGTTATATCTTATTAAGGCCAAAAGTGAAGCATTTAATGTGTTTCAAAAGTTTAAAATCTTAGTAGAAAAGCAAAGTGGAAAGTCTATTAAGGTTTTAAGGACTGATGGTGGTGGTGAGTACACCTCAAAGGTGTTTGAGAAGTTTTGTGAAGACAATGGCATTGTGCATGAAGTCACTGCCCCTTATACTCCACAACATAATGGTTTGGCTGAAAGAAGGAATAAAAGCCTGCCTGACATGGCCAGAAGTATGATCAAATTGAAGAAGTTGCCTAATACATTTTGGGGAGAAGCAGTAAGAACTGCAGCTTACATCTTGAGCAGATGCCCCACTAAGAAACTTGATCAATTTCCTGAAGAAATCTGGACAGCATGCAAGCAGTCAGCTAAACATTTAAGAGTTTTTGGTTCATTATGCTATATGCATATCCCTGATGCAAAGAGAAGAAAGCTGGGGGACAAAAGTGAGCCTATGATACTGGTTGGTTATCATGAAACAGGTGCATACAAGTTGTATCATCCTCTAAATCATTCAATAGTGATTGGTGGAGATGTTAAAATTTGTGAGAATGAAGCATGGGATTGGAATAAGAAAGAGAAGAGTTTCAGTCAAATAGTTCCCACAATAATTGAAGAAGATGATCAAGTTGAACAAGTTCAACTTGACACTGAATTCAACTTGAAGTACATGTTGAAGAGAATCAAGCCACTAGAACTTCAGTTAGACAGAGATTTGCTTCCACTAGATTAGCTGGACATGAAGTTACTCCAGATAATTTAGTTAATGAAGAAGGGGAATTTGTTCACTTTGCACTATTAGCAGATGCAGAACCAATATGAAGTAGCATTGAATGAATATGTATGGAAGAATGTTATGATTGAGGAGTTGAATTGAATCAACAGAAATAGCACGTGGGAAATGATTGAATTGCCTGCTAGCAAGAAACCAATAGATGTGAAATGGATTTTCAAGTTGAAACTGAGGCCAAATGGTGAAGTAACCAAACACAAAGCAAGATTAGTGGCTAGGGGATTCATGCAGAAGGCTGGTATGGATTACTTTGAAGTTTATGCTCCAGTAATAAGACTTGAGACTGTGAGATTAATAGTTGCTATAGCTTGTGGAAGGAACTGGCCAATGCATCATTTGGATGTAAAATCTATTTTTCTAAATGGTCCGTTAGATGAAGAAGTGTATGTGACACAGACACCAGGTTTCAAAATCAAAGGGAAGAAGAATATGGTGTATAGATTACATAAGGCACTATATGGATTGAAGCAAGCACAAAGAGCCTAGAACAAAAGGATTGACAGTTTTCTCGTGCAGCAAGATTTTGTAAAATGCAAGTCTGAATATGGTGTATATGTGAAGAAAGGAATTGAAGGTAATCAATTGCTTATATGTCTCTATGTTGATGACTTAATAGTGACTGGAAATAATGTGAAAGAGATAGAAGCATTCAAATCACAGATGATGAGTGAGTTTGAAATGTCAGATTTAGGAAAATTGACATACTTTCTAGGTATGGAATTTACTGAAGTTGCAGAGGGATTGGTGATGCATCAAATGAAGTATGCATCTGACATATTGAAGAGGTTCAATATGATGAACTACAATCCATCATCATCACCAGCTGAGACAAATTTGAAACTGGTGATGAATGAAGAAGAAGAACCTGTGGATCCTACATTGTTCAAGCAAATAGTTGGATCACTAAGGTATCTATGCAATAGTAGGCCTGATATTGCATATGCAGTCGGTATAATCAGTAGATTCATGAGTGAACCAAGAGTATCTCACCTACTAGCAGCCAAAAGAGTGATGAGATACATCAAAGGAACACTGCAGTATGACATCCTATTTCCCAAGTGTTTGAATGAAAGTTCTATGGAGTTGATGGCATATTATGATGCTGATTGGTGTGGAGATAAGCAGGATAAGAAAAGCACTTCAGGGTACCTAGGGCCCGTTTGGTTTGAGCTTATTTCGAGCTTATCAAAAATAGCTTTTGTAAATAAATAAGCTTTTATTTTAATTTATAAGCTCTCACTAACTAAAATTGTATCTTCATAAATGGTTTTTTCATAAACTATCTTAAAAACTTATAAATTATACATAAAAACTTATTTATTTGCATAAGTTGATTTATATAAGATCTAAAATAAGCTAATCCAAACGGGGCCCTATTCAAGTTTCTGAATGCTCCAATTTCATGGTGTGCTAAGAAGCAACCAGTTGTAGCATTGTTAACATGTGAATCTGAGTATATTGCAGGATGTATGGTAGCATGTCAGGCAGTATGGCTTGAAAATATACTCAAGGAGATGGAGATAAAAGTTAGCAGACATATTGCATTGTTCATAGATAACAAATCTGCAATAAGCTTAGCAAGAAATCCAGTTTTGCATGGAAGAAGCAAACACATAGAGGCTAAGTTCCATTTTCTGAGGGAGCAAGTGAACAAAGGTGCACTGCAGATTGTCCATTGTTCCACTGAGCTGCAGCTTGCAGACATATTCACCAAGCCATTGAAGGTTGACAGGTTCATTAAGCTAAGGAGTTTGATTGGCATGAAGGAAGTGGAAACTTGAATTAAGGGAGGATGTTAGTTTTAATTATATTCAAGTTAGAATATGTGAGTTTAGTGACTTATAATCAAGTTTGTTTTTGGTTAAGATCACATGTTTTCAATTAGTTTTGTTTGTTATGGCTAGTTATGGTTTGTTATGCTCATTTTATGGTTTGTTAAGAGCAATTTACGGTTTGGAAAACAACTTGTTTTTCAAGTAACCTTGTATATATAAACCTTTGTATAGTGTGACTCACTATGAATGAAATCATAATTTCACAAACCTTATTCCTCTATTCTTTTTTCTTCTCATTCTCTCAAATTCACTAAATCACAAAACCACAAAAAACCCTAAAATTGTTTTCTGTTATTGTTGCTTGTGCAACAATCTTCATAGCTGCGCTAACAAAAATGATATATTATATAGGATTTGAAGAACTTTTTCGATTTGCTATCCACGAACAAAATGTATCATTTTCAAACAAATTATTTTCATATTTTGAGAATTCAAATTTTTAATATACTTGTTAGTTAGGGTTGAAATTTGCATATTCGTCCTAGAGCACCAAAATATAATAAAACATGTGGTATTTGGTTTGCCATAAACTAGAAAGTCTTCGATGAGATTAATATTCCTACGCAATACACCATAAGAAATTGTGCTAATTTTGAGGATATGCTGGATATTGAGATCAAAGCTGAGAAAAACAACCAAAATCATAAAACTGAAGTTAAAAAGAACCCTAATCAAAAAACAGAAGTGGAACCCTCCTCCCCCAAACTGTTACAAGGTGAATATAATGACACTAACCTTTCAGAAGAAGTAATTTGGGGACTTGGTGAGGTGGTTTTAGAAGGTATATAACTGCTGCATCAACATAGAGAACCAAAGAAATCGAGGATGCTATCATGGCTGAGTCCCATGCACATTAATTGGTCAATCCCTATTTTAGCTAGCTAGACCCACGTAAATTTCAATAGGTATTGGTTTGAACTTTGAAGAATATCTTGTTGTAATTGTGGAACAAGCTTGTTTAGACAGAGGCACAGAGCCCGTATAATCTAATTGCTTTTGTTTCAAAAATAAATAAATAAATTGATATCATCCTTCCTTCCACTTCATCTAGTTAAATCTCAACTGTTTCATTAATCTGATTATTAAGAATGTTGATAATTCACTGTTATATTAATTTAAAAACTGTGATTTCTTTGTTAAGGGAATGCATAGCAACTACAATTTCACTGTTAGATTAATTTAAACTTGGATTTCCTTGTAGAGACTTAAGAGAATGCATAGTAACTACATGCGTGATTCTACATTTCTACGTTTCAAATCTAAAGAGCGCTCAAACAAAAAAAAATCTAAAGAGCGCTCTATATGACACGTATAGTTATTGTATTTTAAACTAATAGTTACACATTTATGCAATGTGACTCCACTAGCTTATATGGTATAACCGTCTCCATTTAATCCATTATAACACTATAATATATAATTAAGGAGCTCAATCCAACCAAAAAAATTAACGGATCAGATGGGTCAAAATTGACCAATTTAAATTTCATGAAGTAAGAAAAGTTCACGAGTTTTTCATCCTAATATTTGTTAAAGAAGCATGCCTATGTAGATAAGAATTAGTTCAAAACTTATGGTGGTTAGAGATGTTGCACTTTGGATCTAAGTTCATATAGCGTTGGAATATAGTGTTTGTACACATTTATAAATGTACGTTTGTCATGAGTTTTCTCGTACAACATAGCCAAATCTAATTGTGTTTCTAGTGTTGGCATTTTTGTCCCTGCCTGTGTAGATGGTGGCCATTTAAGAATATGACCGATTCGTAGCAACACATTGGATGCCCATTGTTAGTAGCAAATATGAACTGTAACAAATTAAATAGAAAAAAACATTGTCATATATAATAATTTGGTTCACGCATTAGTTGTGGAAATGCTACTTGACAGTTTTTGGGGCCTTCATTTCTGATTCATTGGGGCCATTGAGAACAGTGTTGCATCAATTTACTTTGAATCCCATTGGTATTTGGGACCATATCAATCTTGGATAGTTCCTTCAGAGTTTAATATGCATACATCAACAGCTTAGTTTTGAATGTAGTTGGGTATAAATATGTCTCTATGTTTGAAGCAGCTTACAATACATCAACTTGAAAATATCATTATGTCAATTGGAAGAAACATTATTTCTTTTTCAAACTTTTTGTTATAAGATATATAAAATAAAATGGCATATTTGATATTTGACCTCCTCTAAGTAATAACCAGAGGTTGGGAACGTACCATAAGAACACCACGGTGGTTTACAACATGTTCCTTTTTTTCCTTACAGTATTGATGTTGAAGTTTGTAAATTATCTAATGTAATCCGTGATACTTGATTAATTAACTTCAAACAATGCAACGACTTGGTCACTTAGTGTCTTAATTAGATTCAGTTTTGGACCAAACAAAAATGATTTTGCAATTAAAGAATGAGTTAGCCAGTATTTTGATCTTAAAATTGTAAGGGTTGATCAATTCAAATTCAAAACCTCAAATTTTTTAAAAGCATTTTAATTATTTAAATTAAAAAATACCAATTAATTTAGTCTATTTTTATCAAAATATTTCCTTAATAATCAACCATGAAAATCAATTAAAAATTTACATATTGCCTTGAAATAATTTCATGTTAAATAAAGAAAAAAATTAAAACATTCAAATACCTGTGAGTTTAACTCACTTGATAAAGGATAATGTATAACATATGTAGGGGTTTGGATTCAAACTTCGGCCACCCTATTTATTCCCTTTAAATGTAAATTTCTTTAACCACTAGACTAGTTGACAAAAAAACATTCCAAACGTCTAACCTTACACATATGTTAAAAGGAAAAACTAAATTCAATTCCAAACATTCCAAAAGGAAAAACTAAATTGATTATCATTCTTTAATTTAGGTGACTAATTCAATTCATATTATATTTGAAGACTAAATTGTCTCACCTTACACATATGATAACCCAGTAATAAGAGTTAATAGTGTGTTAATTGTAAAGTTTGTCCAAACGTGTGTCTAATACAATTGCACCACTAAAACAAACATAGACTAAGTCTTGTAAAAATAATTATTATCCCCAATATGATTAAAAAAATTATTTTATATTCAATTAATTTTAAATAAAATTAAATAATTTAGGTTAATTTTTAATACTGCAAAATTAAACACAAATGATTTGGAAGCTGACGCATGAAGGAAATGATTACTAATGACAAAAATATGGGGGGAAAGAATTTCAAGTGTGAAGTAGGTGAAGACATAAATTTCTAAATTTTCTTCAAACTGTTGAAGAATTTAATTACTTAAAAATTTTGGCCTCATTCTTTTAGTTGATTTTGCACATAAAAGGCAAAATGTTAGCATAGGGAGGGATGTGACATATTACTACCTTATTATAGAGTGGATTAACTATTCCTTTCCTAATTGTCTGTCTTGGAACGGTATGATTCTTCCATGCTTCATATCTACCTTGGTTGAAAAACACAAGTTTTGAAACTTAATTATTATATTAACACCTAGAAGTTGTTTGGTTTACATTTCTATCCTCACAAAACGAAAGGGATGATAATTTTGATGAAAGGGTGATGCTGAGTTTAAATATTGAGTAGTGATATTTAAACAACCATTTGAGACAATTTTTGATGACAACTTCTTTTCTCTCTCTTTTTATTGGTCAAAAACAATGGAGAGAGTAAAAATAAGTGAGAGAATAAGAGGATAATGTGAGTATGAGAGAGAAAGTTGTCAAAAAGTGGTTGTACAAATATCTTTTCTCTTAAATATTGTCTCGAGAGGCAAAATTTTATGGTTTGTTTCCACATAAACTAACCTAAAACCAAAAGACAACAATTTTATGTTTGATTAAAATTTTGACCAACACAATACACAAATAGAAAAATTGAGTGTCCCAAGTAATTTTGTTTCTGTTTGGTTCTACCACCATGAAAATTAATTCATTTTCCAAAATTGAATATGGTGAAAATTAAGTTAAATTGAAGTGATTTTTATATTAAAATAAGTCTACATAAAAAGTAAGGTGAAAAGCAAAATTGAAGTTTTTCAAAAAAATTGAAGTTAAAAATTGCATTTTGAGGCATTTGATTTGGTGGAGACAAAAAATTAATTTTAAATAAATAATTTTTAAAATTTTATTTTAGTTGAAAGTTATTTTGTTGTAAAATAATTTATGTTTAAATATACTTTCTTAAAAGTGAATTTAAAGTTTAAGGCTAAAACCATTTCTTTAGACAAAAATGTGAAGTTCATGATTAAAATTAAAACCAATATTTGAGACAAGATCAATTTTATTCAAAAACACAGTTATAGGTCAATATTTTTTTCTTAATTAACGGGTTTGTGGGGATTCTAGAGTGGTATCGCTCGTCAAAGTAAGAGCATCTCTAATGGGAGGTCCTTACTTAACAAAGACCACTTACTGTTAAGGACCCTCAATTGGAGGAAGAAAAAATGAGTCCTCATTAAGGAACGGGTAACTATATAAAGACTCTTTCTCCTAGGCAACTAACGAGTCTCACGTTTAAAAGAAGTAATAAAACATGTACTATATGGTCCCGCTTACAGAAGAAGTAATATTTTAATAATTGGACCAAAATAAAAATTTAAGGAATCAAATGCTTAACCGAGTCTAAATACTTAGTTAAGAAATAATATGGATTTTGGCATCAGAAATGCCTGAAGAAATATGATTTTTGTGTTTGGAATTAAAACAAAATTATTATATTTTGCTAATCTATCGTAATCATGGTTTTTGATCTTTAGTACGCTTCAATATATCTCTACATCTTAATCCTTTAATCAACACAACACAACTAGTGGTGTGTTTGTTTTGACGTTGGCTATGACAAACGCTCCTTAAGTTGGAAACTACAATTGGTAGATCTACAAATCACGGGTAAAAGGCATACCTGCCTCTCTCCCAAACATATGCTAGATTTGATTTTTGTTTTTATGATATTTTAATTTTGCGTGAGGAGTATCCTTAGCAATAAGAGATGAAGAATGCTAGTAACGTTTAATCTAACAATTTCAGCATTTTTATCAGTTGAACTAAAACTTATAAAACAAAAGTAAAAAACTTATATTTTTTTAGATAAAGTTACGACTATTGAATTTCTTAGACAATACTTTTAGAATACTCGTTAGTAAGACACGGAAGAGATCATTGATGTTTGAAGATAATTCCATGATTTTAGCATTTTGGGATGATTTGCATCCACAATTGTCACCAGCTTCAGCTTTTCCAGTGGTAGATACGGCTGTAGCTATGAAGAGGCTTTTTTATTGTATGTTTTGTTCTGATGAGAAGAAACCATGGATTAAAGAGTTGCACATGTTTTATTGTGCAGCCTAAGCAGCTTGTTTCCATTTACTCTACATAAATCTTTGTCAATTCTAATGCAAGAGATAGAGAAATAGAGAGACAGTGAAATGAGAGGCAGGGGTCCACAAACATGTATGGTCCTCTTTTTATTGTTCTTTTAGACTTTACAGCTGTAAGCAAGAAAAAGACCATAGGAAAATTACATTGGGGGTTTTAGTCTTAATTTATATTAACGTATATTCACTACAACTAATTTAAAATAGTGGACGGGACTAGGTCAAAAAGAAAGTTTAAAATCTTCAAGCTAAGCCCCCAATGCATCATATTATTCTACAATTATTGGTGTGGGGGCATACATTACTAATCTACATATAAACTTTGGTCCTCCTTAATAAATTGTTTCCTTTTGCAAAATCAATTTTCTCTCTAGAGTTTTTCTCTGTCTAACTCATGAAGTCATAATCCATATGGTACTATCTACTATAATGTGCCAAACTTAAAGTGGAGAAAAATATTAATAGAACCAAGGACAATCTTCCTACAAAATCAGATTTTGTCCCCCATAATAAAATCCCTTGCCTTTATGCAAGTATATCATAATTTATGATTAGATGGGTAATTTGTCAAAGACACCACAAAACCAAAAGCATTTTGATTCTACTTACTCCTTTTGTTGTTTTCTTCATTTATTGTATTACTACCCGCACTTCACTTAATAAAAACAAACAAATATGGCATTCTTATACTTTATAACTTCTAACTTCTCCAAGAAAAACTATTTTAATCCTAAAATACCAAACTAAGATAACTCTTAATCCATTTTGCTCACATACACAATGAGTTTTAGATTACAATATCTTTATAGAAATTGTATATACACGTGAAAAAAGTAGAATGAACTTTATTTTTATTTTTCACACAAGAACAAAGACCAAAAAAAAGCAAAGTAAACAACCAAAAGGTGAAGCATGCACTATAGTGAATCCACTAGAATGATCATCATGATGAATCTTTGCACCACAAAAGAAAAAGGGGTTGGAAGGAAAAACAAAAAGAAAAACAAATCTATACACAATTTGGAGAAAGGGAAAGTCTACGGAATGTTATCTCCACATGGGGTATGCTAACTTTCTTGTTTCTTTAAAAAGAGTGTACAATTAATCATAGTTAGTCTAATCCAACTAACAAGTACTCCAAAGCAATATTGGTTGCATTGCATAAGCATTGAAAAGTTAATGTTATGTATCCCACTATTACTTTGATTTTTTTGTAAAATTGTTTCTCCTTGTTCTTCGCTATGTCCTCTACTTGTCATTAGTAACACTATTAACCATGATTATTCAATTGTCACCTTCTCTTGACCGCTAAGTTGTTGTGCATTAAGACTTATAAATCAACTCATAAAGTATGACAACTAATAAATGCTTGGAAACCAGCAACACTAATTGGGAAATGCTAACCGGTGCCTCCAAGGCACTGGTTAAGAATACTAAAAAGGGAAATTATATAGTAATTATTGTATTGAAAACTGTGTAATTAATCCATAAATAAGTCAACAAAGTTTCCTTTTATAATAATAAATTCCTTTTTTTGTATGCTTAACCAGTGCTCCGGAGGCATCGGTTAGCATGACCCAAACTAATTTTATATACTCATAGAAAATTACATCAAATAAAAATATTTATAAAAAAACAAAATTGGGAGTGAAAAATTATTATTTACTATAGTGGTATTAATAATTATTTTATAACTGTTCTTGAAAATATTTAAATTTTGTCTCTTGATGTTATACGGTCAAATTCTTAGGATGAATCGATATCTCATGGTCATCAAAATACAAATATTGATTGGCTAATAAATCCAAGATGAAAAATTATAATAAAAAATCAATGTTTTAGATGATAAATTTCAAAAAATATGGTCATCATCATGAATCGTAACAGTAAAAGAGAGCTAGGACATCTCTTAATATTTCTTTCAACAGTTAAATTCGAATTGCATTAAACAGTTAAATTCAAATTATTGAGCTAAGTAATTTTAAGGCTTAATTGCAGTTTTAGCCCCCTAATTTTTCCAAAGTTGCGATTTTGATCCCTAAGAAAAAACTACAGAATCACCCCCTAAGTTTTGCAACTGTAGCAGTTTTGGCCCCCAAGGCCAAAAAAAAGTAAAAAAATAACACGTGGCACCTCACTTAGGATGTCACGTCAGCGTAGACCGAGTCAATATTAGCCTTGGAGGCCAAAATTGCCACAGGTGCAAAATTTAAGGGGCGATTTTGTAGTTTTTTTTCTCAAGGGACCAAAATCGCAACTTTAGGAAAATTAAGGGGGTAAAACTGCAATTAAGCCAAATTTTAATATGTAAATTATATTGCGCTTTGATTAATGGATTGGCATAAACATCCAAGAGCTGGCAAAGTTTTCTTCATTGAAGTGTTATACTAGATCGGTATGTATTATTCACGTAATATACTGTATATTGAGGTACGTAAAATAGTGAACTAAATCATACACTTTGAATGGAGGGAGTAACATTTTGTCGAAAGAAAGGGGTAACAACTAACAACTAACAAGTACATTGCACAATAGTACTTCTACTAACCACTCAATTTTGAAGGTTCCAACTAAAAGGTTTAACGTACTATAGTACTATTTAATTAGTGTTGTCCAATTCTAATATTCTGATAATGACAACCTAATGCAACTAACAACAACTATATGCTGCAAAATACAATACAAGTACTATACTAGAATTAAGTAGTGGTACTTTTTTAACTAGGAGTATACTATATGTGCCGTACAAAGCATGCTGCAAGAGTAATGAATGTGGCTCAGTGATAGAGGTAAAACATAGCTGGTGTTTTCAGTGAATAGGTCAGTGGTTAGGTTTATGGAAGGAGAGGAGGATTAGAGTCATTTCTATAAGACCAGCCAAGTGTTGGCCCTTGTTACGAGGTCAAAAGAAAAGACTCATTCCCCCAATCAACAACAACTCACTGCCCGACAAACTACTTCTCTTTTCACATGCAAACAAAACAAAACAAATCCTTCTTCTTAATCACCCCAAAAAACCTTTCTTTATTTCTTCCTGTCTCACTAGATTATTTAAATAAAACTATATGATAAAAAAACACTATTTGTAAAGAGATTTTGAGTGGACCATTTGGTTGGGTCGCACATCTCTATGTTAACAGTTTCCCACCACCATCCATCCAAATATATTTCAAACAAACAAATAAAAAGCATATATACATACACATATGACCAAAAATTATTCCCAATTTATTATAGAAATATGATATAAATATGTTCAAATTTGGTATGGTCTAGAAGAGAACCATTGAATAAAAAAACAGTGCCTTGAATTGAAATGAAACAGATATCATACGGTTCTTTTTTGCTCATAGTAATAATAATCTTCATTGCCAACTTTGTCCTCTCCTCAGAAATTAACCATTCCTTTCATCCTCTATTATCATCATCATCATCATCTTGCCACTGCCTCTTCAAGAGATTCATGTAAATGAATTTGGGACATTGTAGGAAATGAAGAGATAGAAAGAAAGACTACTAAACTAACTAGAGTTTGGTAGCGACATGAACATAACCATAGTAAATAAATATAGATCTTTTTGGGGGTAATTTTTTATATGGTTATTTGTTTTTTTTTTTATTTTTAAAAAAGGACAGAGAAAATGCTGAGAGGGTTTTAAGGAGAGGTTGCAGTGGCAAGAATTCCGACAATGACCCTGTTAATCGGTGACAAATTCATATTTTGTCCTTGGTTTTTGGTCTTCTTAAACACAGGCTCTGAGGTTGAATATGATGATGCTCCCACTGTCCACGAATCGTTAGAACCATCAGAACTAAAAACAGCATCAATTACGCCACTTGGACTACCGGGGATTTCTTCATACTTTCGTTTATTATGACCATAATTATTTGCATTTGTAAGATGAAGAATCGCATTATAACATTCATCAACTTTCTCCTGTAAACAAAAAACACATGCAAAGGAAAAATAACTAGTATCAATCAAATCATGTGCTTACTATCATGTTCATTAAATAATACCATTGTCAGCATTTATTTATTCATTTCTAATCTAAGATGCTCATACACAATACACATATGGTCCCATTGAGTAGTTCTATTAAATTAAATTAAACACAAATAAATTATTAATTAAACAAAAACATAAGACATGAACATATATCCATCTACTACTACTACTACTGACCTTGCTGATTTTGAGAACATTAAGAAGCTGATTTCTGTAATCCACACCATTATCATCACTCTGTTCAATTTGGTCTATAACATGCAACATTGTAGCAGTGGCCAGCACAGAAGGAACACAACCAACAAATCTTGAATCTATAAACAACATGCATATAACAAAAACAAATCATAAGAAAATCAACATTTTGTCTTTATTTATTATATTCTTTTTTGTACTTGTGCAAAAGAAGATAAAGTTTTTGAATAAGTAGTCAATAATACTACTAATAATGTTGTGCAACTGAAAGAGTACTAAAAATGTTGGTGCTTACCTAAAAGTACAGATAGAAGAAGATTCTCACAGCGCCTAAGAAACTCCCAATGAAGATTAGTTTTCAATCCAAGCCTTCTTATAATGTGATCTAGAAAAGAGTATGTTGTCACTGGATGCATCTTCCATTTCAGTGTTGACAGAATCAAAAGCTCCATTTTCTGAATAGTCTTTGCCTCAAACACATATTTAGTATCTTGCACCTTAACAAAAACAAACATAAGAACAAGGAAAAACAGAACTTGAGAGAATGTTTAGAGTTTAGAACATAACATACTTGAAGGTCTAAGAGAAGAGGAACTTGAGTTTCTTCAACTTTAGCAGCTAAAGAGATGCAAGTAACAGCAACAAGCTGAATCATCCATGACTTTTCCATTTGAAAATGGAAGCTTAGAAGGAACCTATCAAGATAGTTAACAGCAAGTGTTGCGGTGAGAGCAGAGAAACCATAATGAGCATTGACTTTAAGCATCCATTCAACAGCTTCACGACGAGGTTGAGAGAGTAAGTCAATGTTCATCACATTTTTCAGATCCTCATAATAAGTTTCTTGTTGAATCTTTTCTTTAGAGAAAAGAGTGTTGAGTTCTTCATCTTCATTGAACAAGTTTTGTTCTAACAAAAGCAGAGGTAAAAGGAAAGTAGAGTCCAATATATCATTGTTTATTGTCACATCACTTTGTTCTCCATCCACAACTTCTCCTTCATCATCGTCTTCCCATTTTTCTTCTTCATCACAGTAAAGAGCATCAAAAAGAGAAGAAGTGTGTTGTTGGTGATGATGATGGATAGCCATCTTCTTCAGTGAAGAAGAGGGATTGTGGTCCTTTGTTCATTATAAAAAGAAGGAAACAGTACTGAAGAGTCTCACATCCATCGCTCTCTCTTTTCCTCTTTGTTCTGTCTTCTCTGTTTCTGTGAAAATTTGAAGAAATGAAGAAGAGAGAGAGAGAGTGAAAACAGAGAAAGAAAGAAAAGTAGTAGAAACTAGAGAGAGTAGAGAGTATAGGGAGAGGTAGTATAGTAGTAGCAGAAGAGAGTGATGATTTTCAGCTGAGTGGGTGTCACGCTTGTCTTTTTATATATTTATATGAATATCAAATATCAATATTATAAGCGAAATGTTAACAAGTGTTCCTAGAACACTTAATAAAAAGTTTTAAAAAAAAAAAAAATTTGAAATTTGTGTATTCAACACATTAAAACAATAACTTTTTTACATAAAAGTTATCAATTGTTTTTAAGGGCACTTGTTAACGAGACACATATATATTATAATAATGTGGTTTTTTGGTTTTTGTTTTTCCTTAACAAAAATATAGTATTTTTTTGTCCAAAAAATAGTAATTAGGGGATCTCAGTATTGATAAATATCTAATCCAAATCAATTAAATTGATTTAATTTTTTAATCACATGTCTAATTCGGGTATAGGTTTCAAACCATTCAAAATTGATCATTCAAATTCTAAATCAAAATAAAAAAGTTTAATATTTTAGATTTTTAAAATGAGTTATCAAGTTTTTAAAAATATAAACCCAATTGAATCAAATAGAATCTACTTGTTTTTTTTTTTTACAAAAAATAGAATATCCTTTTCTTTTAAAGAAAAAAAAAATAGAATCTACTTGTTATTCATCAATTTGGTTTGATTTACATTTTCTAAGAAATATTAAAAAAAAACAAATTAAATAGACTATTCCTTATTGGATTCGGATTTTTTTTTTCTTTTTATTCATTCTGCAACTCTACATTTCAAAGAGAATATCAAAAGAGAGAAAAATAAGATAAGAAGATCAATATCCAAAGTCATTAGATCGAGAGGCTCCAAACTGTTCCTTATTGGTGCAAATATTTCTTCAATGCATACAAAGTATCTAACACGGTACATTTATTTTTATCTCTTTCATTTTTCACCTTTTACAAATAGTAAAGATGACAATTGGACTCAGGCTCGATGAGTACCTGCAAAAAATATCTGCAACGAGAAACGTTTGATAAAAATAAAGACTATATTAAAATATTAATAGAGTCATGAACTAATTTAAGAGTAACTTACAAAGACGGTGATCAATTTTGTGATTTACTCATTTTGGATCCTCTCTTTTTATTTATTCTCTCATCTTTTACAACTCTAACATTTTAGAGGAAATATCAAAACGGAAGAAAAATAAGATAAGAAAAACTCATTTTTCACCAATGGTCTTTTTTTAGGTAATTTCTCATATATATATAGTATGGTCTTCTTTTCTAAATTCTTTATATTTTGAGCTGTTTGCGCTTTCGGTGTTGGCGGGCAGAATGGCATAAAAATCTAACGGCACGCACACCAAGTTGGACCCATGAAAACAACCCCTCTTATACGAGACTACCTTTCAATCTTCAGTTTCATTTTCACACATTTTCATTCATTTCTTTTTATTTATTTATTTATTTATTTTTTGGTCAGGCTTTTTATTTTATTTTTATTTATACTCAAAAAGCTTTACCCAATTATTCAAGTTCCAATATTTTTAGTACTAACCTTTCGTTTTTGAAAAACATAATACATATTCCCAAACAAGTAAAAACTCAATGGTTTGTCTGATTCGATTTCTTATTATTATTAGTTACAAAACATTATGATATTTTAATTCTACTTTTAAATCATTTTTTAAAGGGTCTAGCATGAAAATAACATACATTAAATGCATAGAAGATGAATAATGCATATTCAAACCCGCAATTCAAATTTATAAATATATATCAGCAACCTTATTTCATTCAAGTTGTACCTTTTTTTTGTTTGCTTAAATCTGAATTGTATTTGTTAAAAAAAATATGAAATTTTATTTATGAGACTTTGTTTTAACAAATTGTATGAAAGAATTATGCACATATATTTTGTAACAGGTTATGCACACATATTTTTGTCTACATTTTTGTTTGTGAACTTTAGAGGGTTAAATATGTTTTTGGTCCCTATAAATATATCAACTTTTCGTTTTAGTCCCTCTAAAATTTTCCTTCAACTTTTAGTCCTTATAAAATTTTCAATCACTACTTTTTGTCCCTATTTTTAAGTTAATTTTAGTATTTTTAATGAAATTGTGCAGAAATGTGTAGAATATTGTAAAAATATTTTCCAAAAAAAATTAGAATTTTTTAACAAAACATAAATTTAATATGAATTTTTAACCATCAAAAATATAAACATTCATATTTTGTTAAAAAATTCTAAATTTTTTTGTTAGAGATTCTTATAATATTATGAATTTTTCTGCAAAATTTTATTCAAAAATATAAATTCTACGTATGAGTTTATTTTAAAAGAGGGAGCAAGAGTGAAGATGGAAAATTTTTGGAGGACTAAAAGTTGAAGAAAATTTTTAGAGGGACTAAAACGAAAAATTGATATATTTATAGGGACCAAAAACACATTTAACCCAACTTTAAATATTATTATGTAATAGTTTTTTAACTCAATATATCGGTTCTTAAACATACAAGTTTCTACAATTAAAGGGCTTTTAACTAAGTAAAATATAACACAAGCACAGGGATTAATTTATTTTTTTTAGAGACAGGGATTAATTTATTAGAAACCTATATTGGACCTTTTTTTTTTTTTTTGAGGGAGGACCTTAAACACTTAAGTTTCTACTATTACACTTCATATTTTTAAAGACTGAATTGGAATACGAGTGCAATACTATGAATTCAATGTGTTTTTAGATACTGTCTCATATATGTGGGTGATGTTAAAAATTAGTTTAGACCGGTAACCAAAATCTTATTTATCGATAAACTGAGTGCAACGACTTGCGTTGATTGTTATGGTGTCAACAATAACCACATATATGATTTTTTATTTTTTTTTAAATTACATGATTGTTTATTTGTTTGAAGAAGATAAACTAACCCGATTCTAAGCCAATATCATTAGGCCAACCCAAATGGGTTTATATTGAACATGAGATTGTTAAAGTTTTACTTCATATTAATTGATGATTTAAACTCTATGAAACAATGACGAGTATAACATCAAACATAAATTGTTAGCTGTTTTATACTCACACAATATTAACTTTAGATGTATTTTATAACTTCTTATATATGATGCGTATTTGAAATTATATATTTTACTTACTAAATTATACTTTTAAACTTTGTTTACCTTAAACTTAATTCTGGTTTCGTCCTGGTTACCCATAACAATAAATATTCATTCATTTTTTTGACATATTCACGATTATATTTTTAACAAAGTTTCTTTAGAAAAGTTGACTATTAAAATAGATGCTTCAGATGATTTTACTCTCATAAAGACTAAATTACAGTCACTCCACAACATTCAAGGATTAATTTGATTCTTTATTCGAATTTCACTATTTTTTTTTCAGCTTCATGGGCTGGGCTATCATCAACAAATACCGGAAGCAACACCGGCCCAATCGACCAATTTGTTCTAAGAAAAATGTTGTTTACAATAAATGATTTGGTATCAGACACATGAAAATGACCAAAATACCATAACGGTGGTTAACTATCATTTGCTCCAAAAGAGAGAATTATGCAGCGAATTCTAGTTAACTACAGTTGGGGTATTGGATGTCATTTTAATATGTTTTTAGCAAAATTTTATGTGGGAAAAGCAATTTTCTTGTATTCAGGGCATCAAAGTTTTTGTTAAAATACTTTGGTTATATTTTTTTGCCAAAAATAAAACATAGTAGTTTTTTTGACTCACACTTCTATGGTTAAAGAAGAAGTACGTCCATTACTGAATGGTTGGTTAACCTTTTAATGATTTAGCAGCATCTGTTCCTAAAAAGGAGTTCATTATTCTTTTGTGTACAAAAATGATGATATATATTTAAGAGAATGTGCTTGACCACATGGAAATTGGCACGTCTGATATTTTATTTATTTTTGAATAGGCACGTCTCAGTCTGATATTCATATTTATGATTTCTGGCCTTATTGTCTGCAGATCGAATATTGATAATTTAAAACTATAGTCATTAGTCACTACCAGCAACCAGAGAATACAAAAACAGGAGCGTATATCAAAAGTGTATTATAGTACATTACTATAACTAACGAGCACATAAACTTTGTCTTTCTTTATGTTAGTGACAATCTAAACTTGTGTTTTTTGTTTGTGAATTTGTGAGTGTCTTTATTTAAAAATAATAATTAATGATTAACACAATCATTTAGTTTTAAAATGCAGTTTGATTTGATTATTTCATATGCATCTCATTTGAAATTTCAGCTAAAGGTGCTTATAGAGGGTGCATTTTCAGATAAAGGTGTACACACTTTAACTAACGCACTTATTGCGTAAAAATTAAAAAGCTAACGTACTTATTTTGCACATGTTTATAGAGAGTATAATTTTCAGATCATTTAAGCATACTTTAGCTGATCTGCTGATGTATTAGTATTTATTCATATGTCTGTTCTATAAGTTTGATATTATTATCAATTAGTATATGACATAACTTTTCTTTCTTAATAAAATATTTTGCACAATTCTGTAAAATAACACAGTTAAAGATAAGTGCTTGTAAAATTATGACTACAAGGTTAAAATTTTAAATTATTAAGAACAAATTAAATTTTGATTTTTTCTTCAGATTTGGACTTCAGTACTCTGATGTAAAGGAAGGGGAGGCACCAAACACTGAAAAGGTGTGCAAGCAAAGACTGAAGGTGCACCAGTTCCACTAGCTACCACTATTTAACCCAACCAACATAGACAACATCGCCTTTGTTAAGGGTACATTTCCCTTTGAGTCAATGGCGTGCACATAGTAACTTTTTAGGCTTTCCTTTTTACTTTTATTAGGTTATGATTATTATTTTTAAAAGAACTGAGGTGTCGATGGTGAACCAATTGCACGACCCTTGAAATATATAAATAAAAGGAAACACACATAAAAAAAGACAAGGACTAGACCAAAACTTTGTCAAACGATGAAAACTAAAAAAAACCGAGGGACAAACGACATACCCACAAAGAGAAATTAACAAGAAATTAAAAACAACAAACAAACGGGAAAAGAAATAGCAAGAAAAGAAATGTAACTCAAAGAAAGTTCTTGAAACAATATGATAACCTCCCTCTAGAGCGTGTTTTATAAGCTTGAAACCCTTATGTATATTCTTTTTCGTGACCTTAGACACCACCTCAATGAAGGGATCTTCCCTAACTTCAGAGTGGTTCTTCAAATAACTGAATAACTAATAGTTGACGCTCTCTCTTCCTCATCATTATAAACCCAAGACTCAATGTCTCTATGATCATTTTCCTTCCAAACATACTGCCCCAAAATCTCCAAGTATGAGCGATGTTTTTGAGTTAAAACCTCGTCGGAAACAATCACTCTTGAAGAAGATAAACCACATCAAGATGTGGAATCTTTAAGTGTAGTCCAAATTAACGGCGACATCACTCCAGGGACCAACGATATATAAATGAGATGTGGTTTAAAAATGTGTATATAAGTAGAAGACATTTTTAACGTCACAAGTAGGATTTATAAAGTTGAGTTAGCTATTGCATTCAAACAAGCAAGTAATCGCAACATTTTTGAAGCCTTCAACAAAAATGTAGTGTTTTAGTATAAACACAAAAATGTATGGTTCAAACAGAGCACTCCAGCAGACATTTTTCAGTTCTATTTCCCCACAGATTATGCTGCCATATTGGAACTGCTCCGTAACTCGAAGTGTGCTTGTAGAAACTAGGGGTGGCAAAAATACCCATGTCCACGGGTATCTATGGGTAATATCCGTCATGGGCACGGGACGGGTAGTTAAACAGGTATCAACAAGTATAATAAACGGTATTTGACTATCCATGATTATATGGATACAGACACAGATTTGATTGTATACATACCCACGGGTACCCATATCCGATTATCTTATCTTATTACTTAAAAGTTGTTACCATATTGAAGGAAATTTTACCGTCCACCTAATATTCTCATTAATAACCTTTTTAATTTTTAATTTTTTTTAATTTATCTTATTAAGTTTATTGTTTCCACTTCATTCACATCATAAAACATATCCTATGGATTACGTAAGAATCATGAGTTTTCTATGGATTATGTATGATTAATGAAATTTTGAATGGATTATGTATGGATGTTTAAAAGTTGAAGTTTTTTGGTAATTAAAAAAAGTTATTATTTGTACCAAAAATAAATTAATTCAAAAATTCATGGGTAATCAGGGATACCTCAATACCCGCGGATACCCATAGTGGGTACCCGCGAGGGTACGGGGCGGGCACGAATATCATATTTATCCAACAGGGCGGGGATGGTATCATACTATCCGTACTCAAAGGTACCCATTGACAACTAGTAGAAACATTATAACTTGAATTCATATTTTGTACGGGTTCAAACAATATAAAAGCACCGATAACGAAATAGAATTATTTTAAAATTTGTTTGAATCATACTATCACCTTTCTATCTCATTCTCTGTCCCGGTGCAAACATGTTTAATATTTCAATTTCAATGTATTATTTTCAAATTTTGACAGAATACGTCTTTGTACAGTGTTACCATGATATTATGGGTCTATATGAGTCAGTGAATAACCATCCCTTCCGGTACAAAACGGGAAATTGAGGGTGACAGGAAAAACTGAGCAAGAAATGATACATGAATGATCTACCTAATTTTCAGATGAGTGAATAATCATCCATTCCATTTGTGATCATTTGCCACAGTGCTGCAACAAATCAACTATATACAGTTTCCTGCTTTCATTTGTTTTAAGTATTAATTTGATGGTTAGTTAAAACAATGGAACATTTCATGGCTAATCAATACCGAAAAGTCAGCACATTCTTATTATCAATTAGTGCATTGTAAGGGACGGTCGCCAGATTTGTCATCACAACAAACAAACAAACAATTGGATGAACATGATATTGTTGAATACAAAGTTGCAAGCAATATTATGTACAAATCTTTAAGTGTAAAATAGCTTTATGTAACCCTGTTGAACCTCAATCACTTTCGTAATCTTCATCATCTCCAAATGTAAACACAGAAGCATCTGCAGCCATGGCCTTAAATTCACTTTCTGAGCTGGGCGCATCAAGACTGGACGCTGTTCTTCCACCCGTATCACTTTTTGGCTCGCCAGTACTATGACTTGGCATAGAGATCTTGCTACCCAAAGAAACTTGTTCTGTTGCATGCGTTATATTTGTGACTTGATTTGATATTTTGTTTGCCTCAGACTCTTTGGTGTTACTTGCAACTGTTTCAACTGCTTCAGAAGGTGCTTTTGTTTGCTTGCTTCTTGAAGAAGCAGGATGCTCGGCCTCACCATCAGAAAATACATCATCTTTGTCATGATCTCCATCCCCTGACTCTTTGTCTGCATCTGGTACAGGGGCGCTCACCTCAACTGGGGCAGGACTGACACTCGAACTCTCATCTGATTTCTTTGTGACTTCATGTTTGGAAGTTACAACATCACCATTATGATCCACCAGTACAACCTCAACCTGGAACCCTGGAGAAGGCAATTTTCTCTGCCAGAAAACATTCCAATGAAAAATACTTTAATTAGAAGACCCTGGTTATTTTGGATGACAAAAATAGAAAGACAGCATACAACACAGAAGCCAGATCATTCTCTCAATCTTTAATATTGCCAATAAGATCGCCAAATTTATACACTTTTAACCGGGGTGGCAGACGGATTTTTATTAATAGGGCGAAGGAGAGGCACTTAGGCCATACAAACAATTCCCAAGAGGATTTGAACACAGTCCCTAAGGATTCAAGGCTAGATAGTGACCACAGCACCAGCACCCTGGGATATAACTGAGATATTAAAGAGAGTATCATTGAAGAACCACAACAGCTTACCTTGTCAAAGCCATCGAGATCACTGGTATTTAAAATTTTCCTGTTTTCTGTCATAGTTGTGTTCAACCAACTAAAAGAGAAAATAGAGATATTTCAGTTCAACGCAAGATAGACAGCAGAGGCAATTGAAGATTGATGAAGAGAATTAATCACCAGTAAAAATCTCCTTGACGATCATGAAAATGGATTTTGAAGTCCCCTGCCAACTCTGTGAGACCAGGTTCTCCCGGCAAAGCAAAGACCATCACTCCCTTCTTTGGAGCAGCAAACCAAAAATCTTCTGACTGCAAATAATGAGACAGACCATATCAAAGACAAATCCCCACACATTAAAAAAGGAAAAACAGAAAGAAGGAAAAAAGGCACAGCTTTGGCACAACAATTTAATCAATATTTGATAAACTGACATATTTTTAACGAGACGCACCAAAAGATCCTTGGTCCTTGGATGCTTTTTGGTTGAGAACAGCACACCTACACATTAGAAAACAGAGTCAATATCAAATTAAGCAGAGTCAATAACGGAATAAGATCTCACACTCCACCCTTTCAAAAGGGGTCAGCTGTGAGTCAACTCTTGACATCAACACGATATATAAAGTACAAAATTTGCATCAATTTATCACCGCTAAATTACTAATAACCAGTAACATAACAGTCCAGCACAAATGGTATATATGTAATTCTCCCTGTTTCCTATCACTCAGGACTCTACAACAAAAACAACGAAGTCTTATCCCACTAAGTGGGGTCGGCGACATGGATCAAACAACGCCATAATGCTCTATCAAATATACCATATTTCTATCCAACTCATTAATCTCTAGATCACTCAGGACTCTTATCTCCTATTAATAACCAGTGAACATAACAGAGCAAGACAAATACACCAAGTTTTATATCATATCTAGTGAGTTAAAAATATAAAACAGACCACAATAAAAATGAGGACAAATGAATTGTCTAGAGAAAGAGAAAAAAAACATTTTTAAGTAAATTTTAGCAGACTAGTCAACAAAAGGAATAAAACAAATTTGACGGTAGAACTGAAAATAACAATGACATGACATTATAAACATACTAACGACTGGTCATGGACAAAAACAAAAGGGAAATATTTAGTACAAGAATTTTAAGGCATACCACTATGATCTGAGACGGTTATAGAGGGCCTGATCCAGTAAGGACATCTGTGAAGCCGGAATCCCCTAAGCATGCACCTGCACAAAATATGACGTCAGGCACATGAAAACATAAATCAAAGCAATGTTTTCACTGGTACATACCTGCGGGGAGGTGGGCATTCACCATTAAAGTAAGTCAAGATCCGCTCAAAATACTTGACATACCTCTATAGAAAGAAGGGGGAAAAAAAAGTAAAACATATGACAATAAGATAGTATGTAAGTAAAAACTCCATAATCCAATTTTGTACTAATAACACATTACAAAGCTGAACTTACAATCTGACTAGGCAGAACAAGTCCTTTTCCATCAACACATCTTTTCTGATTATAGTAATCCATCGACTCCTCAGCAGTTGGGAAGAACTGCAGTACATTTAATCAAAATCTAAAACAACAAAGCAACACAACAAGACAGAGAGGAAAACTATCAAGCACACTCCTCATTTTTTTCAAGAAAATGCTTAGAAATTATTAACCTTTAAGAATAGTAGAAGACTAGAAATCATTAACCCTGTCCTGGCCATTCCAGCCTTACAGTGGACAACCACCACATTCTCAATGTCTTCTTTCAACCATGAGTAAGCACTTTGACAAAATGATATAATCAGTTGAATTGGTGGACAATTATGGTCATCAAATGGGAAGCTAGCCACCTAAAGAAGGAATTTAATATTTCAGATGCAAGTAGAGCTGCTCAAACAAACTCCATTGAAATATAACACGGGATAAGAACATAAAATTCAAGTTAAACAGAAACATGACAGGAGAAATAAAGGCTGTCTAGCATCTTGAACAAGACTACGGACAGATGGTATGAATGATAGTTAATTTAAAAATACATAATCTGAATAAGATTTGTAAAATTGAAGGTTAAAACTAAAGTAATATATCCCTTTTAATTAAAAAAGAATTTTACATCAATGATTATTAAAGTGGTTAAAAAGAAATTTACAACAGGGTTAAATGGTTCTAGCACAATTGTTCTCTCCAAGACTTATGGAAATTAGACATCACCTTCCCCTCAAACAATGATGCATCATACAGCCGCTCCAAACAAAGATTATATACTTTGTATTTATTCTGCATATAAATAAAACAAGTCAAATGCAAAATTTGACAAGAAAATGGCAATGGCAAAGACCCGTCATGTTTCAAGGTTTAAGGCATTGCAGGGAAAAAAACACCATGTAAGATGCCTCCCATACAATTCAACCCTTCATCAAACTACAAAACATGCAAGCACAGTGGTAGGATAACAAAAATATGAAGCAGGTGCTCATATATAACAAAATGAAAATAGCTCAAGAAAACATGTTTAGCGATTCAACATTTCCTTTTGTTTTTCATAACTAAGTATATACCTAACATAAAGGGAGGGATGAAGAAATTGAAACATGAATAGTAGTAGAAAAATTTGCTGTACACATCAGAAATTCAGAAGCGGTGGCAGAATATGCCAAGCAAAGGGGGAGTTTTATGCCCATAAACAGCATTCATTTGTAACACGACATCTCAGAGCATGCTTTCTACCTTATGGTGAGTCTCAAAAAATTGAATCACTTCTTCCATATGATTTCTATAAAATCCCTGCATTGCATAAACAAAAATAGAAAGTCAGAACACGAATGTTAAAGATGAAAACAACCAGCAAAACAAAGTGCTTCGAAAATCTACCAACTCACTTCAACATAACCAAAAAAACCAGAGCTCATATCACCAGCAGGGAACCCCATTGCAATAATGTTTTCTGTGATATACGTCATATCTAAATCAAAACCACCTTCCTGAAAAAAGAGGTTATAAAAGTGGAAACAGTACATATTAGCCAAAAAATTCCCAAGGGGAGAAAATGTGACTGAAACGAAGAAAAATGAAGAAAAAAAAAACTATATCTATAACAATTCATAAGTCACGGAATTATGCTCGCAACACTCATTTTAACACACTCTTTCTAACACTCACCCTCTTATTGGGTGAAATACACATGGGTCCCATCAATTTATGAGGGATCCATTCTCAATGTGGTGTGACCCTGTATTTCACCCAATAAGCGAGTGAGTGTTAGGAGTGTGTTAAAATGAGTGTCGTTAGCATTACTCTCTAAGTCATGACAATAATTATGTCCTAAATCTCTAAGAGCTACAATAATTATGTCCTAAATCTCTAAGAGCTATACTCAACTGATGCAGATAGAATGTTCATCAATCAGAACACCAAATCTAGCATGGCATTTTTAATACAAAAACGAAGCAGGCAAATGTTTATAAAATTCAGGGATTTATAAATCCATTGCCAGCTATGAGATTGGATGATCTAGAGAGCCGGGTGAAAAAAGTACAGCTTAGTTAGATAAAAGATAAAAAGGATTCTAATGATGGCAAAAGTTCCGCATAAATTTCAACAGCTGCTAATACTTACTTCTACTTTATTTTATTCTTCTTCTTCGTTATGACACTACTTTTTTCTACAAAAGCTTGTAATTAATAAAATATGTTTGGCAAAACTTTTAAGGAGAAGAGAATGAGATATAAAGTTGGGCAAACCATTGCCTGAAGTATTACACTACAAAAGTTATCCATAAATAGGCTCTAAAGACAAGCTTTAATTTATATTAGTATACAAAAAGGGAAAGGCAACAGGGAACCAAAGATTAGAGCAAAAATCCATAGAAGAAACAATAAATTGTTCAGATGTGTAAGAGTAAGATACTATCAGCTTTCCAAATAAAATACACAAAGTAAATCCATTTGAACAATAACAACACCTGGTATCTGCGTTTATTTTGAGAAACAACATGTCGAGCTTTAACCTGCACAGCTTTCACCGCATTCTTTGAAGAGTCAACGAGGCCTTTTGTGATAGTTCCAAACAAATTAGATTGTGCTGCTGGTTCATTGGAATTGTCATCTGCCACAGGAGATTTTGGAGACAATCGCATTCCCAAATTACTTGTAATGCGGGCAAAAGCTGATTTCCCAGCGCTTCCACTTGATGAGTCATCTTGGGAGCCAGAAAATGGCTGAGAAATTTTTAAATTTTTGGCCCAAGAAGATATGCCTGTGGGAGATAGCTTAGATGGTGCTTCACGGGCAGAATTATCTTGTCCAGAGGCTACAAAAGCAGAAGCTTGACCATCATCCTCTTTAGAAGGAGGTGTCATAGATGGCACTTTCACAGGAGGTGGTTTAGACACATCAGCCTCAGGCACTGGATCCATTCTATTAAAAAAAGCTTATGCAGAAGTTGCAAATCCTATCATTAAGTGTCCCTGGTCCCACAGTGTGTTTCTTGTCGATGCTGCAAATATGGACATGAAGTTAGTTAGAATTTAGAAAGTATTGATTTTTTACATTTCGGGAACACATTTCATCACAATATCCTTGGTGGAAGGTGGAAAATATGTTTCTATACTACTCCTAACTCATACTTACATTTGTGTTTGTGATTACATTGTCTCTTATTATCTACTACTAATCAGTTACATCACTTCCTCAATCATTCTAAGCAGTCGCTGTACAATCGTGTGTGTTTTCATCTACCTATGGGTCTGTTTTTTTATCTATTTTTCTTCATAATACAAAATCTCCCCAAAATGGAGGATTTAAAAAACTTTATTGGGGGAGGATTTTGGAGGGCTTAGATAAGTTCTTCAAATCCAATCTAAGCATAAGCATTCATTTATTATTCTCTACAAAAACACTCTCAAATAAAGTATAAGATTTCTCTCTATTTTCCCCTCCTCCCTTCAAATCTCTTCCCTTCCAAACTCCCAAACAGAGTTGTAAATCACACTAAGTGGGATCGACTACACGGATCAAAATACACCATAATATTCTATCAAAACCCGTATTTGGATCCAAATCATTAATCTCTAAATCTTTCTTAATAGTTCTATTTATAGATTTTCTAGGTCTTGCTCTACTTCTTGTAATCTGCTTTACATGCCCAAGCTACCTAAGTCTATTTTCCACCATGGTATCTACTATAGGTGCTATAGCGCACCTATAGCTGAAAATAGCATGCAGTTAAAACTTCACTACGCAATAGTGCCATAGTGCACTAATGGGGTATCACAGAATAATAGCAATTTGTCCAAACCCTTGAAACTATAAACCAAAACAACTCAATCCTAGTTAACATACAACAATTATTACTCAAATCTTCAGCTTTCAAAAAGGGTAAACGAAATCGAACTAATAATCACAAATTTTGCATATAGATTGAAACTCAGAAATTCGAGTCGCGCGAAGCATGTAAATGAAAAATGAAATCGAAATGAAGAATTAGAAAGAAAAGGAGAAAAGAAGTGATTACAGATCTGAAGATGCAGAAGCAGTGAGTGAGAAGGAGCTGATTAGGGTTTCGAGTTTCGATGAAGATGGATGAGGAGAACGGTGTCGTTGAATTTTTGTAACGTGATTACTGTTTGTTTAAAATCGATGAATGAGAGATGGAGTTTGATAATCGCATGGTTGTTGTTAGTCCTGGGGTTATTTGTCTGTTCTATGGTACACCGTGCACCCTATTCCTATCCGTATCGGTGTGTCCAAATTCGGATTTCCTGCTGTAAAAAAACTTAGTTACACGGTTTTGCATCTTGATAGTTGTTTTTATGATTTTAATTATAAGCAAATTTATTCAATTAATAATGTATGTGATTCATGGACCACATACATCATTAATTGAATGAACCTAAAAAGTTAAATTTGCTTATAATTATAAACGGAAGGGGTATTAGTTAAAGGAAAAAACTTAGATACAATTCTTTAGGTGTTTTTCGTATGGTTTTTAACTAAATTCATTGTGATTTCATTAAATCCATAATTTTCTCAAAGTTTGTTATCTCCAAAGAAGTTGTATTTTTAGTTAAGCACCATACGAAAAGCACCTAAGGAATTGTACCTAAGTTTTGTCCTTAGTTAAATTATATCACAGATCAGGTGAGTTATTTATTTGTAACAAATTAACCTTTTAACTTTTTTTTTACTGCTTAGGTCCTTTAAATTAATTAATAGTAATAAGTTGGTCTTTAAGTTTTTTCGTACCAATTATGTTTTAAAGTTATTTAACTATAATAATTTGAGAGATTTCATATTTTAAAAATGTAGGTTATTCGAGACTTAAAATTTGGACTGTGTACTCTTACACGTCCAACACAACAACTGAATTGGTTTTGGGGTCTCATTCATACTCATGTCTTTTTCCATTGCTTAGGACGAGGTTCCATAGTGTGAGTCATATTATGCTTATTGCGTTGTCTAGGAGGTGGCATGAGGAGACTGTGACTTCCATTTACTAGTGGGAGAGATGATTGTCACATTGGATGATGAGTCACGATAAAAAGATCTCCCAAGAGAAGGGAGTTCAACTTATAACTGTGTTGAGTATGGTGCTAATATCACTTATGTTTGGTTGGGGCAAGTTTATGCGGATCACCTATCCAGCTACGAGGAAGGAATTGGTGGAGAGAGATAACCGCCAATTGTGGTGCGTGAGGAGTTTCTTACTAGATCTGCTAGGATGTACGTTGTTCACTTATAAGAGCAACATGAAAATCGAGGTGATATACCTTGAGACGATGCAAGACTTGAGCACGATGGGTTAGTGGTCATGGGGTGGCATGGCGTTGGCTTACCTTTATCGCAGTCTTAACGATATTACTAACGTCGCGGAAAAATCATTGGGGGGATACATGACCTTACTGCAGGTAATAATTTGTATTATGTTTGTGTATCTAAATTTATATTTCTTCTAATAAAATGTTAGTATAAGCATGTTTGTTTTTTCAGGCATGAGCTCAAGCATGTGACAAAATTTTATGGATATATTTATAATCCACAATATACCCCAGACTTGCCATTTGCAGCATGTACGTTCCTAGAAAGGGTTACGCTACACCGTTGCCGTATCGGTTGATCCTTGATCGTCTGTAAGCGAATGATATGATGTTCAACCCGTATGACATGCATAGGGCGGTCCAACCATTCAAAGAGATATGTCAGTACTTTGGATGGTTTATGTGCGGTTGAGGGAAGGTGTGCATAACTTACGTGAGCGGGTGAAGAGAAAATATGAGCATGTGAAGGACATCCCTAAAACATTGATATCGAATTCATTTAAGGAACTAAGGTTAATATTGAGTTGTTCAATCCTAATGTGAATTAAGGTATGCTCTTTGACAAACATGTTACTCAATTTGATTATTTCTATTTGTTTTATCTCTTAATTATTTTGTGAGTACACAAGATCAAAGATCAATCTGAGTGTTATCTCAACCGATCAAAAGAATTTCACACAAATTATGAACCACATATATCATTAAATGAATGAATCTAAAAAGTCAATTTTGCTTATATTTAAAAACGGAGAGAGTAGTTAAATAAGAACTTGCTAATAAATACCCAAAGATGAGGGCAAAGAATTTCCATAAAAAGAAGTTTCAGAATTTATAGTTTAACAGCAGGTTACCCAAGTTATACATATCGTTTTGCAAGTGATGGTCAATTTGAGTACCAAAACCATTTCTTAATGATCACACTGATACATAAAACTTGAAGAAAAAACATCATGTGCAACGGCATTCTCATTATTTTTTGGTACACTTATGCAACATATACCAAAAGAGGAGTAGATGAACTGCGATACATGTTAAGTTTTTTACATCCATTTTCTTTATTTGTTTAAGATATTTTGCTAGACTTGGAATTCAGATAGGATTGCACCAGATGAAGGATTGAAAATGGAGGCATCAAAATGTAGGGTGTGTGAATATAAAGTATCAACTTCAACAATTAGTGTCAAATTGTCTCGGTTAAAGCTAGCATATATCTAAATTGCTTATCTCGAAATCCTTTTTGCATTTTTTTTTTTGTGGTTTCCAAGATTTGAACTGTATATATTATGCATTGTCCCTACCAACTGAGCTAAGCTCACGAGAGGACAATACATTTAAACACTAAGGAAAATTTCATTCATTGTGTTTACTTTTTTTTTTTAAAAATAGAATAATTAGAGACACTATAAAATGTACTTTGCCCTTCTAGTATGTTTAGAATGAGGATTTTAGAGTGGAGAAGAGCATTAGCTTTTTTTTCTAAACTACAAACACTATAAAATGTTACAGATTTAGTGTGATTGAAATATTATATAAAATCATATAGCATTTCTTTTTAAAGAAAAAATCATATTTGATGAATACAATTTCTATTTTATTTTTTTTTGAGTACAAGGTTAAAAAGATCAATAAACTTTTAAACTTGACTGTTCTCTCACACCATGTATTAAACTATTTAAATAGGAATTTGTTAGCAAATGCATAAAGAATTTCCATAATAAGAAGTTCATCTAAGAGCTAGCCGATGTGGGCTCTAGTCAAAACATACACGCACATTAAACTCAACCATTCTTCTTCAATAGTCAACAGCATATTTCACAATGCTCTCTCATCCACTCACACCCATTGAAATGGTTCATATGCTTCCAAACATTTCAGATTCTATATCTCAGCAAGAAGAAACGCATGCTTCAGAAATTGCTAATTGTTGCTTCCTAGTTACACTATTTTACACCATATTAATATTCATCTTCCTTCTCAAGTTTGCAGATTGAAGCCCCCCTCTTCCTTAAAATGATATCTTCCCCTTTATTTTTTCTAAAATATACTATAAAATCCCTTTTCTTTGTCGTCAATACTACATAAGTACACACGATCATTCAGTTGTAGGAAGTGTTAGTAAGTACCAAATGCTTTCTCATCACTCCCTACCAAATTTTATTGACATAGCTTTGTATTATATCATTTATTTTGGTCATGTGGCCGAACATTAGTGACAAACAGGATACTCAACATTTATGTATCTACTCAACAGTCTTCTCTTCACCTCACTATAAACTTCATTGATTAGATTCCTATATTCTTAATTGAAGCTGACATACAAATGAATTTCTTATCTATGGTGTCATCTGGAATGTAGATAAAACGAGGGGAATGAGAAGCATAGCTACTCTGATGTTGTTGAAATGTGCAGTCATTTTGATTTCTGTTACAACATAAGGATAATTGCATTCACTGAATTCACTTCAACCTCTTTTTCTGTAGGGCTACTCACTATTTATCTTAGCTTGAATAATAAGAACACAAAGCTGGTACTTCTATGATACTTTGATGATTATTGAACAAAAATGGCAATGAGTGTATGACAAGCATTCATGTTCTCGTTGCAAAATTATTAAGAAATGCCAAACGGTATGATTTACCAAATGAGACCAAAGCTTGTCCCTCGGCCAGTGTTGCTTGGCTGAAGAACGTGAACAGAAGAAACGTTGATGTTACTGCATCTAGACAATTTCTTTCTTCTATTCATCATATAGCCATGAACTTACTGGAGATCTCGCTGAAGTTTGGGGCAACCTACATTGCACCGGATTGCCACGCTCTCCATGACGAGTTGTGTCAGGAACTTGAAGCACTACAAATGTGTTTTAGCACACATTATAAAATGGAAGTTAACGGAACATAACGAGAATCAATGATTTGAAAATATATAAACAATCCATTAAATTTATCAATACCCAAATTGCATAAGAAAATGATTTGCATTCTTGTTCGCTCCCACAACACTGTTAATGCATCAAAGCGTGTTAACTTATTGTGCCTAAATGTAGCATTCTACCATCTTCTCTCATACATAGTTTCCTTTCATAGCGGCTTTTTTGTTGAGTCCAACTACAAGTACTTGTAATATGTGTCCGTCACTCCTCTGTCTCAAATCTTTTACAGAGAAAATGAAATCAACTTCAAACTAAGAAACACCGTTATTTCACTCCCATTGTTCATTAACATATAAGCTACAGATAGTAGCTTCACTTTAAATATGAGTTTAAAAAGAGTTTCAACGTAAATTTTAAACACTATGTTCACATAACAAGAGAACGATCCTTCAAGTGCCTCAACAATCAAGACTCAAGAGTGTATTCACAATGCCTCCCTGAACAACCCATCTCATTGAAATGCATAATGTTATATATCTCAAAGCAAGCAGAAACATATATATTTTGGACATTGCTAATTATTGCTTCCTAGTTCGTATTTAAAACCTCATAAAAATTCTTCTTCCTTCTCATGTTTGCATAATGAAGCCTCCCTCTTATTATTCCTTCTCATTTTCATTGAAATTCCTTACCAAATTCAAAACATTAAGCATGCCACAAAGCAATATTAATTCAAAATTTAACCAAAAAAAAAAAAACCAATAATAGTGTAATTAACTATATACACCATTAACTCAAAATTTTATCATGTTAAATAGGAACTAGTTAACAAAGGACATCCAAGCAAAAGCCAAGAATTGAATAAAAGAAATTTTATAAAAAAAATATTTCTTTTAGTTTCTTTGTTTCTCCTTGAATGCATTCATTAACAGTCTCCTTTTTATTTATTTATTAAATTAAAAGGTAAACAATTGATATGCAATTTATTTCTCACACGGCTCCGTATACTGGACAAGAAGGAATCCTTTTATTTTATAGCTTGAGCGGTTCCCTTTGATTTATCTACTGGCCGATGTGGGCTCTAGCCAGAATCATACACACCCCACCCACTCACTCAACTATCTTTCAAGTGCCTTATACCTTAACCACTCACATCATTGAAATAATTAATTTGCAAGTAGTAATTTTTTGAAAACTAAATTGTCATAATTTTTTGTTTTTTTTTTAGTACATTAACATGTGCCCTTAACATTTTCCTTTGTTTATTAGTATCATGCTCAATTTTTGTTGCATGAAATAAAGCTTCTGCTTTGTATGATGTCTAGTGGATTATAGGGGATGAGAGGGTGATGAGAAGATAGGTACTCCGATGTTGCCGAAATGTACTGTCATATGAATATGAATTTTCTGTTACAAGATAATTAATATGTGCTTGTATGTAATATATAGTATCATAATGTGTATTGTTATTGTATACATCTTAAAGGCATTCAGGCGTACAATCGTCATTTCTGTGTCATGATTATAATCTATTTTTACAAAGTTGTTTTTTAACATGAAAAGAGCAAAAGATGAGATACTATGTTCAGGTTAGTCAACCTAAGCTATGGTGAAGATAAATCTTCAAGATAATATGGCATACTCCGTCTATCGCCTTTCCATGAAGATTTCTAACAATCATGATAAATTGACCCATAAAATGAAGAAACAAACATTTCTTTGTAAATTATGGGATTATGCATTTTAGCATTAGTGCAGGTCTTCTGATTCTTTTGGAAAGTATTGTGTTGTGCGTAAGCTAATTAGATGTTATAATTTATTTAACTGTTATTAGATGTTATAATTTTTTTTTTTTTTTGAATGGCAAATATATATATATATATATATATATATAAAGAAATAAAAAAGTACAAGATACACTGAAGAGCCGCCGAAAGACACTCAAAAGCAACCCAAGGATCAGTATTTTTATCAGCAATTCCATCTTGCTTGGGCCATATTGAAAAAACAGAGAGAATCAAGAATTTAAAAATGAATGAAAAATAAAAATGTTGTATTTACATAATAGATTGTTTTTGACTTGTTGTGCTTAAACCAGCAATGAGTATTCAACTCTCTTCTCTCACACACTTAGTTGCCTTTTATTGCGCTTTTTATTGCGGCTTTTCGTGCAGCCCAACTCCCAGTACTTGTTGCAGGTGTCCTTTTCAAAGCTTTAACTCCAAATGGATTATCTTTACTCTGTTGCACACACAAGAAATGAAATCAACCTCAAACTAAAGAAACATTAAGTCACAAAACAAGAGAATGGTTATTACTTGTGGTTTATAGCAACCAGAAGCAATAACAATGCTGCAACACAAAATTGGATCATCTACACTTGAATCGTAGATGATCATGTCCGTTGCAACACATATTTGATGGTTCTTACTAGCAATAGAAATAGACTTAAGGAAGAAATTAGATAATTACCAATCGGCAAGTTCCGGCTTCAAGATCGCAGACCGGGTAGTCATGAGGGCAACAGCTGGAACCGTCATCGCAACAAGTTGCAGACTCAATAGGGCAGCATCCCCAAGCAAAGCAGAAGTTTCCATACTCAAAAAGGCAACAACATGTGGTTCCGGCTGAGCAAGAGTAGTATTCATCACATACAGTTGAAGGCTGAACAGGTGATGGAGGTGAAGGACCGGGATTTGGTGGGTTCTGACCCTTCTTGATAGGATATGATGCCTCCATTGCGATTCCACACTTGCCAGTTTCTTTTGTTAACAAATTTCTCTCCATCTTAATGTAACCATTTTCACCCCATGATGGACCCCATGAGTTCCTCACTAACCAGTAATCGGTTCCGTTCTCAGTTCCATATCCAACCACTGCAACACCGTGATCAAGGTCTGTTCCACAAATGCCAGTAAAAACACCCTGAGTCGACCAAAATCAAAATTTGAGACAGCATTCGTTTAAGTAAGTGGCATCATCAACACATATGAACAATTAATCACTTAATATTACACAATTATCTTTCGATTGTGATATGATTTGTCTTTGTATTAGATGAGTTAAAAAAGTTAATATTACACAATTGTCATCATAAAAAAGTAATACCGATTGGTAAAGTTGAAATGCCCTGCCACCAGCTTCAATGGCAACGCTAACAGGTTGATGTGCCACTGCTTTCTTCAAAGATTTCTCATCATTCTGAGGAACATCTTCATATCCATCAATAGTGACTACCCGAGCATTTTTCTAAAAAACAGAAATCACATAGTTAGCTAAATCAATACATTCTTAAGGTAACATACATATATATATATATATATATATATATATATATATATATATATATAAAAAATGGAACAAGCAGGTGTAAAATTATTTTATATACTCTGTATGTATCACATGTATTATCACGAGCATGATAAGGATAATCCTCTTCTGTATCAATGCCTCCATTTTTCATTATAAACTCAAAAGCATAGTCCATGAGACCTCCATTGCACCCCATGTTATAACCTCTATCACAATCCACCAACTCTTGTTCCGATAGAGATATGAGATCACCTGTTACAATTTGATTTATCCCTTCCACAGCTGCAACCGTTGAGAATGCCCAACAACTCCCTTCACAAAATCACAAAGTCAATTCAATACTCACATGTGTCATAACTTTCACAAATCAAATCAAAGGAACAAGTATATGTTTGGTTCTATGGTGACAAAAGATTTGAATGAATTGATTTTCCATAATTGTTTTGTCTAAAAGTATGTTGAATATTTAAGAGTGAATTGAAATATAAATCGCAGAACAAAATAAAATAAAAAATCAATTGTGAAGGCAAAAGTTTAGGATTCTTTGTTAAGTTAGAATCAATTACAAGTCAAAGTCAATTTTATCTCAAAGTTGAAACAAATATTCACTAAATTCAATTCAACAAATAATAGAAACAAAAAAACTCACCACATTGGCCTTGATCTTTGACGGGATTAACAGCACCTTTCGCCCTCCAATCAACGGACTCCGGCAATTCTTCGTTATCATGAACAGCATAACGATCACTCTTGGAAGCAGACAACAACCCTTTGGATTTCCGTGGTCGTGTACCCAAAAACATGGAACGATATTCTTCATTGGTAAGATCAGCAAACTTTGTGAGACCCAACTTGAAGGATTTGTTTTCAACGTTATGGCTTTCGATATACCTAAGGTTGTCCTTAAAGATTTCATATCGACGTTCTTTCTCGCCTAATGCATTATAAACCTTACCATGCTTCACCAACCATGTTTCATACAACTTCATAAGGTGGTTTTCGTTCTTTGCAGCGTCAAGTTTTGCATCGTAGTCGATGATGGACATATCTAGGGCAAAAGCAAGAGACAAGAAAGAAAGAGAAAGCACGAGGACAAGAGAGAGATTTTGTTTTTGAAGGAGCGCCATGATTATAGAATTGAATTGATGAAAACGAATGTGAATGAGGTTGTTCTTATATAAGAGAAAAAAGAAACGGAAAGAGCGTTGAAATACGAAGAGAGAGAAACCTCGTATCTTAAATTTGTCAACAACATGCACTAGAAATAGGGGAAGGTGCGTTTTTGGCTCGATTTAGGAGAAACAACACACGTACGTATCAAATTCTGTTTTTCCCAACCAAAAATATAGCATAGATATTTTTATTTTTTTTCCTAAAAATAATTCCCAAGCAAACGTATAGCATAATTTTGTTTTTCTTTTCTATAAATAATAATTTTGATGCGATACAACTATATATTTTCCCCTAATAAAAACTATGATATTTTCCCCTAAAAAAAGCTATAAAATCTTTTGAACTTCTAATCAACCACAAATCATCTTTTTCCATGGAAACAAAAACCACAAATCATCTTTCAAAAATAACTTAATGAGATCAGATCATTTAAAAATAACTTTTACATTAGTTGTGACTTTTTATATTGTTTTAAAAATCTTATTGTAATGTGTTTAATCATACACTAATTTTGATTTTTACTATTATCAAATATTTTTATTAAATAAGATTAAAATAAAAAAAATTATTATATTGTTTAATATTTTTATAAGATTAAAATAATATTATTTTAAGAAAATCCAATTATATTTCTATTGTAGTGGGATGTTTTATTGTAACTAGCGGAAAGACGGGCACGAGGATGTTTTATTGTAACTAGCGGAAAGACGGGCACTATCGTGCCCGTCCGCTCTTTCTACTCCGCTAACGCATGTGATTATTTTAGGGTTAAATATGTTTTTGGTCCCTATAAAATTTGGAACTTCTAAGTTTAGTCCTTAATTAATTTTCATAGGTTTTTTAGTCCCTACAAAAAAAAAAATTGCTTCTAATTTTAGTCCCTATTACAACAAAGTTTGTTTAATTATCCTTAAACTCTTAAATTTTTGAATGATTTTTTTAAGACAAGTTTAGAACACTATGAAATGTTCATTTACTAAAATTTAAATTTTTTTTAACATGAAACGAATTAAATATGAATTTTCTAAAACGGCAAAAGTTAAAGATAAAATAAACAAAATCTAGAAGTAGAAATCAAATTTTGCGATAATATTTTGCAGAGGAACTTTTAGTAATGTTCTTAACAAGTCTGCACAAAATTGTTCAAAAACTCAAGAGTTTAAGCATAAATTAAACAAATTTGAATTGAGGAGGGACTAATACTGGGTGCATAAATTTTTTTTAGGGGAACTATTAAAATCAAGTAAGGACTAAACTTAAAAGGTCCCAATTTTATAGGGACCAAAAACATATTTAACCCATTTTTTTTATTATGTTTGTTTGTTTAATTTTGATTTAAATTTTATAATATTAATGGAAATTATTGATATATTGATTTATAAACAAAATATTGTCAAGGCATATAACAATTGTTTATGAACTCAACATATTTTAGTTTGTTTGCATATAAATTAAAGATAAAATAATGATCTTTTGTTGTTTATTCTAATAGTAATTAGTAACATCATAACATAAATGACATGTTATGTGAAAGAAACATTGTTATGATTGCGATAAAAGAATATCTTTAAAAACTACATTTTTCGTAAAGTCTTCATCTTCTCCTTCTATTTTTCCTTCTTTAATGGGAACTTTTGTTGAATTTTGAGAAACTCCTCTTGATAAAGCTACATATAATTGATCATGGCTGAAAACATGTCATGGAAAATAGATTCCGATATTGGGAATGGTCTGCCCTTTAACATTAATTTTTTCTCACATTTGTTACTAATTTTTTTTTAGAGGATTTAAAGTTCAATCTTTAACATTATATTTTGCTCATGTTTGTTACTAACATTTTTTTTCCAGAGGATTTAAAGTTCAATCTTTAACATTATTTTTTTCTCACGTTTGTTCCTAATCTTTTTTTTAGAGTATTTAAAGTCCAATCTTTAACATTATTTTTTGCTCACGTTTGTTACTAATCTTTTTTTAGAGGATTTAAAGTCCATCTTTAACATTATTTTTTGCTCACGTTTGTTACTAATCTTTTTTTTAGAGGATTTATAGTCCAATCTTTAACAAGATTTTTTGCTCACGTTTGTTACTAATCATTTTTTTAGAGGATTTAAAGTCCAATATTTAACATTATTTTTTGCTCACGTTTATTACTAATATTTTTTAAGAGGATTTAAAGTCCAATCTTTACCATTATTGTTTGTTCACGTTTGTTATAATTAATCAAAGACTAGGAAAGAGTAACTTATATTAATAAAATAATATGGAAATGCTGTTTTTTGTGGAAGGGATATGAAAATACTTGGCAATCTTTGTCGGTTGTATTGAGGGAAACAATACAGATGTACAACATAAAAGCGGCTGATAAAAAAATAACATGAGTTTTTGTTTTGTGCTAGTTCTTTTTGAGTTTGATCTTTGGTTAAGGTAAAAGAGGGTTAACGGAGACGATTAGTGACATGGATTACTAATCCACGTGTTATTTTATAACTGGCTATTTGTATTTAAAATTAAGAGTATTTTTGGAAAGAAAAGTTCAACCTAAAAATGTGCTGAAAGGGATAGTTTTCTTTATATATAGTATAGATAGAGTTAAACTAATTTTTTAAATTATTGATTTAAATATAATATTATAAAAATAATAAAATAGTAGATAAAATAGGATTCACAAATTAGAATTATTTTTTTCATATTCTTTGTACCAAAATTTAAATAAATCATATGGTTATAATAATATTTTCAAAATAATATGGTTATAGTAATTGACACTGACATTGACATTTCACTACCAAAAAAAATTGACATTGACATTTATAAGATTTTTGGATTCCGTTGAAAAAATCACAACATTTTTGGATTGAAATTCATTATCATCTGAATGAAATATTTTTTCGAACAAATCAAAATGAGATATATTAAAAACAGTTGTGATAGGTGCCATACAACGTGTGCAAGGAGAACACTTGCAAATATTTACAGAGTGTAGGTGCCAAAATAAGCACCAACCAAACGAAGAAACTAAATTACATAATTATGCCCATACAAGGGAGCAAATGTTTCCACCAGTCATAATAACTGTAATCGAAGGAAACACGTTTTGATTTCAACCATAAAAATAAATTTAGCTTGACGCTTTCTAAAAGCATGAAAGGAGTAGCAACCATATTTTGAAAGACACGATTGTTCCTCACCTTTCAGATAACCCAAATAACAGCAAACCAAATGGTTGTTCATTATCATCCGAATGAAATATTAATTTAGAATGATCTCCATATTAAATTATATTTATCATAATTGATTGCGACTTTGATATTTTTTTTAAGAAGGCAAAAGAAATATATTAAAGATGAAATAAATGGGACCAAGCTAAGCACAACCATTTTAGTAAAAAAAAAAATTAGGACAACCATTTTAGTATTATAAATAAGAAAAATGTTTTTTAAGAAAATAAGAAAAATGTTAACAATTTGTCAAAAAAATAAAAAGAAAAATGTTAACAAGTGTCATTTGGGACACTAGTTAAAAAAATTAAGCACAAGTTAAGAAGTTAAAAAAGGAAATAATAAATAAATTTTGTATTGAAAATATTAATTATTAAACTTTTAAAACATTGAATACACAAGTTCCAAGAAAAGGCTTACTCCCTCCGTCCCAAATTGTAAGACGTTTTGGGCATTTCAGACATATTAAAAAATGCAATTAATATTGTGTGGAAAAAAGATATTATGGGTTGTTTTACAAAATTGTCCTTAATAAATAATATGGGAAAGATAAATGAAAGAATGAAAAGAAGAGATAGTAATAAATAGTTAAGGTTATAATAGGAAAAGTTACATTAATGTTGCATTGGTACTGTAAAGCGGCATATAATTTAGGACAATTTTTTTTCCTAAAGCGACATACACTATAGTTAGCATTTCTAAAAAATCAAATATAGTGTAAGTATTTGAAATATGTGTGGTCGAACTTTAAAAGTGTAAAATATGATGTTTTCGCCTTTTCGGTGTGAACCTTTTTTTATTACTAATGTCTCAGGGTAGTTGTTAGCATGACTGATATAAATAATTGACATTTAATATAAATTCGCATTTCTCCTTATTTCGTTTTTATTTTAATTTTTAAATGAAATCAAGTGGCATGGAATTCTAAGAAAAATATTGGGCAGGGATCCAAGGACCGAGAGATGAAAGGGTAGTTGCTGAAAACATAAGGCTAGACAAAGGTTTTGAAACATATAAATAGTTTAAGAACTTTTGGAATGAAACGTACAATCGAACTTCATGGATCAAACCGACGTAGAAATCATGTTAATATAGAGTTATGTTGGTGAGACATCGTAAGGTAGTGAATTTCCGGGACTTAAAAAAGGAATAGAATTTGGAATGTTTGTTGTAGTGATGAAGTTCAATTATTCCAATTTGTTTTTAGCAATTGCATATTTTTCAATCAATTTACAGTACAGTCATCAACTTATCAAAACTCAAAAATACATTTTAATTGCATATTTAAGAGAAAAAATACTATTTTTATTACGACAATAAACACGTACACTAGTAGGCGTGTCTAA
>Ga0315915_1000308_pt1 | contig 46134 bp, 24 predicted proteins | sample MpolbnodulesMG_FD_207738 | JGI IMG/M metagenome (GOLD analysis project Ga0315915, IMG submission 207738) | Medicago polymorpha root nodule microbial communities from Los Angeles, California, United States - branched nodules | ecosystem: Host-associated > Plants > Roots > Nodule | place: USA... | reverse complement strand
TATTATCTATTTAAAGATGTTTATATATGAAACCTACATTAGAGTATGTTCATTGATTTTACTAGCCTTTCGAAATGTCCAATTTAAAGAGTAAATCATTAAATTGGTCTCTGTCTTTGTACCAAATTCTCAAATTGGTCCATGACTTTATTAATAACTCAAAATGGTCTCTGTCTCAGTCAAACGTTTCTCAAATTGGTCTCTGATTCTATTAATTGTTTTGTATTTTAAGCCATTAACGTATCAAATAAGACTCAAAGTGCATTATGTCATTAACCACTAAATAATATCCAAAAGACATTGAACCGCTAACACTCAAAATACTAAACAACTAATAGAGTATTGGACCAATTTGATAAACGTTGACAAAGACAGTGACCATTTTGAGTTATTAATAGAGTCAGTGATTAATTTGAGAATTTGGTACAAAAACAGAGACTAATTTAATGATTTTCCCCCAATTTAAGTCTAAAAATAAGCCTACATGTCAGACTTGTGCCTTATTTCTTTTTTAGCAGGCCACACCTAGATTTTGCAAATTTTTTGCTCAAGCCCTAATTAAACGAGAGAAGTTAGAAGAAAATGGAATACGGTGGTACACATCTTAAGCGCTACTCTGCTTCATGTTTTTAAGAGTAACATAATTCATCAAACTATAATTAAGTTCTTAAAACTAATGGAGCAGTCATAGTCTACTTGGACCTGTTTAATGATCAGGATAAGTGAAATGAGATAGCATAAGATAATTCTTTGATTCTGCCATATTGTATTTGTCTAGTATAAATCTTATCCTAAGGTGAGGTTGGATTAGATAGGATAACAAATTATTTTCTACACCTACATTTAAAATATATTTAAAAAATATTCAAATTAAAAAACATAAATATTAATATTTACAAAAGTTAAAATATAAAATAAGAAGTAAAAAAGTGGATTAAATTTCATAAAACATACTGACATTATATAATTCTTTATGATCATATGTAAACAAACTTATAAGGGCCATAGAAACAAAAAATGGGCACTAGCAGCAAAGCCCAACAACATATATATAGCGATAATATGTAGACCCTTTTTTTCTTCCTCATCCTATAAATTTCTCGCACGTTCTATACAGTTCGGATTTTAGAATCCAAATATCATAAAAACATCATAAAATCCTCCAAAAACACAGTGAACTATTTCGGATTTTAAAATCATAATAGGGTGTGCAATAAACTCATAGAATGGAAAAAGAAATGACCTGACAAACTTAGACGGCCCATAGAACATATTATTTCTAGAGAGGTTTTTTTTCAACTAAAAATCACCATGTAAGTATATTTTAAAGAAAGAGAAAATATATGCCCTTCAAAGTTATACAATCGAACAAAACCACAATTTTTTTCAGTCCTAAAGTATAATATTTCCGGACACGTTTGTGTTTTTTAGAAAAATATACTCTTGACAACAACCCATATATTGTTGTTTTTTTTCTCAAATCTCTCAAAAGAAAATAAAAATTAATTATACGATGTATGTATACACTTTGGACATTACAATATACTACTCCATAATTGTTTCTTCCAAACCCCAACTCTATGTGCACACTAACATAGGCATCAAGATTGAGATGTGTATATTGACCCTTCAAATTGAAGCAGCCTCATAACCCCTTTTAAGTTCACCGAGACGTACTGTGTAGGACACTTCCAAACCAACAAAGGCAGTTCAATTAATTTCCAAGAAAATATGTCCCTCATCTTTGTGTCACGACTCTTTTGATTTTGTATGAATAGATGAATTCATGTACATAGTCCAAAGTCAGTAAAATGAAAAATAAAGTAGTCCTTTGTTCGATGTTCCAAGAAACTACCTTTTTTTTTTTTTTTTTAACCAAAGAGCAAACAAAAAAAACAAGGACAATATTTTTCTACAAAAAAATAATAATAACGAAAGGATCAAGAAAGAAAAATAGTAAAGACCAAAACCAAACAAACAAGGAATTGGACAAGACTTGGCATCGTTATTTGATGTAAAGTCTTCTCATTGAAATTCAATTAAAGGAAATTATATCAAAGTGGTGGAACTCAATTCAAAGCCAAACTTATATAATTTAGCCAAAATCATGGCAATGAGCAACATGGAAAAAGAGAAATGTCATTATTATTATTATTAAATAAAATACTTGGAAGACAAGACATACATGTTTGCTTTGTCGTGTTTCCCAAATAATATATTGATATTAACATATCTAATTTTTTTTGCCTCTAATATGATACACACATTAACTACTCGTCCTTTGTGAAAGCATGCACTATAATCAAATTGTCCCCTCATGTGATCTTTACTCCACTTTGTCTACACTCTGATCTAATCTATTTTTTTTCTATGTACACACACTATTCATTTTCATATTTTCATTAGAAGAAAGAAGGAAAAACAATTTATATTGAAAATAGGAGAAAACAAAATATTATGGGGGAGGGAGAAAAAGGACAATAAGGCAGTGTCTTTCATGTGAGTGTAACATGTAAATTATTGGTGTAGGTAAAGGTTTACGGATCAAACACGTTTGAGTTGTCAATATAGATGAAAGAGCAGGGCACGCTAGATAGATTCCAATTAATTTTTTTTTCAAGGACTATCATGATTCATGAGTCAAGAATCACTTTTGCAAAGTTTGCATTGTGGTGGTGTTCTTGAAATTGATGATTAATCGATTTCAAATCTAAATCGTAGTATTATAAACTTTTGTCAAGGAAAAAATGTTTATTAATTTCACGAGTTTAATTAAGCCTGCCAGATTCTTCCTCTGGGTTGGTGAATGAATGACACATTTGAGCTTATCCAGAAGGTGGCATTGAAAATAACTTATAGTATATATGAATGAAATCCAATTATCATATTGCAAACAGAAACTTTCAATGTGATCAACAAATTAATAAATTAAGGGAAGAAAAATCATTATTGGATACTCACAAATGCAAGATTTCAAACGAATTCACATGCATGATCTCACCACACCTTCCTTTGTACAAGCACTACAAAATTGAGAATCTTAATATATAGTATGTTATATACAATACACTCATCTATTGAAAATGTTACTACTAAATATTTATAAAAAAAAGTTACTACTAAATAGAAATTAATAACCATATTTTCTTGATGTAAACATATTGCTACGATTTATAAATAATTTTGGAAAATAAATTTATAGCCATAATTTATAAAGAAATTTAGAAAATAATTTATAGCTCAATTCACAGGGACAATACAAAATATATAAGGGTTGGAACTCAAACTCTAAACACTGAACTTTTTCATATTTAAAATGTGATTTCCAACTACTTAGCTATTTAAACAAAATATATAAGTGAGGAGGCAGGTGTTTGTTGGGGTGATTTCTTCTAGAGGCTGCCTCTGTTACTCGGGTCCTTGTTTGTCGTCACTATCTCTTATTTGCGTTTTTTAGGTTGTTAAAGTGTTTAAGGTGTTTGGAGGGAGCGGGTTCCGTCGAGCTAAGTCTTTTCCTTTTGATCGGTTTGTTGTTTGCACCGCTGTTTATCATGTTGTTTGTCTTACTTTTTGTGTGCTGGTTTCCGGTGGGCCGATTACTTTTGCTTCGAGATTGAGTCGGTGTCTATCTGCAATCTTGTTTGACTTGGTTCGGTGTTTCTCTGGTGTACCGGAGGTGAGGGGTGCCCTTCTGATTTGGTCCTAAAGTTTGGCGGGTCGATCAGTTTTGATTCGAGATCGGGAGTCAGCTTTTTGGCTCAAGTTTGATTTTGGGCTTTTTATGGTTTCTTTCGCTGGATCGGAGGTCGAGAGGTGGTGGAAGCACATTGATCTTTTCGGATGTGGCTCAACTTTGGTGTTCAGGACTGTGAGTTTAATTTTGAGGGGTGAGTAGTGACGATGGGTGGTGCGAGATATCGTTTTTACAATGGTCGTTTTCGTGAAGGGGTCTGTTTTAGATGGTGATGTGTATTTTGGTGGGGGTTGTTCTTAGGGGTGTTTTTTGGGGTGTTCATTTTCGCATGTTCCGCCTATATAAAACACCTTTAGTTTGTATTCTAAGTTTCACCGATTTCTGTTCGTCTTGAGTAGGGACCTGATGGTTAAATAAAATTTGTTTGTTAAAAAAAATATAAGTATAGTACAAAGATTTAAATATGAATTTATGAAGATGGATGATTGTGCAAAAGAATAGCTTGGCCGGCCTTGTCATACAATGAAGACGTGTGTAACTTTATTTGGCAGACATGGTTCTATGCATGGACATGACCAAACCAAAGTGGTTAAAATAGAAATTATCGCATGCTAAATTTGAAAGTAAGTCAAAATGATAAAGACATGGACTAAAATTAAAGGTGATAATAATAAGAGGTAGTTCATCGCTTTCTTTGACGTGGAATTACCAAAGGTGAGATAAACAATATATATTAAGTTATAGATTTGCTATAGAACAATGTGTATAAAAGAAAAATGAAGTGAAAAAAGCAAAAGAGAGAGAAAATTATGACTTTACCATGAGTGGAAGTTGAGGACAGATGTATTGAAGCGTCTTCTTGTTATGATTACTACTCATGTCACTATTTGATCATTTTCATGATAAGAACACGACACCATTTTCAGTTTTAGTAAACCTTTTTTAGGGAACATACACTCATTTGTTTTGGCTTTGGTCACAGAGGATCTATAGTCTGTAGTCTGTACTATATAATATACTGTATCCAGTCACTACAAATTCAATGTGATTTCATTTAAAGTATTGTTGTATAGTCTACATAAAGATTTGATAAGATGAATCCCAAGTTTGAATTCTTGCAATAAACTTCTCTAAATGCTATACTATACTTCTCTAAACACAACATAATTATCAAATAATTCTAGATATGTCATGTGTGTAGTATTGAAAACTTGTGCAACCCACGGAGAGAAAATCATTGAAAAAATATGTTAGTTTGATTTATTATTGTGTTTACTCTTTTGTTTTTTTAGAGGAGTTGTGTTTAGTTATTGAGCATAAATAATATTATTGCATTGCTCTGTCTTTAAATGGGGTTTTCTGGAAATAAACGATGAAATTTACAGTACATTACTTAAATATTATTATTTATGCTTAAATATTACTACTATTATTTTGATAATATACATAAAATACTATTTCATTGATCCTGTAAAAAATTGTTTTGAAAGTGTTCTCTTTATGTATATTATCAAAATTAAGATTATGATGCATTTTTTTAATTTTATTAAGATATTCATGTGATTTAAACAATATGTTTCTTTCTTTTCTTCTCACTTGCCTTTTTTTAAATCTATTTTATTCTCTTCTTAATTCCTTTCGTCTATCTTTCTTTTATAAACCAAACAGTTCATAGTTCTAATGCGACAAAACTACAAATAATTGTAAGTAACAAAGGTGATATATTTTTTTGGTACATCACAAAGGTGATATTTACTTACTATTTAGTATAGTTAAACATAAATACATTGAAATTAAATAATATTTTAAGGAGATGCAACATTAATATATTTGTTTGAATGACACTTGCTAAATATTATCTTGAAAGTATTCTCATTACATGTACTTTTAAGTTGTATTTCTAAAGATTTTCTAGGTAAATAGCAGCCCACCTAAACTTTTTACACTATTCGTTAGACACCGCAGAAGTATATATTTTGAGAGAGATATGAAAAGAGAAATGATATTTCTACAACTATTTTATGACAATATTTGTACAATTTTATCTCTCATACTCACATGATGTACTTATCTTCTCTCTTTCTCTTTCCCTCTCTATTGTTTTTGACCAATGAAAAGAAAGAAAAATAAGATTGTCACAAATATTGTCATCAAATGGTTGTCAAAATATCATTACTCATATGAAAATTAATGTGATAAATGTGATTAGTTTGATGATGTGATAAAAATAGAGATATGGAGAAAAAAATGAGATGTTAAATGAGTGTATAAAATTAAAGAATGTCTACATATCATTGTTGCTATTTTTATGTCAGCAAATACTCAATTTAATTCTTAAAAATATATAATCACATCAATTAATCATATCACCTCATTAATACTAGGGTGTGAAAATGAAAGTGTTGCGCTGTGAAAAAGAAATTCTGCTAAGTTGAAAAAAGAAAGAGTGTAGGGTTGCTGGGTTGATAAATGTTTGGGCCATCAGTGTTTCTTGCTATAGGCACCCCCTATCAAACGAAGCTTTCTATATACACCTCTCATATACAAAAAAAAAACATTTTGGACCCCTACAGGCAAAGGCCCTAGGTCGTCGTACCCCATGCTTAAGACTTGGGCCGGCCCTACATGAGGCGCATAACACTGGGCCTGAACCTTTATTTAAACCTTTTCTCATTCTTTTGCATGAAATCACATGAAACCATGAGAGAGAACTTTTAGAAAACTTCGAGGCTAATAGTTGATGGTCGTTTAGCGAGATTCAAAGGGTAAGAAAGATGTGAATCTAAGGGAACCAAAAGAGGGGACTCTTAAAAAGGGTTGAAGCCTTTTTGGGGAGATTCATGGAATGGAAAACACTTGTGAGTGAGAGATTTGTAAACAACTTGGTTGAATCTTGAAAGACCGAAAAAGGAGATCATTAGGAAATCAAAGGCTAAGGGTTGGTTCTTTTTGAAATAGATTTTAGAGTTGAGAAACACACGGAAAACATCTTGACTATAGAAACCATTGAGTATCTTAAATGTAGGATGAAATCTGGGAAAAGGGTAGAAATTAAGCTTTTCTTGTAATCTTGTTGAAGCTAATTTCTGGTAACTATATTATATCTCTTTGTAATGACTCTTTGATATTAGATTAGAGAGATGCAATCTCCAACAAATATATGTCATTGTGGGACTGAACTGGATAAAATCTACTCTCTTTATCTTTGAATGTTTGGATGGTGGTTGTCACCTATAGTTTCTCTACACATCTAAATTTAACAGTGCAACTTCAGTCACAAATTTACAATACATTCCGAATATATTGTTGGTGTAAGATTTAGATGTCAATAAATTTTATGTTTAAACTTTTGTCACGAAAAAAAGGTGTTATGTTTAAACTTAAAAATATAAACAAACAACAAACCGTTAAAAATATAAACAATTGAATAACTAAAAAAGATATAACAATTTAATACTAAAAAAACAAAAATTAAAATAAACATTAAACATTTTAACATAACAATTAAATCGTAAAATTAAAATAAACACTTTAATATGACAATTGAATCGTGAAAAAATAATGGTTAAAATAAACATATGAACATATCAATTAAAATAAACATATCAATTGAAGCGTAAAAAATCAAAATAAACACTTTAATATAACAATTGAATTATTAAAAATAAAAAGACATTAATTAATTAAAATTAAACAATTAAACTTACGGCGGCAAGCCATCTGTCTACCAAAATTTGGTAGAAGAGACAAGTCGATAAGGCGTCCAGGATAACTCTTCGGTTCGGCCTCCTGCTGAGCCTCACCCTTCTGATATCGAGACTTCTCATAATGTTGCTCATATTGTTGTGTGGGGTCCACTATCTGGGACGGACCCGTATGGGACGACGTCCCCTCCTCGTCCCCACTCCTACCGCCATGTCTCCTTGTAACAGGAGGGCTCCTAGCCTGCCTACCGGTCTGTGCACTCCCATTCATGGTCTCCTTGCCTCCTCTCTGATTGTCCGGTCTCTCAGACATATCTACACAACATAAAACAATGCGAAAAATCAATGATTTTTTCATAGTGACATTGTATCATTTCTAATTAATCATCTTTAACCATTCACATTGTACTCAAACTACTACTTTGTGTCATTTCAATCTCTAAACTACCTCATTGAACTCAAACTCACTATAGGCAACATTAACAATCCAATTTCTAACTAATTTCGTCATTAACATGCAAAATATCAAACAATTTTTGATTGAGACAATTTATCAAACACCTAGAGTTCAACAATAAATCTAACAATTTCTAGCTCTAAACTACCACATTAGATTAAAACTTACTCTAATTAACATCTAAACTACAATTTCTAACTTATTTGATTATTAACAATAAAAAAATCAAACAAGAAAATCAACCCTAAAAACTTAAAATTGTGAAATGTCATCAAAAAAATCTTACATTTAAACAAAAAAAAAAAATGTCAAATGATCATGATCACTTGCTTGATGTTGGGGTAGAAGTTGTCGATGATTTGCTCAAGCTTAGTGAAAATTGCACTTGGAAGTTTAAGAAATGAAATGGCAGAATGTTCAGTTGTTATGTTTCTATAACATAACTCAACATGAGTTAACTCACGTTGGTATATAACGAACGTGACTTAAGTCACATGAAGGTTATTTTAAGGACTTTGAGGTGGAAATGAGCAAAAGACATTTAGAAAGAAGAAAAAAACAGTTTTCAAGCAACTGAGGTGTGTTGATTCACATTCAATTCGAGTTGAAAATTTCTCCACCCTTAAATGTTCTTAAAAGGTTGTAAACCTTTTTTTTTTGCGCCCAGAATCCTCTGGTACAAATGGGATAAGGTTAGGAGGGTAGCCCTCTAACCAATGAATAATGTTGTTCCCACATTAAAGGATGCTGGGAAACACCGTTAAAATACCAAAATAACTTCATCAACAGTTAACTGTCGATGTTTAACCGACGGTAGTTAACTGTCAAAGACAATTGAAGTTAAATTTGTCATGTTATGATGTATTTTAGCCTTCACAAGAGTGTAAACCAGGGGCGGATCTATGTTAGGGCTATGTGGGGCTAAAGCCCCACATGCCATTTCCATATATTTTTATATATATTATAAAAAAGTATAATAATTATTTTGGTCCCTGGATGTGTAATAAATAGTCATAATAGTCTCTTAGTGAATTAAAATTCTAAAATAGTCCCTGATTTTATACTTTGTTAGTCGTAATAGCCTCTGAAATGACAACAAGTAAGTATATTGAATGACTAATACGACAATATCAATGAAGTATTTTAATGTTAGGGACTATTTTGACTAACAAAGTGTACAATCATAGACAATTTAAAATTTTAATACATTGATGGACTATTTTAGCCTCACATGTATCAAATGTCTGGATCCGGCCTCATGTGTAAACAACAATTTTCCTAACTAAATTTGATGAACGGCTAAATGGATATGTTTTACTAGCATATGGGCCAGCTTTCCAAAGAAAAATGGAATAAAGATGAAAGATAATTTCCTTTCGCACCCTTTTGGGTTCTTGCACACCCTCTAAAAACTCTCATTTTACCGATGTTTAAATTATATCATCTAAACTCAAAAAACACGGTTCATATAATATAATATGAAACATGCCAATATATAAGCAACCATCAAATCCTTCTTCCATTTCCCTATTTTTGAATTTTACCCATAAAAATCAACAAAAAAACAAAATCTATAAAATAAAAATTTAAAAATATCACTAAAAATCAAATAAAATTAATGAAATTTTTATTTTTTATTTTTCTGAGAATAAAGAAGTTAAAATAAAAATAAAAAATGGGTCTAAACGATTGAAATTTAGATTGAAGGACAAAGTCCCGTAAAAAAAACATAAAAAAAAAAAACAAGTTTTGAAGAAAACCGCCATGATCGCCTGAAAACCATTTGTTAGTGGATCAATTAAAGACGTAGTCCCGTAAGTGCAGCTCAGTTGGTAGCTGCCTGAGATAATTTGTGCAGGGCCGGAGTTCGAACCCCGGATTCCCCACTTCTCCACACATAATGTGTGTGAATCTAGCCATTAAACTACTTGACCCCCCCAAAAAAAAAAAAGAGGTAAGTGAACTAACTAATGAAAATTAATCCTAGCATTACTTGCATATTTTCTGTTTCACCCCTCACTCATAATTCAACCGATATACAAACAAGAGTGGTGATATTTTGACAACCATTTTTGTACAACCTTTGAGACAAATTTGTTGTTCTCTATTCTCATTGGTCAAAAACAATAGAGAGAGAAAAAAGAAGAAAGAGAATAAAAACATAATGTGAATATGAGAGAGAAAATTGTACAAAAATTATATAAAATAGTTGTACAAATATTATTTCTCTACAAATAACCAAATCTCTTTGTATCCAAGCACAACTTAATTATTACCCTATATTTTATATTTTAATTATCCAATAACCTAAGAGTTCATTCACCAAATCCGTGTGGATAAGATTAAAACAAAATATTTTGAAGTCGCATTGCTATAATATGGCTCATCACGTGTTTAATCATGCATGGTGTTTGGAATTTTGAGCTTTTGTCCACTCCCCTCTCCCGTGGCATTAGAATGAAAATAAAAGGTGTATTTTTTAACAATGACTCGGATAACTTTCTTGTTTGGGAACCATCTGTTTTAATTCGTCTTAAAAAAAATTAAAACCAATTTTCAATAAGGTTTTAGTAACTAAAAGTGATTCAGACATTTATTTCCTTAGTAAGATATGAGTGACTTAACCAAAATTCGAAGCTGAATTTTTTAAGTCCTCCTCTTTAAGCAAACAAATTAGTTCTTCTTCATCAACACTAAATTCATGACTATTTGTATTTACATTTACTGAATCACGAGATTTTTCCCTCGCTTGGAGGATCACTGTTCGTCACTCTAGACACTCATCTCATTTAAAATAAGAGTTTACTTTGTTAGTATTTCTTTCTTTTTTATTTTTGAGGCAGTTGACGATGGAGTGCAGAATGCAGATTCGGGAGCACATGCAGGGGTAGAACGTGTCAATAAAAAAACATAACATGTGTGAGGTCAAAATACATACTATGACTGTATGACAACAAACACACGTGTAAAGCACTACCACAATAGGAACAACATACCATGTGTGATATCAAGATAAGAAGAGTACATTACTATCAAGAGCATCTTAAACTATTTGAATACCTTGTTTTTTCCCAGTAACAATAAATTCTCCTTTATTATAAGATCAATAAATTGTATGTTCGATTCGAAATCCAACCTTTATACATATTATGTAATATTTTTATCGATTGATCTAAGCTCACGATGTTTGTTTAAATACCGTACTCTAATTTAACAAAATGGGCTATAATATGAAAACAAAATAAAGTCAACCTTTAGATATATACTAATTTGTAAGTTTAATCAAAATTTTAGAATGTTATATAAAATAACACGTTTTATTTGTCTAATTTTTTATCTATATCTTTTTTTATTTATATAAACTAAATATATTATATATTTTTATGACTCATTGACTTAGTTCGTTGAAATATATATTGTGACTAGCATTTTCTTCTGCAGAATAAAGCAATTTAAAAAAAAAAATAGAATAATATGATCAACTCCATAAAACATAATTTCTATTATCATAACCCTTTAAATTTAAAAATATAAATATTATGAATTACGAGTAGTGATTGGTTTGTTTTTTTTTTTTTTTAGGGAGAATGATTGCTTTGTTAATGACACTTATGGGTTTCGGGTACAAACTAAAAAGAGATTGAACCCAAGACCTCACACCCACATGTTGTATGTCATACCACTAAAGCATTGTAGTCCATTTATTAAAATGTTAACTTTGATTATAATAATCATGTTATAGCCTGTTTGGATATACGGTAAAAGTGATGGTATCGCGTCCCGAGACCATTTGGTCGTGGATTTTGAAAAGCTGCATATTGTAGATTTAGGTTAAACGTGCAGTGGCGTCAACTCCCACTCGAGAAACAAACATAGGCATAAAGCCCTCATAAATAGTTCAACCTCGAGGAGCTATGGACCGACTCCACATACTTTGAATACATATTGATTTAGATTGATAAAGACCCATACTCAAGATTTTGAGACTCAATACTTCTTTGGTCTAAGAATCCTCTACATGCAAAACCCAAATCTTGAGTAAATCTAAATACAACATGCTCAAATCTTCAAATGTGTACATCATCATGCCCTCCAACAACCAGAGGCTTCAGATTCTCCAAAATTCGTAATGTCTTAGACCATCATGACTCTTCAATGCTCGACATAAATCTCATGGATCGTAACAATCTTTAAACAACCATCTCGACAACACTTCCCTATCTATATAAAAGGTCCTTGAGCCACCAGCTGAAGGTACCCACAATTATTTTTTAGCCTCTCAATCTTTGTTCTTGTTGAAATTGATACATAATTCTAAAATGTTCTGGTTAAATAATGACAATGGCTAGAGAAAACAAGAATAACTTAAAGTTGCTACATGTTTCTAGATTGTTCTATTAATGTCTAAGTTAAGTTAAAGTCCAAAAAGATCTATAATAATCTAGTGTAGATAAGGCAAACAAAGGCCTAAATAATTCTAGTTCTAGAAACATCTTCAAGCACTTATAAATAGACTTATATGTGTGCAATTGTATTTAAGTCTTTGAGATGCAATGCCAATAATATTGAAGGCTTCAGCATATCATTTTCTCTCCTCCTACAATGAGCTAATTCCTAATGTGTCTCCTCTTGTGCCATTCTACTAAACACTCCACCACTATAGCTACCTCAACTATATATATTTTTTCAATAGTAGTATCAAAGTCGCGTTCGATCATTAACTGGGCATAAGAAAATATGACCTCGTTTCACCAACTATATGTTCTACAACATGAATTCTACTAAACTAGAAATTCTCAGTCTATGACTCAAACACAAAAGGAGTACAAGTAGCCACAAGGCTCTACTCTGTTTGAGTTCAAACCTAAAACTAAGAAGGCAATAGAGGATTTCATGTAGCCTAACAACCTGATCCTCTTAAGTTCAAGTCAAACTAATTTCGCAAACCCATGGAGAATAAGGCTCGAGTTCAGATAGAGTACAAGTCCAAACAATAAATAAAAATGGAGACCTGCGACCTCTGATGCTCAACTTGAGTACAAGTATAGAAAAAAAAATGTAACTACTAAGAGCAAGAATGAGTCACTGTCAAGAATCTACTACATAAGTGACAAGGAGACTCACAAACAACTATGCAAGAATGCTCCATGTCAGAAATCTTCAACAATGTCGACAAGGAGATTCACATGCAACTAAGCAGCATAAATGGTCCTTGATAGATGTCTTTAACAAGACCAACAAGGAAAATTACTAGAGCAAGTAAGGAGCAAGAATGGTCCATGTCAGAAGTCTTCAACCAGACGAAGAAGGAGACCAATAACAAATATTATGGTAAGAGGTGACACAACATTTCTATCATGGTGGAGGTAACACCTATCAAATTGATCAACTATGAAAAGTATCAATGCAGGAGGAGATGATATCACAAATCTATGTTTGAGCAACTACATACTACATTTGCACTCTGTTTGGTAGACAAAAAATGCAGAAGAGAGAGACTTTGAGGAGAGAAAGAGGAGAGAAGTGTGGCATTTCTCTAGTTTGGCAAAGGTGAGAAAGAGAGAAGAGGGACAAAATTGGTGTGGGTCCCACACATGTTTTGTTCTCTCCTATCTAGCGAAGAAACAGGAGAAAAGTTAAAACTTTGTTGCTTTTGTCTTTTATGCCCTTCAATTTAAGAGAACAACCCACTTTTTTTTTTGTTTGTCTTTTATGCAATGTTTTCAAGTTGATTCTTTGTTTCTTTTTCACAATAGGCTCATTTAAATAAATTAACTTACCTTATTAAAGTTATTACTAAAATAACTTAGTTCACTAATTAAGCCAATCAATTGACAAATTTAATTAAATATAAAATAGAGTAGTTTTATGAAAAGATTTTATTTCAAGGTATTTTTGTACTTTAAAAAATAATCAACACTTCTCTCTTTTCAATTTCTCATCTCTTTCTTTTATATGAAACAATATATCAAATCATCTTTATTTTTCACATCTTTCTCTCTTCTCAAACTCTCTCTCACCTACTTCTCTCTTATCACTTTCTCTCCACAACCAAACACACCCTTGGAGTTTCCAAAATATGCATCAAGGAGGAGTTTTGAAATTGATACATATTTCTATAATGTTCTGGTTAAATAATGACAATGGCTAGAGAAAACAAGAATAATTTAAAGTTGCTACATGTTCTAGATTGTTCCATTAATGTCTAGGTTAAGTTAAGGTCTAGAAATATCATATAATAATCTAGTGTAGATAAGGCAAACAAAGGCCTAGATTATTCTAGTTCTAGAAACATCCTCAAGCACCTATAAATAGACTTATATGTGTGCAATTGTATTTAAGTCTTTAAACCTTTAAGCCTTTGAGATGCAATGTCAATAATATTGAAGGCTTCACCATATTATTTTATCTCCTCTTACAATGAGCTAATTCCTAATGTGTCTCCTCTTGTTCCATACCACTAAACACTCCAGCAATAACTCCCTCCACACTATATATTTTTCCAACAGTTCTTGTACTGACTTTAACATTAAAGTGTTTGCAAGTATCTCCTCAATTCGTATAAGCGATTGTTGTTCAACGAGGAAACCATTATAATCACTCTAAATTACTATGATAGACACACATGTAGGTCGCTGAAACAATAGGAACAGCTGTCTCGTGCTCAGTGGGCTGTGTATTATAGTGCAAGTCTGCATTAATAATCTTTACTTTAGGGGAAAGAGCACCGTTCTAATTTGTCCTAAGCGCATAAAAAATAACAAAAGATCACGAAATCCTAGAACTAGCACAACCATTGCATCATCAACATGATGGGCATTGGGCAAAAGATTGTGATTGGAGAAGGGTGGAATTGTAAGGGGAGTAAAGGGTTAGTAGTGTATCTGATTTATGGCAAAGATCTTTGCACAACAATAAGAAGTGGTGGATCTGATTTTGGACACAAGCACAGATGTCCCTTTCTTGCATCATAGTCCTGTGAGTGCGGTATCTCCCAACTGTGTCAAAATTTATTGGGAGAGGCTAAGAAAATTGCGAGTCCAAACTCTGTCCATGCGCGTAACCTTAACCGTTAATGCTAATCTGTTAATTCGTCTCGTTATATTTAACTTAATTTTTTTCCTTCCATACTCTTGTATTTAATGTTTATCTAAAAAGTAAAATAAAATTATATGTTCCTAATTATATGCTATTTTTTTTAAAGGAATAACCGTTAACCCGTCTCGTTATACTTAACTTAATCTCTTACTTATAAATGTTAACCTGTCTCGCTATGCTTAACATATTATGTTACGTTACGGTACCAAGGACGATGTCATGGAAATATTATGTTACGGTACAATACTAACGTCTATGCTTCTTAATATTATGAAATACTATATGACAATCATGACATTCATCTAAACTATTTTGCTACTTATTACCGTCAAATATTACCTTCGATACAACCCGTGCGTTAGCACAGGTCGATGGTCTAGTTAATGTTCAAATTTACACAACAAAGACATAATGACAATAACCCTCAAAGTAGAAATATTTAAAAGTAAAAAAATAAAAGAAAAATTGGCAAAATTAATATATTTTTTCATTTATGTTCGTGCTCAAATATCTTTTATTTGAGATTATGTCTGTATAAGATTTGTTTGGTTAGCAGTTTTAAATAGCTAAGGAAGATTTTTCCTGGTTTTAATATTTTTGTTTTGAACTGGCTTCGGAGTTCATTTGAATTTCATCATATCAGAAAATGATTGTTAGAAAAAATTATAAAATGAGAGTGTTCATAACCTTTCTCTTGTTACAAAGTGGTAGATGATCAAAGAGGTGCATCAGCGGATTTCTGTTTGAATGTGGTTTCAAGGCAAAAAAAATAAATGAAGAAGGATGTCAACCAATCAAATGTTGCAAATGGTGCTAACCAATTGAATCTTGTTAAACATGTGGACGGGATTCCTAGTGGTGACTTGTCGAGGCCATGGGGTGATGTTGTAAAAGACGTCAATTTTTCTCACCAACAAAAATCTTTTCCTTTTGCTCAAACTTTGTGTAACGGTGAGATCTACATTACCTCTTAATAAATTGGAGATAATTTACCTCTAATGATAAGTATATTTATCCTACGCCGTCAATTGTCTCATAGGTGACAATCTTGGTGTGAAGGAAGAGTATAAAGGGGAATAGAGAACCATCATAAGTTTTTTCATGTGAATAATTCACACCATTAAAATATATTTTTAATATTTAAAATTTCCTAAATTTTATTTCTATATGATCCAGATTTGACTGGATTCTCCTGTCACCGAGAGAATCCAGTCCCGAGTACAAGGTTAATTTTTGAAGCTTGCGTACTAAGGTTGATTTTGTCCAAGGGTGATCCTCCTTTGAAACGGCAAGACTTGCATGCTAAATCGGTTACCATTGAAAGTTTTTAGAAAGATGAGACATTATCTCATCAGAAAAAGGATTTTATGAATTTGTCTTTTCTATTGAAGATCGTTGTAGTGTTTGTGTGATGGCTTCTTGGAGTCTTAATCCCAAGTTTCTAAAATTGTTGATTGGTCTCCCAATTTCTATCTTAATAATCATAAAGCAAACAACAATGCATTTTAATTTTTTTTTTTGTCAAGTAGTTTGGTGGTTAGAATTTACCTTGGATAAATGGAGTGTTCAGGGTTCAAACCTCAACCCCTGTATATAATAATGTATGTCCCTGTCAACTGAGCTATTACTAATAATAGCTTTGGAATGCCGATAAATTTGGACGTTGCTACCGGTAATTAAGAGCTCTCTAGATAGATTTTTTTGATCATTTTGCAAGAATTTTAATTGATGTCGTTCTATCCGCTAAAATATGAGATAAAGCTTAAATGGAAAGAGAAGGTTATATAAAAACAATTTATGCAAATAAATGAGTTTTTATATATGGGGGCTGCTAACTTACTCCCACCTAAAAACATGAAGGAATAAGTTAGCAAGCTTACTCCCACCAGTCCATAACCTACTATTTTAAACTACTATCATCTAAAGGTTAATTTTGTAAATTTGTTTTAAAAATATCACAAATCTTTTTTTTTATCGGAACAAATCTCTATTTCTTAATTGAAGTGGGTTTTAAGTGATATAGCAACTGGAGTTTTTTTTTTGTTGAACGAAAATTGAAGTTGGTTTTTTATCTTAATAATCAAATTGACGTTTATTGCTCGACAAAAAAACTGAAGTTTTTTTTTTTGTCTAGTAGCCTAGTGGCTGGAGCTCACTCATTTAAATGTGAAGAAGTGGAGTATCCGGAGTTCGAATCCCGGTTCCTGCATAAATTATGCAATGTCCTTACCAATTGATCTAAGCTCACGAAGTTTATTATCTTAGAATAATGACAAATATTGGCCTATGAAATCACGTTTATAAAAAAAAAAAGTTAATTTTTTTTTATTATCATTACTTCAAAATTGGCCCACGAAGTCACATTTATAAAAAATCCTGTGAAGTCACGTTAAAATGAAATGTTAAAAATAAAAAGAAACAATGTTAAAAAAACAAGTTGATGACCGTCACCTTAAAAAAAACAAGGGTTAATTAAGTTTAGTCCCTATTTTTACTTTTTTTTGGTAATGAGTCCCTATTTTTACTTAACATCATTGTTTCTTTACGAATTTTTTTTCTTTTCTTTTCCTCTTAGCATTGTCAAAGTATTGACCATGCTTCTCTACTATAATTCTAAACAGAATACGGTTAATGTGGAGCATGAGAAAGGTTACTGGTGATGGGAAGAGAGACATCGTAATATTTTGATACTACTCTTTGATTGAGTTCTATCAACAAAAATACATAAGAATCTTAGTTCTCTAATGAGGAAAGTAATAGTGTTATTCATGAAACATTTGACACCAACTTGCTTGATTTAGCTGACACACAGCGGCTACATGATAAGGATGAAATTGTATCAAACCAATGGTAATGCTTATGTTGCTTATGGTACACACGTATTGAAATAATTTTGGAGAAATGATAATCAATGTTTTACTCCAAATCCAAAATGAAGAATTCAACAATTCCTGCTTTATTATGTTATTTTCTTTTTCAAGGGTAATACATAAAATATAAAAGAAAAATAGACAGACAATTATATATAATTTTATTTTAATATGTGTGAATAAAAAGAAAAAACGGCAACCTTGAAATGTTCAAATCATGTCTTACATGTGCAGTTATACAAAAATTGAGAAATGTTATTATTTAATTTAGTTTACATTAAGCTCGCTATCAAATAATAATAAATATCTGCAGTTACATATGCATAATTGATTGATACATCTAGTTACATTAAAGGTCACTTTCAAACATCTGTGAGCATAACTCAGTTGGTAGGACAATGCATTATTATATGCAGGGGTCGAGGTTCGAACCCCGGACACCCCACTTATTCACCTTACCAAAAAAATTGTTGGGTAATCAAGTGTGAGTGATTATGTCGCACATCGACTAGAAATGGAGGAAACAAAGGATATATAAAAGAGGGAACCCATAAACCCATTGCCTTAAGGTTTTTGGTAAGAGTGTGGTGTTCAAGTCACTTATGGTCCTGAACGTTTAGCCCATTGCCGCTCCCGGGGCTCCCCGGACTCCCCAACAGTGGTATCAAAGCCGTGGTTAGGCTCAGTGGGGAGCGGGATCCTAGTGTGGATCAAGCTAGTGATGTGGGTGATTCACACTTGAGGGGGAGATTGTTGGGTAATCAAGTGTGAGTGATTATGTCCCACATCGACTAGGAATGGAGGAAACAACGAATATATAAGAGAGAGAACCCATAAACCCGTTGCCTTAAGGTTTTGGGTAAGAGTGTGGTGTTCAAGTCTCTTATGGTCTTGGACGTTTGGCTCATTGCCGCTCCAGGGGCTCCCCGGACTCCCCAACAGGTGAAATCTAGCCACTAGGCTACCTGACCAAAAAAAAAAAGGGTCACTTTCAAACAAATAAAAAAAAATCAATAATGCATAATTGATTAATGTTGTCAAGTATTTTACATAGTTTCTTAAAAAAAAAAAGTATTTTACAATAATGTCATTTTCAAAGAATATAAAATAATGATAAAAATTTGATAAATAGTAATATAGTTTAATAGTACACTAATATTTTATTTTTGGTCAGTGGTAATATTATTCATTATTCTGGAGTCTGGACCCATTTTTCAGTCCACTACGCCATGGTAAGATATTTCAAAAGTCCCATTACATTAGGTGAGTCAATGTGGAGGTTCAAAATTATATCTCCACACACCTTACCATTGTATTCACGATGTAAAATATGGATTGTATAGTCTGAAGTGCCTGGTCTTAATTGTGACTGATATTAAGTTCCAAACACTAAGGATTAAGGAAGAGTGTCCATCATTTTCATAGACCAGCACATGATACTTGTTGAATATATATTTATGGTTTATTTTCTCTATGAAATTAGGGTAAGCAGAATAATGTGATCGCTTTTTTTTTTTATAGAAATCTCAATTCCTTTTCCTAGACACGTGACACAAGGGAATTTGGATTTCCACTTTCATACATTTGAGAAATTGGATTTCTTCGTTTAAAATGACGGTTTAAACAATGCATTTCTTATTTTTTATTTTAAAATTTAAATATAAAGTTTGATTTGGATAATTTGATCTTGATCGAATGATTATCAATGTTCTAAATGTGTGAATCCAGAAAATTTCTAGCAGCAGGATTAATTCCTCAAATCGACACAACCAGAGTTCCTATTGCTACCCTCTATGGGACTGGAACCCTCTCATGGCCTTGGATACAAGGTGCATTTAACAAAAGATGACTGCCGCGGTGATGCATCAAAATTGCCTTGCCCAAGATCTGAAGGAAAAAAAGATTAATGGCTGAAGTTTTAGAGATGAAAAAAACGCCAACACTGAGACAAGAAGGCGAGAGAAGAAAGCAAAAGGTGGAAATGAAGGGAATGAAAAAGATTATAGGCTGCCGTTTTAAAAATGAAGTAGCACAATAAAGATGGATCCAAGGGTTGTGATTTAACTCTATCATCTCTCATTTTAAATAGTGCTTTCATTTGATACACCATTATATATATATATATATATATATATATATGAGTCAGGATCTACTGACACGAAGGTGTAAGTCATAAAACTTGCACCAAATCTTGACCATTAATTTGATTTAATCTAGAGGCTAATAATTGTTCACTCAAAAGTGTACGGTAACACCAAACACGTTTTTCCCGCCTTAGTACCTCCTTTTTTTCTCCTATCTGAACCCTCGATTTTCTGTGTTCATCCCTCAATTGAATCTTCATGTGTGTCTGTGTTTAATCTCTCTCATGAATCTTTTATTTGCTATCTCTCATTAATCTTCATATAGAATTAGGATCTTACACAACTGAATTGATCGATAAACATAGACAATCAAATTATGATAGTAGTTCAAGGCCGCATAGATTCCAACTTGATTGACTTATTTCACCATATCGATTAAAGGTCCAACATTACAATTTTTATTATGATTACGACATAAAAAAGGAAATCCCAAACAACAAGTCCAAAAAGTGGTATCAGAAGAAATTGTATGTATCTTATTTTAGATATTTTTTAATTTGACAAATGGGAGCCATTAGATTAAGTTGATTTAATGGCTGAGATTAAATGTGAATTTAGATTTGTAAGGTTGGGAGCCATCAGATATTTTAGATATTTCATCTTAACTTAAAATGAAGATCAAGTTGGGAGCCATTAGATATTTTAGATATTTCATTTTAACCTAAAATGAAGATCAAAAGTGAATTTAACCTCAAAAAGGTTCACTTTGAGGAGTATAGTAACGCGCTTTGAATGCAAGTAGGATGACATTAGTGGTACGACAATTATTTTCCCTCCCTTCCATAACCCACGGTTTCACTTTTTCCCTAAAACCAAAACATTGCTTCCTCTCACTCTAGGTTCTTGAACAAACGTCATTAAATTCCCCTTAGCTTTTTCCTATTTAGATTCTTTTGTCGTTTCCATCCACGTGGGACCACTCTTCCACTTTGGGCCCCACATGGTCCCCACCTTTATTTCCATTAACACAAAAACCTTAAAGCCCCAATCATACAACTCTAAATAAATATCTAAAATTATTTTCAACGGTGCTGATTCAAGTAGTTTTGGCCAATGGATTCCTTCTAACATGCCGTTGTTTACACATCATTTTCCTTCTTTTTCATAATTTTTAATACCAAATAGTATACCAAACCGTTTGTTTCCAAAACCCATCTCTTTATAAATCAACCAATCTCTTACCATTTTCTCTTACTCCCTTCACTCTCTCTACAAATTTTATTTCCTCAAACAAAACTAAAACCCCTTCAATTTTAATAAACTCATGTACTCGTCAATAAAACCTTGTTACTTAGAACAAGACCACGGTTTAGCTTCCTTAAAAGACATGGATGTTGCAAATTACCGTGGCAATAGTTTTGTTACAAAATCTATGATAACCATGGGTTATGCCAATAATACTAGTTTCAAGAACCTTTATGTTTCTTCACCTAGATCTGGAAGATTCTATGATACTAGATTTGAAGATCACCAACCTCACTTCCTTGAAGCTTGTTCTCTTTGTAACAAACCACTTGGTGGCAATAAAGATATCTTCATGTATAGGTAAACCCATGTTTTTTTTTATTGAAATATTTGTTCCTTAAAAGACCTTTATGAAGATTTTCATGATCAATGTTCTTTTTTTTAAGGTTATGAATTTGATTATTGATTTTAATTTGTGCAGGGGTGACACACCTTTTTGTAGTGAAGAGTGTAGGCAAGAACAAATAGAGATAGATGAATTGAAAGAAAAAAATATGAATCTTTCTTCATCTATGAAGGCTTTGAGGAATAAGGAGCATAGAAAATCTAATTCTTCAAACAAAGTTCAAGGACAAGATTATTCCTTTCGTAAAGGGACAGCTATTGCAGCATAGTTTTGCTTGAAGGGAAAAGGAAGAAAAAAAGTTAAAATAAAACCGTGACAAAAAAAAAAGAGAGAGAGAAGCAAAGTAACAAAGAGAAGTTTTTAACTTTTTCTTTGCACGAACAAGAGTCAATAGAGAAGGGATTGGTGCAGAGAATGTAACTGTGAATGGTTTACGTTTGGAAATGTGTGTTTGCTTGTTTTGGAAGATCCCTTCAATGAAATGACTTGGTTTTTGGGTTTGCCTTTTTTTTAGATCAAGGTTTTGATTTTCCTCCTCCTTTTGTAATCTATATGGTGTGGTTGTGTTGTGCTCATACATATATATGGTTTCAGTTTTTCAAAGATGGAACTGAATACAATGGTAGATTCATTTCAAATTTTCCTCAATCTATCTATCTATCTATAGAAATGGATTCCGTGCAATCTAACAGTGTGGCAGTACAAAGATTTAAGCTATTTAATTTCTTTTAGTGAGTTGTATACCAGGTCTATTTTGGTATATACTTACACTGAAATGATAGTAATTTTTCTTTTATTATGTGATGCTCTTCTTTTTGATAAAATATAGGCCCTAAAATATAAAGAGAAAATATACCAAGATAATGTGAATGTTTATTTTGTCACCATAGTTTCATATTTTCTGAAAGAAACCTCACACAAGACGAGAGACAACACAAAGAAGCCCAAATTCTATGTTACTTGTTTCCGCATCTTTTCTTTGATTTATATTAACTAGGTTCTTATCGTTGTTGAATGAATTACTACTATAAATGATGTAGAGGTGTGGATTCTGATGTGCACGGAAAGGGGGAAGTTAAGAAGGAGATGAGAAGATTATATGTATGTGGTCCATTATAAGATTGGTTAAATAATTTTTATCCAACATATGATCAAATTTATGTATCATGCAAGACTTAACTCAGTTGTGCACACTACAATTCGACTTGTTAAATTTACAAGCTGCGACATGTTGATTCACAAGCAATTGGGAAACCTACAAGAATTTAGAGCATCAACACATACACATGTAAAGAACAAATTTTACAAATTGACAGTAGAATAATGTAACGTTAAACCAGAATCACATATAACAGAAGTGCCAAATAGATGTAAAACACTCTCAAATTAGAAGGCAGAAACAAGAAAATGCAGCAACATGAAAAATAAATGCAGCAATAGTTACAAATCACAATTCCATTATGCATACAGGGCCGTTCCAATAAAATTGGAGGCTCAGCTCTAATATTAAAAATGACCCCTAATAAAAATAATTAATGCTAATTTAAACAATTGCAAATTAGCAATAAGCATTATTTTGATTTTAATTTTAATTTGTTTTGTTTAATTTTTGTTGTTGATAGATGTGTGTGTTTGACCTAACTTGTCTATTTACTCTTTATTTTTGTCAAATAATAAGTGTTTGATTTAGATCTATATAAGGAAAGAAAATATTATCCTACATCCCAACAATTATACTCATACCCCTACAAATAATTTAAACCCCTATAAATTGGAGGCTCGGCTCCAAAGAGCTCCTTGCACATGCTAAGGAACGGCTCTGTACGCATATGTAACAAAAGATACATATTACATAAAATAAATTACAAGATTCAGTCCAAATTGACAAATGTGTGATGCTTTATGCAAAATTGAATTCATTTCAGATTTCTGCCTTTGGTTTTGAAATCAAATTTGGTTCCTATTTATTTTGTTTTAGTAGTACTATGTTTTACGTCTCAAATTGACCTCAACTCCATGAATGCTGAGTGTAGGCTTGTTGATAAAAGTAGCAAAATCAGAACTTGAGTTTTTTTTATCTTTCATGTCATAAGTCATAACTTCTAAGTATAAAAAATATTGCACTAGAAATCTTGTGATAAACCTAAAATTATATTTTGTCATCTGCATATCTATATAGTATGATTCTAGCCATTATCCTACCATGTATAGTTTTTTTGCTAATCCGACCTTGTATAGTAGCATTGCCACTTCTATTGAATATTGAGTGTGACAATATTGTTTCAGTCCAAAAAGGATCCTTTATTCTAATTGTCACCCTCCGTGTGCTATTAAGTTCATGAATCATGACTAGTTAACTTCTAATGAACATTTTACCTTAAAGTAAGAGAAGGAAAGAAGAAAAAAAGTTTCAAAGAATATGGAATGAAAAATGGAAAAGAGACATAAAATTGAATTGACCATCAACGTTACATCTTTGGCTAAACTGCATTTTTCGTCTCTTAAGTTTCGAAATGTTGCGATTTTAGCTCCCTATTAAAAAAAATGGCAATTTTGGCCCCCCCTTCGTCCCAAAATTGCTGAGAAGACGTCATGTGTCCCAAAAAGGGATCATAATTGCAACTTTTTGTAAAAATAAGGGGTCAAAAGAGCATATTTCCTTTATGTTATGAGGTAAAAAGAGCATATTTCCCTAAACATGAGGGGTCACTTTTGTCATTTTTTTAATAGGGGGTCAAAATCGCAACATTATAAAACTTAGGGGCCGAAAAGTGCAGTTTGGCCTACATCTTTTCATGAGAATCAACGGACAAAAGCTCTTAATCAATAAAGGCAACGGAGCTTCTCCCACATGGCAAGTTTGATGATACAAAAACAACGGAAATATAAGAATCCCCTGCTTCAACAAAAAAATAAAAAAAAGCATTCTTGTAAATACAAAAGGGGTTGAAAAATCAAGAAAAGTGTCATTACGACCATAGCTAAAAGTCCCTTGTCCGTAGCCAGAAGTTGGAAGACGAAAAGCTGAGAATCACTGAAGTTCGAAGGCTTACGGGTACTTATGTTCAGCCACATGACCGTAATGTTCCTGTGACTCTTGGAAATTTTCAGTTAGACTTTAGGAATTTAAGGGTTTCTTGCATTGATCTAATTTCAAGTCATTGTTGGCCACTTGATTTATAAATGAGCATTATTCAACCCCCGCGAAACACATTAAATCATTAGGCTATTTTATAACTTTTAGTTTTGATATTCTCTCAACTTTGAGAGTTTTTCCTCTCCGTTCTTGCACCTGGCTGCAATTTTCAATCCAAGCAAGATTTCATCATCTTTATTTCTTATGTTTCTTTGTTATTCTATTATTATGTTCACAATGATAAATTGCAAGTAGCTAGACACTCCTTATTTTGAGGTTGTGTAAAGAAGTCACAATGATAGACTTTAATAATCACAAGCAAGGTTTTTCGACTTGAGAGTCTACACAGACTCAAAAAAGGTCTGTAGACTCGATCCGTAGACTCGACCTGTAAACTCGTACAAGTTTATGAAAAATTAAAATTGACATTAAAAAAACTATATGTGACACAAATGACAAATATATATTACAAAATACCAATTAACATAAAAATTGAAACTCCATAACTAACTTGTTAACAAAAAATCTCTATAATAAAGCTAGTAAATTTGCAAAAGTAAATAGACAAGGTCCTAGTTCCTTCCCAATTGGCTACTACATAAAGAAAAAAATAACATAAAACATATATGAGAATGTCTTCAAACATCCAAAGCTCCAATGAAATCTTGCCCATCATTAAAATTACCACCACCATCGTCATCGGCATGGTCACAGTCATCCTCACCAGCATCCTGGCCATCATCGTCAGAATCATCATCATCATCATCATCATCAAATTCTGCCCCGGACTAAACCCATTGAACAAGGCAACGACTACATGAAAAGGAAGCAAGTGAACGTCGTCGATGAAAACAAACAACAAGTATGTGATTTAGAAATACAAACCTGAGAGAACGTCGAAGGTGAAGTGTTCGCCAGCTATGGAGGTGAGATCAGACGTCGACATTGAGAGAGAGTGGCTTTTCGTTTCTAAACTGAGTGTGGGTGAAAGTAACCTTTCATTAATAGGGCTATAAGATTCTAGGTTTTTTATACTAACATTTTTGTTTGGTTTGGAATTTGAACCGTATTTTGCGCTTTTTTCAAAAAAGAAATTGATTTTTAAAAAAAGTTCATAGACTCGATAAACTCCTCATACTCTAGCAATCAGTGAATGAAAAAAATCTTTGAAAACAGATGAAGCAGGTTCACAACAAATCTACTAACTTATACCAGAAAAAACAAGCCCTAGATAATTCCATTTTTGCTCTCATTTTGGGTACTTTAGGGGCATTTAGGTATTTTCCTAATTGATGGAATATTTTTGTTGACACCTCATACTTCCACTAATTTTTGACTATATATATGGTCATTTAACAACATTCCTCCATTTCCTTCCTCATTTCTCTCTCTAAAATAAAATAAAAAAACGCGTTCTCTGTATAACCCAGAGCAACAGTCGTCGAAGCGTCTTCCTCGCCGCCGTCGACTTCGCCGTCCAGAACCTTGATCGATCTTCATAATCAAAGGTGAATTTATTTTTCTCTTCATGATTCTAATTGCATGCATGTTATCGTTTAGGGTTTCGTTTGTACATTGCTTGCATGTCTTCAAAAAGGGTTTTATGATTATAGTTTAGGTTTTGATTTTTGGTTTTGTTTTGTTGTTTATTGTTTCTGTTTTATGTGCATCAGTTATAAGTTTAAAATTTTGATTGAAAGGAAAAAACTAGGTTTGCTGTGATAGTGAAATTTTTATTGTTGTCTGATAAACTGGGTCCTCTTTGTTTAATTTTTTGTTGTAGAAGATCAAAGGCGTGTCTCTTTTTTTTTATGGTGTTTTTCATTTTCTAAGTGATTGTTTTACGTTTGGTTGATGTTTAGTTAGTTTTCTCTGATCAAAATTATTAGATTGTTTGGTCATTAGTGTCACCTTTGAGAATAATCAATCAATCAACAAGATGCGTATTTCATGCCAATTTTGAGTTATAATAGTATTACATTGTGGTAGATCCTATATGCAAAAAGTTGCAGTGAAAAATATTCAAAACATTAGACTAGAAATAATTATGATATTGTGCCTCAACTATTGTTTTTAGAGAACACCACTAAAAATAATGATTCTTTTGAGCCATAATTGGGAATAAAAATTAAAGTAACTTATTTTTACGTTATTCTACATTGTGTTCATAGAATCTGTTTACCATTTAGAGTAATAGAAATCCCTTTATTCCATATCTATATGATAATGATATGATATGAACTTCATAAATGTTTTCTTAATTTCTCTTGGTTGTCATGTGTGGATTATTCCATATCTGTATGTTATCATCAAATGTATTTCCACGTAGTTAATGAAAAATGACATATAAGCAAAATTAAGCTCAAAATCAAATAGTTGAGAAAAATTCGAAAACTTGTGAAGTTCGGGACTAAATTTGGAGATTTAGAATGAGTGGACTAAAATCGTAATCCAATTATAATTAGGGGATCAAAAATGCATTTAAACTTAGAATAACTATTAACTATAAAGCACAGACGTCACACATCACATTGATATGCTAACACCGATAAAAAAAAAATTGAAGTAATTGAATGTGACCACATGTATCGGTGTAAGACACCGACACTTGAAAAAACTGAACACTACTTCAATTTGAGGTATCAGTGTTACATATATTATTCACATTCATTCAATGATTGAATTTGAATATAATTTTGTTGACATTTTATATATATGCAGGAAACATCAGCTTTTGCTCTATCCTCTGGTGTGTCTGTGTGGAATGCATTAGTTTTTGAGATTCTGATGACATTTGGATTAGTATATGCAGTTTATTGTAACAACAATAGACCCAAAGAGAGGGAATGTTGGCATTGTAGTACCATTAGCAATTGGTTGTGTTGTGGGTGCAAATATCTTAGTTGGTGGGGTTTTTGATGGTGCATATGGTGCATCAATGAACCCCAGCTGTGTCTTTTGGGCCTGCTGTGGTTAGTGGGACATGGACTCATCATTGGGTCTATTGGGTTGGCCCATTCATTGGTTCAGCTACTGCTGCCATTCTCTATGATAATATCTTCATTGGTGATGATGCTCATGAACCCCTCTCAAATAGTGACTTCTAGAATTTTTATTATTTTTTCTTCTTTTTTATTGGATGTAGTCTGTTCCTCTGCATATTGAGGAATGAATAATTCAGTCAATGTAGCTTTTGTGATTTATTCTGCAGCAGAATTATGATAATTTTTTCCCTTTTAATTTTCTTTAGTATTCAATATTTGTATTGCCTAGAAGTGATTACCAATATTTTTTGTTCATTACATTATTATAGTGCCAAAATGTCTATCCAAATAGGCTTCACACACAAGCATGTGTGTATGTGTTGGTCTCATACAAAATGGATAAATGTTGGTTACTGATAGTATTTTTATGTGCAAGAAAGAGAAAGGTAAAATAGAAAAGGTATAATATTACTGATCTGAATTGACCAGAAGGTCAATCTAACTATGACATGTTGATCGAATGCTCACCAGAAAAAGGCGTGTCGTCTGAAAGAACACACTAATATTAGTGCACGTCACCTCACTAGAGCATGTCTCCATGCATCAGACACCATACACATGTCCTCTAACCGTCTACTAATCACATGCCGCATATCACGGAAGCAATTATTCTCACACACGCACCCCCAAGGTATGATTCACTTTTCCCACACTTTTTACACACTCTTCCTCGGTTCAAATACTGACTTGGGCATTGGAGTGCTAACGTGTCTGCAGACACCTTTCATTCCACCATGAAGACTCATCGCCACTGTACCAGAAGACTTTTTGTCACCGTTGCCTGCATCGGTCTCTTACCAGATAGATCAATTTCCTAATAAAACATTTTATTGCCAAAAGAGCCGTGAAGTTTCTTCCAATATTTCTAATTAAATTTGAAGGAAAAAAAAATGAATTTGTACATTCTTGTCTAAACTTGATAATGATTGAAAATAAATTATAGGATTGGACATGCATTTTGGAGGCATGTTTTCATGATACCTGCCACATGTGTATGCATTGTGACCTGACCATATGGCACAAGATGATTAATTAATTCTTACTAGTCCGACTTGAGAGGTTTCTTCATGACCAAGTCAAGAGGATCATCTTCCACCAAAAACAAAAATCCAAGAGGAAATGATGAATATCATTCAAAAAGACCAACAAGAAAAACGCCATCGGATTCGGTTGTACAAAATTTGTGCATATTTTTATGTAGATTTATTTCGATCATTTTAAAAAGACATATTATATAATATAATGCTATCCAATAAATAAAAAAATTAAATAAAATTATAGTAAAGAGCTAACAAGGAAGTCATTAGCCCCAAAAATTGAAACATATAAGTCATTGGTCACAAATGTCTTTTTTCTTGACCTTGCTGTGATGTTAATTTTGTTGACTTTATTTGATTTGCACAGAGCTAACAATGAAGTCATTGGCCCCCAAAAGTAAAACCATAGAAAGATTGATATGAAATCAATTCCAACAAGGGCACTTGTGCTTGAATCCATTATCTCCATCAGCAAGCTTAAACAAATATCTGCTTTGTCGGTGAAACTTTTCCATATGATGTAGGAATTAGCATAAGACAAATATATACTATATATTTAATATGTTTACGTCACTCTAGGTTAATATTAAGAGTACCACTACGGTTGAAACATCTTTCTTGGCGAATCTTAAATGTATGATTATAGATTTTGTGAATTGGTCAAGTTTACAAATCACTTATTCAAAAGTCACCTTCACTGGTATTGGTCTCATTTTGAACATGACTATTATTATTTTATTTGATTAAAGTCGGTGTGAATGACATATGGTGATTGATATACATGTTTCCAATCCGGAATATATTTTTTTATAGATATATGTTGATTGAAAGAAAACAAAATCATTTTTATATTTATATATATTTTTTCATTTCTTGTAATATCTTGCCAAAATAAAGCCAGTCTCGTCAATTATCAATATCATATGTTAAATTGTAATCTATAGCTTATAGTAATCACTAATCAAATATATTATATTGAGATATCCGCTATAGCAAATAAAGTTAAACAGAGATGGTTCATAATATTGTAATAAAAAAATAGTCCATGCTATAGAATTGAATTCAACAGGAAGAATAGACCGCGACCGGTAGATATAGACTGGAAGGTTGAATATTTGGATAAATAACATCCACAAGATTCATAACACAAAGTACATTAATTTTGAGTCTTCATATCCTTTCTTTTAATATCCTAATACAAATTTGAAACATTAGAGCTTTCATGGAAGAAAGTGTTCAGAATCTGTTTAGATATTTGCCGGATGAAATTCTAAGCTGCATAGTATCTTTTCTACCAAATGAATATGCACTTGAAACCAGCCTCATATCTACTAGGTGGAGAGACTTATGGAACCAAGTTCTTGTTAAACATGGAACTATAGAAGATATCACTAGTGTTATTGCTGAATTTCTAGCTAATTTTGATGAGTTAGATCCATTAAAGCGACCGCACAAGCTTCAATTTCACTTTGCTGATGACAATGCACTCTTTGCAGCTATTGCAACTAATAATAAGCTTCTTCTTGATTTCTCTTGTGGGAAGAAAAAAATTGAAAGAAAATATGAACTGCAGTTCAAGCTCAATAAGCAACACTTCACCTACCATTCTGCTTTCTTAGTCAAAAGTCTCTATTTGAAATCATTAAGCTATTTGACAAGTGAGATAGCTTCTTCAATCGTTTCGAATTTGGATCATCTTGAGAATTTAATGATCACTGATTGTTGTGGATTGCAATCTTTGTTCATCGAGTCTGAATCAAAGCTTCGCAGGTTAACAATCTTAGATTGCTTGCAGTTGAAGTCTCTTCATCTTAGAACTTCTAAACTTAAATCATTTCGATATCGTGGGCTTCTTCCTCGGATTTGGCCAGAATCTCATTTCAACTTGTGCCATGCCATCCTTGATTTCAGACAAGGCCTAAGCTGCAGGGATTTGAGTGCTCAAGATTTTGATGAAATACTATTAACCATAAAGAATTCTGAAGTTCTTACATTATGTGAATGGACTTTTGAGGTATGCTCTCAATAATTTCCCATCTTATACTATTGCTGGTATCCATACATATATGTCGCTTATTGTTTATCTAACACTGACACTTCAAATTGAATGTATGCCTGATGTCGAACATGTGTCAGTGTCGAACACGGACACACATAGTTACATTTAATTATTTTATTTTCTCAATTTATTATAAATGTCAACGTATCAGTGCTTCATTGCTCATTGTTGTCATTTTATTCATATGCATAATTTAACTCCAAATTCTTGCAGACACTGATATGGCCATCAATTTCTCCTTCGAGTGGAAGTTTTATATTCTATAAATTGAAAGAGTTATGGTGGATTGACAACCATGAGAAGGAAAACAGCATCAATGCCTTGGTCTCCTTCTTGAAATTATGCCCTGCCTTGGAGCAACTTGTTGTAATGGTAGGACTGTTTGAGTTATCTCGTTTGACTTTATCTACTCGCATAAATTTGGTGGGGCTGTTTGGAAAAACTTTTTTTTGACAAATAACTTGTTTGAAAAAACTTTTGACATGTTCATAAGTTGTTTTCAATTTATTTTCTTAAACTCTTTGGAATAGCTTATGAAAACGGTTCAACTTTATTTTAATTTTTTTCTTAAAGAAATATCATATCGAAAAGCAGTTGTACAATTAGCGTTTACGATATAAACCCTTAATTACTCTCTTTATGCAAGCAAGACCTAACAGTAATTGATGCTCTATTTTGCTACATATAATTTTGATGTTTTTGACAGTTTTATCATACTTAAATGGATGCAGATTGATCGTAATAGTTATTCTGTTCCGCAGTCAAATTTAGGCTCAATTCAAGCAACTAAATATACACAATTGGAGCATTTAAAATTGATAAAGCTCATGGGTTTCACAAATCCAATGGCTGAAATTTCAGTGGCAAAAAAATTAATTCAGCTAGTCAAGGGAAAGCCTCCAAAGATAGAGACATCAAGTGGGAGCAATTTGGATGTAGCAATTATGCAATGATTTTTTCCCTTAAATTCCTTCTACCTAATCATATTTGAGACGCATTAGACATTAAATATGGATATCTCTTCCAGCCAAAATTCGAACCTAGATTCATCACATTGCGGGAGTCTAGCCATTTCCGATAGACACGACCCTGTTATTAAAATAAAGCAAATTCCTAAGCTTGCTGGCCTCGTGCTACAGAAAAAGTTGTCACTTATCCTTTGTAGATCTTGTTTTATTTCTTTCTTTTCATTTTTTTGATGTATTATAGGGAAAGCATGTATAATTGTCTTTCTTTATAACTATATGAATGGAAAATAGTTCAATCATTGATTATCTGCATGATATCTCCTTTATCCTTTTGTATAATTTTGTTAATTTTCACCGAATGTTATGATCTTTTTTTTTTTTGGCAAAACATCTTAATGATAGTTTCAATAGAAGGTGACATATAAAAAATAGCATAGGATTGAGATGCCCTCCCTAATTAACGAGCTACTCGATTGGCTTGTCGCCTTACAAAACATACCCGAAAGTTGGTGTTGATTAACAACAATTCCTTAAACTTTTTTTTTGAACAGACCGACAATTCCTTAAACTTATTGGTCATACTTCCTGCTGCAGGGTTATAATGAAACAACTTCCACAACCTGCATACAATCCATTTCAATCTGAATATGATGATTGTTCCAGAATTATAGCCACTGCAGTGCTTGCCATAGTCCATAAGCTTCTGCTTCTGTTGTTGTTGGGCTTCCTGCCATCCATGGTGTGCATGCTTGAATCATTTGGCCTCTTTCATCTCTCAAACATAAGCCATAACCAAACTTATTCTCTATTGGACAAAGAACCGCTTCTGATAAAAACTTGAGTTAACTCCAACAATGATAGAGGGATTCAAAGTTTTTGGCGCGTTGTTGGGGATCGTTGATATTTCAACAACCAATTTGCTTTATTTATTTTGTAAATATTTAGTTTATTTGTCTTTATTTTATTTTGATTAGTTTTTAGATTATGCTAGTTTTTATTTTTGTTTTCTTTTTAGATTAGGATAATTTTTATTTTGTTATCTTATTTTCATAACAAATAAAAAGATTTAGTTTTAAAATTTGGTTTATATTTTTTAGGAGTATATTTGGTTTAGGGATTTTATGTGTTTTCTCTTTTATATATACCAATACCAAAGGGTATTAGGGTATTAGAGTATAACCACCATACATAACCGATTTCAAATTCACAATAAAACTGATTAGTAGAAGAAAAGACAATGAAAGCTTTGTCAAAGAAAATAAAAACAACGGCAGAAGAATATTTATATTTACCAGAAGATTGTTGGGAACATGTCATCAAATTTCTCAACCACCGCAGTTTGGAGTCTCTTTCCGTCGTCTCCAAAAAGTTCCTTTCCATCACCAGCCGTTGTTGATCATCTTTCAAAATATGTGATCCAACCATCCCTTTCCTCCCTGGCCTTTTCCACAGATTTACCAACCTCACATCCCTCGACCTAACGTGCTTCCACGCTGACCTTGACACACTTCTCCGCCAAATATCTTTTTCCACTATGCACCTCAAATCGCTTGATGTCTCCAATCACTACATCCCTAAAGACGGGTTTCAAAGTTTAGCAGCAAAGATGAAATCTTTGACCTCTCTCACTTGTTCTAACATGTTTTCTATCGGTAAAACGGACCTTATCAGCATTGCTGAATGTTTTCCTTTCCTTGAAGAACTTGACATTAACTTCCCTGAAAAAATTGAAAGCAATACAAATATATTGCCATTGGCACTTCCCAAACTCCGTAAGGTTAATCTCTCAGGTAATTACAAATACAATTAGGTTTCATTTATATGAAGGAAACTTGTTTCTAACTTGTGTTTTGTATGGTTAATGAATGTTTTGTTTAATTTCATTTACAAATTATTTTTTACCTTCTCATTTATTGTTGAACATATTGGATTCAGACATAAATTACTTTATGTATTATTCAACTCATATTTAGCTAGAATCAATTTTTAAAAAAAAAAACATATATTCATTAAACCATTCCAAAAGAAAATCATTAAAATTGATTTTTCTAATTTTCTTTTAATCTATCAGGTCATTACTATATTGATGACTCGTGGCTCTTCCATATTTGCAAGAACTGTGAGTTTCTTGAAGAGATAATCTTGTTTGATTGGAAATACTTAACCAATGTTGGCATTGCTTCTGCCATCCGCGAGAGACCAAATTTGAAGTCTTTCTCCATTTCTTTCTGTAAGATAGGGGAAACTTGAAGGATGTATGTTAGTTCGAAGATGATTAGCTCTCTAAGGAATTTGAAAGGTTTGACCTGTCTTGATTTGTCGTCTTCACGTATTTCAGATCATTTGCTCTCATCTCTTGCTGAGCAAGGTCTTCCTTTGAAGAGGCTTTCACTAAAAAATTCTATGGATTATAGTTATGCTGGAATCTTTTGTTTGTTATTGAAATGTCAGTTTTTACAACATTTGGATCTTCAATCTTCGTTCATTTTGAATGATCAATATCTTGCTAGGCTGTCTTTGGTTCTTGGTAATTTGGTGTCTATAAACCTTAGCCATCATAGCAAAATTACTGAATTAACCTTGCTGGCACTAGTTAGGAACTGTCCTTTCCTCAGCGAGATCATAATGAAATACAATGGTATTGGAAAGTTTTGTGATAATAATTGTAATTCTTTGATGGACTTTGTTGTATACCCTCAAGTGAAGTCTCTCCATTTGGCTCACAATCCATGGTTGAAGAATAAAAGCGTCAAAATGCTGGCTTCTCTTTTCCCAAACTTGCAGGTGCTTGACCTGAGAGATGGCCCTTGCAGTTGCATATCCGAAGGTATTGTTGACGTTTTAAGATGTTGTAAAATTACTCACTTGAACTTGAGATCTTGTTCTACATTGAATCTACTTTCAATGAACTTTCAAGTTCCCAAATTGGAGGTGTTGAACTTGTCGGAGACAAAAATTGATGATGACACATTGTATGTGATCTCAAAGAGTTGTTGTGGGCTACTACAGTTGTACTTGGAACGGTGTGATCATATCACAGAGAAAGGAGTGAGGCACATAGTAGAAAACTGCACTCGATTGAGAGAGATAAATATACGGGGTTGTCATGAGGTGTGTGCTGATGTTGATTTCTGGATGGTGATGGTATTTCAAGTTCATCATTGAGAAAGATTAGGGCTCCCTCTCATTTTTGTTCTAGTGACGACAAGTGGAAACCTTTATTGGATCATGGATGCCTTGTTTTCTAGTATTCTGAATGTGAAAAAACAGATATTTGAAATGTTTATCTTCATCACAACATTTCAATCTTCATTTTTCCCTAAGTTTTATTTTTCATTTTCATGACATATATTAAAGAATTGTAGTTTGGTTGATGATGATTTTTTTTGCTTACATTTACAAGGCCATCTCCAAAAACAATATCACACTTTCTGGTTTTGGTGATTATTATTGATTGATTAGAAGTAGAGGAAACTCAATATGACATATATCTTTCACCATTAAGTATCTTGATTGTGGAGATAGAATTCATGTGATAAGAATAGTTGCAAGTTGTGTGTGTATCTTTGTTTATGCTTGTTTATGTGTTCCAAAGCATGGAAGTGTAAAAGGAGCATTTTTTTCAGCTTCTTTTGTATTTTATTTGAGCTCAAGCTTTTGTAATCATCAACCTCAATTTAGTTCCCATTAATGATACTTATATATAAGATTTTAACTGTGAAATACTGCATCCCCCTCGAATGTACTTTGCATTAATCCTAGTAACTAATTAAGGAAAGCATCATGCCATGTGTCCCTTGTTAAAAGAAAGAAATATTCTGATCATTCAAACTTCTTTTTGCTCTGTATGCTAGCAACCAATGTTAAGGTTATTTTTGTTTCCTATTTCGATATTTTTCTAATCGTTAATTAGTGTTGGTCTAATTAGAAATTTTGCCTAAACCTTTACTATCATTGCAACAGTGGAACTTATAAACAAAATTGACCTTTGTCAAACTGGTTTGAATACTTCTTTTAAATCCTCTACGACTACTAGGTAGTTCATCAATTGCTGCAGCTACATTATTGCACCATCCAAGTACAACAACTGCTAAACCTAACCAACATATAGCCGGTTAATCATTTCCTTTTAAATATCGTACGACAATCTGATCATCGTTTAAGGCTTTGAATGAATTGATTTTGGAAACTGATTTTTAACAGGAAACCAAATAGATTCCACCAAAAACAAAAAGTTAAGTTGAATATATGTGTTGAAGTTAAACCAAATTTGCACATGTTTTCAAGTAGAATTATTTGGATCATTTTAGAGACATAATAGAATGCTATCCATAATTATAAAAAATTTGAACAAAAATTACGAGGAGATAATTATACAAATATTCGGGGGACCCTTTATACAAATGTCCTCCTCAAAAGAAAAAAATACAAATGTCATTTTTCTGGACTTTACTGTGATGTTAATTTGTTTGACTTTATTTGATTTGCAAAGAGCTAACAAGGAAGTCATTGGCTTCAAAAATTGAGCCATCGAAAGTAATTTGAATGCACTGAATGAGAAATCAATTCCAATAAGTGCACTAATGCTTGAAGTCCATTATCCGTATCAGCAACCTTGAAATATTGAGAAATAATTCCAATAAATGTCTACTTATCAGGATTTTTTTTTTATTAATAATAATTTACATGAGGAAAACTTTTCCATTATGATGTAAGACAACAATATGTCTTCTATAGTTCCATGTTTAACAAGAACTTGGTTCCATAAGTCTCTCCACCTAGTAGATATGAGGCTGGTTTCAAGTGCATATTCATTTGGTAGAAAAGATACTATGCAGCCTAGAATTTCACCTGGCAAATATCTAAACAGATTCTGAACACGTTCTTCCATGAAAGCTCTAATGTTTCAAATTTGTATTACGATATTAAGAGAAAGGATATGAAGACTCAAAATTAATGTACTTTGTGTTATGAACCTTGTGGATGTTATTTATCCAAATATTCAACCTTCCAGTCTATATCTACCAGTCGTGGTCTATTCTTCCAACACGGACACACATGGTTACATTTAATTATTTTATTTTCTAAATTTATTATAAATGTCAACGTATCAGTGCTTCATTGCTCATTGTTGTCATTTTTTTCCTATGCATAATTTAACTCCAAATTCTTGCAGACACTGATATGGCCATCAATTTCTCCTTCGAGTCGAAGTTTTATATTCTATAAATTGAAAGAGTTATGGTGGATTGACAACCATGAGAATGAAAACAGCATCAATGCCTTATTCTCCTTCTTGAAATTATGCCCTGCCTTGGAGCAACTTGTTGTAATGGTAGGACTGTTTGAGTTAACTTGTTTGAGTTTATCTACTCGCATAAATTTGGTGGGACTGTTTGGAAAAACTTTTGACATGTTCATAAGTTGTTTTCAATTTATTTTCATAAACTCATTGGAATAGCTTATGGAAATAGTTTAGGATTGAGTTGCCCTCTCTAATTACAGGGACTAGCATAGGATTGAGTTGCCCTCCCTAATTAATGAGCTACTTGATTGACTTGTCGCCTTACAAAACTTAGCATAGGATTTTGTTAATGTATGTTTGGTTTCATTTAGATAAAGGAAACTTGCTTCTAACTTGTTGTTTTGTATTGTTAATGTATGTTTTGTTTAATTACATTTACAAATGATTTTTTTACCTTCTAATTTATTGTTGAACATATTCGATTCAAACATAAATTACTTTATTTTCAACTCATATTTAGCTAGAATCAATTTTACAAAAAAAATAAAAATCATTAAAATTCATTTTTCTAATGTTCTTTTAATCTATCAGGTGATTACCACATTGACGACTCGTCGCTCTTCCATATTTGTAAGAACTGTGAGTTTCTTGAAGAGATAACCTTGTTTGGTTGCAAATACTTAACCAATGTTGGCATTGCTTCGGCCATCCGCGACAGCCCAAATTTGAAGTCTTTCTCCATTACTTTCTGTAAGATGGGGAAATTCGAAGGATGTACGTTAGTTCGAAGATGATTAGCTCTCAAAAGAATTTGAAAGGTTTGACCTGTCTTGATTTGTCGTCTTCACGTATATCAGATCATTTGCTCTCATCTCTTGCAGAGCAAGGTCTTCCTTTGAAGAGGCTTTCACTAAAAAATTCTATGGATTATAGTTATGCTGGAATCTTTTGTTTGTTATCGAAATGTCAGTTTTTACAACATTTGGATCTTCAATATTCGTTTATTTTGAATGATCAATATCTTGATGGGCTGTCTTTGGTTCTTGGTAATTTGGTGTCTATAAACCTTAGCCATAGTAGGAATATTACTGAATTAAGCTTCCTGGCACTAGTTAGGAACTGTCCTTTCCTCAGCGAGATCAGAATGAAATACACTGGTATTGGAAATATTCCTGAAAATAATTATAATTCTTTGATGGACTTTGTTGTATGCCCTCAAGTGAAGTCTCTCTATTTGGCTCACAATCCATGGTTGAAGAATGAAAGCGTCAAAATGTTGGCTTCTCTTTTCCCAAACTTGCAGGTGCTTGACCTGAGATATTGCCATTGCAATCGCATATCTGAAGGTATTGTTGAAGTTTTAAGATGTTGTAAAATTAATCATTTGAACTTGTGATCTTGGTCAACACTGAATCTACTTTCAATGAACTTTCAAGTTCCCAAATTGGAGGTGTTGAACTTGCCAAAGACAAAAATTGATGATGAAACATTGTATGTGATCTCAAAGAGTTGTTGTGGGCTACTACAATTGGACTTGGAACGGTGTGATCATATCACAGAGAATGGAGTAAGGCACGTAGTAGAAAACTGCACACGACTGAGAGTGATAAATTTGTGGGATTGTCATAATGTGTGTGCTGATGTTAATTTCTGGATGATGATGGTAATTTCAAGGCCATCATTGAGAAAGATTATGGCTCCCTCTCATTTTTGTCCTAGTGACGACAAGTGGAAACCTTTATTGGATCATGGATGCCTTGTTTTATAGTATTCTTAAAGTGAAAAAACAGTTATTTGAAATGTTATCTCCATCACTACATTTCAATCTTCATTTTTTCCTAAGTTTTATTTTTCTTTTTCATGACATATATTAAAGAATTGTAGTTTGGTTGATGATGATTTTTTTGCTAACATTTACAATGTCATCTCCAAGAACAATATCACACTTTCTGGTTTTGGTGATTATTATTGATTGATTAGAAGTAGAGGAAATTAAATATGACATATATATTTCACCATTAAGTATCTTGTTTGTGGAGATAGAATTCATGTGATAAAAATAGTTGCAAAATGTGTGTGTATCTTTGTTTATGCTTGTCTATGTGCTGTTATGTGTTCCAAAACATGGAAGTGTAAAAGGTACATTTTGTCAGTTTCTTTTGCATTTTCTCCGAGCTCAATATAGTTCCCATTAATGATATAAGATTGTAACTATGAAATACTGCATCCCCTTCTAATGTACTTTGTATTAATCCCAGTAACTAACTAAGGAAAGCTTATATTTACTTGAGGATATTTTTTCCTTTATGATGCAAGACAAATATAATTTGTGACATATTTAGCAGAAGACAAATATACTTGTTACTTTAAGTTTTTTTTCTTTTTGAGAGCAAACGTTATTTTAAAATAATACTAAAATAGCATATTACTTTAAGGTAATATTCATACAAATCTAGGAAGGTGACATGTTTATATATTTAATGAAGGGGTAATGTATCATATTACTTCACCGGTAGAGTAAAATATATGTCATGTAGTATATTGTACAAACATATACTCAGTCTCATCAAATATCATATTGAAATATTAAGTCTTTAATATCTTTTCTTTTAATATCCTAATCCAGTTCTGAAACATTAGAGGTTCAATGGAAGAAAATGTAGAGGATCTTTAGAAATTTGCCAGATGAAACTCTAGGCTGCATAATATTTCTTCTGCCTAATGAATATGCACTTCAAACAAGCCTCATATCTACTAGATGGAGAAACTTGCGGAACCAAGTTCTTGTTAAACATGGAACTATAGAAGATATCACCAGTGTTGTTGCTGAATTTCTAACAAATTTTGAAGAGTGTGATCCATTAAAGCGACCGTGAAAGCTTCAATTTCACTTTGATGATGACAATACACTCTTTGCAGCTATTGCAACTAATGTAAGCTTCTACTTGATTTCTCTTATGGGAAGGACAAGATTGAGAGGAAATATGAACTGCAATTCAAGCTCAATAAGCAACACTTCACTTATAATATCCCCCCAACTTTCTTAGTAAAAAGTCTCTATTTGAAATCATTAAGCTATTTGTCAAGTGAGGTACCTTCTTCAGTTGTCTCAAATTTGGATCATCTTGAGAATTTAATGATCGCTAATTGTTGTGGATTTCAATCTTTGTAATTCGTTGAATCTGAATCAAAGTTTCTCAAGTTAACAATCTTAGATTGCTTGCATTTGAAGTCTCTTCATCTTAGAACTTCTAAACTTAAATCTTTTCGTTATCGCGGACCTCTTCCTCGGAATATGGCCAGGATCTCATTTCAACTTGTGTCATGCCATCCTTGATTTTAGATAAGGGCTAAGTTTCAGGGATTTGAGTGCTCAAGATTTTGATGAAACACTATTGACCATAAAGAATTCTAAAATTCTTACTTTATGTGAATGGACTTTTGAAGTATGTTTTCGATAATTTCCCAATCTTATACTATTGCTGGTAATATATATATATATATATATATATATATATATATATATATATATATGAGAGAGAGAGAGCAAGGATCTATTGACACTATGTGTCAACGTTTCGTTCGACACTAAATCTAGAGTCGTTCCTATGAAATTGAAGACCCGACTCTTGTAGTAAAAATAGGCCCCCCTGTTAAAATCAAATAATTTGTTTTTTCAAAGAAAAATCTTTTATTTAATTGAAAATAACATCCCTAAACATAAAAAATAGTCATGTAACTAACACAAAAAAAGTTATATTCTAATCAATAATATAAAAATACAACTTCAAACAAATATTTTTATCAACGTTTTACATGTTATTTTCCTTAGTTTATACATAGGCAAAACAAAAGTTTAGGGTGTTTTTATAGAAAATAATTATAACATTTGTTGTTAAAACTTTTTTATTTTATACAAAAAGTATGAGCAAATAATTACAAGAACCGCTCTAACAAAAATAAGACGAAAAAAAAAGTTGTGTTTTTATTAAAAATATATTCATTATTTATAAAAGAAAAAAATTAATCAAAGGACAAAAAGTTGAGCCTTGAGGAGTTGAATCCAAGACGTTTGAGTGTTTTTTTTTTTTTTATGGTGGTTGGGGTTTGAATCCCAAATTTTTTTTTTTTGATGGCTGGAGTTGAATCCAAAAAAATCTAAAGAGACCTGTATAATGAGTTATTGTTTAGTTTGTTAGATGAATAATCCTGAATGGTGCGAATTCCGTGCATACGAAATTTCACGGACGATCAATAGTTGGTTTTTTTTTGTTCTTTTTGCATAGTAGAAGCACCAATTCAACATTGATTTGGTATCTCCTATACCTATTTTGTCGGTTTCTAAGAAATAAGTTGATCTCTTAACACCTTTTATTGCAAATCCAGTGAACTTTATCGCCCATGGTATGAGACATGATCACTATATTATTTTTTAAAGAGACATGATCACTATTATTATTGTTATTTCTACAAAAGGGTGCTGTAGTTTTGTTATTATTTTAATCTAGTGTTAGTATTTGTTTAATTTAATCTCCCAATTTTTTCTAGTAAAATAAACGAGAAGATATGCTGCATATATGAAGTTCGTCAAATTTTGTAAAAAAAATGCTGTATCATTTAGCACCTCTCTTGTTAGATTATATGTCAATTTCTAGTTTGTATAAACAGAGAATTGGTGAATGTAGCGATCATCAGCTAAATGAATGAAAGAAGATATTAGTTTGTTAGAATAGTTTAGTTGTAGCTTTAATCTCTTTTAATTAAAATAGTATTTCTCTCATTTATGAACAATCAAAAAGTTGTTATTGACAAATTGAATTAATATAATCATGTTTTGTTTCAAAAACAAAAAGAGTTGTTCATGTTTCTTAAGGAGAGCTTGCCGTCTATTTAGGTTCCACAATGTTTGAGGGATTAGTCTTCGCAGTTGCGTGCGAAGGATATCCAGTTAAAAAAAAAAAGTTGTTGATAACAATACATGTCAAATGCAATTAGCTACTTGTTATGTATTTATGTAATCGAAGACCCCAAAAAAATCCACAATTCACAACCCAAAAGGAAAAGCATTACTCAACCTCAACTTCAAAACTTAAGAAGGCGTAGATCCGGTACAAAGAAAAGTAGTTTGTAATCCAAAACCAAAGACAGCCCATTTTGGAACTTTATTTTGAGGAGTTTATTTTGGAACTTGAATAGCACATTACACGCACAAATAATTGTGCTAATAAACAAGACAATTCGAATAGGGTTTATATATATTTTTTGAAGGAATAGGGTTTATATTATGTAGCAGCTGATTAACAATCTAGTCACATTAGCAGTTGAATAGGGTTTAGATTTTTTTTTTGTTACAAAAATCTTAGAATTCAAATCTAATATAAATCTGATATTTTAAATTAATTATTAAGATAATTATGGTATTCATAGTATCTTTTTATTATAAAAAAAATAAAATAAAATCATTCAATATCTTGTATTTCTTTTTGTCGATAATTGCACATTATATTGAGAGATATGATTTGAATACCGCAAATATATTTAGACCTAATTTAGGAACCAACCATAACACATATAGGAGTATTTTTTATTTTTTTTTGAGCAACATATAGGAATATATAGATTGCGGTATTAGGGTTTTTTTTTTGTAGACGATGACAGTATTAGGGTATTAGAGTATTACCACACATCACCGATTTCATATTCACAATAATAAAACTGATCGGTACAAGAAAAAACAATGGCAGCATATTCATATTTACCAGAAGATTGCTGGGAATATGTCATCAAATTCCTCAACCACCGCAGTTTGGAGTCTCTTTCCGTCGTCTCCAAAAACTTCCTTTCCATCACCAACCGCTGTCGATTATCTCTCACAATATATAATTCAACCGTCCCATTCCTTCCTGGCCTTTTTCAAAGGTTAACCAACCTCACATCCCTCGACCTAACGTGTTTCCACGGTGACCTTGACACGCTTCTCCGCCAAATATCTTTTTCCTCTGTGCACCTCAAATCGCTTGATGTCTCCAATCACTACATCCCTAAAGATGGGTTTCAAAGTTTAGCAGCAAAGATGAAAACTTTGACCTCTCTCACTTGTTCTAACATGTTATTTGTCAGTCAAACCGACCTTATCATCATTGCTGAATGTTTTCCTTTCCTTGAAGAACTTGACATTAGTTTCCCTCAATCAGTTGAAAGCAATACAAATATATTGCCATTGACACTTCCCAAACTCCGCAAGGTTGATCTCTCAGGAGCTTTTAAAAGTAAGCTACCTTAAACCTTAACTGTTGTTATTTTGTTAATGTATGTTTGCCTGTTTGGTTTCATTTAGATAAAGGAAACTTGCTTCGAACTTGTTATTTTGTATTTTGTTAATGTATGTTTTGTTAATTACATTGACTAATGATTTTTACCTTCTAATTTATTGTTCAACATAATTTTTGATTTGAATGGATTCAAACATATATTACTTTACATACAACTCATAATATTTGGCTGGAATCAATTTTACAAAAAACAAAAAAAGAAATTCATTAAAATTCATTTTCCAGCAGGAAGTTGGACATGTGACTTCCTTGTAACTCAAATCCTTATGCCTCTCCCACAAAACTGAGCCACCTCTAATTTTCTTTTAATCTATCAGGTCATTACTACATTGACGACTCTTCACTCTTCCATCTTTGCAAGAACTCTGAGTTTCTTGAAGAGATAATCTTGTTTGGTTGCAGATACTTAACCAATGCTGGCGTTACTTCTGCCATCCGCAAGACACCAAATTTGAAGTCTTTCTCCATTTCTTCCTCTGAGATAGGGGGATGTGAAAGAATGTACGCTACTTCGAAGATGATTAGCTCTTTAAGGAATTTGAAAGGACTGACCTGTCTTGATTTGTCGTCTTTGCGTATATCAGACCATTTGCTCTCATCTCTTGCAAAGGAAGGTCTGCCCTTGAAGAGACTTTCACTCAAAAATTGTACCGATTATAGTTATGCTGGAATCTTTTGTTTGTTATCAAAATGTCAATTTTTACAACATTTGGATCTTCAATATTCGTTCTATTTGAATGATCAATATGTTGTTGGGTTGTCTACGGTTCTTGGTAGTTTGGTGTCTATAAACCTTAGCCATAGTAATATCACTGAATTAACCTTGCTGTCACTAGTTAGGAACTGTCCTTTCCTCAGCGAGATCATAATGGAATACAGTGGTATTGGAAAGTTTTGTGATAAGAACTCTAATTCTTTGATGGACTTTGTTGTATACCCTCAAGTGAAGTCTCTCCATTTGGCTCGCAATCCATGTTTGAAGAATGAAAGCGTCAAAATGTTGGCTTCTCTTTTTCCAAACTTGCAGGTGCTTGACCTGAGATATTGCCATTGCTATTGCATATCCGACGGTATCGTTGAAGTTTTAAGATATTGTAAAATTATTCACTTGGACATGAGATCTTGTTCAACGCTGAATCTACTTTCAATGAATTTTCAAGTTCCCAAATTGGAGGTGTTGAATGTGTCAGAGACAAAAATTGATGATGAAACATTGTATGTGATCTCAAAGAGTTGTTGTGGGCTACTACAATTGGACTTGGAACGGTGTGATCAAATCACAGAGAATGGAGTAAGGCACGTAGTAGAAAACTGCACACGACTGAGAGTGATAAATTTGTGGGATTGTCATAATGTGTGTGCTGATGTTAATTTCTGGATGATGATGGTAATTTCAAGGCCATCATTGAGAAAGATTATGGCTCCCTCTCATTTTTGTCCTAGTGACGACAAGTGGAAACCTTTATTGAACCATGGATGCCTTGTTTTCTAGTATTCTGAAAGTGATAAAACTATTATTTGAAATGTTATCTTCATCACAACATTTCAATCTTTATTTTTCCCATGTTTTGTTTTTCTTTTTCGTGACATATATTAAAGAATTGTAGTTTGGTTGATGATTATTTTTTTGCTAACATTTACAAGGTAATCTCCAAGAACAATATCACACATTCTGGTTTTAGTGATTATTATTGATTGATTAGAAGTAGAAGAAACTCAATGTGACTTATATCTTTCACCAATAAGTATCTTGTTTGTTGAGATAGCATTCATGTGATAAAAAGTTACATTTTGTCAGTTTCTTTTGCATTTTCTTTGAGCTCAACCTTTTGTAATCAACAACCTCAATATAGTTCCCATCAATGATACCTATATATAAGATTGTAACTATGGAATACCCCTTGTAATGTACTTTGCATTAATCTTACTAACTAATTATGGACAGAAATATTCTGATCATTCAAATTTAACGAAAAACTTACAACATAGAAAGATCACTACATAGGTTAAATAACATTTTGTAAGCTCCACCATGTAGTACCGGGGGTGGCCTTGAGTATGGCCGGGATGGCGGACAGCCCAGGGCACCATTTTTTAAGGGTATCGAAATTATTATTTTTACTTGTAATTTTTTACTCAATTTGATTAATTCAATTGAAAATATTATTTAGAGAACCTTATTCATGAATGAGTTTTTTGCAACAAAAAATATAAGAAAGACATTTGCATAATTAAAAAGGCACAACTTTATTGATTTGTCTAAGACACCAAAAGTCAGACAGGCTCTTTTTAGTACCATTGTTTTTCCAAATCAGTTATACACGGTGTTAGGAAACTACGCACAATTTCCCCATAGTCAGATTAAGTGGAAGTGAAATAAATGCGGAATAATAACACACAAAATTGTTAACGAAGTTCGGCCAATAACGCCTACTCTCCGGACTGCTGCAGATCTCTTTAATCAAAAGGGAAATATATGTGTTTACAAACACTCACAAACTCTCGCTACCCACAACCCAATTACACCCAAGAATTTTCTCTAAAATTCTCACACTGAGTTTTTCTCTAACTCTACTGATGTAATACACTACTTGTGTTGTTTTTGCTTCTGATACTTCTTCCTTCAAATGCACCTCTATTTATAGAGGTAATGAACCGTGAGAGTTGAAAATCAATACACTCCTTTCCCACCAAAAGTCATGCTCTTATAGTGTGAAACCTGTACCATGTGTTTGTTTTCAAGCTTCTTGTCTGC
>Ga0315915_1000307_pt1 | contig 46186 bp, 34 predicted proteins | sample MpolbnodulesMG_FD_207738 | JGI IMG/M metagenome (GOLD analysis project Ga0315915, IMG submission 207738) | Medicago polymorpha root nodule microbial communities from Los Angeles, California, United States - branched nodules | ecosystem: Host-associated > Plants > Roots > Nodule | place: USA... | reverse complement strand
CTTGGTAGTAAGGTTGGTCAGATTCATACATGTTTTATGCATTTTTTGACCAACTTTGTTTATTTGACCATATGTTTCAGCTTCCGGTGATTATCGTTATGGTCGGTGTTTGCATTTTTCCTATAAATAGTCCTCTTTCTTCACAATTTTTCATTCCAATTCACATTCTCTTCTTTTCTTTCTTACTTTTCTTTTGAGTCATTTTATGATGTCAATGTTTTACTGTTGGCCTGTCATACAAAGGTTTGTGTCACCTTATGAGGATAATATGAATGGTTAAAAGGGGTTGTTCCACTCCACAAATTTGCACTCACCTTCTCCGACTTCCTAATCTTGTACATTCCCATTTTCTCCGAAGGGTGCGCGAGTGGGATGTGAAACCTCTTTATCCTTCTCTATCCATATTCTTATACGACAAGTTTAGCATTAGGTATCTGATATTTTGTTGTACTAAACATTATTTTTAAGTAAATGTATTATGAATTCTTGATCAAATAATATATTTCGTTGAATTATTAAATTTTGTTGTCAATTTATATTATGTCATCTTAATAATTTATGTCATTTTAATGAAACGTCTAAGTAAATCCAGTGTAAATTTTATAATCTGAAAACATCAAATACGTTTCAATTTCTAAATTCGAACGTGGGTAAAAATGAAAATTTGAAGGACGCGTGAGAAAATCTCAAAACTGATAGCTCATGTACTTATAAAAGGATATTGGTCGATATTGTGTGTGTCCTTTTGATTTTGCAAGCCAAAGTCGAAAATGAATCATCAGAAGTGAGTTGCATCTTTGGATTTATAAAAAGAAAATTATTGAGAGATTGTTTTTTAGACACCTAGCAATTGCCCTCAGACATCTCAAAAAACACTCTGAACGGTAGTTAACTACCGTTAATCACTTTAAATCGGTTAAACCGATTTAAAGAGTGATGAATGATAATTAACTATTGATAGATGATTTTTCAAGTAATTTAATGTGCTTGTGAGCAATTGCTATGTGCCTAAAGATCAATCTCAAAATTATTATTTGAATTCTGCTCTTCTCCCAGCACTTTTTGCTCGCGTCCAGCAGCCTTGTCGAAATACCCATGCGTTAGTTAAGTAACGCAAGTGTTAAATTTTGCGCTACTTAACTAACGCTGCGTTAGTTAACTCACGCTACGTGTTATTTATTTACTTTATTTGACCTCACTTTTTTAAATTTATTTACTATATTCAAATTATTTTATTTACATTATTCTAATATACTTATTTATTTACTTTATTCTAATTTAAATTATTTTATAATTTATTTGTTCACTTTATTCTAATTTATTTACTTTATTAAAATTTATTTATTTACTTTATTCTAAATTATACAAATATAAATAAAAATAAATGAATTAAATTAATATTTATTCGGTTTTATTCATTAAATACAAAATCAGAAAATAAAAGCAAATATAAATAAAAAGAAATGAACAAAATTAATACATATAACAACATCTCATTTTATTAATAGAATTCATATAATAATTGATACATTTATTCGAATTCACTAAATCTACTTATTTTCTTTTTACCCTCGTGGGGTAAAAAGTTCTTTTAACGTTCTTTTTACCTTCTTGGGGTACATAATGATCAGTCTTGGGTAAATAGTGAGCAACATTTTTGGGGGAAATACATCATCAACCCTTGGGTTAAATCTAAATCAGGTTATTTTTATACCCCAAGAAGATTCTTTTTACGCACGGTAAAAAAAAATTGGGGTAAAAAGAAGCAAATTTAATTTTATCCCAAGGGTTGATCACTTCCCCAAGTTTGCTACTCACCATTTACCGCAAGTGACTAGAGACTATTGAAAAAAAAGAGAGAAATAGAGGGAGAGAGTGAGGAGGGAGTGAAAGTGATATGGTGTGAGGAAATAGGGAAGTATGGAGGGGTATTTATAGGTGGGAATGGTAGTATAGGTTATAATAACCATAAATGTGGTCAAAAAAACATGTAGATTGAATGTTCAAAAACTGACCAAAGTCCAAAAAACGTGAGTTAACTCGCGCCCAGGCCAATGGTGTGTGACTTAAGTCACGCAACGTGACTTAACTAATGCAAGGGTATAACTGGAAATAATGTTGGGGGCGAGCAAAATGTGATGGGAGAAGAGCAAGAATCCATATAAAAATGGTCGGGTCGGGTTGGTCCATTGGACCTCGGATCGGCTCATTATCAATACTTCCATTGTTTTTTTTTAAAAAACACTACTCCCCCGGCCCAAATTGTATGACGTGTTGGGCATTTCACACATATTAAGAAATGCAATTAATATTGTGTGGAAAAGAGATATTGTGAGTTGTTTTACAAAATTGTCCTTAATAAATAATATGGGAATAAATGAAAGAATTGAAAGAATAGAGTAATAAATAGTTGAGATTATAGTAGGAAAAATAACATTAATGTTACATTGGTATTGTAAAGCGACATATAATTTGGGACAAATTGTTTTCCCTAAGCGACATACAATTTGGGACGGAGGGAGTATATTTTTTGAAAAAATTATCAACTAATTTAAAATTTATCAATAAAAAAACATTTAAATAAGTAAACTTAATAAAAATGAGTGAATTTAGCTCAAAGTTTTAAAATTCTAAAGTTTATAATTATTAATTTGATTCAATTGAAGAAATAATCTAAAGTTTAATTAATATTTAAAGTTGATGTAAAATTTATATACACTTCTATGTATATCCAATTATATTTTAGTAAAAAGATTGTTGTCCATCTTAAGTTTTAAGAATCAAATTAAAGTGGAATCTACGAGACCTTATGATTTAATGCTCAAGTACTTTATACCATCCTTCAAAAAAATCACAATCGAACCCTTCAAATAAGTAGTCTATTGGTTCTACTAGTTTTTTGTATTAGTGCATTATCATTCTATACGAATCTAATATGATGCAACATCAAAATTATCAAGAGCATAAACACCATCCTTCTTAAGCGATCTTTTTTAAAATGTGAGATATAATATCTTGGACATTCCGTAAAAATTAAAAACAATCCTTGTTGTATATAAGAATTGTCTCCAAGAAAAACAATAGTTTTTCGCCGTTCATATGCCTAAAAAATCACAGATGTACAACTATGATAAATATGTTTCAATTCTTCTTCAAAGGATTGATATCAAAAACAATATAATATATAATAGTCATGTATAACATTATCAAGAGCTTTGTGTTAGACTGAAAACTTAAGTTGAAAAATATATGAAGAATCAATTGCAAGGAAGAACAACCCCTTCTTCATAAGTATAAGAACTTCTGAAGCACTTTCATTCCAATGATAAGGAACTCTATGATTCAAAATATTTGTATATCTATCTTTGTGGATAAGGGCAACAACATTTCCTATATGATTGTCTTTCAATAGATAATCATGCGTTTTTGAGAAAGAAAATACAATCTTCATATTTAAATTTGAGGAACAAGACACAATTTGGAGAGTTAAATGTGATACATACATTGAAATGTTACTTTGCAATTATTGTTATAGTGGGATACTAATGAGTCTTCATCTAGATGGTAAAAGTTTAACCTTGCAACATTAAAACATTAAAGAACAAAATTCGTCATAAACAATTATAAAACAAATGTTAGTGTCATTTTAATTTATACTAATTTCCCTTTTCTATATTTTTCTTTAAATTGTCAGAGTGGATTAAAACGGTGATGTTGCAGATTGAAAAAATAAAATAAAATACTATACAATAATATTATTGGAGAAACTCAATTGTTGGATTGAAATTTAGTTGACCTTAAATCAATGTCTTAAGAATCAAAGTAGGTTGTTGTTGATATAAGCTTAGCAGATTGGCAATGATTCTTTGGTGCTTGTGGCATCCGCGAAATGATAAAGTACAGTGAAGACGTTGATTTGACAATGATTCTTTGGTGCTCGTGGCGTCGGCAAAATGATAAAATATGGGACAGAGATATGAAACCAATTAATGTCGCAATTCATATGGTGTGCGACACTCTTTTCCAATGGAAGACAGCAAGAAATGTGAATTATGTGCAGGTCCAGCAACAACAAATTAATATTATGCAGTGGAAGCCACCAGAGACGAATTATGTTAAGTGCAATGTTGATGCAGCACTATTTGCGAAGCAACAAAGCTTTAGAATTGGAACGTGTATCCGGAATCACCGAGGTCAATTCATCAAAGCGGCAACAACATGGCATGACGGAAATCCACCACCGCAGGAAGCAGAGACAATCAGTTTACATGATGCTATTCTTTGGCTTCGACAATTGGGAATATCAAATGTGCACTTTGAGCTAGATTGTAAGCTTTGGTAATATAATATCTATATGTAATTCTCTACTATCCCAACCTCCAAACTTTAAGATAAGTTTTGTTAGAAGGCAAGTAAATTTTGTCGTTCATAGCTTATCAAAGGTGTCACGGATGCATGCTCGTCACCAGATGTTTGATTTAATTTCATCTTGTATTGACTCTATTGTGAGAAATGAAAAATATGAGTATTTGTTTGTAAAAAAAAAAAAGAATCAAAGCATACTAGAATCAATGAGACCTTATGAGTTAATGTTAAGCTACTTTATACGATTTGAATCGAAAAAACCATGGACTAACGTTTTCAAATAAACAATTTATTTGTTTTATTTATTTTTTGAGTGTTAAATTCCTACCGGGAAGGAGTTTGATTAGTTTAGAGTTCGAGTTAAATCTGATAAAAAATTATTCCATCGATAAATTTGTTGGTTCTACTTACTTCCTCTGTCACATTTTTAAATGATACAGTTGACTCTGTCATGTATTCCAATTCATAATTTTGAACTTAAATATTTTTAATAATCTATTAGAAAAATTATGAAAATTGATATTTTGAAAATATTCTTCAAAACAAATCCAACAACATCTTATATATTATATTTTGTCTTTATATATTAATAGAAAAATAAAGTTGAAGCATGCATGTTATGTGAGCACTACACATTTTTAACTTAGGTCATATAAAGTTGGATGGAGGGAGTAAATTATATTTTAAGGCTATCAAAACCGATGTAGTTGTACGGTCGATATGCTTGGGAAAAAAAACCATTCAATCAAAATTAAAATGTTCATATTTAAATATGAGAATATTATATCAAAAAAAAAAATTGAGATATAAACGGTTCGATCTTTATAAGACGATTTTAGAATGCTAACTATAACTCATTCTATACGGTGATGATCATATCTAAAAAAATGCTATCAAATGTCCTAAGTGCATTGTTTAAGCATATAAAAGTAGCAACTTTTGTATTAAAAATGGCACGATTATGACTTCAAATTGAAGAAAGAGATGAATATAAGAAATTATAGGTGATAAATCATATTGAGTAACACCATCGTTAATTATGTAAGTTTTCAAATTGAAGAAACAGAGAAGATTATAAATGGAGAGTTGTTTTTAAAATAAGACGGTGAAACGTTATCACCATTCCAATATTACTTAACTTAATTTATTAAATTTAAACCAGAATCCCTACGCACACGTTTGATATGGATACGTGTAACTCAACGATTATCCAAAAAAACAATACATAAATAGCTAAGCTATATCCGATACCATTCAAAAAAATTACTAACCTTATTTCCTTTGCAACGAAGCAAGTGACTGATTGGATAATGGGCGGCGGAGGAACGATGAGGACGGCAGCCAAGCTCGCCGGCATCGGCGTCGCTAGGTCAGGCTTCAGGGGAACGACTGTTTCGTATCCTGCGGATAAGCAGTGGTCTCGGAACCGCGCCTCATCGCCGACGAGGGTTTTATCTCAGGGGACCATAACCGCGGACGTGAAGCCGCTACACACCTCGGTTTCGGAGGATTTGAATGATTGGGAGTTTGCTGATGAAGGTGATTTGTTTATGTCGAGTGGAGAGCCTACGCCGAGAATGGTTTTTGGGGAGGTTCCCACGTTGAAGGAGGCGGAGGAAGCCACGGCTGAATTGAAGGACGCGATTGATCAGTAAATTGTTTAATTTCCTGCTATTCATGTTAGTTTTTGTGTGAGAGAATTGAGAAAGTGAAGAAAAAGAGAGATTAATGATTAATCAGATGTGAGAGTGTGTTATGGAAAAAGATTGAGAGAAAGGTAGAGCGTGGTTCCGTCGTTAAAATTTGAGAAAATTTAATACTAGAGTGCAACTATACGTGTGTCGTGTTGGTGTCGGACACCATATAGGCCTTTAATTTGAATTGTTGGTGTTACATAGTTTCAGAGTCCGTTGGACGGGATACATACACTCTTCTTCACTGGTTTTGTAAGGTTGAGTTTGTCTTAGTCCATTGGATGGTTAATTTCTCAGTAAATTTGGATATTGTTTGTTCTGTTCTACTTCAATCTGAGTATTTTGTTTTGTTTGTGATGAATTTATTGCCTGATTAGTATTATCTTTATTTCTCTCTTCAGAATTTACCTTTCACCTGCTAATTCTCAAATTGAGAACTCATCTCCTGGTAGTGAAGTCTCGGTTCTGTCTCCTTCTTCCAAGGATTGTCTTGTTGAGGCTATTTCAAATCCTTCAGTGCCTAAGCATGCCATTCACGCTTTTCAGTTGCTTAGCTCAAGTGTTGAGGCCCAGGTAATATACCTCATTTCATATCTAGATTAGAGCTGCTCAACATCAATAGCATTAACAATCTTGTTAGTTATGTGTAATAATATATCTGAATATATTTATGCTTGGGATTGTTTATTGATTTGATATTATTCAATTGTTTTTGATCTAAACCAGACTGTTGTGCAATCCATTGCTTGTGACCCAAATATATGGAATGCTGTCATGCAAAATCCTGCAGTCACTAGTTTCTTCGAATCACAGCTTGCAGGTAACCATTATTCAACCAGTCTCTTATTTTCCATGTCCTTTGTGTCCACTTTTTTGCTTGTTTTATCTTTTATGCTGGATTTTCATGCAAATTGGGTTGCAATGGTTGATTTTGCAGTGGCAGATTCAACAAATGGTGCTGCTTTTGCTGGTTCTGGATTTGTAGAAACTCCTGAAGAAGAGGAAAAGCCTGAGTCTCAGTCAGGAAATGTTTTTGATTTTATGGCTATTCTGCAGAATTTGAAGCTGTCGGTTACTGAAATGGTAAGTAGAATGTCCAATTTCTTTCAGAACATATTCCCAACAGTTGAGAAAGACAAATCTTCAGCTGATGCTGATGGAGGCAGTTTCATGGATTATAAAAATGTGATGGGAACTAGTTTCATGGGATTGGCAGTTATGGTGATAATGGTTGTACTGATGAAGAGAGCCTAAACACTCACTAGGCAAAACTATAATCCGTCGACCTTTCTTGTCGTTTTTAGTGCTTGTGTAGTATGTGAGTACATTTGAAGCAACAACTTTTTAATGTGTAGCTAGTAGCTACTTCTTTGTGTATTTCTCTTGACATTTGAAGCAGCTATACTATTTTCTTTTTTGAGTAGAAGAGGAGTCTTCATGCACAGGTTGGTGTTAAAAATTTGACGAGACTTTTATAATCTAATTCTTCTTATTGCTTAACTATTCCCAATATTATATGGTTTTTTCACTTTTTCTTGAACACATGGCCTTGGGAAAGTGTGGATTGGAAAAGTTATACTTCACCCGTTGATGCAAGGACCAATGTGTTCGTCATGGACCAATCTGAACATTTTATCTTTGATTGTATGTCTTTTGGTCCCTCTATTTGCTCTTTATCCTGAAAAACCACATTTAAGAGTTATAGTTTGTGCATTTGTCGGGTGTCAAAAGAGCAACCATCTTTTATCTTGACATTGTACTAGTAGATATGGATAAGGAATGGTGCTGAATGGGGGAGGTACTAGAGTCTAGTAGAGTACAACGTAGAGCTTAAGCTTCATTTGAATATGTTTTATAGAAGCTTCCTCCATGCTGGGAAGTTTTGGCTTTATTTGTGCATTATCCCTGCAAGGTAAGCCTAGATATTAAAAATAATATTATGGCTGAGATTCAAGGTGTTAAAACTGTCATTAACTACATTAAATGGGTTCTGTAGAAAAGAAACTACAGGGTAATTTTTTTTTTTTATATATCTAAATTGAGTAAATTTTGGTGTTCGGGAAAAAAATATATTTGGTTTCCATCTCTTGTAAATATAGAAGTACTGTACTTTTAGACTTGGTTCTTGTCGTCAGGTGAAGTATGTTAACTACACATGTGTCTTACGAAAGTTCATGTACTTTTAGTTTTGGTTCTTGTCGTGCGGTAAAGTCTATTAACTACATGTGTGTATTATTATGAAAGTTCATATGTGATGACATGTAGCTCTGTTTGGCAAGTCAATTTTCGACCTTATAGTTAACTCTTCATATTTTTTTTTTTTTTTTTTTTAGGAATTTGTAGTTACTACTATTTTACTTTCTGAAATTTTTTTTATCTTTTATAAATTACTTTAAGTAACTATTGAACTTATTGTCTATCGTTTTTTATCTCAATTTTAATATAATTATCTTAATTGAAAATAATATATATTTGTTTCAGTTAGTTCAATCATTAATTTTACAGTATACTACAAATTGAATTAACCTAGGAATGTGATACCAGGTTAGCGTGTAACCACCAAAAAAGTGTTTCCTAAATATGAAAATGAATTTTGAAGAGTGGTACTATCACACTCTATTTTTTTTTCTTTCAATACACACTCTTATATTGTTTGAAATTTAAATGAATTTTGTTAAATCATGTAGGTTCTATATATTTAGTGGAACTCGTATGAATTTTAACTCAATAAAAGAATGATTAGACTATGTTGGTAGCGGAATTTTTGTTTAAATATCATGAAATTGATATTAGAGACTAAAAAGAGTAATTGTAGTTTTATAGAAATTAAACTCAAAAACACTAAAAACAGTAATTGTTTATAGGGATTAAACTCAAAAATATATGTTACACATTGAGGTGTGAGGATGCTTCAAAAATAAAATAAAATTGAGGTGTGAGGTTGTAAATGTATTGTGACTTGATAGCTTCTACTTATACCTTTTGGTAGGACTCGAGTCGTTAGAGGAGATTGGTATTGCCAAATACACACTAAATCTCTAAATCACACAAGCAACTTGGAGGGTGAAACCGTGAAAGTATAACAAGTATGACATATAGATCAAATTTAATACTTCATTTTTTTCTCCATCTCTATCTTTCTATCACATCACACTTTCTATTTCTTTCTGTTCCAAAATCTCTATGAGGTGTTTGGCATTGCACCAAACATTTTCCAAGTAACTTGGAGGGTAAATGTTATTGGAGGAATAGATAGTTTCTTTGTCGGTAGATAGCACAAACAGAGAAGTTCCTCTATAGATATCATAGTAAACTAAAATAAATGCAATAGTATATACAAATTATTTGTCTGGTAACCTTGAGACAACTCAAATAACAAAGACCAAATCCTTACATACTACTGCAACATTAAAAATTATTTTCACAAACTCATTAGGAAGTTTTTTGTTACGTATTTTTTTGAGGAGAATAGTTAAGTTTTTAAAAAATATATCTAATTCCATAAAATTTAAATACCCTCCCTTAAAGCTACTAACTATCAAGGGAGAATAATCAAGCATTTAAATACGTTACTGAACATCCCATACAACTAGATGTGGGACTTGGAAACCCATAATACCCAATGAAAGTGCCTCCAGGGCAATGTTAAGTTGACATATTAGCACATGCTTTCCAGGCACAGGCCTCTGTAGACCAGGAGCAACAAAATGCAAACTGCAGCATTTAAAAGTGTCATCAGACAAGAACGAGCACACCCTTTGAAGATGGAAAATATTAAGTGAGACAGCAGAATGTAAACAAATTGTATGGCAGTTTTGCTTATTGAAGAAATAAAAGGCAGTCAGCAAGAATATAATTGATTGGCATGCCACTAAATCACAGGTTTATTTTATTTGCATTAGGCTAAAAATAGTAGAACAAGGACTTTTCAAGAACAAAACTAGATAGCAAATTAATCAAAATATTAATGGCAATCAGAGAAAAACATACGAATTTCTAACAAAAATATATGGATCAAAGGATGATGTAAAAAACAAGACAGTTAATTGGAGAAACCATTCTAAAAATGTCAAGTACATTTCTGGCACATCATATCCATCTCTTTCTGTATTAATACATGAATGATTTATAAATAACTCAAGAATGCATCATTCACCTGGCAACTACAAATATCAAAAGGAACATCATCAGCTAGAATTTTGTGATCCAAGTAAACCTGAAATTGTCAGTGATGTTAACAATCGACTCCCATTTTCAACATCAAAACAGAATACATAAATTGGTATCCAATCAGAAGGTGCCAAGATAACTCTCTAAAGGAATTTTAAATTATAAATTCTCAATTTAGTTGATCAACAAACAAGTGTTCTATCAGGTTCTTATCCACCTACATAAACCATTCTAATCAACTAATGCCAACAACCAGACATTATTTTATGATCTAAAAAATGAAATAACCTATTAACTAACTAAACGTAAAAGATTAACTAAGCTGAAAGTAGTTGTGCCAAAGTTCTGGTTTTGAAGTTTTCTATGCCAACGGGTATGGAAATATAGTTAGCTAACAAAGCTTGTGCGTAAGAAAAAATCAGCAGGAAGAAAAGAAAGGGAAGAAGTCATTGAGGAGGAGACGTAAGTTATAATATCAAAATCTTCTGCTGTGACTCAAGTAAGCTAATGTATTTATAGTCAGTTTGAATAGAGTGACTTCGAAGGGAATAAATATCAACGGAAGCGAAAAATGTTGCGACCCTAACATTCCATCTATTTTAAAATTTTCATAATATCTTTCCATTTTCATTCCCTTGTCAACAAGCCACTCAGGCCTTAGAAAGCTCAATGCAACATAACCTATTCTCACCTTTATATCATATCCCTGAGTAGTAATGACTTTCACATATTTAATAATTTGTCGTTCATGATACATACAGTTTACTTTGTTGGTTTTCTGGCCTATTTAGAGATAGACCTAAGACCACTCTGTACAAAACGATAGACTAAAGACCTATTTAAAAGTCTTAATATCAAATACACATTTAAACTAATAGGTCAGTCTTTCAAAAAGGTCAAGCAAGTTCTTAAAAAACATATGACAGAGTTAGGTTTCACCCTTGAATTTTTAGAACAAGGCAGACTTATTAAAGTCAAGTCTGGAAAACCTGGTGAATGAATCGTGCTGCTTCTGTCGTAGTCCACAAACCTATCCTTTGTCTCTTTGAATGCCCCCTCATTTTCCTTCTTGCATGCGATGATGGCTTTTTGCAACCGAGTTGACTCAATGTCACTGTCGAGTCGGATGCAGTGAGGGGATGCATTGACCATAGAGACAGAAGTGGGCAGTGGAGTGTACAGCTGCGTGGGGGAGGGAATGGGGAAACAGGGTGGAAGGGGTGGGGACAAGGGATGGAGTGAGGTGTGGGTGCAGGGGGTGGGGGAGGAGGAAGGATATATTGGCAATACTCTATGTGTTATTGGTATAGATTGCTTCTGGTAGACCAACAGCCATGCATGTGTTTCCACAACAACAATCTACACCCCTTATGTGGAGTTACAGGTCAAGGTCTCTTCTATTTGTTACCTAAAAATAAAATAATAGTAATGAAGATAAAATATTTTACGTGAAATAGTGTGTTTTTTTTTTCTTAATTTCTTTTTCACATTGGTAGTACATCAGTGTTCTCTTACAAATCTAAATTTAAAAAATGAGAAGTAAAAAAAAAAAACTTCCTATGGTCATGAGGATAATGCCTTCAAACCTAAAAGAGCTAACCACCGGTTGCAATTTCCTCAAATAATGCCTATCCACCTTTTAAAAGTCAGGGCTGCTTCCCTTTTGTTTAGTTGTGATTCTGTCTGAAATTTCGGAGCCTTGCCTTTGTAAAGTGTTTTGTGATATTTCAAGAATAGCATTCTGTATTTGTACTTGTCAATAAACATTTTTCCTTTTTCCATTGTTGCCACAACTTCATTGGCACGGATGAAGAATCCACCCCTCACAAATGTATACAAGACAGAATCCAGAAGTTCCTGATCAAACTTTATGGAGGACGAAGAAGCAAGTGATTTCATCTCACCCCACAGCTCTGTTACCTCCAGATATTTTCCCCCAATGGCAGCATACCCAGTGACCATAGAATGGAATGTTTGTGCATTAGGTGTGTGACCTAAGCTTCTCATCTTCTTTAGAGCCTTTTCTGCATCTTGCATTAGTCTCTTCTTACTAAAAAAGTGGATTACATTATTCCAGTCATGAACTCCACAATCCACTTTCTGTCCGTCCTTGATTTCCTGCACCAGCTTTGTCATGAGTGCAGCTTCATCTGTATCTGAAACACTTTTAGCCAGCGTGCCAGAATATTGTTGACTAACTTTGGGAATCCTAGCTTCCTTCATCTCTTTAAAAAGTTGAAGTGCTCCCTGGGTGTCTTCCTGGAGCACCCTGGATTGGATCATTGCCTCATAAGAGTTTGAGTCAAGCTGGATACCAGCCTTCCTAGCATCTCTCAGAAGTGATGCGACATCTGCAGCCCTATTTGCTACACAATAGGCTTTCAAAAGAGAAGCATATACAGATGAACCAGTTCTAACTCCAGCTAGACGCATCTCATCAAGGAGATCATGTGCTTGGTCCAACCATCCAAGTGATATGCATGAATTAATAACATGAACCAACGCTGAATTGTCATTGGAAAATGGGGAGTCTTCTCTTTCTGCCTTGAGAAGAAACACTGCCAATTCCTTGGTCTTACCGGCCTCTAAAAAAGCTTTAACTAATTTCACATAAATTGTTTCAGTTGGTTGCAGTATACCATGTACTGTTGTAATCAAATCAACCTGCATCTGCAACTTAGCAAATAAAGAACTGAGAACAGCTTTTGACTCCGCTTCAAGTTTTAAGAAGTTTCGATCTTTGGAGAATTCCTCATACGATAAGACATCAGTTTTTATTAGCTGGTCAATTTTGACACTCTCCAAATCTTTACTGTTGCTCAAATTATGCGCAGAAGCTGGTCTAGGAGAATAGTTATGATCAATTTTAGTTGTATTGATCAAGAATTTGGCAGATGCAAGAGAATTTCTTGCTTCCTTTGCTTTTCGAAGCATTTCCAAAACCATGTTGGATGCAGAATCAAGATCCCCAAATTTCAAATGGCATGTAAGCAAACAATTATAGAACTGTCGGAACTGTATGTCAGTTAGGTTTGGAGCTTCTTCTATGTGCCTTTGCAGCTTCATAAGCTCTTCTCTTCGCCCATTTCTCTCATATACACGTGCCATTGTTATCAGTAAGTTCGCATCAGCTTTGACACCAATCCGAGGCATCATATCAAGAAGCTGCTCCGCCTTCCTAGATTTCTCAAATACGAGACACCCTGCCAACGCAATATTAAAGGCATTGGTGTTTGGTTTCATGGCAATCAAAGGGCCATTGATCTTTTTACGAGGATCCACTCTGTTGTTTTGGAATAAATAACCTATTTCAAGAATCAACTCAGCAGCAAGGAAACTTCCATCTGCTGTTTGTGACATGTGTGCCAAAACTGCAGACCAAGCAGTAACAGGAGGAAAATGCTCCATATCAATCATCTTTCTTAAAATGGTTGATGCAAGAACTGGTAGTCTAACTTTTGCAAGGCCATGGCTAAGGTATATAAGAACCTCCTTCTCTAACAAGTCTTTTCTACCATCTTCACCAGCACGCTGTACCAATTCATAAGCTTTTTGTAGCCATTGCATATCAAGGCTTTCCACATAACTAGTTATAATCACGTTGAAGAGAGATTTTCTTGGAAATCCCTCCATGTGCTTATGCTGCTCAAGTAACTTCCAAGAACAATCTAATTGGTTGCCACTGATAGCATTTTGTATTTCTATAGTAACTTTGGCCGGGTCTTGAGCCTGGACAAGGATTCTTTCAGCCATACTTGACATATATAGTCCTTGAAGGAAGAATCTATTCCTAAATCCCAGTAGAAGTGCCGTTGAACTTGACTTGGATAAACAAGGGCCAACAAACTTCACAATAGACTGGAGACTTCTTTTATTGGAAACTTGGGCTGTACCATAATTGCAATTAGCAATCATGAAACATAAAACATAGGGGAGATCTGGTCCTTTTTTGAGCTTTCGTATTGCAAGCATCTTGAATTATTAGCAACTTGCGAAGGTAAACATCAGAATGAAGTCAATAAAAACCTGTAGATTCATGGAGAAGTCAATAAACCAATCATAGAATTGTAGATTCTTATAAATAAAAAACTATAGAATTCAATAGGTCAAATACCACTTTTGGTCCCTTTAGTTTGACAGAATTCCCAAGTTAGTCCTTTAAGTTTTGAAAGTTTCAATTAGGTCCTTTTAGTTTGACAGAATTCCCAAGTTAGTCTTTAAGTTTCAAAAGTTTCAAATATGTCCTTTTAGTTGATAAACTATTTCACCGTCACCATTTCAAAAGTTTCAAATATGTCCTCTTAGTTTGAAACTTTTGAAACTTAAAGGACTAACTTGGGAATTCTGTCAAACTAAAAGGACCAAAAGTGGTATTTAGCCAATTCAATATACCAAACTGCCAAAAATAAAACTTGTGCAAAGTGCAAAAAGTTGGAAGAATTGTAGAATCTCCATAATCCAAAGACAATGTCACCGCATAATTATTAAGGATGGTAAAGAGGAAGGAAGTGAAAAGTAAAGAAAAAAAATCAGAGTTCAGCAACTTCAAGCTATCCGCTAAAACATTATTTCGTGTAATAGCAATTGACCGTACATATTTTCAATTTCAGCACTAAACCAGAAACTCAAATTGAAGTTTGAAACTTGACATCTTGTCTGTCTGAATTGTCTTATTTGAGCTTACCTACTAGCATAAACACTTGTGTCATTGTTTGAGAGAACTTATGGAAACAAGCTGAAAACAGTTTACGAACATGTCATAAACTGTTTTCAACTTATTTCATAAGCTCTCCCACGACAGATTATGAAAACAACTTATAATTTTCTTTATAATCGAAACATCTTATAGATTATAGAAAAACAGTTTGCCTTTATTTTATCTTGTGCTGTAGAAATACCTTATTCATAAGTTGTTATATGATAAGCTCGTATGCTATAAGCTGTTTTATTTGAACACATCCATATTATATAAGTACTTCAGCTTACTTTCAGAAAGAAAAAAAAAAGATTCAGTTTTAGATAGTAAAAATAATATATGATAATCAAAATGAAAAACGCAGAAACCAATTTGAATGTACCACTGACTCTCACTCTCACCTCACCTCACAAGTATACCCAAAAACTTATATATATTTTTCATATGTTTTTATTGAGGCATTTTATCAAACAGGTTACAATCACTATCTTGAGGCTAAAAAATGAAGAATTTAGTGGCCATTGAAGTTGAGTTACCTTGATATTGAGAATAAGGTCAGTGAGGGGTGATGATGGATGTTGGCGGTGGGTGAACTGAAGACCAACCAACGTAAAGCCCACAGCCGCGGCGAGTCTGTATGTCACTTCGCCTTGTGTGATTAAGCGCGAATTCAACTGAGAGACTGGTGGGTGAATATAAATACTCCTTATAGCCATTTATAAGAGACATTTATACTAAGAGTTGCGTTATTTGAATAACCATTTTGATTTTGATTGACAACTTTTGGTACAATCATAATTTTATAAAGAAAAAGAGGTCTTGGTACAAAAACAAAGACAATAAAATGAGAAAGTAAAATACATAACGTATGAGATAAAATTGTTAAGAAATAGTTGTACAAATATCATTTCTCTTATATTAATAAAAGATATATATCTTATTCAAATTTGGACATGTCTCTTTTCAATAAAAATGTAGATGTAAATGTCCCCGCAAACTTAGCTCAGATAACACATAATATATGTAGGGATTGAAGTTCGAACCTTAGACACTTCTCCTCTTTGACACTAATCTACTTGAAAAAAAAAAAAAGAAGTAAATGTGAGTAACGATTGGAAGTCGATTATCTTAGGTTTTAGGGTGTCACATGGTATCAGTGGATTTGTCAATATATTCTCAAATTCAGCCTTGATTTTTTGTTTAGGTGCTTGAAAAAATTATTATTTACTTTTTGGGAGGAAAAATTATTATTTATGTATTAATATATTTGTAAGGCTAACATTATGTAGCAAATGTTGTTCAAAAAACATTATGTAGCAAATGGTAAAAAAGTGCAATTTAATTACAAGCTTAATTAGTAGATCTTCTCTTATAATTATTTGGAAGAATTTGATTAGAAGTGTTATGTGGAAACGTAACAGATATTGTATTTTCTCTGGAAAGGATATTGTTGCATCCCCTAATTCCAGTTTGTTCATAGAACAACAACTAATTAGGATTCATGACTCTGCCAAACCCTATGAAATTGTCATGTGTTTCTATCTCAACATGTGATTAAGTGTAACGTTCCAATTTTTCAATATTACATGTATTCATTTTAATAATCACTAACTATTATTCTAGATGATTTTACGTGTATGTGTGCACTGATAATTTTTGTGATATTTTCGTGTGCATTTGATTGACGATAAGTGTGTGAGTAGTATGCTTAAAAAAAAGTGTGTGCATGGTTATATTTTTGTTTATTCTAGATATTGTGCTTGTTGTGTATGACTCAAAATTTGAGTGTTCATGTCAAAGTGAAATTGTGACATGATTTTACAACCATGTCACGATGTTTTTGGCAGCAAATGTGTTTCTGAAAGCTAAATCGTGATACGATTATGGGATAAGGTTGTAGTATTATACTATGTATGAGTTGTACTGTGGCACGATTCTGGCAAACCGTGACACAATTTTGACAGGATATGAGTGCTATTTAAGGATTCATTGTTCATTTTGGGCGAGCTTGGTCAATCTCATGAAAATCAAAGGAGAAATTTTTTAGGGTATTTAGATACTAAATGTTGATGGTCTTTGGGTGAGGTTCAAAGCTTTAAGATGTGAATTTTAGAGACCAAAAGTGGAGACTTTTGAGAGAGGGTTGATGTCTTTTGGGAGAGATTCATGGGGTTGGGAAACACATCAAAGGGGGGATCTTTGTGAGCAACTTGAGAGACCAAAAAAGAAGATTCATAGTGAAATCAAAGACTAAGAATTGGTTCTTTTTAAGGTAGATTCTAGAGTTGGGAAACAATTGAGAAACACCTTGGGTGAATGAAATCATTGAGTCCTTTGTTCATGAGAGAAGATTGGGAAAATGATAGAAATTAGGTTTGTTCTTGACGAGCTTGTTGAAGCTAATTTCTTGTAACCCTTTTGTATGTTTTTGTAAAAGACTAATTGATAGTGGATTGGAGAGATCAATATCTCCTCCATAGTAGGTCTTTGTTGGACCAAACTGGGTAAATATTTATTGGTGTTGTTCTCTTTTCTCTACTCTCTTTATCTTTATTATTCTTTGGTTTGATTGTGGTTTTGCTATACACTTAGTTTCTGGATTAAATCTAGACTATTGTTGTTTGTGGTACGGGCTAGTTTGGTTATTGGTTGTCATTGATACTTGTCCCACGAATCTAAATTCAATTGACATGATAGTGATATTTGGATTGTTCAAATTCACAGTAGTCCTATTTTAATTATTTATTTTATAAATAATTATCTTACTATATTGTTAATATTTTACAGTCTCCATTTTAATTATGAAAGTGTTAAAAATGAGCTTGTGCGATTTTGATTCTTCTATCTACAACTTATTTCTCTGTCTTGTATTATTACGTGCACTTCCCTTGGAATGGCCCAAACATATTATCTCTTCATGTTTTATTCAACGCAAGAAAATCCCAAGCCTTTACATTTTGGTATGATCTCACTGATATTCTAAAATTACTTTTAGAACAAGTTTCTCAAAATTAAAAAATGAATATATTTTATTACAAAAGAAAAATGAATTTTCATTACCATTAAAATATTACTAAACAATCATCTTAACATATTTTGTTAAAAGATTTTTATAATTTAAATTTTTGACATTTCTTAGAAATATGAGTGCTATATACACTTGCTATTTTCTATGTATGAGCATATTTTTCCAGTTTCTAATCTGAGCATATTTTTGAACCATTGTACAGAAGATTTTGGTAACCTAGTAAGATTGTTTTTGAAATCCACATAGTAGAGCCCAAAGCGTACTGTAAATCCCATGTTCCACTCCCAATTATCAAGTAATGACCACACAAAGTAACCCCTCACATTGCAACCATCTTCCCTGCATTGAGTTCATATTATCTCATGATCAAGGGAGTTACCAATTAATCTTATATAGTTACATAATCTAGATTCAAGAGTTCAAGGACTTATGAATCTGCAATAATAATTAATACCTTATAGCAGCTGATAGATTTGAGAGATAGTCCCTATGATATCTTATCCTTTTGTCATCATTTAGTGCCTTTTGTAAGGTCATCAAGGGTCTACTTGGATCATCCATTCCTGCAGTCAAAAATATAATAAATGTTAAAAAATAAAAAAAATCTGAGCACTGAGATGGATCTAATATCAACGGATTTATAGCACACTGACACAAACCACGACATTGACGCTGAGACATGTTGACACGTGTAATAATTTGAGAAAATTGAATAATGAAATGTTATCACATGTGTCGGTGTTCGACATGTGCCTTCAACCTGAGGTGTCGGAAGTTATTAAACTCAATCAAGACTAGCTTCTACACACGAAACTACTAACCATTCTCGGTTATGATCACTGGTGTGTTTCCATATTTACTTTTCACATGTTTCATTAATTTTCTGATTCCCCATGGGACAATGTGTAGCCAACTTGAAGCTGCCTATAAAAATGAAATTGGTGTTGATTTAATAGCATGAAGTGTATATGTAAATTTTAGCAATGGTGGTTTAATTTCTGAGCATACCTTATCTCCAATTGCAGCTCCTCTTCTGTATGCTAAATATCAGAAATTTCCATTCAGCTTAAGGTTATGAATTGATGAAATTAACCAAAGGTTTCACAATTTGCTTCAATAATAGCTTACCTGTTGTAATAACAGCAGCATCAGATATAGCATCTTGCATAATCAGTTTATGAATCCGAGTCCTGTCGTTTCGACAATACAACGAAGTGTAGTGGTTTATGCCAATAAAATCCAATGATCCCAAAAGCGAGTTTGAGGTTGCATCAGTAATCTCTGGCAATCTTTCAGATACAAGTTTTTGCATTGAGAAAGGATATTTTCCAAAAATAAGAGGGTCAAGGAACCTGATTCACATTAGTGTTATGTTACACATCTTTTATGTGGAAGATGGGTTCTTAATTGTTACAGATTAAGGTATCAAATTTTGTGATAATTATAATTATGTTAGTATGAGTAAGGTTACCATCCAAGGGAAAAGTCCATAGCTCTAGCTGCTGCTTCTTTGTCTTCATCAAGTTCAGTTATAGGTTCATACCAAACAGCATCTAGTGCTATCCCTATTTTACCTCCTTGTTGTTCCTGGATTATCCATCAAATAACACAAATATTATTGATACTTTCAGCTTCTTGACAGACTTCTTGTTTTGTTTACTAGGAAATGCTAACGACACACTCATTTCAACATGTGAGATCAATGTCCTAAAAATTGGACTAGAGATTGAACCGGTAAGACCTTCATCTCCCGGCAGTGTCAGATGACAAATATATAAATAAAAAACATAAAAATGAAAACTGACTGTACCAACGGCATTGAACCGATTCAATTTGGCTCATCAGACTACAATGTAATCGGGATCAAATCTCCTGGTTGAGCCAACCAGTTTGATTTTTAAAACGTTGTGAGATATAAAGAATACGAAGCCGGTAATATTTTTTATTATTATTATTATAAGTTGAATATATGATGTGTTTGGAACCTTGAAATGTAGTTGGTAGCTTCTATAGGCAGCAGCATGTGATAAGAGAATGTTATGAGCAACAATGTAAGGTTCAATGGACGATTTTCCCTTCTTACATACAAGATGACCAAGAAGGGAACATCTTCCTGGTGCTTGAATGCCTAAATCATAGCCATGGAGGGCAAAGTTGTGAGGTTCATTGAAGGTAATCCAGTGCTTAACTCTGTCTCCAAAAGCTTTGAAGCATGTATAGGCATAATGCTCAAAATCTTTTCTGTGAATATGTAGAGATAAATATGAAAGCTCAGAAAACTATTTTTCTCAAAAGACCTCTGTACTATGAAGCACTGACACAGAAACATGGACACCAAACACGACACTGACACGTCAAAACCGATAATAACTTGAGAAACTGAATTAATTTGAATATAATCGCATATGTCGGTGTCGTGTCGATGTGTTAGATACCTAAATACACCTTCATTCAAAAATGTTAATACTATGCATGCTATATAGCATTGGAGTAACTTACATGATTTGTGTACTTAACCATCCTTCATATTTATCTTCCAGCATCTGTGGAAGATCCCAATGATATAGAGTTACAAAAGGCTGGATTCCTAAGTGGAAAGAAAATATAAAAAATTTAGTGTTGCTTAGTAAAAAAAAATCTATTTTAAAGATCACATTTCAAATTGAATTCTCTAGTAACCTTTTTCTAATAAAGCATCAATGAGGGTGTTGTAATATTTTATTCCCTCTGTATTTGGTTCCCCTGTTCCATCTGTTAAATTGTTACAAAATGCTGTTATTAGCATTGAAATCTACCAAGTTACAAACAAATTACATAAAGTTTTGAAAATATTGTAACTTACTTGGGAAAATTCTTGGCCATGATATAGAAAATCTATAAGAATCCATTCCCAAATCTTTCATCAAGTTTATGTCATTCTGTATAGGATGGAATTAGTATATGCTTCAATGATTATTAGTTTTTTTAGTAAATATATGAATTGAAAGGACTTAAGATAAAAAAAAAGTACCATATTTAAAAAAAAAAAAATTGATATCAAATAACAAAGTTTTTTGTAGCAAAGTTATGGTGCGTTCTATTCTATATACAAAAATACAAAAACTACTGTACTAGTAACTATCTATACCGAACAAAACACAAACACGACGCTGCTAATAATTTAATAAAATCACATGATTCAGTGTGATTATATGTGTCGATGTCGGACACGTGTTGTATCCAACACCAAGACACGTCTAATCCAAAGAATGTACATGTTTCATAGCTAACTATATGGTCAAAAGATATGTTTTGCAACAGTTTACACGTTTGGACTTTATTCCAAGTGTTACCTTTATGCGGATTTTCTATTACACAAAGTTGGTGTAACGTTATCATCATTATATGCTTTCATATAACATTATAAATTACTTAGGCGGTGCTCATTCTGACTTGTTTATTCTATATACAGATATTGGCTACATCATACATGCAAAGTAATTGAAGTAGATAAAGAAAATTAGTGCAAGTTATCTCTATCTATCTAGGTAGAGTGAAGTTGAAGTAACCTGAAATCGGTGATACTGATCCACTGCCATATTTGCATTACTGAAGTCCAAAATTCTCCCTATCATATATAATAATTCAAAACTAAAAATAAATAAAAAATTCTGCCAACTTAAAATGTTATTTTGATGACAAAAATATTTCTGGTATTTTCATTATTTCTACCTGGTATTCTTGAGAAAGTGTCCCATATGCTATCTCCTTTATTTCCTTCATCAGCAGCTCCCTCAAACTATATTACATAAGACATTACTTAAATTTTAATAAACTTATACTATTTCAAATTTCAAGTATAAGTTGATTGAATAATAGTACCTGGTGAGCTGAAGAAGCAGTTCCAAAGATAAAGCCCTCTGGAAAATCTTCTCTGGTAATTGATTCTGCTCTTACAAGGAGTTGGGTTATAAAGAAAAGAATAATAGTATTGGTAACACTAATACTCATGGTGGTTGATCTAGCAAAGTTTTCTGTAATTGGTTGTTAGTAGTTTGTGGTCAGAGAGGCTATATATAATATATGTTGCTTTGTTTTTATGTATAGCAAAAAATGCAAGCTATCTTTGTCGTAAAGGTGAAAACTAGCTAAATAAGAAATAGACTCTAATTAAAGAGGATGAGTGTTTCCTTAGAAACTCGCATATCATATGCATGTTATAAATGAATTCTCATATTAGTACTTGACTTGAGGTGCCAAGTCATTAGAAATAATTTGACCTTAAGGACGAAAACAATCGTAAAATTGATCCTTAATGCCACCGTTATTAAAAATAATTTTGTATACTATAATTTTTGAAAGAAATAGAACACTTTTTTTTGAGGGATTTGGAATTTTGGATCCTCTCCTAAGGATCCAATTTTGACTAATAGGATGGTACATATGTGAGTTGAAGAGATCTTTTCTAATTGCTTTTAAAAGCAAAACTTGGTAAGGTGATAAAAAAGTTGTATTAGAATTTAAGATGACAAGGAAGCTTTGAATCTTGGGGAATGGTGCAATCTACGACAATCGTAGGTTATAGTTGCGGACAAGAGATCATTTGTGTTCTTTTGTACTAATTGCCACCTAGAGGGTTGTCTTTCCACTTTTATAGTTTTCCATTTATAGAGTGATTCTTTTATGTTTTTGGGGTGGGTGAATAAGTTTCTCTCTCAACCACAACATTTGAATTAGCCAATAATGATTGTATGATATTAGTACTATCTAAAAACTTAATGGGTTATGATATGTATACACATTAAAATTAAAATCTTCCCATTTCTCATATGAGATGTTTTGTAAAGATTAATGTCAAAGCATGGTATTATGGTTAAAAAAGGGACCAAAATTTAGGAATGTATTGATTTTGAGACTGCATATTGTTTACACACAAAATCGATTTTGTTGATAGTTTAAAAATGGTATGTTTTTGAGGTGCCAGAACGAGAAAAATATTGTAAATGTTAAGACCTATTTTGAATACAATATTGGAGAAGCCAACATCAAGTAGATCAAAACAACTCATCAAGTACGTGGAATTGGATATAATGGACAGTAACACGTGTGAAAATTGTTTTATAGATATAAAAATTTACGATAAGAATAAGAATTGGGCATTAAGTTTTGTTTGGCAACTTCTAATAAAACTAATCCAATCCACCAACTTAATATGTCCAAACGAACTCGGGTTCAAAATTCAAACCATCTTCTTAAGAGTTAAGACACAGGGGTTGTGTTAACTAAGCAGCCTTAGCCCTTAGCTGTGTTTAAATATATTTTGGATTGTTTTATGTCGGCCACAATTATTTAGATAACTTCAAAAATAGATAACTTTGTTCGGTTGGACCATGAAATCAATTATATATGCTTGGTTTAATTATAGTTTTGTTATTGTTAACTATATTTAACAAATTGGATCTAACTAATATATAGCAAGTAGGAAAGTAGGATATGGATAGATTACCTTTTCTTAGCTCTTATAACATGTATGTCTTTTTTACATAAAAAAATGTAAATGAGGGAGTATGTCAAGATAAACTCTTCAAGAGCACTTACAAATACTTTTTTCTTGTTGAGGTGTGCACTTTTAAATACTTAAAATTAAATTGCTTACAAAAATACTTTTTTCTTGTTGAGGTGTGCACTTTTAAATACTTAAAATTAAATTGCTTACAAAAATCTTTTAAGTATAAGTGACATTCTTTTAAATAAATCGACTTTCATAGTAATTATAAGACATTCTCATGGCAGAACTGATCTGTAAAATTTATGATAGATTGAGCAGATGGTGGAGGTGAGAAGTGAGGTGGTGGATCTTAGCTAGACGATGGTGAAGAATGATTTATAATTGGTGATAACTGATAAGTGGAATTTAAGTGTTTAATGTAAGTATTGTTTTAATACCCTAGTCTAAGAAAAAGATATGCAACTACCTCAGTTTAAAAAAAAAAATTGATCAAAATACCTTAATTATTAGACTCGTTTGTAATAAATAGGTCTCACAAATCATCGTGGCTAAGACATGTAAAAAATTATAAAAGTGAAAACAAAGACCGACAACCTCGTCATTGACGGTGGTGAGTCAGCCTTAGTTGACCAAAAACTAAGGCACTCTGATCATTTTTTATTTAAAATGGGGTAGTTTCATCATATTTTGGAGACCAAGATAATAAAAAAAAAATCTCAAAATAGTTTTTTTCTTTGGCCCAAAACATATTCTTTTATTATGCCGAATTAGACACATAGTTAATAATTAGCCCAAATCAATTTTTATTGATAATATTTTATTATAATTTATTTAAATAATTAGTCCAAATTAGACACATAATTAATAATTAGCCCAAATTAAATAGTTATATGAAAGGGGAATGGCGCTCCGGTGTTGAAAGACAACTAATGTAAATATTTGGCATGAATAGTTATAAATAAACTTTTTTTTAATAAAGTTATAAATAAACTTTATTATGATATATCCGTGTTTTTATTACCGTTGTTAATGCTTATCCGGCGTGTAATCCAGGATTTATCTCTTGACTTGGGGAATGTTAGACATATACATCCATTGTAAGGGGCATGGGTAAGAGCGGTTGTAGATGCTAGTTGAGACACATCATGATAGATTTACAATCACACACAATGTTGGAACTTTATAATTCTCTTTTAGCTAACTGAGCGAGACATCAAAGGTTTGAGATTAGAGACGTCCTCTAATTATTTGTGAGATATCGAGATCTATGGAAGGCGACATGTGAAGGTATACTTGAGGATATGAAGAGTAGTCGATCAAGAAAATACATTAGTGAACTACCTAATAAAACTTAATACCGACACAACCTGCCTATTGTTTGTTTCCCCTCACTCATATTCTGTTAGTAAACACCTACAATCAACTAAACACTACCAACTATAATACCTTTTAATAAGCATATAACATGACAATTAATTACTATGGTCTCGTGGATAAGATAAAACAAATACTTTGATGTCGCATTGCTACAATTAGGCTCATCATGTAGTAGGTACGTCCTTTAGAATGTCCAGAGTTCCATTACTAATATTTTGAGAGTTCAGGTTGTTTTGGGCATTAGAAATAACTTCGATTGCCATCTATCATTGGAAGAAGTAAGAAGGAAACTTTCATTAAAGATAGAGTGTGACATAAAATCAACTCTAAAGTAGTAAATGTGTAGCATGAAGTGACGATCAAATCAGTGTTTAAATCAATCCCTTCATATGTCATGAGTATGTTTCTCATTCTCGATTTTACTGGTGCAATTGAAAATGTGGCGAATTCTTTCCAGCGGGGCCATGTTGGTTTGAATAATAGACGCATTTATTGGATATCATGGGTAAAGCTTTTGGTGCATAAAATCCATGGAGGTATGAGGTTTAAGGAACCAATTGATTTCAACTTGTTTTTGCTTGGCAAACAAGGGCGGAACCTCCAACTAAAACCATATAGTCTTGTCTCCCATTTGTTCAAAGGAAGATATTACCCTCGATGTAACTTTCTAGCATCTTCACTCAGCCATAATCCAAGTTATGTGTGGCGAAGTATTTTTAATGCAAAGTTCATTGGCGGTGCTAGAACATGTTGGTGCATTGGCTCACGTACAAATATTCTTATTTTAGGAGAACCATGGGTGCCTAATGGTATGAGTATCTTGACTAACAGTCAAAGTGTTTTTTATCTTCGAAAATGCAACGGTGGAAAACCTCATTGGCGAAGCAAACAAAGACACCGAAGATTGAATTATGAGAACACATTTCCTTCAACAAGTCATCGAAGATAGGTTAGTTTGGAAAGCGTAAAAAAATGGACAATACTTTGTCAAGAGTGCGTACACTTCATGTGTTGAAGAACTTATTGTTTCATAAATTTGGTAAACTTAAAACAAACACACCCTAATGGTATATGACATCATATTGAGAGGGTAACCCATAGTTCAAATAATGCTACAAACTACAAATTTCACTTTATTGCAACACCTAGATGGTCATCAAGCTAACCAAATGGTTGTAGTAATTTGGAACAGTTGAAAACAAAGGAATATGAAGCAATGATATTACATAGTTTGATTTGAGAAATGATATTTGTACCATCACTTTGTGACAACTTCTTGACAACTTTATCTCTTATACTCACATTATGTTTTTATTCTCCCTCTTCATTTTTATCTCTCCATTGTTTTTGACCAATGAAAAGTGAGAAAAAAGAATTTATCACAAAAGTTGTTTAAAATGGTTGTTCAAAAATCACTACTCGTTTGATTTTGTGATGTTGGAATGCAATCAATATTACGATTTATATTTTAAAAACTCTAATGTTTAGTTTAGTTTTTTTTTTTGACGTCATTTTGAATTTAACTGAAGACAATTAAACAAGGTTGTCATACTTTAGTAAGAGTAGACACATTTTTAACTAACTCCAATATTTTTATTGATGCATCAACATGTATTGAATATTGTTTTTTGGTAGATAGACGAAATGACAAACCTATTATAAATTTACATATACAAGTAAAAGTGTCGGAGTTTGAACTCCGATCATGACGTCTAGTCTAACAATTTCGGTATTTTTTATGTATTGAATATTTCTTCATGTACTAAAATCTCTAAACTTCCTTTTGATAAAATAAAATTTAAAAAAAAAAAAAAAAAACCAATTAGGTTATTTGACCCGACCATCAATAACCCACAGTGTTTATTTTCCCTCAAGTACAAAAAAACCGCATTTGGCGAGTTCAGATATTTTTCACTCACTATCTCTCTCTCTCTCTCTCCTTCAACCCATCAAGGGTTTTACTTTTCAGCTTAAACCCCACCCCATGGCTGCTTTGACGATGAGAGCTGCTGCAGCGGCGGCGGTGCCCCGCAGTTTCTGCCGACTCTTTTGCACTAATCCAGCTTTCCCTTCTTTCTCTTCATCGCCGCCTTCTGGACCGCCGCCTTCCGCTCGACAGATGGCCGAGCCTAGCACCAACCTCTTCGTCTCTGGTCAGCCTTTCCCTTCTCAACTTTTCCTTATTATTATTATTGTAATTATAATTATTGCTGTTGTTTTTGTTTTTGTTGTTGATTGAATGCTAGCTAGTTATAGTGATCTATGAATTGAAAGTGTATTTTTGATATTATTATTCGTGTTTTATGTTTTTGACCATTTTGAGGTTTCATCTGATGTTTATGTTCTCATTTGATTTTGGTTGTTTGGTTATGGATCCGTTTGTTAAGGATTATAAAAAAAGCATAAGCTGTTTTCTGTTTGTTTTACAGAGTTTGAAGCTGTTTTTAGATTTTTTCTTTCTTCCTTTAGATGGATGAAAATGGAAAATTTCTAGAATTGACTATTTTGTTTTAAAAAAAAATGATTTTTTCATGAAAAAGCAGTGAACTTTGTGGATCAGAATTTTCAATCAAACACATAGATCCTATTAAAGCTGTTGAATTTCTTATTTCATTATACTTATTGCTTAAACAGCTTATGCCTCTGATAAACAATAACAGCTTATGCCTTTCCTGTATAAATTTCTTTTTCCTTTGTGGTTTGATATTTGTAATTATTTGAATAACAGATTTTTTTTCATGTATTCAATTCAAAAGTAAATAAGGAAGCTTTTGAAATGATTAATTAACTAGAAAATGTACTATATGAGTTGGATCTTGCGACTCTTTTATCTGTATTGCTAGATAAATCAATGGGTATAATTAGAAATAAGAGGGGATTTTAACCTTTTAAGTTCTTGACTGTGTTTATAGAAATGGTTTAGTTGTGTAAAGTGAAGATTAGATAGATAATATAATCTAGAGAAAGCCTATAAGAAAGGATCATTTCATAATCCTCGGTCAAGTGTCTACTCGAAATATGAGTATTGTCATCAAACTCAAAAGAGACCTACAGTACAGTCTAACAAAAACATATTTCTTAGAAGCAATCTCTGAAAATACGGCTGCGTTTCACATTTTTTGATTGCAGTGTTGACTCGCTACTTGCTATTTTGATTTTAACCCATACTTACTCTAAATTGCATGGTTTCGTGACATCGAAGCACTGTGACTGTTTGGCTCAAAAGCAAAATTTTTAATACACTTAATTCCCAGGATTCAATTCTCTTAATTTTTCCTATCTAAACATGCCATTGATGCTTCAATTGTCATTTGCAATTTTTATCCTCTCTTCCCCCATGCCGTAAATAAAAATAAATAAATTTGTATATGTCATTGCTAATGTTGAGCTTTATTTCAATGCAATTTGTCACTTGAAATATTCAGTTGACTGTTGATTTTTGATGTGTCTTAAACCTTCAGGGCTTAGTAAACGTACTACAACAGAGACGCTGAGGGAAGCATTCCAAAAGTTCGGTGAAGTTGTTCATGGTTTGTTCTCCATCCCTAAGTACTTTTAAACATTTAAACTGTTCCGCTATTTATGCTTTTTCTATGAAATGATGTCTTGAAAATCTACTCCAAAACCATAATGGTTTTATGTTTTTTGTCAATCTCAGCAAGGGTGGTAACAGATCGAGTCTCAGGTTACTCTAAGGGATTTGGTTTCGTGAAATATGCTACTTTAGAAGATGCTGCTAAGGGCATTGAAGGAATGGATGGCAAGGTAAGATTTATTAAACCCTTTAGCCTGCCTGCACCCTTATACGAAAAGACTTTAAGTGTATTTCTGTCAGAACATTGTTGTCTTGGATTTGTATCTGCATTTGTATATTTATGCAAAATAAAAGTTCAGTATGACCACCTAAGATAAACTTAATTTACTTACACCACAACATATACACATCACACTAGAAGATTGAACTCTAATTGCTTGACATTGCCAACAGTGCATTCACTGTTCTTAAAGCACAAATTTGCATGGACCTCTACTCGAGTTTTGCGTAAATCTCATTTACTATTATTTGAACTCAAGTTTTCTCAATTTTCTCCCCTTCCTCCTGACATGAAATTTAATGATCTAACTCTTCAATATTTAGAGTATTTGCTTAATCACCCCTCTTCAATATTTAGAGTATTTGCTTAATCACCCTGAATCTGTAAATCATGTATTGATTGCTAAGCTCAAATAAATATGCATTGTTTGACATGACAACTGTAATGTAACTTCTGTCAGAAAAAGAAAAAAAAACTGTAATGTAACTGTGAGTTTTGTTGTCAGTTGGGGTTTTTTTATTTTTTGGTCAGTTGGATGTTGTTTTAATGAATTTTTCTTAACATTGTTATTGTTCATGTCTGAATTTTTTTTATGTAGTTCATCTACACAATTAATGCCATGGTTGTTCATTGCTTTTCTCGGCAAACTTCCTATTCAAATATTGCTTACTGATATGTTTCCCCTTGCAATACAGTTTTTGGAGGGCTGGGTTATATTTGCAGAGTATGCAAGACCAAGACCACCACCCGGAGAAGCTGTAAATAATACGGGCCGACCTTATTAATTTATGTTCATCCGAAACATTTTTGTGCCTCATTGATATATGTTTGAATTTGCAAATCAGAAAGTATTATTTATTTAGTCATTGCCATGGATGATGCCTAGCTAGTCTTAATTTATCTACAAAAATTTGCCCGTTGTAATGGGAGGATAATCTATGATATTGTTGTGATGCAAGATTTCTCTTTGATATGCCTGCAACCTTTTTTGGTAATGGTTACTGCAAATGAACGTCACTTGTCTAGATTAGATTTTATACGCCTTTATTATTTTGACTTTAGTCGTGTCACATTGACATACCAAATAAATTCAGATTTACATAAAATTTTACAGAGATAATTGCCATGATAAAACTTACAATTCAACAGTGAGTTTTTGTAATAATATAAAAAGTTACCGAGTGGTACAGTATTACTATTGTTGTAATTCTATCTATTCTCCTTCATGTGTTTTTTGTGATTTGTTTTAATCTGTGATACTTGAGAATAATGCATGAGCCGGTCCGGCTGCATTCTTTTTTACAACTCCATTGTGATAGGCTATTTCTCTCATTGTGGGACTTACCAACATACGGATACTCATAGGCTATTCCCTTCATTTCAAATCTTAGGAGATGCATCTCTATTTAGCAAATCCCATATTATGAAGCAACGAGCATAATAAATTAATTTTATAAAATTAGATATCGATAAATAAGTTGAATATAAAGTGATTTATTTTTTCATGTCAGATATTATTTTTTAATAGAGACCAAATGATAAAATCATTATAAATTCACACGTGAAGGTGAGTTAGAATTATGGACTTGCATGTATTTATTTTGTTACATGTTTGAATATAATTATGTAAAAATGGATTAAATAATAAATTCAATTCTAGAAAACTAACAACTAATTTTTGAGTAAGATCATTCAATGATGTAAGATGAATTCTTTTTCTGTTTTGTTTAAGGAAAGTGATTATCACTTTTGAGCAGTTGAAACCCACGAAGGGTTTTACATTTTAGCTTAAACCCATGACGATGAGGGCTGCAGCGGCAGCGGCGCCCCGCGGTTTCTGCCGGTTCTTCTGCACCAAGCCAACCGCGTCTTCTCCCACTGTCCGTGTCCCCCTCGCTTCTGGAGCCACTTCCGCTCTAAAGACGGCGGAGCCCAACGAAATTCTCTTCGTCACTGGTCAGTCTTTCCCTTCACTATTTAATTAAGCATAATTGCTAATTCCTCTTTATTGTTAATGTAAACTGTAAATTGAATGCGTATATTTAATGTTGTTGTTGGTATTTCATGTTTTGATCAGGTTGTTGAGGTTTTATTTCATGTATATGTTCTCATTTGATTTTATTTAGGTTGTCTTGGTATGGGTCCGTTTGTTACAAATTGCTTAAAAAAAATGATTTTGATGTTCAACAAAGGTTCATTTCTTCTTCAACTGGTTTGAGTCGAGGTCTGGGTTATTAATCAAATAACTAATTACTAACCTTTGCCTTGGTAAGAAAAAGAAAAGAGGATCATTTCTTTATCCTTCTCAAGTGTCTACTCAGAATATACAAGTATCATTTCATCAAACTCAAAAGATACCTACGGTCTCAACGGGTCACATTTATTTCTTAGAAGTAATCTCTCAAACGATTTGGGGGTTGGGTAGCTCAACTGGTTTGAGCTAATAGATTAAAGGAGTTGAGGAGTTCAAGATACAGGATTCAAGTTGTGGGCAAGGAGGAAAATACTAACATAAAAGTTAACATACTAACATTTGTCCTTCAAAAAAGAAATTTCCCTAGCTATTTTGATTTCAACCCACAAATTGCATGGTGTGGAGATGCTAAACAGCATTCCCCTTAATTTTCCCTCTTTAAACACACCATTTATGTTACAACTGTCATTTTCAATTTTTATCTCCTCTTCCCCTGCCATAAATAAAAATGAAGTTGTCTATTGCATTGATAAGGTCATTCTTTGTCCAATTCAATTTGTCTTTCATAATATTCATTTGATTGTTGGTTTTAAATGTGTCGTAACTTTCAGGTCTTAACAAACGTACTACATCAGAGATGCTGAGGGAAGCATTTAAAAAGTTCGGTGAAGTTAAACAGGGTATGTTCTTCATCCCTTGGTTAATTTTAACATCTGATCCGTTCACTCGTTCAACTATTTATGCTTTTACTATGCAATGATGTCTTAAAAATCATATCTGAAACCATAATTGTTTTCCGTTTGCCAATCTCAGCAAGGGTGGTAGCAGATCGTGTCTCAGGTTACTCTAAGGGATTTGGTTACGTGAAATATGCTACTTCAGAAGATGCTGCTAAGGGCATTCAAGGCATGGATGGCAAGGTAAAATTTATTAAACCCTTTAGCCTGCCCACACATATAACACAATACTGAAATGTATTTCTGTCAGAATATAGTTGTCTTGGATTTGACTCTGCATTTGTTTATTTATGCAAAATAAAAATTTAATATGACCACCTATGATAAACTTTATTTACCGACACCGCAACATATACACATCACACTAGAAGACTGAACTCTAATTGCTTGGCATTGCCAACAATGCATTCACTATTCTTAAAGCACGAATTTGCATGGACCTCTATTCGAGTTTGCAGTAAATCTCATTTACTATTATTTGAACTCAAGTTTTCTCAATTTCCCCCCCTTCCTCCTGACATGAAATTCAATGATCTAACTCCAATATTTAGAGTATTTATTTAATCACCCTGAATCTGTAAACCATGCATTGATCAGTTAGCTCAAATTAATATGCATCTTTTTACATGACAACCGGAATGTAATTGTGTGTTTTGTTTTCATGAATTTTTCGTGACATTGTTGTTTATGTCTGGAAAACTTTTTTGTGTAGTTCATCTACAAAGTTGATGGCATGGTTGTTCTTTGCTTTTCTTACAAAATTTCCTATTCAATTATTGCTGACTGATATGTTTTCCTTTGCAATGCAGTTTTTAGAAGGCTGGATTGTATTTGCAGAGTATGCAAGACCAAGAACCAATGCTATAGCCTCCCAGACACATCATACTGAACCATCCCACTCCAAACCTGAAGAAAAGAAAACGACACCAGAGAAGAATGATGAAATGAAGAAGGAAACTGCTGGCAAGAAGAAGAACAAGGAAAAGAAGATAACTGCAAAGGTAGTTGCAGACCAACCAATGGACAAAGATAAGGATAAGAAGTAAGCTGAGGAAAAGAATGAGGAAGAGAAGATATAAGGGTGTTAAGGGTATTCGAGCTCTTGAAATCTCTAGAGGAACCTTGAATATGTTAAAACTTTCTGCCAAAATAGTCAAACGTTAATTTGAGAGGGTTAGTGAGTGTCTATCTTTTAAGATTCAAGGGTGGTTAGTGTTTGATGAAAAATTAGGGAGTGTCTCTGCTATTTAGCCAAACCTGAGGGAAGGTGAGTGCAATTTCCCTTTTAGACAATGATGACATGGATGATGCCTGGCTAGTCTTGAATATTTTTGTGCCCCTTTGATATATATTTGACGTTGCAAATCAGAAAGTCTAATTTATTTAGACAATGTCATGGGTGATGCCTACCTAGTCTTAAATTTTCCCGTTGATATGGGAGGATAACTTCTATGATATTGTTGTAATGCAGGTTTTCTCTTTGATATGCCTTGAACATTTTGTGGTACTGGTTTAATATTACTCAAATATTATATTTCAAATATTACTCAAGATCTCTCTTTAATGTGTGTTTTGTGCTTTGTTTTATGGGAAATGTTAAAAAGTGTCCTTAGGACATTGATTAAGAGAACAAATTTAGAAATGTTATATTGTGAAATGGTGAAAAATGATTGATTTGACTTTTTAAAAGTTAAAAAATTGTTGAATTCAATGCAAACTTACTATTTTTGGTTTTCTTAACTAGTGCCTTTAAGGCGCCGGTTATATATAACCCTTGTTTTAAAATAACCTTCATTCAAATGTTGAAGATACTAGAGTACAATAAAATTTGTTGTGATTTGAGATATTTTTTATCCATACTTTGAGAGCCAAATACATAATATCAGATATTTTATTAAGCACATAGAGTACAAACTTGAAGCAGATTAAAAATAACACTAGAAAAAAAATAAAGCAAAAAAACAAAATATCAACAATACACCAACACAATTATATTAATCTCAAACTGAGAAGTGATCGGGAGACTGAAACACCAACTTTTCATGGTGGCTTTCTAGGAGGGCACTTCAAGGTCCTTTCTCTTTTCTTTTGTAGAAAACTCAATATCCGGTCCTTGGACCGACAAATCTGAGAGGTCCAATCTCACCGTCTATTTACAGGGGTTCCATTTCAAGGTTCTTTCTTCAATTGAACTTGCAATAATAGAAATCAGAACTAGGCGGGGGTTCAATCAACCAGAGAAGGACTAGTAACAATAATATTGGCGTCGTCAAACACAACGACGTTCTCTTATGTATCTCTTCTGTTTCAATGCATCATTGAATATTATTACTTATCTTAAGTCACATACAAGTGTCTGAGAAGACTAAAAGTGTGTTGAAGCAAATAATTTTTTTTAGAACACTTGTCTAACACATATCTTACGAGTTTCGTACGGATGTCGGACACCAAAACACATTTAATGTCAGAGATATATGTGCTTCAGCGGCACAAGCTAATATGGGCTACTATACTTCATGCACCCCATTCTTGCTCCACGTCTAGAAGATATCACCATTAATTTTAGTGATATTTTAAGAAGTGACTCAATTCTCAAGATTTAACTCGGTGGTTCAAACATCATCCTCTTGGTTCTAATGGTGATATCTTCTTATGGAAGACCCGAAATCATTATTTTTAATGAAAATGATTGGGTAAATTGAGTTTGTCTTAACCATATTGATTCTCCTCATTTAAATGTGGTGTTGCACCTTTCCAAGGATGCAACTCACAAGCCCATTAGAAAGGTAAATAGATTCATCCTTTGTTATAATTTCATTAAAGTTAATGTTGATGATAATTCTCTTTCTAATCCTTGAAGACCGAGTTTTGGAGGTCTTATAAAAAACAATAATGGTGATTGGTTGTTGGGTTTGTCTTGTTTTTGTGGTATTACTTATTAGTTATTTTTGTGGTATCATTTTTTGGAAAAAAGAAGAAAATGAATGTGATGAAGTCTCATTGTTAAATTTTAGGTAATTATATATTTTTTTACAAATTTAATTAATTTATTTTTTAAAAAAACTGCTATCCATGGATATCTATGTATACTCTCAGATACCTAAAAAATTCATGGATTACTCGCTTAACAGATATATGTGCGGATACGGAGAGGACACAAATATCATATTTATCTAACGAGACAGACACAAATATCATACTATCAATGTCCATGGATATCCATTTACACTCTATTTCCAACCTCATCATTCTTATGCTCATTTGATTAGCCAGATTGTCCAGCTCCATAATCGAGTGTGGAGATTGGCTTACTGAGCATAGTGCTACTTCTTCGGATTGAAGTCTTGGATTTTGTTTCCCTCCTCAATTGCATCACTCTCTTCTTGCTGATGCTCTTGGAGTTGCTCGCCTAAGATTGTAGTTTTTGTTTTGTGATTTCTTCTTGATAAAAAATTGCTTTTGATTAATATATATTTTATTTTAAGAATATTATAAATGAAATAGATTAAATTTTAAGAATTCATATAAACTTTCCAACAACCCTCCGCTATTACAATTTTTGAATTCACACAAATGAGGATGATTTTGTATTATGAAGAAAAACAAATCCCACAAAGTCCTCCCTTCCTATTTCTTTCACTTGCTCCTTCATTTTTTTTCTCCATAACTGTTCATTTCTTTTCCCCCCAAACTCGCAAACAAAACCCAAATGTATTTCTCGTTTTTCTGTGTCCTTTCATCTTCTAACAAGTGCTAAATCCAACAATTATTAACACTCGACACATGGACCAAAATTAATAAAGCCCCATGAAAGCAATTCTAAAATGGACCAATGGTGTGAGAGTTATGCCCTCTTGACCAAGTAACACGAAGAAAACTTATAATTTATGTCATTGAGAGTAACAAAACAGTGGATATTTTCCATTCCAATTGCTAGGTGTCCCCAAATTTGGACAAAGAAAAACTCCTCATTAAGATGGAATCATCTTCAAGAAGGGAATTAAGAAAATGACGAAATTAAATGCGTTTTCGTTTCTCAGCGGCTTCAACTTGATCTGAATGTAAGACAAATTTTGCTCTGCATGATTTATGTTATGTGGGCTTCTTTGTTCCAGACATGTCACTGTTTTTCCCGGGACGTGGCAAGAAACATACAAGTGAGTTTTCAGAATAGGAAATTGTCGCATGACAAAGAAAGCTGCAGCATATATGTATTGTGGTAGGAAATAGATTCTATAGTATAGATTGTTGCGTGTATGTCAAGAAATGTTTAATGAGAATGGAATCTTAAGTCTGAAGAGAATCGTCTTATGAATATATTTTTGTTTGAGCTTCTTAAAATCCTTGTCTATATATGGGGTGTGGTTATCATTTTACCTAAACGAACTTCAACTTGGAAGTTTCATAAAGAGATCATGTGAAGCTAAGAATAGTCACCCGACTGAACTCCAATAATATCTGGAATTTGAATTATTTATAAATTGTCTGTTCCTAAATAATAAACAAAAATCAAAATTTGTACCAATTAATTAAGCATTTTAGATTCAATAATCATATTCCTAAAAAAAATAAAATTGTTGGAACTTTCAGAGGAGCCTACAACACCGTAATGAATTATCACATTGGACTATAAGAACAACCGCACAAGTAAGTTTAAACATTACACCTTCATTTAAAGACGTAAAATATTGTATCTACAAATTTTCTCATTTCTATGTTGTCTAACATATACTTTTTTTTTAATCTAATGTAGGATTTTAGGTCACATAAACAATAATTTTATTAACAACGATTTTCAAAACTCCAACGTGTGCTATGAAAAATAATTACAGCCAAAAAAGTCTCACGACGAAAAATTGATTTTGTCTAATATGAAAATATAAATTAGTCATGTAAAAAAAACTTAATGATGAGATTTATTAATTCAATAATAAAAACAAACTTATGCATAGAGCAAATTTTATTATATCTTAGAAAAAAAGAGCAATACTTATCATAGTTCTGCATCATAATACACTTGACCCCATAGAAATCAAAATACCAAAAACAAGCTATATAAAATACAAAGCGAGCGTAAAGGCCCCCAAACAACCAAGCAACAATCACTATTAAGAAACAACAAAACATAAACATTCAAGCACGTGATTCCATCACTTATTCAAATCATAATAGAAACCTTTATCCTAATTCTTTAACCACCACTACGTTAAAAAATTGATATATGCTAAAATAATCGAATATCATTTATGATCTAGAACCCTAAACAACAATTTTTTATTTTTTTAAATGAAACCAATTTCATTGAACCGGTTCAGACAATAAATCAAAAGCAACAACCGTCAAAATATAAGATGGAGTTTCTTCGATCCAAACTAGTTTTAAATTGGACTGAAAGAGCAAATTTTACTAAGTAATGTGCAACCTGGTTATCCACAAAGCTTAACATGAGCAAAACTAATAGAATTAAAGTTAGGACTTAATTTGATGCACTCATTTACAATTGTTTCTAAATAGCCGATACATGAAGCTTGTCTTTAATTGCAATCACATTCCTTGAATCTTATTATGCTTGTGTATTCAAGAACAGTAGATCCTTTGCAAACCGTAAATCATACAAAATAGAAAAATTAATCCTAAATAATACTTATTAAAGTTAAAAAATGATTTTTAAATTATATATTATACTCCCCATGTCTTTAAATTTAAGCAAACAATACATGAATTTAGACCAAGTATGGAGTATGTATGTATGTAAGTATCCAAAAAGAACAACACCTAAAATGTTGATGGAGAATGTTCTAACTCATTATCAATTTGATTGTACTTTTATTATTTTAGCATATCAATGAAGCTTATTTTATTTATAAAAAAAAAACCTAAAAAATTTAGTGTGGTGGATTTGAGGCTGGAATAATTAGTATTGCTATTGATATGTCATCAACATTAGACTCCGGATTATAACTTTTCCAAATAAAATAAAATGTTGGATACAATAATTTTAAAAAATTGTTAATTTTTGTTGTGGTTTATATATACATTTTTCACAAACCAAATTTAAGAGAAGAGAAATGTTAACTTGTGCCTTTAAGACACACGTTAATGAATCAAATATAGAAATAATTTATTGAAATATATGCAGTACACTTAATCTTTAACTTTTTAATGAACTGAATGCACAAAATTTTAGAAAATATTTATTCCTTTGGTTTTTTTTTTTTTTGAGGAATTCCTTTGAATTTCTTAACATGTGTTCTAAGAGCACAAGTTATCACTACCATTAAGAGAAAGAGCAAACTCTCACTTTTTTTTGTTAACCTAAGAGCATTAAAATAAAACGATTCAATTTCTTTTAATTTAACAAAGATTTCAAGCTTAAACAAGATTTTGAGTTTAAATATGAGCTTCAACATGGATCAATATTCAATGTTAAAGGTGGAAAATTTATCTCATATTTAAATTTCACAATATGATCCAAGATTATCTTTTACATTATACGTCGAGGATAATTAATAAAAAAAATCTATTTTTACAATCGGGTTTTACTTACTAACAAGTATTTTCGTGACATTATCATTGCATAACTTCTCCTACTTTTAAGATTTCATGGAAGAGTAATAAAACCGAGGAGTTCTCTCCTACAAGAGGCATTCGACAGGGGGACCCTTTGTCCCCTTACCTATTTGTCATCTGTATGGAGAAACTATCTCATATAATTGTTGATCAGGTAGAAGCTAATTACTGGAAACCTATGCGTGCAGGTAGATCAGGACCTCTAATATCTCATCTTCTCTTTGCTGATGACCTTCTTCTTTTTGCAGAGACTTCTATTGAGCAAGCACATTGTATTATGCATTGTTTAAATCTCTTTTGTGAAGCTTCAGGTCAAAAGATTAACAATCAAAAGACTCAGATTTTCTTCTCCAAGAATGTTGATCAACAACTTAGGGAGGATATCTTACAGCACACAGGATACACTCCTGTAATTAGCTTGGGAAATTATTTTGGCGGCCAATATTGATCCTGGGAGGACCACAAGAGGAAAATTCAGTCATATTATTGAGAAAATCCAAAGCAGACTTAGCGGCTGGAAACATCAGTGTCTTAGCTTGTCGGGGGATACATATCAAATTCCCAAAGACTTTGGGAGTCTGAGATGTTGCATGTGATAGTCTTTGGGAGTTTGGCATATTAATCCAAAGACTTTGTGTGATGAGATAAAGAAGATCCAAATAGGCTTCTTGTGGGGGGATACATATCAAATTCGCAAACCTCATTTGATTAATTGGGAAGTTTGTTGTTTGCCTAAAGGTGATGGGGGTCTTGGTATTAGGAATCAAAGAAAAATGAATGAAGCTTTCCTTATGAAAATGTTGTGGAACATGATTAATAAACCTGATGATCTTTGGTGCAAGGTCCTTTACAGTAAGTATGGTAGAAACAACGATCTTCGAGCTACTATTACGTCTCAGCCTTACGCTCCCCCTTATGGAAAGCCTTAGCAGGTATATGGGAACAATTCAAAGGTCATACAGTTTGGCAAATGGGAGATGGTCAAGAAATAAACTTTTGGCTTGATAATTGGATACCTAATGGTCGCTCTCTTATTAATCTATCTACTCAACAGACCATTGATACTACTCTTACTTTGAAGGACACTCTAACAGAGGTAGGCGAGTGGGACATCAGTTTTCTCACTAGTAATCTTCCCAACGAAATTGTCAATCAGTTGGTGGCTATCCCAGCTCCTAAAGAAACAGATGGACCAGACTCCATTGGATGGACTAGAACAAATACTCGTCATTTTACTATTCAAACTTATAACCTACAGCGAGAGAGAAATTGTTCCATTGACGGGAATTAGAAGATTTTGTGGTGTTGGAAAGGGCCTCACAGAATTCAAACTTTCATATGGATTGCCGCTCATGAGAGGATTTTAACGAACTATCGCAGAAGTAGGTGGGGAAGTGGAATATCCCCTCTTTGTCCAACTTGTGGAAATGAGGATGAAACAATCATCCCTGTTCTGAGAGATTGTGTGCAATCAACTCGAGTTTGGCTTAGGTTAGTAGCTTTTAATCAAATTACTAATTTCTTTTCTTTGAGTTGCATGGATTGTATCTTTAATAATCTCAACAACAAGAAGATGGGAGCACACAAAATTGAGTGGTAAACTATCTTTATGGTAACATGCTGGCACTTGTGGACGTGGAGGAATAAGAGCATTTTTGAAGAGGAGTTTCATCGACCTTTTAATCCAATGGATGTGATTCTTAAGATGACTATGGAGATTGGTAACTGCGACCAAACACACGTAACTGGATGACCTCAGCTTACTGACATTATTTTCATTGGATGGAAGACACCCCAAGAGGATTGAGTTAAAGACGGGGTGCATAAAATCTCAGTTAATCTCTCGGGATGCGGTGGCCTTCACCGTGATAGCAGTGGGAATTGTTTGAATAGCTATGCTCGTAAGATAGGTTCATGTGACGCGTTACATGCAGAGATGTGGGGCATGTATATTGGTATGGATATGGCTCGGAGACAGGGGACCACACACTTGCAAGTGGAAAGCGATTCATCACTTTTAGTTGACATGGTAGCAGAAAAACGTAACATCAATGGAAATGTTCCTACCTTGATTCAGCGCATTCGTGACCTAAAAAACATGAGTTGGCATGTTCATATCAATCATACATGGCGTGAAGGAAACAGATCAGCAGATTGACTAGCTAATTTTAGTCTATCTTTAGACACATTTGATTTATATATGATTGAGACTCCTCCTAAAGAGCTTCAACATCACCTCTTTTTTGTAAAAAAAATAAATAATAATTAGTGTTCTATAAACCGTTAACATCTGTAAAATACAAGTAAGTTGAAGTGGAGTCTGGAGCTGGCCGTCCCACTCTACTGCCTATTGGGCGACAAGTGGCTGCGGGAATAATGGCAGTCTTTGTAAAACATATACAATAATAGGGCATAATCCAAAGAGAAAACGATAAAGACAAATATTATGATTGCGTGGCACCACTCTCATCATCTATAAAAATAGATAGTATCAGATTTTCTTTTCAATACAAACCCCTAAATTCTCAACAAAATCAAAATCCGTTTTTTCTTTCATCATTTCCTTTCCAAATCCTTCAATGGAACTCATTTCCCTTACCTTCATCTCCCTCCACCGCCAAATCTCTTCATAGATTCGAATTCCTTTCCCTCTCTCCCGTTTTCTTTCTTCGGAGCCGGATGAGGTTTTTCTTGGAATTCGTTTCTTGTTGCGCATCGCCGCGGCACACGTCGGAATCTTTAGTTCCGGCGGAGGATGAAGATAGGTGGCTAGTTCCGGCTCCCGTTGTTGCTGTGGCTTCCGTGAGGCGTCCAAATCGTAAGAGGAAGGTTGGTGCGCCGGATTGGAGGCCTTCGTTGGGGTCGATTTCGGAGGATGTTATGGTGCCCCAGAAATGCGCGGTGGCTTCTGCTGGAAGGGAGGGGAAGAAGAAGAGTGGTGCTCGTGGAGGTGCTGGTAGGGTTTATCACCGGAGTTACAGCGAAGGTTATCACAGGTTAGTTAAAAAGAAACCCTAGTTTTTGATTTTTTTTTTTGAAAAGCCCTAGTTTTTTTTATATTGATTTATGAGTTTTAATGGATTAACGTAGTTTTTCATTCAAGAATTATATAAATATATAAGGATAATGATCTTTGGATAAATCTTGAATTTAAATCATATGCAAAGATTAATTATTATAAGCATAACAATCATTTTTCTGATCAAGTTTGGAGGTTAATTAAGTAGAATATCTAATTTCATGAAATTACACGAATGATTGGTCGTTATTAGGGGATATTGTTAATTAATTTACACAAAAAATGCATCACAATTAAACTTATAAGTCTTCTTTTGAGAAAAGTGTGTGACACCTATAATTAATGAAAGAAAATATGATATGGGCCAGTGCATGTTGTAATAGTACAAAACATACTGGTCACGTTAATATTATAAAAGTGATTATAGAAATATAAAATAAAATGAAAGCAAAGTTAGGTATATATCACTATTGCTTCAACAAGGCGTTATTTTCCTTATTCATTAAATGCAGTTGACCTTTCAATAGTATACACGAGATTGCTTCAACAACAAAACAAACAATAATAGGAGATTTTAGTTGATATATCAATTTAATGATGCGTTGTATAAAACAATTTCAATCAAATGATGTGGTTAACTAAGTTCAATTCGTACTAGGTAAGATAATATTTTCTAAATTTACTTTGTCATTTGTTAAGTGGAGCTGAGCTATTGTGGGTCAATCCAATATTGATAGTTGTTTATGTTATTATTGTCTTTTGTTTTTGTTTGGGTTAATGTCATGATATGTATTTTTTGACAATTGTCATGCTATGAAATAATTGTGTATAATAATATATGAATGATTTGAATATGATTTTCTTTGAATGTCAGTGTCACTAACAGACTTGATTTTTGGTATAAAATTGCAGGTCATCTTCTATGCATATGATTATGCCAGCATTCTCTCCAACGCCATTCATGTTTTAAATTTGTGAATTTTTAAATGTGATGTGTATATATGCTAGTATGATACTAGGTACTTGTCAAAAAAAAGTATTGTACTAGGTGAAAATGTTTCTAAGGTGCCACCTTTGTAATTAAATTAATCCTCTACCACTTTTTGCTTCTAAATCAATCAACAATGATTGCACCCTAACATAATTTTTAATTCTTACCATGATAAAACTTTTTTATATTCACAGTTTGAAAATAACTATATTATATTACAAAATATAGATGTAGATTGTTAAAAAAAAATTAAATAGAAGATTGCAATCCATTTTTGAAGAGGGAGATTGTAATCCATTAAAACATGCATTCCAATAATATGGACATGTATACCAAACTTTGACCAACCTTTTTTGCCTTGGATTCTTGCCAAATGCCTCCTATAGTTCATTCTATTTATGTAATACTCATTGTATGATTATTATGGACCTAGGTGTGGCAAAAACACCGATGTCCACGGGTACCCGTGGGTAAAATCCGTCACCGACACGAGACGAGTAGCTAAACGAGTATCCACGGGTATAATAAATTGGTATTTGACTACCCATTATTATATGGATACAGACACAAATTTGATACCCATACCCACGGGTACTCATACCTGATGATAAATTAAATAAATTATTATAATATTCTTATATATCTTATTACTTAAAGTTGTTACCTTATTGAAGGAAATTTTACCGTCTATCTAAGATTCTTCATTAATAACCTATTTTTATTTTTGATTTTTTTAATTCATCTTATTAAGTTCACCGTTTCTACGTCATTCACATCATAAGACATATCATATGAATTATGTAAGAATCATGAATTTTTTATTTATAATGTATGATTTATAAAATTTTGAGTAGATTATGTATGGATGTTTATAAGTTGAAGTTTTTTAGTAATTTTAAAAAAAGTTATTATTTGTATCAATAAATAAATAAAATCAAAAATTCATGGGTACCCATGGATACCTCAATACCCACGGGTATCCGCATAGTGGGTACCCACAAGGATACAGGACGGGCACGGATATCATATTTATCCAACGGGGCGGGGACGGGTATCATACTATCCGTATCCATGGGTACCCATTGACAACCTATGTATAACAATACATAATGTAACTCAAAATTTATACACCAAAATTAAAATCTAAAATAATTAAACCAGAACAGCAGTAAGTAAAGAAAGGAGACATTAATTTGCAAGCATGCATGCTCATACACTAGATGTTGCAGAGGTGACCTTTTGCCCTGCCTCCATTCCAGTTAATGTATCATAGAGTGGTTGGTTTAGTGTCTCTGGCAAGAAAAACGCAAAAAACCCAGCAGCAATTCCACAAAAAGCAAACAAAGCAAAAGGCAATGATCCACCCAAAATGACAACAACTGGTGCCAATGTTGCACCCATTTGTGCTGCTTGAGTAGCACACCCAAGTGCAGCATTCCTAACCACCGTTGGAAACAACTCCGCCGTATAAATAAAGAGCAAATTATAAGTCCCCGCCATCCCAAATATTCCCAAAATTCCACACACCATTTTCATTCCTTTCCACACCCCCTTATTTCTCATCAAACTCCCCACAAAACAAAAAAATCCGCTGAACCATAATGTCCCTATTGTTAATGGCTTCCTCCCAAACTTATCTAACAAGAATGCTGTTATCATGAACGCTGGCATCTCCGCCACTGCGTTGAGTATTACGTTACGGTAAAGATTTGTTTCGAGGTTTACTACGTTTAGGCTTAGACCATAGTACACTACTGAGCACAACAAGTTGATGATTGTTGCTAAAACCAAACGCGTACGTGTTACCGGTGAACGAATTACGTCCACCAGAGATCCTGTCACTGCATCTTTGTCATCCATATTGTTATTACATGATGATGGTTCTTCGTCGAGTGTGAGAAAAACTCTACGTGGAAGGTGGTTGCCATTAGAGGTAGCTATAGTGGACATGATGTTCATAGCTTCTTTGATTCGTCCTCGAACAAGGTACCATCGAGGGGACTCAGATATGATAGGGAGGACAAAGAGGAGGAATATGAGGGAGGGAATTGAGGAGGCTATGTATAGTTCGCGCCATGTTGGGAAGATATATGCTATGCCTGAGAGGACTGCGATGCCTGTTGAGAAGAAGTAGAAGGTGGACATGCCTGCGGCACCACGCATTGTGGGGCCTACAGGCTCTGTGGCGAGGACGAAGGCGCAGAGGCCGACGCCACCTGTGCTGAAACCAGTGAGGAAGCGGAGGAAGAAGTAGGAGATGTAATTGGGGGAGAAGGCTGTTAGGATGCCGAAGATGCTGTTTAGGATGCAAACTATTGTGAGAGATCCTTTTCTTCCAAGAAACGAATCTGAGAGATGACCAAAGATTCCAGCCCCTGCACAAGGTTAATAGATAAGATAACTACGAATAAAAAACATGAATGATATTAAAATTCAGCATCAAATTGTATAGGTAGAAAAAAGTTCATGCATTTTGAAGTTATTGACCTAAATCATGAATTTAACTATGAAGAACCAAACTTGTAAATGAGATAAAGTATAGGGATCAAAATTGTATTTGTGCCAATTTAAGATTTTGAGCATTATATTTAGGGCCTTATCATGAACTAAATTGTATTTACGCACATTTGAACTACATATATCTAAATTTCAATGTTTTAGATTCTAATTTCTAACTCAAGAGGACGAAAGAGATACACCCTCCTGTCACTATTATAAGTAAAAATTAAAATTTTATATTCATTCTTTAAATGATGTATGTGGTCTATAATAAAGATTATATACATCATTAATTGAATGAATCTAAAATGTTGATTTTTGCTTATGTAACCAGAGAGTGTACTATTTTATTCATTTCTTGTATCATTGTTAATTTTGTTTCAATTAGGCTTAAATAGGTCTTTCGTCCCTGCAAATATAGGTCATTTGAATTTTCGTCCATGAAGTTACTAATCCTTCCAATCTGCCACTGCAAATATTAATCATTTAAAAATTGATCCTAATTACATCTGATTAGTAACTTCAGGGACGAAAATTCAAATGGTCTATATTTGCAGGGACAAAAGACCTATTTAAGCCTAATCATCACTTGCCACATGGGCACCGTGTTGCTAATGATAGCCCACCTCAACAAAAAAACCTAATTAGGACCAAAAGTCAAATGATTAATATTTGCAGTGGCAGATTGGAAGGATTTGTAATTTAAGGGACGAAAATTCAAATGGTCTATATTTGCAAGGACAAAAGACCTATTTAAGCCAACCACCTCGCACAATCATCACTTGCCACATGGGCATTGTGTTGCTAATGACAGCCCACCTCAGCAAAAAAACCTAATTAGGACTAAAAGTCAAATGATTAATATTTGCAGTGGCAGATTGGAAGGATTTTTTTTTTTTTTGAAGACATAAAAATGGAATATATTAACAATGGCAGTGAAGCACCTAAGTACAAGATGTACTAAAAGTGCCACCCCTATAAACTATCAGACATACAATGCAGAGACAAAACTACGGTCAGTCGATACCCAAACATAATAAAGGGTCCGACCACCATCTTTGAGTATCGTACATAAAATTGGCCTTATTAGCTTTAAGCCACTAAAAAGAGTGAAATTTAACTTTTCCTACTAGCTGCTTAATGGTTGTTTGGATATTATTATATAGTCTATTATTACGTTCATTCCAAACCAACCAAACACAAAGTAACCAAATAAGTTGGAGAAAGGATTGGCGAGCCTTAGAGTGACCTGTAGAAAGGATTGGATGGATTAGTAATTTAAGGGACGAAAATTCAAATGACCTATATTTGCAGGGACAAAAGACCTATTTAAGCCTTTCAATTATAATTTGTTTGCAAGGTAATTTTTTTTAACCGCAGATGAAGAAATCTTATTAAATCATTGGTAAAACAAAGTATAAATAGCACTTGACCTACAAGAATAGATGAAATACTAGTAGTACTATATTCACCCAACTCAAATGAATTCACCAACCTCAACCTCAAAGATTATAGGGAAGATGAGCCACTCATAGAATAAACT
>Ga0315915_1000306_pt1 | contig 46189 bp, 36 predicted proteins | sample MpolbnodulesMG_FD_207738 | JGI IMG/M metagenome (GOLD analysis project Ga0315915, IMG submission 207738) | Medicago polymorpha root nodule microbial communities from Los Angeles, California, United States - branched nodules | ecosystem: Host-associated > Plants > Roots > Nodule | place: USA... | reverse complement strand
ACCAACTCCAGAATCGCCTATCAGTACTACCTTGAACAGATAATCGTATTCTTCCTCTCCTCCTCTACGACTACTCATCCTCTCCCCTTTTCTTTCCTTTCTTTCCTCTCTCTCTCTCTCTCTCTCTTTATTTATTCATCTCATCACTTTCCTTTTCATTTTTTTAATCCCCTTTTTTCATCATTTCGTGGAATAATTCTCTATTTTAAAATTAAATTCTTTTGGTTTTTTTTGGCTTATTAGATCGTTTGGTCCTTTATTTAATTTCTTGTTTTTATTTTGTTCCCACAATTAATAAAATTGGTGTTTTAGTCCCTCGTTTTTCCTCCGTTTGTCAAATAAATGTTGACGGTTTAGTTTAACCCCAAACGATGTCTATGGTGGACTAACCTTAAGAGTTGTCCACCATAGATCCTATTAATTATTTTAATTTCAGTCGTTTGTTTTTTAAAGAGAATCATTGGATTATGCAGGTCTATTCCATCTTACGATGTACCACCAACACCTAATTTTTTTCCTTTTCTTCATCTTCGTCAATCATATTCACACATTCATACAAACAAACCCAAAAAAATAATGATTAAAAAAAACAAAAAAATAAATTAAACAAAAAACCCAAAAAAAATAAAATCATCAGCATAAGCACTCTAATCATCCTTTCATCATCTTCATAGAAAAACTCATAATATATAAAATTCGAATTTGTTATATTAATTAATCAATTAATCTTTTTAAATCATTAAAAAAATCATCAAAAGCAAATACACCCCTCAGAAAATCCTTTAATTACGAAATTTGCCAAACAAAAGGGTCCATTATAATTTTGACTTAATAGCAGTTTTAACCCCCTAATTTTTCTAAAGTTTCAATTTTTACCCCTAAGAAAAAAAACTACAAAGCCACCCCCTAACTGTTGCATCTGAGGCAGTTTTGACCCCAATGTCAATTTTGACTCGGTCTATGCTGACGTGGCACCATAAGTGAGGTGTCACGTGCTATTTTATTTTATTTTATTTTTTACCAAAAATTGGTCTTGGGGGCCAAAACTACTACAGTTGCAAAACTTAGGGGCGGTTTTATAGTTTTTTTCTCAGGAGCCAAAATCACAACTTCGTGAAAGTTATGGGGCGAAAACTACTATTAAGCCTATAATTTTCTAAAGATCAATTTGCAAGCTTTTATAAAGACTAATACCTCAAATTCGTCCTTGAATTTTAAAAAATCGGCCAAAATTGTGCCTGAATTTTGCGAAATATCTATTCAGTCCCTGAATTTTACAGACGTCTATCAAAATGGTCCCTCCGTCCAAAAGCTCTGTTAGTGGTGATGACGTGTCCTCTTGCATGTTGTGTTGTCTTGTACACATGTCAACAAGGCAGCCACATGTACAAGGACTAAATTGATGGAAATGGTAAAAATTCGAAACGTAACTTTTCAGTGTAATTTTTCCTGTGTTTTCAATTATACCCCTCTATTACCATTGTCTTTCATCCTCATATTTTCACTCAGAAGCATCAAACAAGTCCCTAACCTTTCACCTTTCCGCCTAAACTGTCACCCTCTTCACTTCTCCAAAATCATCATCATCACCAGCGATCAACCTTGGAAAAGATTCGGTTTTGAAGTTAGATTTCGTGGTTTGTCAAGGTAACGCCATTCAACTTCGTTTTCCATTCACTATTGTTCGTTTCTCCCTTTTTTGTGTTCGTTTTTTGTGATTATTGTTTTTAGTTTTAGGCATTATTTTTTCAACTTTTAACTTCATATCATGTTTCGTTGATGTTTGTTTGTGAGTGTTGTGAGTTTGATTGCGTTTTTTAGATTAGTAATTTTAGGGTTTTTTGTTAGAAACTTAACAATTTTATGTATTTATGTTTGGTTACTAAAAATGAAGAACATTACACAATTTATAAAAAGGGTTTTTTGAGGTTGGTATTGATGTGTGATTTGCATTTTTGATGTTGTTTTGCTTTTGATTTTGACTGATGTTGGACAAATTTGCAGGATGGAAGATTCTATTACGCTGATGTTGTTTTGACTGATTTTAATTGATGTTCGCTAGAAGATCATTGTCATGCTTGGTTGACCCTTGGATCATATAGGGCAACTTATAGCCACTTTATTCAACTTGTGAATTCTCAAATTTACTGGGAACCAACACCTTATGAAAAACCTGTGCCACCAAAGGTGAAAAGGACAGTAGGAAGACCTAAGAAGAACAGGAGAAAGGATGGCAATGAGGAACCTATTGGTGGGAGTAGCATGAAGAAAACCTATAACGACACTCAATGTGGAAGATGTGGACTGATAGGACATAACTCAAGAAGTTGTGCCAAGCAAGGTGTGGCTATGAGACCAAAGGATTGGATTGACACTGAACCTGAAGAACGAGTACAAGGTAATGTGGCAAGTGCGGAAACTGTTGTCTTAAATCAAATTCTTCTTCAATTATCGTCCCTTTTGTCTTAGTTTATCTAGATGTATTAATTCTTCTGCTTTTGTTTGCGAAAGTGGAAGCTGAATCGGGTCGATTTGGATCTTCATCTCGCCGGAAGTTTGTTGCCAGAATCAAGCTTCGTGCGACATCGATTCTGGTAACAGAGAGAAATCGAGAGTGTTGTGTGCAAGTTTGTGAATTTGGATGGGATTTTTCATGTTGATTTTTTTTGGATCTGGGTATGATTTTGCTACGAATTTTGGGCATTATTTTGTGTAAATTTTCCTTCTTTTGATTCCTTTAAAGAAATTCACAAATCTTGATAATAATTGATTTTATGTTGTTGGGGTGGATGCTTCTCAACCATCACCTTCGCTGGATTTGATTTTGGTTTCGAATGGTGTTGATGAAATTTTGAACAAGGATGGGAAAAAAGTCACATGTTGATCAGTTATGAGATTTTGAACCTGGATTCGATTTTGATTTTTTGGGTTGTTAATTTTTGTGATGAAGATGGTATAAATATGAAGATGTATATGAGGGAAGAAGATGAAGGAAAAAAAACAAAAATTAGGTGGGTTGTTGTTGATGTTGTGTTGTTGCTGACTTGGGAAGAAGATGTTGTGTTGTTGTTGATGTTGTGTTGTGTTGTTGCTGTGTTGTGCTATAATTGATGTTTGTGTGATGTGTTGTGTTGATAAGAGGAAAGGGAAGAAGATGCTAGTTGGAGAAGAAGAGGAGAAGGGAAATTTGGGATCTTTAATTTGACATTAGGGGTATTTTAGGTATTTCACATCCTTAGCATTATTTTATGAAGATCGTGAACAAGAAGGTGAAGATCTAACCGTCCCTTTTATGATAAATAGATCGAATGGTTAAAAATAACAAAATTAACAAGGTCTATGATGGACCATTTTTAAGGTTGGTCCACCATAAACATTTGAAGTTAAAGTTAACAGTCATGATTTATTTAGCAGACAAAGGAAAATGTGAGGGACTAAAACGTCATTTTTATTAATCGTGGGACCAAAATGAAAACAAAAAATTAAATAAAGGACCAAACGATCTGATAAGCCTCAATTTTTTTTATTTTACATTAACTTTTTAAGGGGATTCACTTACAATATCATAAAATCGTTTTCCATCCTCATATACCACTTTATTATTTACTTTTTTGTTACATTCAAAAAGGGAAAAGAAAAAAAAAACTACTTCTTAAGGAAGGAGATGCGTGGGGCGTCTACGATGATGCAAAGAAAATAAATATGATTAATATGATTTATAACAAGGGTTTTGTTAACGAGTGTTTTTAGAGTAGTCTTTAAGTATTTCAGAAGAAGAAATTATTCAAATGTAGTATTTATTTAAGAGCAAATAGGCAAAACTTTAGAGGGCATTTTACACACAAGTGCAAAACTTCAGGGGGTATTTGCAAAACGTGAGGTTGACTAACAGAAGAATTTGACGGAGGAGGTAAATTGATTAACGTTGTGCAATTTCAGGGGGTACTTGAAGTTTTGTTAATTTCAAAGGGGTAATTGTTTATCTACTCGCTTATTTAAAAAGAAATTACTCAATACATTGAATGCACATATTTTCATAAAACCTTACTGTTTTAAACTCTTAAAGAGTGTCTCAAGGACACTTCTTAGCATTTTCTTAAAATTAAATTGTTTTGGTTCTCCCTTCAATTATTATTTTTATCTAAAATATGGTAATATGTCTTATTTGACATGAAGTTTTAAAGGGGATTCACTTACAATATTGATGCGAAGAAAAGAGCATGACAAGGCTCATGCAATCGAGCAAGAGACTCAAAATTGAAGAATATGATGAAGCAAGATCTCTCACTCCTTACTCATGTACTCTTTGATAATCTTTAACTCGTTACAGTAATGATGAAAATGATGAGTCCCCTTTTTCACTAGCTAAACAACATGTAAAGAGTCGGTGCAACAAACTATATTTCTAATACCTACATCCCAACAAAGCTTGAGCATTACTATAAGAGGCTGGACTCAGCATGTAGATTGCTTAACCAACCTACACTACCATAAAAAAATAAAAAAATAACCAAGGATGGTCTTCCATGTAAAGGAGCCGTTATGATTTTTCAAGAACAATTCACCATCTTTTAAATAAATATCTGGTAATAAAAAACCTCCGATTTATTCTCAGATTAAAGAACACTCCAAATTAATGTTCTTAAATAAATATCTGATAATAAAAAAACCTACAATTTATTCTCAGATTAAAGAACACTCCAAATTAATGTTCTTAAATAAATATCTGATGATAAAAAAACCTACAATTTGTAGTTTTTTTTTCATAAAAATGTTTCCTATGAAGCTTTTATTTATTTTTTAATAAAAAGGGTTCAAATTCTAAAAGTTTAAACATCGTGTCTATAAGGAGGGATCATATGAGAATTTGAAAAGAAAAAAAAAACTCTTTGATGAAAATGATATTTGATATTTCACATAATTTATTATTTATTTTGTTCAAGGATTCTCCAACAAAAATAGACTTGTTGGAAGGAAAAATATAAAAATGAATAGTGTTAAAAAAGGTTTCCGGCGAGAAGCCATAAACATTGCATATATATGTTTTGAATTTTGGTTCTATTAGAAAAATATTGAATAAAACTCTATAAATTTCAAATAATAGAAACCTAGATATTTCTCATTTTCACAATTTTGGTTGCCATTGTTGCATTTTAGATGACAAATAAAGCATCCATATCATTTTTGATGAGTTTCAAAATAAGATAAGAGATGATGGTGATAATGACGATGATGACGACGTCGACAATGATGATCAAACACCAACAAACATAGATAAAAAAGTTGATAAAATTCAAGCATTATTTTTACAAACCCCTCCAAAGAGTTGAAAGTTGATATACTATCATTCTTAAGATCATATTATTAGAATATAAATATTTATTGTATAAATTATATACAATCACTAATAATTTATACAATAAATATTTATATTCTAATAGATCAAGTTATTGAAAGCACCATTGGTGGAATAAGAACAATCATAATTTCTCAAATATAGCAAAAATTAATCAATCAAGTCACAATAGAAGAATATTGAATTTGAGATAATGATAACAAAACTCTATCTACAACAATAAGTGTTAAAAGTACGAAACCTTGTTCCAAATTCAAATGATCTCTATAGCCAAAAGGATGAAATCACATAAGCTCATACCAAAATGACAAGTCACAAATAAATTGATTTAAACATGATGCCATCAAGCTACTATACATGATGATCCTCTCTAGTCAATATTGAATATAGAATGAACATACCCAACATTGGAGAATGCAACAAAAATTACAATGTCTAGTATGTAGTAGTTTTAGTATTATGGAACATTTCCTCCACTCCACATGCTTGTTGTTGTAATTAAGAATTTTTAGTAGACCATTGACCCGTGCTAACGCCCGGGTCATATAAGAGAACAAATACAACGGAAATAAGAAAGTAAAAACTTTACTTGAATCGAAAAAATAGTGTGATTCAGTTCATAAAATTAATTGTCGCAAACGTTTTTAATGTACAATATTAAACAATTTCCATGACATCAACCCTGTTACGGTAACATGACATATAAATTTGATGGCATAATTTATTGACGAAAAGAAAATCCAACGTCTGTCGAAATAGAAAAAGTACTGATATTAAATAAAAACAATACTACAAAACAAAGTGCTACACGTTACGGAAAACTTCTCTGTAGACCACATTAGATGTCACATCAGCATCTTGACTGTCTTCATCATTGATCAGTATCTTTAAACCATCCCTTGAAGTAACCCTCGATGTTGTGACGTACAATTGTCCATGTGAAAAAACAGGAGACGGTAGATAGACACCAACATTTTTCAAAGACTGACTCTGACTCTTGTTAATAGTCATTGCAAATGAGATAGACAACGGGAACTACCAAAATGATGCCTTTTTCTTTTTCTTTTTGACCAAAGGATGCATTTTTCTAATTGTTTCTTGTCAAGACTACTTGAACGACACTAAGTTGCAGAATACACAAAAATCATGCTTAAAACAACCAATGCTACAACAACTTTCTAAATAGCAGTTTTAACATTGTGAAAAAAAAATAGCAATGCAATAAAAACAAGACAGCAAACATCAAATGTGCTAAGCAAATTACTCTTGAGAAATTACTAAGTTATGGAAACAACAAACAACACTATTGTAAATGTGATGTTTCGAAAGTTGTTGAATAGTTTTTTCAAACAGCACTACGAAGTTTTTTCAAAAGTTGATGAATAGTTTTTTTGAATAAAACAGGGGTATTAGGGTAAAATTAACCATTAGAGTTAGGTTAAAATTAGGGTAAACATTTGCTTCCGATTAACTTTAATAATTAAGAGATTAAAGATATTAAACAATAATTTTTGATTTGGATCATCAGATTTTAGTGGATTAAAAATAAATAAAGTTAGAATATTAAATGTGAATTGTGGGTGGGCTTATGAAGGATGGATTGGGCCGAATGAATGAGTACCCGACCCGGTAAAGGGTTTAGAGTGAGAGTCTGATATATTAGAAAAGAAAACCTAGATTTTGATTTGGTTAACTCAGTCAGCTCTCGTCTTTACTGATCAGATCTCAAACGAGAGAGAAGCCATGGCGGCCTTGGTTAGTATAATCACTCACTCACTTCTTCGTTTTCAATTACTAACTGAATTGTTAATTATTATTAATTGTGTAGATCCTTCACGCTCCCAACAACGGAAACAAAAATGTTTACAAAACTCTGATTGCTGCTGAATATGTTGGTGTTCAAGTTCAATCGACTCCTGATTTTCAGATGGGTGTTTCCAACAAAACCCCTCAATTTATCAACATGAACCCTATTGGAAAGGTATTCTTTATTATTCTTTCATTCATTCATTCTATAATAATCAATTTCTATCTAAATCATTATTTCTTTCAGGTTCCGGTCTTGGAAACTCCCAATGGTCCTGTCTTTGAGAGTAATGCCATTGCTCGCTATGGTATGTATACTTTCTACACTGTTTTTTCTTCATTTATTCCTTTTTCTTTGTTACTAATGTTTTTGCAACTTACTTTCCTGCAGTTTCCCGATTGGGTCAAAACAACTTGTTTGGATCATCTCTCATTCATCAGGTAACATTTTTTCTCAAGCGAAGAAATAAACATGAAACTATACACCCCTATCTTAGTTCTTCATTCAATCTAACAAAACATTCAATAACCTCATCTATGTTGATAAAAACTAAGTCCACAAAAAGATTGAAGAATAGATGAAATCTTCAATTTACACTTATTCTCATAGAGATGGAAGTAATTTTGCCAGAAAAGATTCTAGTCTAGATGAAATCTTAAATTCACACTTTTTCTCTGATAACTATTGCAAGTGAAAAAAACTCATTTCATATAGAGATGAAGAAACTTAATTATATATAATTTTTAAGATTCGATGTTAAATATAAATTAAATTTACAGAAGTATCCTTTTTGATATTTATTGGGAAAATCTATTTTAATTGGCTGAAGTATCCCTTGTATGTGGTTTATATATAGAGGGTAAATTTGCAAAGGACCAAAATGTTGCATATCCCTGTGTTCTATTATTACTGTACTTGGTTTAACTTCTCTTGTCTATCTCCTTGTATTTCTTTGTTTCAGGCCCAAATTGATCAGTGGATTGATTTTTCTTCTCTGGAGATTGATGCCAATATTATGAAGTTGTACCTGCCAAGACTTGGTTTTGCCACCTACTTTCCTCCAGTAAGTTGTGTGCCCATGTTAATTCTTTCAATATTAATTTGCTTTTTTATCTTGTTTGAAGTTTCTAGTCTTGGGTACTGATAGCAATTATATAATATTTGAGATGGCCGCAATTATTCGCAAATGTTTTCTGAAATCAATTAGTTTGGTTACCAACAATGGATGTATCTCTTCTAACATCTCAGATGGTACACGGTTATTATTCGAGTCTTTGCAATACAAACTTCCCCTTTTTTGAAATGTGTCTAAATGAAGGACTGGTAAATCAATTTCTCAGTGTTTTTGCAATACCAACTCCCCCCTTTTGAAAATATTCAGTAAGTGCTTTTTGAAATCAATTAGTTTGGTCAGTAACAATCAATGCATCTCTTTTAACATCTCAGTTACATGTTTATTATTTGAGTTTTTGCAATACCAACTTCCTCTTTTACTGAATATTTTCCCTTTTTGAAATTTGTGTCTAAATGAAGGTAGAGGAGAATGCAATTTCTTCACTGAAGAGAGCACTTGAGGCATTGAACACTCATCTTGCTCACAATACCTACTTGGTTGGGCATTCTGTTACCCTTGCTGACATTATAACAACATCCAACTTGTATATTGGTTTCGCTAAACTCTTGATTAAGAGCTTCACCTCAGAGTTTCCTCATGTTGAGAGATACTTTTGGACCTTGGTCAACCAGCCCAATTTTCGAAAGATATTAGGCCAGGTTAAGCAGACTGAGGCTATGCCACCTATTCCATCTGCTAAGAAGCCCACCCAGCAGCCTAAGGAATCTAAGCCCAAAACCAAAGATGAACCAAAGAAAGTGGCCGAAAAGCCCAAAGTAGAAGAAGTTGAAGAGGAGGCACCCAAGCCCAAACCCAAGAACCCTCTTGACCTTCTTCCTCCAAGTAAGATGATTTTGGATGACTGGAAAAGACTCTACTCTAACACTAAGAGGAACTTCCGTGAGGTCGCAATCAAAGGTATAGCGATCACATTCCTGTGGTTTCTTTTTTTCAAGCTTTTGTAGCTTCTAGGATTATGATTGTAGCTTATATCCTTTGGAAATATACTATTCTCTGTTTTTGGAAACTTGATTCTTTTTATCATGACTGTACTGTAGCAAAGATTGTCAAAATTTGCTTTGAGATTCAGAGATCTAATTCCTCTGTTTGATTTGCAGGATTTTGGGACATGTATGATCCAGAGGGATACTCTCTCTGGTTTTGTGATTACAAATACAATGATGAGAACACTGTTTCTTTTGTGACGCTGAATAAGGTTGGTGGATTTCTGCAGAGGATGGATCTGGCTCGCAAGTATGCTTTTGGAAAGATGCTTATAGTTGGATCAGAGCCTCCATTTAAGGTGAAGGGTTTGTGGCTTTTCCGTGGACAAGAGATTCCAAAATTTGTCATGGATGAATGCTATGACATGGAGCTGTATGAGTGGACCAAGGTTGACATCTCTGATGAAGTTCAGAAAGAGCGTGCCAGTCAGATGATTGAAGATGCTGAACCATTTGAGGGAGAGGCTCTTTTGGATGCCAAGTGCTTTAAGTGAAAACTAGTTCCAGGAGTATGTTTTTGTCATAACTTTTTGGTAGAGTTCTGTTTTTTTTTTCTCCCTATTTTCTGCTATAGTGATGAAGATCTGATCCTTTGTGATTTTATCAATGTTGAAACTTAAATGCTTGATTGTGGTAAGCTTAATTTTGATGGTAACAAGACCAGAGTTACAAATTCTATACTTCTCTTTCGACTTGGGCATGTATGAAATTTTGGTTGATTCTCCGAACGAGGTAGGACTTGCAAGTTTGTACTTTTTTTTTTTACGTCGAAATGATATTAGGACTTGCAAGGTACGTACATTTTTTTTTCTTTCTTCATTTTGGGAATTTTTTTTATATAAAAAGTTACTCCCTCTTATAAGGAAAAAAAAATCACACTTATTAAGAAAACTAAAACATAGTAGTTTGGAACATAGTTTTTTGTGTTATCTTTGAAATAAGTTTTATAGGAAGATGTAAGAACATTTTCATTGGTAGTTGATTATAGAAAATAAAAAAGAGAGCAAATTGAAAGCACTTTGCATTTAATTTTCCTTTGGAAAGGATAATTTTTTGAAAAAACATAATTAAATATGATAAAAATTGGTTTTTTTTCTTATATAATTTGGGACAAAGAAAATGAGTTTTTCTTGCTTATAATTTGGAACGGAGGAAATATCATTTAAAGTCTTTAATTAGTGCTCCGAGGCACTAGTTAACATTTCCCTTAAAAAAAAGCATTTATTTTGACAAGTAAAGCTTTTACTCTATATGTCTTCAAATTTGAAGAATTCTTTTTTCATTTTCATTTTCGGATTTTTTTTATACCTTTTTAAAAAAAGATTTATTTTGACAAGTAAAGCATTTACTCTATTTGTCTTCAAATTTGTAGAATAAAAGAGAATCAAATAAGGATTCAGATTGAATAAATTCCGTGTAGGAATTAAAGTCTTTGCTCTTTATTTTTTTTATCAAGTGGTTTAGTTAGCTAATGAATCAATTAAGGCGTTCAATTCATTAACTACTATAGAAATACTATGATACGTTTATCAAATGGACTATTAACTTTGTGTTATATATGTGTTAAAAATGAAATAGGCTTTAGTTTATTAATTATGCAATAATATATTATAATAATAGAATGTATAATAGGTCCTTACAAAAAATAATAGGTAGTTATTATTTGTAGTTAACAAATAGGGGTTTTGAAAACGGTAGTTTTTTTCTTTGAGCAATCAAAACGGTAGTTATAAAAAGGATTTTTTTTTTTTTACAAAAGAGGGCGAAAGTTCCGAAGAAAAAAAGAAAAACAATTAAACGAACATTCCTAGTTGAGCAAGCTCTGGAAATATCATCAAAGAGAGAGACTATTGAGGTCACTATGAGGACTCTTCAAAACAACAAAATCACAAGAATCCGTGGTAAAGCTGAAATTAGCAAGCCAATCAGCACTTCTATTGCCTTCTCGTCAAGTATGATGAATCTCAGCGTGCCAACTACGGTCCAACAGATTTTTAATGTGGCAATGCTTGGAAAATAAGGTTGGAAATTCAAACTGATACTATTAGTCCTGTGACTTGTCTGTTCAAGGAGGCATTATTTTTCTAATAGCGGTTTTTCCTGGGTTCTTGACTCGTTGTCAACCCCAGTTATGTGTGGTGAAGTATCTATAGTGCTAAAATGGTGGTGACCACAAGGTGCTAGATGGCGATTTGGTTCTAGCGCTAATATACCTTTACTTGGCGCACCATGGCTCAAAGACGGGCTTTCACTAACAATTGACAACCCTATGTATGAACCTCTGGCTCATGTCACGGTTCAGGATATCATTGAACCAACAACTAAGGTATGGAAAGCATCTTTAATATTCACTCTATTTGATCAAAATACTGCCCAACTTAGTTTGAATACCCCTCTCCAACCTCTTGTCGGAGAAGATAGAATAATTTGGAAGGCCGAAAATTGTGGTAATTATTCTGTCCGTATTGCGTATAGTATTTGTGTGAGTGAAATTGCAGACAATTGCACTTGATTGAATGTGCATCCATTGTTGAAGCTTGTTAGAGATCGAACCCGGGGCTCTGGATACCAGTTTGTTGGAACAAGTTTGTTATTTTGGAAGAAGAAGAAGAAAGGAGAGAATTGCACTTGATTGAAAGGATCAAACTTTTATTGATTTCAATGTTATGGGATACAACATGAAAACTGCTTTATATAGTAGATACAACAAACTAACTCGACAGTTGTAACTTGCATAGCACGTAACAGTTAGAAAAACCAACTCAATCTAACCAACATTGAATTACACTATAACAGTCGAATGTACATTATTATTTACATAATATATCACCATTCTTGATGATGATGATAATAATAAATAATAAAAAATTGGCGTGAGATCCTAAAATGTATGGAAAAGGTAAAAGAGACGATTGGAGATGACATTAAAAAAAGACAAGAATATTTTAAGCAGTTGCATATGGTAAGAAGACAAAATAATGAGATCGTCGCCGAGTTTCCTTCTTGCTTGCTCTTCTTCTTCACTTCTCATTCTAGGTTGCTTCTTCTTCCCTTTCCAATGTATTTATTTTTGCGATTTCTTCATTCCCAGTAATATATATGAGATTATTAACATGGAATGCTTTTTAATGTGGATGTCTTGCATATTTATTTACAATACCTTCTCCTAATGCTACAAACAGTTATAACTTTACTTATATTAACTGTGTGTGCGTGTTACAATCTACAGGGTTTTGTGATAAAGGCTCAAAAGCAGTGGTTCTATGTTCATCTTATCTTATTGTCTTAACTCTTAATTGTGGTTGTGCTATTATCTTCATTATCATTTTTACTATTTAAGTTGTGGCATAAGAAAAGGGAAGACCAATATGCTCGTCTCTTGAAATTGTTTCAAGAGGATGATAAGTCAGGGTGAGCTTGAGCTTGGCCTCAGGGACTAACTCAACACCATTTCTACTTGAATTCTAGTGTGTGTGTGTGTATATATATATATATATTGTATTCTATTCTATTTCATTTCATTCCATCATTATTAATTCATTCTTGCGCATCTTTTACACTCAACAAACTATCATTTCTAATAATTATACATATATCGATTCTCTTTACAATCATTTTTTTTATTCCCGGTCCCCCGTTGGGATCTCGTAATATTACTACAATCCTCAGTTTTTCCTTATGCTTTTTGATGCCAAAACTAACTTCTCATAATTCAATTCAATATACACTTTTGTTTTGTCGTCCTACTAAATTACTCCATCTTCCTAACGTTTACTAAAAGCATGTATTAATGTCAAGTCAGTCCCTCATTTTCGATATAATTCTAAATTCATACTTGATTTTTTTAAGGCAAATGTATTCAACACATTTTGAAAGTCTCACGAGAATGCCACCTAATACAATTCTAAATTGATACTAGTGATTGAATTTGCAAAACGTTTTGTCAAGTTGCTCCAGTGTCCAAGTCTATTAGTTAACAGAATTAAAGGCACTGATACTTACGTATCTACTTGCTCATAATGAATGGCCCAGATTTCAGCATCTATATCAAACAAAATCTTCTGTTTTTAAGAGCACAGTGTAAGCATTATCAATTACATAACTAGAACAGTGATTATTTGACACTAATTCTTTGGCGGCACACGGTCTTTAATGGAAGTTACATCAAAGAAATAAAAACGTGGAGCAGTTCAAGGTGACATTTTATAACGTAAAAAAGGTATGCACTAAATGTTCCATCGCAATATTGCAGGCATTTGCAACCAAACAACTCCTAGTCTGCTAGTTATGAATAGTAAGCTGCTCTCCTGCAAAGTTAGTGATGATAAGGGATAAATAATGCCAGTAGCATCTTGAATTTAACATTAACAATGAAAATATCGCAAGATCATCACTTCAAAAGGATTGAAGTCATCGCTGTTTTTTTTTTTCTTTCTATCTTTTCATATTCCACAATCAAATTCCGGTACATAAAACTACCACATTGGTCACTTGAAAACTCGAAATAATGAAATGAAATGACAATCATTAAACAATGTCAACATTATTGATGTCACAATACAATCAAAGCCACTACTACATTTGTTTTATTTAGCTTGAGAGTCAATACCATGCATATTTAGATATACACATGTAAGAAATTTAATAATTTGACAATGCAATTTTTATAAAAAAAAAATAAAAATAAAAAGTATCAAACTAGGAGTATGCTACTAGGTAGCACCCGCAACTTAGTTAAGACTGTACTATAACTTAGCAATACGACAGTCAATATTCTAGCGGTTAATACAGCAAAGAATAGACATCAAAACAAAATAGAGAAATTAAGCGGATAAACCATCGACCAGCCCTGCAAGCAGGTTGAGGAGATTCAGATCCTAAGGTGTTTCTGGTGAATAAAGTCACCAGAAAGGCCACCATAAATTCTAAATCGGATGGTCATAATCTAGCTTGGGAAAAATGTAAGATTGATTGTTAACATACTGGGGTCATCTTCCTGTCTTGGCACGTTTCATTCCATTACTATTGAAAGGTGACATACTTGGACTCATACTAGGGCTCATGCTTGGACTTTCCTCCCTCAAAGTACCATTGATCATAGCTAACTCCCTCAATTGCTGCTTCTTGTAGTGATCAAGTGATTCATCCTGGCAGGTTACCAAGTATTAGAAAGACTAGCCCTAAAAAAGGGAGAGGTGCAGTTAATTAAAGCAATCAGATGTGAAAATAATCTATACCACAGGCTTCAAAAGATTTTCTAGTACTGCCACAGCATGGTCCAAGCGGGAATTTATTATATCCTCAGGAAACTCTGCCTCCACCAACAAGTGCAATGGCTCTTTAAGGTGCTCATATCCAGGTTTATCTTTAAGCTTCTCTTCCTATAATAATGAAAATATAGGAAAGGTGAAACACATCAGGAAAAATGAGGCAGTGCGAAGCTCCATTCGTATGAGAAATAAAAAAGCAGCAGGATGGGGAATCAAATGCAAAACACCAAGTTGAAAGATGTAACAACTAGAAGAAGTGCCTAAATTTATTTAGTCAATATTAAGAAAAATAGTGTGCTTTATGTTCGTCGTATCACTTTGTGCAAGTCAATGACTAGAAATTTACAGATAATAATGTTTAAAAAAATCAAGTTACTGAAATTAGCAGTATATAATTCTTCAAATTGAAGGAGAAACCTAAATGTAGCAATTGCAAGGTAAAAGGATCCAGCAATAAATCCACCACGGAACTGAAGGACACTACAATGGTAAGAGCTTTATGGAATCAAGTTCCCCTTTTTATAGTTCTTTAGAGAGCATACTTAAATACAAATTTTACCTTAATTGAATCCTTCACAGAGCCACAGCCTCTGATGTAAACCCTACATTCTGTCATGGCTTCCACTCTTTTCAACGAGTTCCCGCGAGGTCCCAGAATTCGACCAACAAAATTATACTGCTGTGATATGAGTAAAAAAAAAAAAATCTATTACATTGAGAAGATAAACAGATATGATTCGGAGTGAAAAAACACGGTTCGGACTTACATTTGGATATTTGTCGACAGGGACGTCAAGCCTGATAACTCTCTTCACTATAGGAGTTGTCGGAATTCCTTGTGGCCCATGCCAACCCACTGGAGATGCTTGAAAGGATCCCATTCTTTGGATATTCCCATTGTCCTGCATAGGGAACATTGGTATTGTATAAAACTCCCCTTCTATAAACAGAAGCTGTGATCAAAACTCAAACTCTCTTGCCACCAATTTTCCTCAACGAAATAGAGTTTTTCTTATCACGCCTGGTATATTGCCCATGAGTGAGCATTTAGTCTATCTATGCATATGTTAAGACACTCACAATTTCAATGCCCCAAAGAGCCAGAGTCTAGCAACAAATAGCTACAAGAACAGTAAGACTGCCTAAAATAAAGCCACAATGGGTTTGGCCCTTTCGTGATCTTGCTATTACAGGATCTTTATCTTTATAGCACTAGGTTTCCGTAAGATTACAGAGCTATTTAGGAAGCATATTGACTTGTTTTAAGGAAGATAAGATATATAGCATTTGTTCAGAACTTAAGATCAAGAAGGCAGGTCTAAAACCTAAGATCAATTTTGAAAGATGGTAATTGAAGTGCTGAGTTCCTAGTTCTTCTAAGCGCAACACAGCATACTTGTGCATTCTGATACAGATCCTTAGAAGAGCTGCATCACTGCTTCGTATACGGGCCATTTTTAATGCTTGTATTTTAATTTTAAAAATGACGGATCGGTCATTGTTGGAGAATTTGAGTGAATAATAATAATAATAATAATTAAGAGTGTGCAATGCATTACCTCTCTATGGGGCCAGTCGAAATCCATAGGCCTGGTAATAGGATGTTGAGGTAAGGGGGGCCTAAAAGGAGTAGTAGAAGAGTCGGGGTGGTCATGTTCCATAATAAAGCCGCTGGCACCGGATGAGATACGTCTGATTTCCTGAGTTAAGAGTCTGGTAGATTGAGGGAGAACTTGCAAAAAGGGTCCCAATTTTTGTCTCTCAGCCAAGAGTTCGGCCAAATATCTAAAAACGATTGATTGAATGATTAATAATAAAATGATGGGAAAATAAGGAGAGGAGAGCAGAAAATTCAAAGCACCTTTCGCGATCGGAGAACCTGATAGGAGAAGGAGGGAGTCCATGTCCATGACCATGCGGGGGATGATGAGGAGGAGGAGGAGGAGCAGGAGCAGGAGCATGAGGAGGGAATTGGAAATAACTACCATTATTATTATTATTATTATTCCCAGATTGGGGGATCCACTCTCCCATCTTCTATCCTTCTTCTTCTTCTTCTTCTTCTTCTTCTGCAATCAATCAATCAATCAATCTTCAAAAACACAAAACCCTAGTTAAGTGCTAAGTAGGACCCACGCACACACCATTCATTCATTCAGAATTTCAGATACTACTACTCACTTTTAGTTATTTATTAAACAAGGAAGGATCGAATTCGAAGAAAGGTATAGAAATTGAAAATGACAACAACGATGATGATGATGATGATGATGATAAGAGGAGAGCGGAAGATTAGATAGAAACAAATAACGATAAAAAAAAAGGTTGATTTAGTTTACTTACAGAGAAGAGAAGAGAAGCGAGCGAGTGAGTGAAGGTGAGCCACGACACCACAGTCAATCACCACGCCACACTGCCAAACTCCAGACGCAGCGAAGCCAAGAGAACCCCAACTGCTGCCGTCTCTCCCTTTTATATTTTTTCTTTTTCTTTTTTTTATTTAATTAATTATAATTATTCACACTTTCACCGTATTCTAAGGCTCGCCAAATGATCGTGGTTCAACCAAAATCAAATCGGATGAATAAAGTTCGTTGGGTTGGCTGACTTGGGCTCATTACTCTAATTGAAGTGGATACACATGAGTCGGTTCGGTTCATGATTATTAGGCTAAAGATTAACAATTCTTATATGTGTAGACCTAACTAGGTTTGTGTGTTTGACTCGAGAAAACCCCTCCGATTGCTCAAGACCCCTCAAGCTCCCCAAAACAACCTCTCATTAATAACTCCTAGACTATTCGCGGGTTAAGTCTTAATCTCTTTGGTTTCAAGAGGTACAATCCGATCAACCTGGATATAACATAACAACAAAGTTTAGGAGTTTTTGAAGAAAGCTCCCTCTAAAAATCACATCTTAACACATCAAAACCCAATTTTTAATTTCAACCATTGATTTGAATTCACTTATGCTCGTTTATACTCGTTTTACTAACAATTAAATGTTAATTTTTCATGTCGTAGTATTTATGTTTTTTTCTCAGTAAGTAGTTCCTGTTAATGTTATTTATTGGTGCACTGTCTCATAAATTTGGTTGAATGTGTTGTAACACTTTGGTTGGATGTGGTGTCAAGTGTTGGGTGTGTTTAAGTGTTTTAGGGTTAATTATGCTTGAGTGTCGAATGTGTTTGAGTGGTTGAATGTGTAAAGCAAAATTTTTGTATTATGCAGTTATGTGTTTTAGGACGTATCAAATCCTAACTCCCGATTTCAGATTGGTACTTATCCCGCAAGAGGTTTGGTGCCTAATTCCTAAAATACAATGATTTGGAGTTAGTATCCGATATGGACGTTTTTTAATATTTGAGTGGATGATATTTGTCATCTCATTACTCATTTCTTTTTTCATTCAACATTTTTCTCCTCTATCTCTTAATCTCATAATCATCTATACAAAGATATATTTCATCTATATTTTTATTTTTCTCCCTTTTTAATTTTTAGGTTAAATCTATTTTCTTCAAGTAATTATGGCAAAAGTAACACTCAAGATTACTTTGAGTTTTTCATTTCTTCTCACTCAGTTTTGAGTGTCAAAATATATTATTTTGAAAAATATTAATGATAACTCAACTCGTGTTGTTGACATCGTAAATAAATTGTTGGTAGATTGATTAGATGCAAATTCAAATGTAATGGTTGATATGATAGTTTGACCCTATTTTCCTGAAAGTGGTTGGTTGAGACCACTCACATGGTTTATTACTAGAGAGGATTCAGTGCCTTTGGTGGCTTTTGTTCCTATCTCTCTCTAAACCATTAATTCTCTCTCATCTAATTAATTTATTTTAATCATTCATCCAACCTTCTCTCTCATCTAAAATGAACTAAAGGAACCGAAGCCAAAGACACCGAATCTTCTTCCACTTTGTTCAACAAACAACTCTTTTGCCTTTGACATTTGTATATGTATTCAAGATGAATTGACTTGTTTACTAAGATATAACCTTCTTGATAAGAAATGATCAAGATTGATTGATCAAGCTTAAAAGTCTATCAAAATAAATGTTTAAGGTAAGATATATATGCAACCACATTGACGCGTAAGTTTGTAATAGAATTACACAACTTGTTTTTAAAGAAGAAAAGAAAAGAAAAAAAGAGTATTTGTATTTTTCCCGATACAAGATAAAAGAGAGTGATATTAGGTTAGGTGAAAGTGTAAAACGCAAATCGTATACTTATTGAGTATAATTGAGTTGGTTATGGGAAGTTGGGTGAAATTAGGGCACAGAATTTCAATTTCAAATTTATTTATCAATTGATTGATATCATCCTCATCCTCTTCCTCTTCCTCAAAGAAAATAATGTCGGATCGTACGAAGGTTGTGATTCGGAACTTGCCTCCAACAATTACAAAAGACTCTCTTTTGCCCTTAATTGACTCTTCCTTCGCTGGTCGTTACAATTGGTTCTCTTTGCATCCTCCCAAAATCACAAGGTACTTTTTACCCTTAATTGCTGAATTCAATTCAATTTTCTTACTTTCTTTCTTTCCTTTCAGCCACAAGCATACATCATCATTCTCCAGAGCTTACATTGACTTCAATACCCCCGATGACGTTATACATTTTGCTCACTTCTTCAATGGTCATGTCTTTCTTAATCAAAAAGGAACACATTTCAAACTCACTGTTGAATATGCTCCTTCACAGCGTGTTCCAAATCACTCTTCTAAAAACCTCGACTCTCGTGATGGAACTATATTTAAAGATCCCCACTATCTCCAATTTCTTCAACAACTTGCCAATCCTGTTGAGAATCTCCCTATTGCCGATGTACTTTCTGCTTCTGGTAAAGATATTCCTATAGTCACACCACTCATGGACTTTGTGCGCCACAAAAGAGCTACCAAGGGACCCAGGGTAATAATCATTTTTCTTATTATTTCTTCTCTAATAAGCTCCATCCTTTCCTTGCTTATCTAATATTCTACTTGATATCTGTGTAGAGATCATTGTCTAATGGAAAATTCACCAGAATAACTGCCACAACATCAAGACGTGGTTACACAAACAATAGACTTTCCACCACAATGGTATTATGCATTTATGCTTGTAGCTCTAGTGTACAAGGTTTCTTCCTGAAGATAATATCCTGATCCTTTGATTATACTCGATAGCTCTAGTGTTAAGAAAATCATATATTTTATTTTAGGAAAATGCTAACAAGTTGCCCTGCAGCATTTGTTAAGGAACCAAATTTAGTACAACTATCTTTGGACTTGTGTAATCAACCTCTTATAAGTGTAAAAAAAAATACTCTTTTCAATACAAAATTTTCTTTTTTTGTTTCCTTATCAAGTGCCCCACGGGAACTAGTTAGCATGACGATTTATTTTATTACTCACATGAGAATTGGAAGTAGCCATAGGTTCAAATGTTAGTTAAAACTAGCTTATCCTTTTGTTTCAACTTTGCATTTTTGCTCTACTTACGATGCTAGACTTCAGAATCTTCCAAGCAATTTTTTCATAGCAAAGGAAAGTTAGATAGACATAGTTAATTACTAATAAAATCTTTTTGTCTAAACTTTTAGAGTAATGGAAACAACATGAGTATTTGATACTTCTCTGGTCGCAATTGCTTGCACATATCCATACGAAGCAACAACACTTGGTTCTTACTCTTTTGTGTTTTAACATGTCAAACTTTTGCTTTTCTGGTGAACAGTATGTTGCAAGGGACCCAGGGAAAAGTTCAACAGTAAAAGACAAATCAACTTATATTTTGGTTCCCAGGCAAGGTGATCAAAATCCTTCAAATATAGCTTCTTCAGATGGAAACCAAACTTTTGATGAGAATGGTGAGGTTGATATTTTGTTCAACTTTTCATGTGCAACTTTTTCTCTGTTCTCTTTGGGTTTTATTATTTGGTTTGTAGTCAACATTTAATTAAATGTAACTTCCGATATTAATATTTCTCACCTTTTGGTGCCCCCTCCCTTTGACGTTGTTTAGAAGTGGCTCTCATTCTCTAAAGATTCTGATATGTTAGTATTCTATTATTGAAGTAACTGCTTGTTTTTGTATTAGCTATGGGAATTTTCTTACCACCTTCTCCATCATTTCAGGAATTGCTGGAAGTAATGATTCTGGGAAGAAGAAGTTACTACTTCTTAAAGGGAATGAAAGAGAAACAATTACTGTAAGCTTCTGATTGGTATCTTCATAATTCTGCTCTGTTTATGTGTGGCATATGTTGCAAAAGGATTGTCATAAGTTGCAGAATACTCCCTTTCCTGTTGAAGGTCAACATGTGCCAATAGACATCCTGACTTAGGTTGAATGTAAAGTCGTTGATTGTTCTTATTCTGATTGGAAGCAACTTGAATTTATTCATTTAGGCAAACTCTTTTTTAATAAACAGGCAAATTTCAATCTTGAAATTCTTGTATTAATACGTGTAATTGCTGATAAACTAAGGTTGTAATTTCATCTTACTCTTGTTAAGAATGTTAACCAGAGATCAAAGGCGAAATATGTTTCTGACGAGTCTTGCATACACATCAATGAGCTTTACAAACCACTAGTAAAAATGTGAATTGAAAATATAATGATACAATAGATTTCATAGGTCAAATGATACTTCTTACCAAAGTGACTGTCAGGATTTGTTTCCTATAATCTAATGCTCTGTTGCTGCTTGATTTCTGACATATGATGAATCAGTAATGCATTATAGATTCTGATATGGATTGTGTTTTAGTACATTGCTAGTCCTTGTTGGATTCATATGTCAGGCTCACATTTTTACTGCAGCTCTTTTATGAGTGTATTTTGCTTTTGTTTGTTTCTTATTATGCAGGTATCTGACTCAGATAGCATGTCACAACATCATACATCTTCAACTAAAACAATTCTCAGTTCTACAGCTCTTAAACAGAATCAGCGGCATGAAGGTAGTGGAAGGATTATCAAAAGCATACTCACAAACAAGGATTTTCAACAAAGTCAGTCTTCCAGGGCCCATTCTGAGCCGCAGATCCAAACATCTAATCTAGAAAGAGAAAAACAATCCACTCGCCCTGTACATGTGCAATTGATTTTGAAGGGTACTGATGGTGCACCAGAGAATAGGATTACTGTGCATGGTTTACATGTTTCTAGTGAGAGACAGGAGAGGCGTTTTAGACATAAAGATCGACCTGACCGTGGTGTTTGGACAAGTCGTTCCAATGGAGGTGGTGAATCTCTGTCATCCTCAGCTTCTTCACAAGCAGATCCTTTGGAAGGTACACGCTTTACTTTTTTACTTTGCAATTGTGGGTTAATCCTCTTTGCTTATGTAAAGGGGGAAAGATTGAAAATCACTTTTGAACACCTATACAACTGAGTCCTGACAAATTAATGCGCAAAATATACTGTGTTGTTAAGTCTGTTACAGCCTTCTTACAGTTACATGTTCTTCAGGAGTTGAAATTTGTATTGTATTGTATGCGAAACAGGAGGTCATACAGAGTTGAAACATGACACACCAAGTGCAAGAAGTGGGGAGGTAAAATCTCTTGGAAGTTTCCGTGCCAGTCATTCATCAGAAAATGGTTGGTTTTTGGCTTTGGAAAGCTGAATCTAAATATTTTTATGCTTACATTCAGGTGAATATATGTTTTAATTTCACTGCTCATGATTATTTAGGTTTCAGTAAGCATTTTGGTCGTCGTGGACCAATACATGGGGTGAAGGATGTTGATGGCCATTCGATTTCGAGTGAGGGGAAGCATCCTAGAAAATCTAGTACCTCTGCTTATGGTTCCAATGAGGTACCTAAATTTGATTTCTGCATTGTAACACTGCATATTCTTTTCTGGTTCAATAAATGATCAAATCTCTTTAAATTGCAGAAACAAGTTTGGGTCCAAAAAGCAAGTTCCGGGACCTAGAGTATTTAGATTGGTGAGACACATTCCTTTCATCAAGCCTTTAGTTTCATAGCTTAGAATGGTGCTTGTTGACGAGCCAATCTTAAATCTCAGATGATTGATTCTCTATGACGCTTTCAAATTTCTTAGTGCAGCATCATCATTCTAGGATATAATTATGACCATATGACTCTAGATCCAGCTATCATTGTTTTTTGTGTATCTTACTGTCAACCAGTTTTCTCTATAATGTTATTATTAGTTCTTTTGAGTTTTTTTAACTGTAAAATGCGATTTCACTTGCTTTTAATGAGGATATGGATGATGTTCTTTTGGCATGACTTTCTTTAATATATAGTCTAGTGATGTAGCTGCATATGATGTTGTGTATTCTATTTCTTTGTTCTTGTGCGCGATGGCCCTTTACTTTGATGCCTTTCCGTAGAAGTTGTAACAGTATTTCAATAATTGCTTTATGTTTACAAAGTCAATTTGGAAAATCTCTGTTTCATTCACATGCTCATTTAAATTTTAGCTTAATTTATTTTTCTTGTATTTACTGGTGCCAATTGCCAAAGTTGATGATTATGCAGTGCTAAGCTTGCTGACACACAGTTTTGGAGCATGCATACATTTGCTAGCGGCCGGATTCTGTCTCTTTTTGGTTGACAGATTCTTATAATTGAAGGAGTTAGTGTGGTTAAAAGTTAAAACAATTCTTTTACAATACACGGGAGGAAAGTACTGTTATGCTTTTGATTTGGCGTAAAATATATGGACATAACTTCATTGAAGATGGCTCCGAGTTAGAAAGAGAATTGAAAGTAGTGGAATCACATTGCGCGGTGTCTCATTTTCAATTTACCTGTTTGAAGAATAATGGATAGATCATAGTCTGACAAGTTGTCTGGCTTTATATCTTAAGTAGTTTTAGTGTAAATATTCCTTCAATACATACAATCCCTTATTAGCTAAGGGTATTGGCATCCTTAGTTTCTATTTATACAGTCTCTTATTTTGGATGTTTGCCAAATACAAGTCAACGCTTGCTAATGATCCTATTCCTGGGTAATTTTCTAATTACACGGAACACTTCATCGATGATGTAGCAGGCTTGTGTCTTCAGTTTTTTGTTGACAGTGAGGTTTCTTGTAGAGCTGAAATGCCTTAGATGGCGATATGGTGTGTTATTATTGTGTGGATTTCAATTTTCTATAAAATATCAATGTACAGTATGGTGTTGCATATCTGAGCATAACAAAGCTTTTATATTATAATGTTGCTTGTTTCTTGATTATGTTATCCACTGTGTGAAAGGCCAATCCTTCAATTTATAGTCAAAGTTAACTTTTGTACCATTTGTTCAATATGGCCTGCTGCTCTAATAGATGGAACATTTTAAACCATGATTATTTATACAATTTTATTTTTTTAGAAGATCCTTTGAGCTGCTGGTTGGGGGGCATCTGCCTAAGATTATGAAGTGAATTGGATTTGGGGAACCATAACACTTGCCCACTTTCTTGCTTTAGTTGGTGCTTTATAAAGGAGCTTCGAAAGAGAAATTAGCTTTGAAAAAAAAAAGTAATCAGAAAACATCAAAAACAAAATAGCTTAATTTTAAAAAAATTCTTAAAATTAAGCTCTAAATTATTGAACATTATTATTTATTTTTCTTCATGATCTATAAATAAGCAAAAATGCAGGAGCACCCAACGGAATATGTTCGAAAAGATTTTTTGTTTTCACAAACGAAAAACCTTTAGAATATTGAAAGAATCATTTAGAGTTGTTTAGTAAAGCAGCACTGCCTTGTGCATAATTTTTCAAATAGAACTAAAGTTATTTGAATCTAAATCCATCCATTTACAAAAAAAAAATGTTATAATCCAGTGGTTCGAATTTGAGAACATTTTTAATGTGTAATTTCAGGTTTGGTCTTATATCACCACACTTCGTTTATTTGAGTATGTGTTGGGTCAGCAGCAAAATGAAAAGAAAAAAAGTCGTAAATATTCATTTTATTTGCGTATGTGTTAAATGACATACTTTCATATTTAAATGCGGAGAAGATTTTCGATTTTGCAAGTTCATTCATATATGGCATTTAATTATTACCTACCTTTCGTATATATGTAATGTTAACATCTTAATATACTCATTCACTACTTCAACCATTCTATCAACATCAATCTCCTTATTTTGAAAAAGCTTTCTGTTTCTTGCTTTCCAAATACTCCATATGCACGCGAACCAAATCACACTAACTCACCTATCAAAATTTCTTCTGCCATCGATCAGCCCTTCAAATTGCTCCATCTGTGACAGACTTTCTTTTTGAAACGCCGTAGAAATCCCGATCCAATGACATATAGCATACCAAACACCTGAAAATAATGGACACTCAAAAAAAAAATGAGACACCGATTCTTCCCTCCCACACCCTCCTACACAATGCAAATTATCCTGCCCCAAAACACCTCTCTTATGCAAATTGTCTTTTGTAGCTATTCTATTTTGGAACAATCTCCACACGAAACAAGAAACCTTGGACGGAATAAATTTATGCCAAGCCTTTGACCAGATTGAATCAGATGCATTTGGAATTAAAAGAAAACAGATCCTTAATAACCTCTTTAACTACGTAATTATTTCTTGCCTCCCCCTCGCCTAATTCTAATTGACAGATATCAATCCACCAATTCTTAATGCTGACAACATAAGTAAAACACGCATAAAATAGTCAAATACTAGCAATTAACATATCCATTCCCCTCCTTCAAAAAAAAAAAAAAACTCCATTTCCCAAACCCGTTCAATACAACCGCCATCAAGTTCTCACAAATGTCAATTATGCGATGAGGTAGGACGTTGCAAAAACAACCATTTAATAAAGAATTCCTAACCCAGAAAGAGTGTGTTAATCACTAGATATATTACCACTATCAATAAATAATTATATAAGAACGTTATTACAACACTTATTTATTTTCTTCACAGCCATTCTTCAAATAAAAAAAAAACATTGTTTTCACAAGCAATAATTATTTTCCTCTTCTTTCGATATCTATACAACCTTTTTCCTTAAGTTAGAAAATTATAAAGTGATTTATTAGTAAATTGTGAAACTTGTGCATACATATACATATATGCAAAAGCAACACAACAAACAAACACGAAGTTCCCCTCAAAAATCCCAAAGAAATTTCATCTGAAATCCAGAATCTAGATTAAGTGCATAATGATAAACTGGTAAAAGAAAAGGAAAAACAGAAAGTTATAGTACTAAGTAAATGCAATGTCAAGCACGAACTCCCCTAAGGCTAACCATGCGGGTAGAAGTATCTACGTGGGGTCCCCTCAATGTTGAACCCCCTTGAGTCCTCCCTGAATTCTGATAGCCGCCTCCACCCGTTCCCCGTCCTCTAGAATAGCCGCCACTCCCACCAGCTTGACTGAACGATAATGCTCTTCCTCCACTGTATCCCGTACGTCCACTGCCTTGCCTTGTTTGAGAATAGGACAAGTCTTGCCACCTGCCACCCGAAGACGTTCCACTACCACCACCAGCAGCTGCAGCGGCATAATCCTGCCCATCTCTCCGCCTTGGTGGCAGATCCAACCCACCACCGCCTAACCTTGCTTCTGTAGCTCTTTCATTACTCTCTGCAAGGATAGATAATTTCTCAGTCAACTGGAATGCCAAAGCCTGCACCCTTGAGAGTTCAACATTTCTGAAAATAATGCACCCAGTTGGCTGATCCCAGCTTGCATGAAGCTGCTCGTTGATCATCATCCTACTGACAATACTATGAACACGAGGAAGAGAGAGATCAAAAAAATTTGTGAGCTGATCCACACTCAAAGAAACATATGATGAAGAGAAAGTGAATAGGTATGTCCTAAGCGCCTCCTCCTTGATTTTGTCATTCAGCATTTCTAGCACAGTGTCACGATTTTTCACAAATTTCCACACCTCAAGAGATGCAATAATGTCAAAGGCCTTCTGGAAATCTCCATTAATAAGAACCCTTGTGGCAGCCATAACATGATCCCTGACAGTTTCAGGAGGACCGGTGAATGTTTGTTTCTCACTGACCTCAAGTAAGCGGCGGAAATTCTTACTGATGATCTTACGCTTACCATCATGAACATTGGCTGCCATGTTAGGAACTTCCAGCAGCATAGCAGATGTAAGATGCACTGATTCCAGGAGCTCAAGATTTATATGCATATGATATGGCATCTGCCGTCTTCTTTCCAACCTTTCCTGAAAGACAGTTAAAAAAGAGTTCACTGTATGTTAAACATAAATCTCTCAAGGCAGCTGAAAGAAAATATGACAAAAGTTGCCAATTAGGATTTCCAAAAAAAATAAAAATGCATTCCAATATAAAGTACGAGTCTTCATTGTTTTAGTTTCACAACATCATAAAAAATCCTAGTCCAAAAACTTGGGGTTCAAACCTACCGAGATAGAAAAACTCAGTTATGCTCAAACAAGTGGAATAGATGAAAATAATATCTAATAGAATGGACAGAAGTTTTTTAAGAAATTAAAAAAAAAACGGCATAGTCTGATTTCACTTCAAGGTTATCTATAATTCTCACAAAAGTTTCATCATCTATTTCAGTTACTATCAAATTCAGGCACACTTTGTTTGTTAGCCAAACTGAACTACCAAAGGTAATTTGAAAATCTTGAGTTGAGAGGGGTAAGAAAACTCATGCTACCTTTCATACTTTATTAGTTTAATATTATCCTTTTTTCCTTTGCTTACTATGGTTTATACAATAGGGAGCCTCTAACACAATCTTTGTAAACAAGACAGACCCCTAGTGTTTTCTATATGTACAACCGTTGTATAATAATTTTAAAAAATTGTGAATAGATGCTAAGAAATTTGCAACTTCTGTAACAAGATAAAGTTTAAAATAAATAATAACAAACTAAGAAGCAGAAAACAAAAGATATGTGATTCAATTGAATATCACGATTCAACTGAAATTCAGCAACAAAGAGAACAGAGCAATATGCCGCCGATAATATTATACCTCAAAATTGATTAATCCCAGTCAATATGAATGTAAAGATAAATAAACCACCTAAACTGCAATCCAGAGCACGGTTGATTTTAATTTATTTCTATGAAAAATCAAACAGGGATTTCTTTAGAGCAGTCACTTTGGATCTATCAAAATTATATTACGTAACAAGATATCATATATTGTAAACCTATATGAACTTGACCACGATAAGTACAGTAATAAAACCATGCTATTGAACATTCATTTGAAAAAAGTTGGGATTGAGTACCTGTTCTGGAGTCTTTTCATGATAACGGTTCTGTGAAACTCCTTGGGCAAGCAGTTCTTTTACCCGTCCACCAGAATAAAGTTCAGACAAACAGCCATGTGCTTCAGAAACCAGCCCAACACGAAAAGCACATAGACCTAACTGTGACATAGCCCTGTTAAAAAGTATCTGTGTCGAAATATCCATGTGGTGAACATTTTCTTGCAAATGACTCATAAGCAACAGATCACGGGCGACTGCAAACTCATCAAGAAGAGCATGGTGGTATATATCACAAAGCATTGCGCGTGCTTTAGTGCGCTCATCTCCATATTTGTATATCAGTGATACTAACACATCCATTAAGGTCCTGCTATTTTCTGGGAAGGTGGGTTTCCGTGCCACAAGTTCCGGGGTAACAACAAACGGAGCAGGAATTCTTGTATCCTCAAAACCTTTTAACTCCTCACTCATCTCTCCATTATCTCCCTCTACGGTCATCTCAGCCAATTTTCTCGTTGCTTCATAAACCTCATGTGGTTTGTAGTAAATGAGTTCAACCCTCTTCAAGGCTACCTTAGAAGAAGCTTTGAAATCTCCAATGCTTTCAAGATATTCCTGGACATTCTGTGCAAGAACAACAAACTGAGGCTCATCCCTGAGTCTCTCAACATATTCACGTGTATGGGGATCAATGCACTGCAAGCTCTTGAAAAACTCTGCATCTATTTTTTCTAAGAAAGCAACTAAGTTGCCCCAGACATGAATGGGTCCGTCATAGTCATCCCCTTTCTTAGTTTCATTCTCATCTAGTTCCACAGAATCATCAACCTTAATGTTTGGGTGCTGCACGAGAATATCAAGAATGACCAGCATATTCTGCACGCATTTTTTCCACACATTTATGGGCATATGCCCACTGAGGCCTGGATTAACATCAAACTGAGCAGAAACCACACTGAAAAGAATTTGCAGCTTCTGAGCAGGTGTTTTAGCAACTTTTGTTAGGAAGGTAAGTTGCTCAACCTGTTCAAACCTTCCAGTTCCCTTCCTGCCCCTGGCTTCCAGAATCTCTTTGAACTTCTTGTTAACAGTGTCCCATGTGATCTCACTAGGCTTTTTCATGAACATTTTCTCCAAAAGCCTGTCTTTCTTGCTAAGCTTTTGATCCCAAGGAGCATCGCCATCATCACCAGGCCTGTCATTACCAAACTCAGAAGTTTCAGAATCCGATACAGGCTCGGGCTTCCTGAGCTGATCAGGTTCAATGATGTCATCATCGGTCTCGTATTCGTCAGAGTCCTCATCCTCGTCATCCTTTTCCCCCTCACTCTCAGGACTCTCCCTGCATTTGATAATCGAGTCCTCGTATTGCTTATTGTTCTTCTTCAATTTCTGTTTCATTGAGTTGAAGGCTTTGGCATTGCTAGGACTCATCTTCTTTTTGGCATCCTTATTAGCAGAAGCTTGAGAGAGGAAATCTTCAAGCATTACAAGAGCCTTGATGTAGAGATTGGGGATCTTTTGGGACTCGATAACACGCATAACTTTCTCGAGCTGTTTGTTGATCTTGTCAAAGCTCTCTTGCAAGCTGACCCAGTCATTGATCTTGATGGCATTCTTGATCTGATCAACAGTGGAAGCCATCTCATCAAAACGCTTATCTTTAGCAGACTTAACAACACGCTTTTGGCCATCATCGTCGTCACTGTCATCAGCATTACCATCAACGTAGTATTTGCTTTTACCGTTTGGATCTGTTGGAGCGGGTTCAGTATCACTGGGTTCATCATCATCAATATCAGTGGGTTCATCGTCGGTATCACTATGATCACCACCCTAACAATAGAAAAGAACATATTATTGCATTAGATGAGACAGTGAGTGAGTGAGTGGGTGAGTGAGTGAGAAATGAACATACCTGGTAAAAGAATCTGGAAGTCATGGTAGGTTCTGCGTATATGAAATGAAAGTAACAACAGTGTCAAATCATAGCTCAATTGTGTGTTTATCGAATAACAATAATAAACAACAAAGTCGAGGAGAATTAAGGTTATGGCGTACCTCTGGAAGATGGATGCTGAAGAACCCTAAATCAACAGCAGATTAGCCGCTGCTACAAAATCGGGAAAAATGGATAGATAGATAGATACGGTGTTCGGCTTTTGTAGTTTGGGCCCTTTCAATTCAATGGGCTCCGGATGTAGACCTTCTATCCGCACCCTAACCTCTTTTTTCCATGACAACTTGTATACCTTTTATTTTTTAAAGGAACAAGCTGTATACAAATTAAATTAATATAGGGGAAGAAAACCTTCTCTTATAGATATTAGTCGTTGCAAAATGAGAGTGAAAACTTTATACTTGACGTGTTTAATGTTATATGTTTTTCCACAATCAAGAGTAAATAATATTTTTTTTTTTTAAAAAAAAGCTAAATTAGCTCACTCAAATTGGCCCCGGGGAGAATCGAACCTGAGACCTTGAGGAGGAGCGCACTCTCAGGTCCCAAGTCAATACATCAGACCAGCCCAAGTGGGTTCAAGAGTAAATAATATGTTGATAGCATAGCATGATATATGTCAAGTGCTTCACCTAAAATAAATAATATGCAATTTGACAATGATGATTTCGTGTTTAACTAAAAAACGGCAGTGGACGTCTTCAACAAAGATCGAGAAAATGATATGGAATTTGGATATGTTATTTCACATTGTATACATAATTTTCCCTCTTGGTGTTCAAATTCTTGTGTTTAGTCTAGTCAAAGACAAGTAAATTAGGTTGCTCTGCCTCACGCGTTAGCAAGGGTAGCCGCATGTTCAGTTAACTCTATTGCTTATCTTGATGAACCAACATGTAGAACTTTGATTCTTATTAATGAAATACTATAAACATTTTACCTTAAAAATAAATAAATAATATCATAAAACCTAAACTAACCCTATTTGACGATAAACCTGTAAAAAAATCCAATTATTCGTAGATATAATATTACTACATATATCAACTTTTTTAATTGACAAATCATGATAGGGTTCTAAAATAAAGTTCTTTCCTTGCACCGCCTGGCACATTGAAACTCTTCTTTAAGAGTTTTCACCGCAGCTCTCATGGGTCTTATGCATATAATGCACGTTCCTTGTTTGTTTCAACATGATTTGTCTTGATTTTCTCTACTAAACTCGTCATTTGTTCGTTGTCATGACTACCTTTCCTTAATCTCATAGTGAGTTCAAAAATATCGATGGTGTTTAAGAAATACCCTCATTCTTTATTTTGTATTGTTGGTCTCTTTTTGATTGATTGTCTCACACCTCATCCACCGTTTCTAAATATCGTTCATATAGTTGTGATCTCAGTTGCATAATTGACCCATAAACGCTCCCTCGAAATCGACATGACAACTTTGCGTGCTTGGTCATTTCATTTCACCATTCTCCGGTTCTAGATGTAAATGCTCGAGTTAGTGATTTTATGTATTTCTTATTACGTTTCTTTCTTTGTTTGTTTTCACTGTTTTTATTTTGTTTCAAATTTGTAATTCGAATGTTTGTTGAAGTGTATAATAACGACGTGTTTTGTCGATATCATATTGAGTAAACAATTTTGTGATGTATAACTGGATTGATCATGTAAACATTTATAATCGAATGAGCGAACATCAATAATTTTTTTCATGGGCGGACGAGATTAGTTGATATCAAAATTGTGGATTTTGCATTATTTTTTTTATCAATAGCTATGAGTGGAAAAAGATAGTTTAGATGTCGACCTTAAGTTTTTGGTCTGTTAATTTATCAGCGACTTATAAAATGTTGATGTGTATCGTTAGCGTGACTTTGATTATTTTAATCATTAACAGTGATCTAAAAATAAAGATAGAGAATCCTTATATTATATGGTCAATTTGGTTGTACGATTATTGTTTGGGCTTAGTAATCATTTTTGCTATCGAATTTGTAATCTGAAATGACAATAATATTCAATTTATCGAAATTCTAAAATAGTTTATGGTTGTGCACTATGTAAGTCAAGACATTAATCTCTTGATATACTCATTCATTGTCATATTAGTCTTTGTATAAAAAATGAATGTCATTAATAATGAGCGACCATTTTAACTTTAAAGATTATTTTGATGAACTAAATGCACATTCAAAAACTATTTTAGAATTTGTATATATTAAATGGCTATCAGGGTCGCTCATTAGATATTTAGAGTTTCAAATAACTACTTTTCTTTATTATTTTTAGCATTTTAATGAATTTAATTTTTGAATTTAAAAAAACCTATTTTCCTAAGAAAAACGTTTTTATCGGCCTAATTTATTTGTATATAAAAATAAAAATGGAAAGTGGGTAGAGCGAAGGTGGAAGAAGCAGTTACAATATATACAAGTGTGGTCCATAAAAAAAAAAAGAGTAGAATAATGAATGAATAGTAAGTAAAGAGGGAAAAAAGAGTAAAGTAGATTGAATTTGCGATCCATCATCGGTTCAAGACAAGAAATGAAGTGAATTATGCAACTGCTTCTTGCTTCTCATCATCGCTCCTCCCCGTTGCAGTTGCAGTTGCAGTTGCAGGTACCTACCTTTTCATAATTTTGATTAGATCTGATCTCATCAAATCTAATTCATGTCTTTATTTGGTAGTTAATTTGATAGATAGATAGTATTATTCGAGTGAGTGAGTGATTATGGCGTCTGCTAGCCTTGGAAATGGCGGTATTGGCAGCAGTTCAAGGTCTGCTGCTGCCTTAAGAGCTGCTTCTTCCACTTCTTCTTCCGTCGATTGGCTTGGCAGAGAGATGCTTCACATGAACCTCAATCGTGATCATGACCACGATGACGACGACGACGACGATGATGCCAGAGATAGTGAGCCTGACATCATTGACGGTGTTGGTGCTGAAACTGGACATGTTATAAGAACAAGCATCGCTGCACGAAACGGTCAATCTAAGCAGGTCTCTCTCTCTCTCTCTCTCTCTCTCTCTCTCTCTCTCTCATTTTTTCCATCATTTCCTATTGGGAAACTAACTCCTGTCCTGTCCCGTGCTTATATTATGTCACCATTTTTCTTTCACAGAATGTTAGTTATATTGCGGAGCACGTAGTTGGGACAGGCTCTTTTGGAACTGTTTTTCAAGTAAGGCATCTGTTTGCTTGCTTTTCATATCGTTTGCAAATGTTTTGCTGTTATCTCTATCTAATCTATATATCACACACAAACATCTTTTTTCAGGCTAAATGTAGAGAAACAGGAGAGATTGTTGCCATCAAGAAGGTTCTCCAGGACAAGCGTTACAAGAACAGAGAGTTACAGATTATGCAAATGCTCGACCATCCAAATATTGTCGCCCTCAGGCATTGTTTCTTTTCAACCACTGACAAGGAGGAGCTTTACTTGAATCTTGTGCTTGAATATGTTCCTGAAACCGTCAATCGTATTGCAAGAAACTATAGCAGGATTAACCAGCGAATGCCTTTGATATACGTGAAACTTTATACGTACCAGGTATCTAGTTACTTCCCTGTTAGTTAGATTTCGGAATGGAAAGCTGCAAGTACATATACATTATACATGTAAAATTAGGAAGCCACCGTCCCCCAACATATTTGATGACTATCATATTTAAATATAAATACATTCTGCACATAGCAAGATATTGTAAAAATAATATATGATCAGCCCATGAAAACCTAACTCTTTTAATTCCTGTCTGATTGTCTTTCTCATATTCATATATTACATTTCTCAACTTTAGTTTTATCTCATCTTAATAAGTTGAATTCGGGTTTCACACACGCAAAGAGTCATAAAATTTATTTAAAAAAAAATCATAAAAACATTAAAAAAAAAAATCATAATTGATACCACTTTTTATTACGGGTGATAGACTTTTAGAAGGGAAGGAAATAAAAGAAGTATAAAGTTTACACAGTTCAAATCGCTGGTCGTTTTTTTTGTCGGTTGATTAATTTCTTTGTTCTTTTCTCTGCAGATATGCAGGGCCCTTGCTTACATACATAACTGCATTGGCATCTGTCATCGTGACATCAAACCTCAGAACCTACTTGTAAGACATTATTTGAATAACTGAATTTATCTTACTTGGGACTCATTAAGTTTACTAAATACCTCATAATGGGCTTGTTAACTATGATATTGTTTTTTCACATGCTAATTTTGAAGTTGAAACATTTCAACACTCTTATCAATTTAAATCGACACTGAAAGGAAACATTACTGAGATGACCACAAAGAAATAATTAATGAAAGATTGTTTTTACAGCTTGTTTGGTTCAGTTTGCATTTTATTTTTGGTTAAGTGCTTGCCTGCCTGCTTGCTGCTATCCATATATGTCTGTGCATTTTCAAATAAAGGTGACTACTGACTTACTCTTTCAAAGATTTTTCAATTGTAGTTTACTTTGACCAGTTGGTGATGTCTTCAACTTTTCTCTGGTGTTTGCACCGGAATGGATAGTTTTATGAATGCTGCCGGGTTTACTTTATACACTACACTATTTATCCTTGCCAAAGAAAACTCTGGCAAATGGTTGGAGCCCCAAAACTGGCTTTATACCCCCAATCTTGATCAAAGAAACTGGTTTAGTATGTGAAGGACCTACTACCTCAAAACTTGAACTACTAGTTGGAGAGACAAGCCGTACAAAATACGGCTTTATATTACTAAGAGTATACATGTCACAAAGCTTTATGCATGCTAGTATCTTGTGTCACTGTTTTCTGGTTGAAATTAAGATTACACAAATCGTCTCTTTTGTTATTATCATCTCATTTTCTCTGCCAGAGTCTGTTGTTTTCTATCGTGAATGATATGTGAAGGTTTTTGAACCTTTACTATAGCAAGGGAAATACAGAACAACTCAATTAATAGTATCATCTATTGTATATATCCGTCTAAAAATTGCTTGCAAAACAAACCTGAGTCTGGGGTACCTTTTTTTTTCTTCTTCCATGTTTGTCTCCATATAATTGCTTGTATGAGATGATGCCATATGACCACCATGTAAGAAATCTGACACGTAGAGGAAAATACAGGTTTTCTTGAATAATTAACTACTCTGGCTTTCTCTGCGACAATGGAAAATTCTTGCTAGAGGATAATAAATATTATTATTTTGGCCAAGTATTGAACTACAGGATTGGATTTAAATATAGTCCTTTTTAAGGGGCATATCTGTTCCTTCTCACTGTCTTCGGACAGTCAATTTGAAAGTGCTTAACCCAGTTGGAAGATGATACAATATATACCAGTATACCCGTGTTTGCATTAGTCAGTCAGTTACTAATGGTTGTTCTCAAATGCATGTTCTCTTGCCAGGTGAACCCGCACACCCATCAGCTGAAACTATGTGATTTTGGGAGTGCAAAAGTGTTGGTAAGATATAAAACCCATTGAACTGATGGTTGACGGAAGTTACTTTTCTGCCCCTCATGTTTCATTCTTGTTTTAATTCATCAGGTGAAAGGAGAACCTAATGTTTCATATATCTGTTCAAGATACTATCGTGCCCCAGAACTTATATTTGGTGCCACTGAATATACAACTGCCATAGATATATGGTCAACTGGTTGTGTAATGGCCGAATTACTTCTTGGTCAGGTGATTTGACACTCCCCCCTCAGTTCTTTGTTTTTCCATCGTCTTTCTCGTTTTCCTGAAATTCCACTTAAATTGCAGCCCTTGTTTCCTGGAGAGAGTGGAGTTGATCAGCTAGTTGAAATCATCAAGGTGGCGATTTACCATCAATGTTTTTCAATCAGTTTTGATTTGGCCATGCAAGCATTATGTAATTCTTTCATATTTAATAAATGTGTGAACTGTTTTATCTAGACTTTATATGTACAATAAATTTAGTTGTTTCTGTCAGCAATTGGATTTGTTCCTATACATTCTGACTCAATGGAAGGGATATTTATTTTGATTTTGTGCAGTTATTTTTAGTCTTGATAAAATTTCTCAAAGCTTGATTATCTCTCGTTGGTTTGACCCTGGATCCTGGTAGAGTAGAGAAAAAACAAGTTTTACTTTATTTTGCAGTTTAGATTTCTCTAGTTCCTGTATTGTAATATTGATATATTAGTTTCGTAACTCACTTTTCCCCATAGAAATCACAAGAAATTACTTACTATTCCATTTCTTGTTATTTCAGGTTTTGGGAACTCCTACCAGGGAGGAGATTAAGTGCATGAACCCAAATTATACTGAATTTAAGTTTCCGCAGATAAAACCTCATCCATGGCACAAGGTTTACTCTCTTGTGCTTTGCTTGCATTCTGATGTTTATTGTTTAATGCTTGTAATTTTTCAGGATTTAGGTTAATTATTTTATGCTTATTCTTTGTTGGCAAGTTAGATTCTAATATATGTTGAGGCTGTATTTCTAATGTACTATTAACATTTAATATCTTGAATGGTGATTGTTTCTTGTGTGATAAAGGGATATTTTTCATGGAAAAAAGATAACGACGTTTCGTATAAATGCGAACGAAGCATAATCCTTTCTAGAGTTGTATTTCCTCCATATCCCCCGACAGTTTTAATTATATGAAAAGTTAAAATAAAAGTAGCATTCCTTCCTTTCCTACTATTCTTCATTTGGGGTGATAAAAACAAAGCTAGTATTGATGAGGTTGTGTACTTGTCTTCTTTATGAGGAATGTGTTTTGATATTATTTTATGCCATGGGTGTTAGCGCATTGGTGGTTGCTTAGCGTTGTATCCCAAAGGGACAGAGTTCAATCCATAGTAGGGACTGTATGGCCTCCCCCCTCCCCCTAAATAAATAAATAATAATAATAATAATATTTCCCTTCCCCTACATTACTTAATATAATAAATCAATAAAACAGTACTTTAATCTGACTTGTCTTTCTGAACTTTACCTCTGCATTACTTATTTTTCTGCACTTTGATCTCACTACATTTTCTCTCTATTTGATCCATGTACATGTGTGCCACATCCAAGTCTTACTTCAATTGTACATGATATAAATTGATATGGTCCTAGTCCTGAGTTTTTATGTCATTAGATAGATTTGAGTAGGAATCATGTCGTCAACTATTTATTTTCAAGTTTTGTATGTCCATCTCACCCGATTGTTGATCTGACATGTGTTGGGATCAGTGTTGAAAAATATCAAGGACCATATGAGATTATTGCTAGATCAGTGTAGGTAGGTATTGATGGCATGTCTTAGTTCCCTATCCGGAGATGCTAGGAGAGCTGAACACTAGTTTGTTAGCAATCACAATTGTTCTAGGCTACATTTTTCAAAGTCAGGGATAGGCATTAATGGCTGGGTTGAATTCATATTATTATAAATTGGTCTCAGTAATGCACATGGGTCCGAAGTTATTCAGTTTGAGCAAATGCAAAAAATTCTGTGTGTATGTCCAGCTTACATTATCTAAAAGATTTCTTGTTTGCAAGAGGGATTGACTTTGACATTATCCTGATTTGACAGGTCTTTCAGAAACGTTTGCCCCCAGAAGCAGTTGATCTTGTCTGTAGGTTCTTTCAGTACTCTCCTAATTTGAGATGCACTGCTGTAAGTTTAACTTCCCCACATTTTGTACTTGTATTCTATTCTTGTCTTGTATGTACAATTATTATTGGAAAATTATTTGATGCTTGCCATCTTGTGGCTGCAGTTGGAAGCTTGCATTCACCCCTTCTTTGATGAATTAAGGGACCCAAACACCCGCCTTCCCAATGGTCGTCCATTGCCTCCGCTGTTTAATTTTAAACCCCAGGGTGAGTCTAAGTGCTACGATAGGCTCAGAGACGAGCACAATCTAAAATTGAAGTTCTCTGCATATTTGGTAGGTATCATAGTGGGCTGGGCAAAATCACGGCACCGTGATTTTGCCGAACTACTGCGGTACCAAACAAGCTCTTAAAAACAACTCTATTTAAAGCAGTTAACCATTAATATAATTGTGTGAAACATTTACATGATTTGTTAGTAAATTGTGTTCAAATGGATGAAAGGAATTAGAATTTTTTTCTTTTGGTTCCCTAGTTTGGGTCACCAACTCCCCGAGTCATGATCATAAAGGAAATTGTGTGTGGTTCAAATTCTGCATACACATAATACACATAACTTTAAGGATGAGTTTTTAATTTTTTACCAGAAAAGGATGAGATTTATGATGGTTGGTTTTTAATCATCAGTTGTAACCATATCTCTGGCCACAGGAGTGCACAATACAAGGTTTTCATACTCGTTTTTTTTTATTTGTTGGACAGGTTTTCACACTTTGTTCTTACTTTTGTTTTTGCATTTATAATTCTACATTCTTCCATATCTTACTGTATTATTTATTATTCGCTTGTTTTTGCCTCTAGTCTGTTTTAGAGTAATAGGATAAACCTTTGGAGAAACTATGAGCCTCTTTTTGATTAGAAAAGCATCGTCCTTTTTATTAAATTTTGTATAATGATGTTTTAACCATTTTCTACGTATATAGTGTATTTGCATGGAGAAAATAAAGTGGAAATAATGTAAAGTTTTTTACAATTATTAGTGCAGTAAGATGACTTATATGTTCATTGGTGCAGAACTTTCTGGTATTCCACCTGATGTCATCAACCGGCTTATTCCAGAACATGCTCGCAAACAGAATTTATTTATGGCTTTGCACACCTAGCAAATTTATTTTTTTCCTCGTTGCTTACTAGCGGGCTGTATATCATCTGGTGTATCTGAGGAAGAGTGCTACAGAAAGAGTTCCTCCTAGGATTACATTTTTAATATTGTGATTCTATTTTATTTTTTCTTGTCAAAGGAGCTGTTTTCTATTCTTGCTCAGGAGTGAACGTTTTCATGTATGTTTATCGCAGGCCCTTTTGGTACATCCTATCTTATATAGAGTGTAACTTGACAGTGTTCTTGATATAAAGTGATATACTCTGTATTAGTTTATAATATATTTTTATAGTTTTTAATTTAACATCTGACGAGCCTCGTATCGTATGACTGAAATAATTTATACCACCCGGTTATGTTGTCCAATACCATGAGGCGAGACACGAGAGTATAAAAAAATAGGGCAAAATGACGATTTTACCTTCGTAAGTGTTTGTGTTAGGTCACAGACACATTTATGTCGAACTTACTTCACACTCTCTATGATCTTGCTTTTATATAGTTGATGTGACTCTGGTAACTATCAGCTAGATCAACAATGAGGGAATATAATATACTAGATGTGCATAAAGATGAGACGACCGATCCCGTTACCTCAACAGTTTGGCAATCAAACCCACAAATCATATTTATGGAACCATGATTCCAAGCAATATCAAGATCAAGACCATGAGAAATTACTTGAAGATGGAATCATAAGTTGAATTTTAAGATGGATTAGTTGATTTGATGATATAATTACTTGACACAGAAGACTCGCAAATTAGAATATTATATGAAGTTTCATTAAAGATAACGTTCTTCTCTTTTTGATCTCTTGAGGAATGACATATTGTTAACTTTAAAACTCTATTTGCTCATTGATAATAAAGTATATATATATTTATATTTGCGTAAGAAGTTGACACAAATAACAAAAGTAGTTAAGTTGATACAGTAATAAAATTAAATATAGCTCGCATATGAAGCAAACTTTTTTAATCAGATTAATTATTTTTATACCTCAAAAAGTTATGTATATTTTTAGTTTAGTAGTTCTTACCTGTTGAAATCCAAACCAAACCTCAATCGAAATACTTATACTTCATTTCATTGAGAAGTATTTTAATAACTTTAATTTTAAAAAAAATTGAAATATAAATGTATGATGTGTTTGAAATAGGGTAAATATAAATTATGTGATGGAGCATGAAACAAATTGGCGGTTGGTGAGAGGATGAAATAGAGACCGTAGATTAGAAATGAAACGCGAAATGATGAGATGGTTCTAGAATACGTGTAATGATATAAGACGATGTAACCAAACCTATCCATCCTCACCAAAACAAAACCCTTTTCATTTCCATTCATTATAGTTTCACTCTTTCTCTTCCACTTCTATCCATTTGGTAGTTGTTGCTTCTTCTCCTTATCCTTCAAACAACTCCAAATTAGGGTTAGGGTTAGGGTTTCATCATAAACTAAAACATGGCTTCCTCAAGTGCTGCCCAAATACACGGCCTCGGTTTCTCCCCACTCCGAAAACCTTCTTCTTCTTCTTCTTCCACTTCCAATTCTTCCTATTCCAAAACCCTTTTCTTCGGTCAGCGTCTCAATTCTAATCACGCCACCTTCCCTCGCGCCGCATTCCCCAAATTATCCACCAACAGGAAGCCTTTCACCTTCCGTGTCGTCAATGAGAAAGTCGTCGGTATTGATTTGGGTACTACCAATTCCGCCGTCGCTGCCATGGAAGGTGGAAAACCTACTATCATCACCAACGCCGAAGGCCAGCGTACCACTCCGTCCGTCGTTGCTTACACCAAGAACGGTGACAGACTCGTCGGTCAGATTGCCAAGCGTCAGGCCGTCGTTAATCCCGAGAACACCTTCTTCTCTGTGAAGAGGTTCATTGGTAGGAAGATGTCTGAGGTTGACGAAGAGTCTAAGCAAGTCTCTTACAGAGTCATTAGAGACGATAACGGCAACGTCAAACTCGATTGTCCAGCTATTGGAAAATCATTTGCTGCTGAAGAAATTTCTGCTCAGGTACTTTATTATTATTATTATTATTATTATTATTATTATTCTATGTTCTTAGGTTAATTATCTCATATAATATACTATAGGTGTTGAGGAAGCTTGTAGATGATGCTTCAAAGTTTTTGAATGATAAAGTAACTAAGGCTGTAGTCACTGTGCCTGCATACTTCAATGATTCACAAAGAACTGCTACCAAGGATGCAGGCAGGATTGCTGGTCTTGAAGTTCTTCGAATTATCAATGAACCAACTGCTGCATCCTTGGCTTATGGTTTCGAAAGGAAAAACAATGAAACCATTTTGGTCTTTGACCTTGGAGGTGGTACTTTTGATGTCTCAGTGCTTGAGGTTGGTGATGGAGTGTTTGAAGTGCTCTCTACTTCTGGTGATACACACTTGGGTGGTGATGATTTTGATAAGGTTCTTCCTTACTCTTTACCACTATTAATTATAATTATATGGTTATGAACATATGTTTACTACTGTTTCCTATTTTCATCTTTTTGACTATAGAGAGTTGTTGATTGGTTGGCTGGAGACTTCAAGAGAGATGAAGGTATAGACCTTTTGAAGGACAAACAAGCTCTTCAGCGTCTTACTGAGACAGCTGAGAAAGCTAAAATGGAGCTTTCATCCCTCACTCAAACAAACATCAGGTATTTGCTTTCTCATGGACCAATCTTTAACCAATTCTTTTAGTTTACGACTCTGCCTTTCAATCATTTACTAATACACGTGTTTTCAGTTTACCGTTCATAACTGCCACAGCAGATGGCCCCAAACATATTGAGACCACTCTTACAAGGGCTAAATTTGAGGAATTATGTTCAGATCTTCTTGACAGGTAATCATAATTTACTCAATCTTTTGTTACCCTCTAATTTTGAACTGCTCTGCCCCTGATATTGAATGTCACAAAATGATTTTCAAGCTGATAGTATATTGTTGCTTCCTTGAAGAAGCTTTATTGCAAAAGCTGAATAAATTAGTAATGCTCGTATTGTGTTTCAGACTCAGGACACCAGTGGAAAATTCTTTGAGGGATGCAAAACTCTCAATTAAGGATATCGATGAGGTGATTCTTGTTGGTGGATCAACACGTATCCCTGCTGTTCAGGAGCTTGTAAAGAAGATGACTGGAAAAGATCCAAATGTCACTGTCAATCCAGATGAAGTGGTCGCCCTTGGGGCTGCAGTTCAGGTCGGGTTAGCTTCTCTCATCAAGGAACAAATTGATTTTTGTTGTTTTTTCTTTCCAATTTTGATAAGTTACACTGAAGTGGGAGAGAATGATATTTCTCTGGGTACTATATTATATTATATTTGTTAATTATTATTATCAGTATCCTCATGTGTATTTTTTGATTGATTTAGGCTGGTGTCTTGGCTGGAGATGTCAGCGACATTGTGCTGTTGGATGTTTCTCCATTGTCCTTGGGTTTGGAAACTCTAGGTGGGGTGATGACAAAAATTATTCCCAGAAACACTACCCTTCCCACTTCAAAATCAGAGGTTTTCTCTACCGCAGCTGATGGACAAACCAGTGTAGAAATTAATGTCCTTCAGGGTGAGAGAGAATTTGTTAGGGACAATAAATCTCTTGGTAGCTTCCGCTTGGACGGTATTCCTCCTGCTCCCCGTGGGGTTCCGCAGATTGAAGTGAAGTTCGACATCGATGCAAATGGCATTCTGTCAGTTGCTGCCATAGACAAGGGCACAGGGAAGAAACAGGATATTACCATTACTGGTGCCAGCACCTTGCCTGGTGATGAGGTATATCTTCTAATCTTTCATTGACTTGTATAATTGTTTGTAATCTTTATCTGCTTACTATTTCTGGAGGATTTTTTTGTTACACCAGCATTGATGTGGGAAGCTGTTCCGGTGTTTATAATTATCTCTTGGATGATGTTACAGGTTGAGAGGATGGTCAAGGAGGCTGAGAGATTTTCAGCGGAGGACAAGGAGAAGAGGGATGCAATAGATACAAAGAACCAGGCGGACTCTGTTGTCTACCAGACTGAGAAGCAATTGAAAGAGCTAGGAGAAAAGGTACCTGGCCCTGTGAAAGAAAAGGTGGAAGCAAAGCTGGTAGAGCTTAAAGATGCCATTTCTGGTGGTTCGACCCAAACTATTAAAGATGCCATGGCTGCCCTCAACCAGGAAGTTATGCAGCTTGGACAGTCTCTATATAACCAACCCGGAGCTGCAGATGCAGCAGGACCTACACCACCTGGTAGCGAGTCTGGCCCCTCAGAATCATCTTCAGGCAAGGGAGCAGATGGGGATGTGATTGATGCTGATTTTACTGACTCTAAATGAGTTATAGAGATTATTTAATAGGATTGTTTTTATTTTATGCTTCTTCCGTGCTAAATTGGTAGTGACTTTTGTCAATGGAGAGCGAGGGTTTTATTATAATTAGACTTTTCCTATAGGTGCTCATTGACGCACGTTTCTGTATCTTTGGAAATTTTGTCTGTGAAATACAGGTATTATTGTGGATGGAATTTACAGTCTGAAAATGTCCTAATTTGATATGAGAAAAACTTGAGATGATTTTTACAAATACCTACTAAGATACGAACCTGCATGATTTTACAAATGATTGTTTGCATGTTAAACAGAAATGATGCAACTTTGTATAAACGATAGTGTCACGGTCGGCTAGATTGGACGGTGTAGGTGACGTTTATTTTTTATTTTAGCCATTCTTAGTTTGCTCTAAGCACTTTTATTTTAGCCATTCTTAGTTTGCTCTAAGCACCAATTTGCTATACAAATTACCATTAGCGAGCCGGAAAACAGTCTTCTTTTTAAAGCTTCCCACGCTCGAGGAACTCTGGTCCAATTCCTCCTCTTGGTATTCTGGTTTCTCCCGATGGTGTAGATATTGTGTTGCAAATTCATGAAAAACAGGGGGAGGGGCTATACTTATTTGACAAATCCAACTTCCGAGCCTGTGATGAATAACTCTACCCTTACAACCATCAGGTATAGTATTTACCCTCCTCGTTATTCTCTTTTAATATAGTAGAATACATGATTTTTTTTCTTCTTCTTTTCAATTATACCGTTAAATTAATTTGTCTTCCTTTAAAAATAAATAATTTGTCTATAAAAATGTTATATTGCTGGTGTTATTGAAAAATACAAGTATACTAAAATTACAAGTATACTATATGTTACAATGTGATAGCACAAAATATCTATATCTACGATTTAATCAATATCGAAATTTCTTAAAAACTATTATGTGTAGTATACACGCATTAACGCAATAAAATGAGTATAGAGAATGCTAGTTAGTACTGATAAACATTAATAACAACCAATTCTCCAAACAATCTAATCTCCCAGTGTCTTAATCTTTAATCACAATACCTAGTTTGGAAGAAAAATAATGAATATCATTATTTACAATTCATTGATTTACATGCAACACCAGACAACCCTTTTGTTCAAATTTATGTACTTATGAAACAAAGAATGTAATTAGTTTGTTGTGAGAAGGGAGAGGAAAAAAGTGATTGTCATTCCCATATAGACATTCTGGGACTTCGGGGGACGGATTGAACTCTTTCAAACTTAATATGACCAACAGAGTCATCCTGGTATGCATACGCTTTATGTGGTCTGTTTGCCGTGGAGTAATAGTAATTAATACCCCTACTGCTGCTACTCATATTATTATCTGTCATCATGTTCATATTCATATTCATTGGAGATAACCTTCCCATCCCCATGCTTATCCCTTGTTCTTGTATGGGTCTGAATGGGTGATAATGACTACTACTACTAATACCATGATCGTGCTGCTGTTGCTGCCGCTGTTGGGGTGGTGATTGTCTATTATTGTTGGTGTTTGTAATATTAGATAAACTGGGCGAGCTTCTCACCCTTTGTATTGTAACCCTACCCTTCAACTGCTGCAAACCGTGGTGAAAGGGCGAGTCTGTGTTCGTATGCTTATCCGGGGAGATTGATTTTGGTGAAGAACATGCAGAGCGTGGCGCAAAGTTAGACCTGGGGCTTGTGCGGACGATTCCATTGATGGCATCAATGTAGCGTTTCTCTAACAAATATGGTTCAACAGATAGTGGATGTAGCCCTGGTGGTTGCCCTTGCATTTGATTACGGCTGTTGACCAAAAGTGGCTTCAAAGGAAATAAAAATGCGCGAAGCAATGGGGCTCCTCCGGTCTCATGCCGATCATGTTCCTCAATCATGTGCTTCAGATCCTCATTTGTTCTAACGGACACCAATGCATCAAGCTCTTCAGGGATTACCTGGTACTTTAACACCACTTCTCCATCAACCATGCCACTCACCTTTTTCATCATATCTGATAACATACAACATTATTACAAACACACATTATTCATTTTCTTTTTTCATTACATTCTGAGATTGATAGAGGAAGAAAGGAATAGAAAATGATTGTTACCGGAGAAGGTGACGTCGCGAGGGACACAAATGACACGAGTCTCCCCGCCCACATACTTGAGGACCCCATCGGAGGATCGTGGTAGAACCTTTCCACCATAACTGCAAAGGAATTTTACTTTATTCTTTGGAGATTCGTCCCCTGTTTTCTCCATCTATTGTTATTATTTGTTTCTCAAAAGTGTAACAATGGAGAGTGATTTTGGGATCAAAGTAAAGGAATAGATAGATTAGATCAGATCATAGGAATGGATAAATATAGTTTGCTATTTATGTGCTTTCATCTTTATCCTATTTATTATTAGCATTTCTCTCTGTTTTTTCCCCTCTCATAATAATCAACTTCCCCTACCAAAATTGAATGCACATTCGACGTAGAAAATATCTTCTCCTCTCATATTTATTACCCTTTGACTTCATATATTTTTACTATTTTATTTAGTACGTTAATTAAAAATTGATGACATTGCATTACATTCTTAATCAAATTCTTATCCACACAGACACGGCATTACTTTTTTTAGCAATGGACAACTCCAAGTCACTGTTCTTCAAACAATTACCATTACTATTAAGTTACTAATAGTTTCCTCTTTGGATTCCAGAAGAGGCATGGCATTCATTATTGGATTTGGATGGTACAATGAATGAACTTTGTTATATTCGATTCCAACCTATGCTTTACAATCACCGAAAAGATCTCATTGCCCTTGTCGTGTTAATTGATGATGCACGTGTATGTGTATGTATGTACTCTTTCTTCTGCATCCTTGTTTCTTTTTATTTTATGTCACTTGCAACTTTACACCTTATTATTATTATATATGATTATCACTTGATCAAATTTGTTTTTTTAATCTTAGGGACGGTACACATACATACGATTCACTTTGTTGTGTAATATGATTATTATATACGATTAATTTGGTTTTGTAATATGATTATTATATATTATTAAGTAAATCTATCTAGGATTAGTATTTGAGAAACTCTTGGGTGAACACAAGGATTTGGACCCTTTATTTGGTCACACACACATAAAAAGAAAAAAGTAGAAAAAATAACAATTAAATAATCATCAATTTTTAAATGATTATAGCATGTCTATTTTTTTTTGTGTGACCAAATAGAAGGTCTAAATTCTTATGTCCATCCAAGAATTATTCTCTTGTTCTTCTTGTTCTTGGAATGAAAGTAGGCCATATAATATAATATAATATAACATAACAAAACCTACTTTTGCTTTTTACAAGTAGTAATTAACAAG
>Ga0315915_1000304_pt1 | contig 46219 bp, 22 predicted proteins | sample MpolbnodulesMG_FD_207738 | JGI IMG/M metagenome (GOLD analysis project Ga0315915, IMG submission 207738) | Medicago polymorpha root nodule microbial communities from Los Angeles, California, United States - branched nodules | ecosystem: Host-associated > Plants > Roots > Nodule | place: USA... | reverse complement strand
TTCCTTCCAAAAAAAAAAAAAAAGCTTCCCCTTTTCATATACTTGATTTCTTCTCAATGGAGGTAGATTAGAAAATTTTGGAAGCACTTCCTCTAAGTTTGATTTTTGACAAGTTGGTAGAGCGTATAGATCACATCTATTTCAGCGTGGTATGCAAGAATTGGTATTCCATTGCAAAGGTTAATTATCAATACCGGCAAATAAAAAATAATGTATTGCCGATGTTAATGATTCCCACAAAAAGAAAGTGTAGAACAAAGAGAAGTTTATATGGGATTTCATCCAAAACAATTTATAAGTTGCAACTTCATGTGCCTTATAACAAGAGGTTTTGTGGCTCCAGTCATGGTTGGCTAGCAAAGGTGGAGTACTCCAAAGTTACAATTATAACTCTACTAAATCCTTTCAAAAATGTTTCCATCCCTCTATCACCTATCTACATGTTGGATATACTTAGGAGAAGAAAAAATTATGAATTTAATGTGCATAAGGTTATTTTATCGGCTAATCCTATAACTATGCCACATGATTACATTGTTGTAGCAATCTATAGTATGTGTAACTGTCTTGCTTTCATAAAAGCCGGACAAAAGGTTTGGACTTATATTGATCACGACTATTATCGCTTCAGTGATGTTATTTTCTATAAAGGTCTAGTCTATGCCGTGGGACAATGGAATAACATTGCCTCTTTCGATTTGAGTTACTTGAAAGATAAGACGGTCATTCCAAATGTTGTTTCTTCTAAGGGGGATGATTATGTTGATCGGGTTTATCTTGTGAAATCATTGGAGGGAGAAGTGTGGCTTGTGAGAAAATTTATTGGTCTTCCAGACGATGACGATGAAGATAGTATCTTGTCTAGTAGTGGTACTGAAAGATTTGAAGTATATAAGTTGGAATTGGATCTTCAAAGTGGTAAGCTTATGCAAATGTTAAAACTTGATATTTTGGGAGACAATGTTTTATTTGTGGGTGATAGTGATTCTGTATCTATGGCTGCCTCATATTTCTCTAATTATCTCCAAAAGGATTCCATATATTACACCCATGATTTTAACGATGATCAGCCTGTTCCTTATCCTAATGGACCATTTGAAATGAAAATTTATAATGTTTAAAGATGGAAGCTTTAGTCAACATTGTCCTTACCAAAATTGGTTTGCACGGATGCCACCTGCACTATGGGTTCTTCCACCTTTTCAGTGGGATTGACAACTTCAAATTAATTGAAGTACGTTACTTTGTTTTATTTTAGTCTCAGTTTTTGTCTTCTCAAGTTTGTTTATTTATTATATTGCTATTGACATGGTGTTACAATGTTTTGCTTAATTTCTTCAATTTTTTACTTTATATGTTTGACATTTGAACTTCTCTCACGAGTATTATTTTACTTGTCAAGCCAATTATGATTTCTATTACAAAGCTTTGTTTCATCCAATTATGAAAATCAACCTTGTCAATGCGATTGCTTCCTCTGTAAGTTATAAGAATGGATTATATTAAAACAAATTCCAATTGAGCAAATTTCCTTGCACTAGCAAGCAGGAGCTCTATCAGCTGCTACCATATATAAATCCTATTTTTCCTTGTGAACTATCAACCAAATTTGATTGATACAAAGTTAATCAGTGTGTTCCTAACATAAACATCAGAATCAAAACCAAACTTAACAATGAGCAGTGCAGGGTCTGAGGAGAATTGGGTAGGTCTGGCAATTCAAATTCAAACAGGCTCATAGATTATCTTACTCTTGTATAAACATAACTCGACGAGTTTACACATAGAGAAAGAATTTGTTATACCTGCTCCCGATCTGACAATTCAAATCTTGGCAATCACAATACATCCAAGGACACAAGAAATCTTTCACACCATCAAGCTAATTCAAATAACCATTTCCCTGAAGTGATAAAATGTGTACTTTAGAAGAAAGAGGAAAAAATAGCAAAATAAAAAGATATAACTCAAGTTCAGTTTAATAAGAAAACAATGAATGTTAATGGTACAAAGTTGAAAACTATATAGTATTGAGAGTCTGACTCTAACATAGAGACTAGAAGACAAGACGCAGATAATAATATGAAAAAAATAAATGAATTGAATGTGTTCATATGTGTCGGTGTTGTACCGATGACCGACACCAATGCGTTATAGGATATTTAGTACAAAATGTTGTCAAATGGCGATGCTATATTACTGTTGTATATCGAAATTTGAACAAACCACTATTTTCTGCAATATGCAATTGGCAACATTACTTTTACACTTTGATTAACTGTGTTCATAATCAAGCCAAGGGAGAAAATTTTAACAAGCACAACCTTAACAACCATTGATCCAAAAAACACAAACCGATCAAGAAAGAACATCAGAGAAACAAAATGACTTCAATACCAAGCTACTAAAATGAACACTTACAGAAAGAGATCAATTAAAAATAAGGTACATTGAATTAAACAATATAATGTTGTTAGTCTAACCATGCTCGTAAGCTTCATCTTCACGATCTATTGATCGTAAGCCTCCATTGATGATAGCAAGAACATTTTGATACATGAAGATCGCCTTCATTTTGAAAATGCACATGGAAGTTGCCATCTTTCACGGATTCTTCAACAACAATGGTGACCTCTAACCAAGCTCTCGATGCCAATTTGATTGAACAACTTGATGGAATTAACTGAATCTGGGAATTAGGGTTTTAGAAAGAATTTGAGAGGGTGAGAAATGAGAAATCAAAAACTTTATTTATACATTAGTTGTATCTCACTAACTAACTAACTCACTTGCTTGTTTAGCAAGTTTATAACTATCTAACTTTCAAAACAAAATTAACCAACTTTTTAACTGCTCTCTTTTCTTCATTTATCCTTTGTATATTGTATTTTATACCAGGGTCGATTTGCTTTTCATTTAGGTTTAGTTTATTTTTAATTTTCAGTATTGCAATTAAATTTCAATATTATTAAAGGTGATTGGGACTTTCATGATCTATTGATCGTAAGCTTTTCCATCAAAGACTGGTCAATGCGCAAGAAAGTTTCCATCTTTCACATATTCTTTAACAATTGTGATCTCTAACCATACCCTCGATGCCAATTTGACAGAACAACTTGATGAAATTAACTGAATTTGGGAATCAAGTTTTGGAAAAAAATTGAAAGGATTGAGAGGGTAAGAATGATGAGAAATCAAAAACTTTATTCAATGATTAACTAACCGATTACAACAAAGTAACAAACTTATTTTGTACACCATACATTGGTTATATCTCACTAACTCACTTGCTTATGTAGCAAGCTTATAACTAGCTGCAGACCCAATCCATATGTTTTTACAATTTTAACAATTGATTACTTCATCTTAAATCTTAACTTAAAATGTGATGCATCAATCTTACTAATTTTAGAGTTTTCATTAGTTTTCAATTTTACTATTCTAATAGTTTTAATATATTGTCGATATCACCTTATGTATCTTGTTTCATTTTATTAATTTGTATGATTTTCTTCATCTATGTAAGTTTAAACTTTATTTAAGCTATTTAGTTATTTAATTTAACTACTTTCATATAATATTTTTTCAATTTAAATTATTTTCTATTATTTTTAATTTATTTATCTAATGAATAATATCGTCTGAATAGGTTGTCACACAAAATAAGTTGTCACGAGTCAATTTAATATTTACTTCTTCATCTGAGTTTAAACCCAAGACCTCTAACTCTTTTTCTTTAGCTCAAATTAGTTGAGATACCCAATCACCCATTTTAAAAGACTCCGAACAAATAGGTTATTCTTTTTATTTCAAGTCACATAATCTAACGCCACATCGTCAAATTAGATGATCAAAGTCATAAGTTGGTCAACATTTCGTCAAGTTTGTTCTCTTTCTTTGATAGAATTTGGAAAACTGATTAGTCTTTTACCCCCTTTCCTTGCAAATTGTTATGTTAACCTGGTTCTTTGATTTCCGTTGCGAGGAAACTGTTTCCTGTTGGATTTGGAAAATTCTTATCAATTTTTCACCCCTTTCTTTGCAGATTGCTAACCTAATCGGGTTCTTTGATATCTAATTGTTTGCATTTAGTAATTTTTTTTAACGATAAAAAGAACAGTTGTGAGAACGGTTTTGTTAATTTTATTTTTTTTATAATTATTCTCAATAAAAATAATGAACAAAAATAATAATAAAACATAATAATTTCATTGAAAGTTTCTTTAAAAAAGAAAAAGAAAAAAGTATAGGGAGCAGTATCAAAACGCATGGACTAATATCAAAAAATGTTGAAAGTGCAGAGACTAATGATATTTTTAACTAAAAAAATAATGAATAAAATAATAATTAATAATTTGGAATTTTTTGTCTTTTAGTGTGCCACATGGCGTGGAATGATTGGTCCACGTGGCACACCGTTAGTTTTGGTTTTTTTTTTACAAAGTGCAGGGAACAATGTCAAACAAAGAAAAGTACAGGGGCCAATGCCAAAATTGGGTGAAAGTGCATGAACTAATCACATATTTAAGCCGATAATTTTTTTTTATTTTGTGTGTTAAATCCGTGAATAAAAATTAAAAAGAAAAAAAGGTGAGTTTGGGCCGTTATTCTCTCTCGTGTTTATAAGGGAATCTTTATATCAAACATGCTTACCCTAATTGTCAAACCCTAAACCTAATTTTTTGGCTCCAACTGTTTGAAATTTGAATTTCTTATTCCCTCATATCTCACCTGCATTGGAAAACGCATATACATCGGAAAACATATTCCATATCTTCCATATCAATAACCAATCAGAGTCAAGTAGATGCATATACTACACTCAAAAAATCCTCACACGTTATCTCTCTCCCACGTTTTCTCTAAAACAACTTCTTCTACTTCATGTTTTCTCATTTTCTCTTCATGGTTGCTCCTCTCTCAGCCGCCGCTCTTCTCCTCTCTCAGCCACCGCTCATCTCTTCTTCATCCCCATAGCCTTCACTTCTGGCCACCTTACCGCAATCCATGTATTGGTCAAGTTAAATGATTAAGTGTGTGTACACTAGTTTGATTTCCAATGGTGGTATTTTTTATTTTTATTGATTTTTGCAAAGCCATTCTTAATTGGAATGTATGCATGTTGTTGGCATTAAATTCTTTGAATAGTTGAAGAAGATGAATAGAAGAATGAGAATGGTTGAATGATAACCCAGATTTGAAAAAGAAAAAAAATTAATTGGAAAGTGATTGAATTGAAGGTGAAAATCTAATTAATTTGATGATTTAAATTGTAAAATGTCATTAATTTAAAATGGGGTGAATATGCAAATAAAATTATACATGTTAAAATTGCAAAATAAAATAATAAATGTTATTTATATAACGTAGTACACTTGGCTGTTTTTTTTATTGGTTTGGGTAAATTGCCCACCAATTTTTAAAGGCAGCCTAGGTCTCACCTTAATATTTATATACACATTTCATATTAATAAACATCAAATAAAAACAAGGGTTAAATAAGTAAATGGTCCCCCTTTTTATATTACAAAAAATAAATGGTCCCCTTAAATATATCAATATTTGATTTTAGTCCCACTAAAATATTCTTTAGGTTTTTGGTCCCTCCAAAAAATTTTATCAATGAAATTAGTTCATGTTCTCAATTTAGAGTAGGAACTAATTTCATGGATGAAAAATTTCAAAAGAGCCCAAAAGTTCAAGGAATATTTTAGAGGGACTAAAATCAAATATTGGTATATTTATGAAGACTATTTACTTATTTAACCCTAAAAACAAAATATATACCGCTATTTTGCGTTGTAAAATAGTTACCTCAGACGCAGCCACTTTTACACATGTAAAGAAGATAAAAATACAAGGATAGTTGCAGCCCTTGTAATTGATTTTTTTATATATTGATTATCTTCGGAGTCCAGGAGTTGAATGGATTGTAATCAGCATCATAAAAAATGGTTTGATATCTTTTGAAGTATATCATGCTCTGCTACCTTCTTTTTATACAAACAAGTGCTTTTTGGGGAACAACTTGCAGCATAAGAACGAAAATCATTTGATTCTAATAGTTTTAATATATTGTGGATATCACCTTATGTATCTTGTTTCATTTGATTAATTTGTATGCTTTAATTCATCTATGTAAGTTTAAATTATTTTCTATTATTTTTAATTTATTTATCTAATGTATAATATCATATGAATTCCGATAAGTCATTATGTGCTGAGGACGGTTCACCATGCATAATAAAAATGGGTTCTCACGAGTCAATTTAATATTTATTTCTTCATCCGAGTTTAAAACCTCTAACTCTTTTTTTCTTTAGGTCAAACTAGTTGAACTTAACTTAATTGGTAAAGACAATGTATAATATATGCAAGGTTTAGGGTTCAAACATCAGACACCACTGAAAAAAATTAATTGAACTACCTAATCTCCCATTTTAAAAAACTCCCAACAATTATGTCATTTTTTTTTGTCAACATTTCTGAATTAAGATCAAACTTGTGCAATTAAAAATAGTGGACTAAAACTAACTGCAATTTTATCAATGTATGGGATTAAATATACAATTAAACATTTAAAATAAAGAATTTTGAATAGTTTTTTCAGCTAAAAATACCTCGAGCGGCGGCCCCAGACATAAAAAAAGTTGTGAGCTGATTCCAGTTTTGACAAGTCAAGTTCCAGACATCGTCCAACACCAACAAATACCTTGTAGAGGAAGTTGTAAATGATCTCCAAATAAAGATAGCTTGGACATCGAAAGAGTGGGACACATGTATCCAGATCTGCTTCTGAAAGAAAGCTTTGACCATCGGATCATTGCAGACCATTTGAGAAAGAGTGGTCTTGCCTATACACCAAGACCAACAATAGCAATAGAGGAAACAACATCAACATTGGTGTTGTCCAACATGTTAATAATCTTCATCTTATCATCAGTTCTACCAATAATAACATGATCAGATTCTTCTTCTTCAGTTGTTTCCAAACGTACAGCACGGATGTTTGGTCTTAAATTGAACAAATTTTCGACAAGAAACACGGGTATCACTTTGCTCTCTCTTTTTCCTCTCTTCTCTCTCGCCTCACTTCTATTTCTACAATCGTGCGCGTTGTAGGTCCACCAGAGCAACACTTGTGATCCTACCGTCTGTTGCCGAAGTTAAAGAATCCATTCCGTAATCAGGTTTGTTCTCTTTTCTCTTTGGAAAACTGATCAATTTTTACCCTTTCTCTTTGATATGGTTTGGAAAACTGATCAAAACCTCAATAGCATGGTTTGTTGACTTTGTTGTAATTTGAAATTCACAAATATTTAATCTTTATACTTTTAATCGTAATCAAAATTTCACAAAAAACACTATTCATTATTCACAAGTGTTATCGCAATAAAAAGAGCTGAAACACAAACACATGAGTGTCTGTGTTTCTACTAGTAACATTATAATGATAGTTGTTAGAAAGGTAGCAATTTTTTGTACTTGTATATTTACAAAAGTGTCTTTTATTTTATGTTTGCGTAAAGAAAAAGGAAAAGAAGAAAATTCAAAATAATAGACGAAGACCTTTTAGATACCAAAGAAATAGTTAATGTCATTGATGTTCCTTATTTAATTTCAAAGTGATAATTAATGTAATTTGTAATGTGTTCATAAATTAATAGAATTCTCCCCGTTCCCAAATTGTAAACAAAAAATTTAAAACGTATAAGAATTTAGTAGAAGTTTTTGTGTTTTCTTTGAATAAGTTTCATAGAAAGATGTGAAAACATTTTTCATTGGCTATTTATTATGGAGAAAATGAAAGAGAGGAAAAATTGAATGTAATTTGCATTTAATTTTATGAAAATATGTAGAAGTTTTTCTTGGAAAATATGGTTTTTTTTTTATAAAAAAAAAAAAGATTAAATAGGGTAAAAGTTAGTCTTTTTTGCTTATAATTTGGGACAATGAAAATAAGTTTTTCTTTTCTTACATTTTGGGGCGGATGGAGTATTTTCATAATTTGATGTGATTATTCAAAAAAATATGTTATTTGATAAATAATAAATACAAAATACATAAATTTAATAGGAACTAAAATTTACAATCAGATTATATTTTTAACATATATTATATTCAATCTCACACACCATTTATGTCTTAAAGACTGACATTTTAAATACATGAATGAGGGAGATACGTAATATTTGTAAGGTATATTGGTGGTTTGTGCATATAGTTGATAGTGGTATTTGTAATTTAAATGCATGACTCCAAAAAGTCATGTTTAATTCACTAGAATGAGAGAAAATCAATTGTGTGTGGTTTATCCAACATTCAAAATCATTGTTTTTATTTAGTTTAATTAAAATTAATAATATATTAATTACATTTTAATATTTATTTAATTAGTAAAGAATGCATCCACCAAGGTTTGATAGGTTTTTAAAATACTTCTCTTTGTTAATTGATTCAAACAATATTTAAATCAATTCACAACAATATTAAATGCTATAATGTTGATTTCTTAGTATGATTTAAGTTGTTTACTTTACAACATTTCACGTTAAAAAAATTAGTTGTTTATATTGGGATTGATAATCTTATATTGTTTGTGTTTTTTAGAGAAATATTTTATATTGTTTGTTGTGACGTTTCTTATACTTCTTTTGTTTGCTATGCATATGTCATTCTTTATTTTGATGGTTTGAACTTTTTTTTTAAGATGATGGTTTGAACATATTATCATATAAGTGTTGCAATTTAAATTTTTATCTTCACTTTTGACATTTTTTTTTCCGCAAGAGATGAAAGAACTGAATTAAAGCCCAAGATATGTTTAGAAAATTAAAAATTTAGAAAATGAGTGATTAGTTAACTTTTGATTTGAATTCAGTTGATTTTTTTATCTTCACCGGAAGTGCATCCCAAATAATGCTAAAATGATTTTATTTTATAAAGGGACGAATATAATAATTAGATTATGAGAGGCACGCCATTATTTTGGTTTGTCAAACTCCAACATATTACACCTTCATTTCATTATAGTTTTAACCTTCCCTTTTTCATTCCTTTTGGTAGAAAAAAAAAGTCCCCTTTTCCTTGTTAATGGATGTAGATTTGGAAAAAAAATTAAGCAGTGCGTGGTGCTAGACTTAATTTTGAGGTTGGCAAATTTCAAAGTACTTCACAGTTTATGCATATTTTTTTGTTAAATTTACGGACACTTGTTTTTTTTTTTAATCAATTAAATGTGATTGAAATATTATACGATAATTAATCATAAGAATATAAAAAACAAAATAAACAACCCAGATAGGAAGTTCAAAGAAACAACATAAGTCACAGGACAACAGTTCAAGAAGTACTTCGATCTAAGACAAAGTCGTTTATTTTATCTGTTACGAGTTACGACATTTGAACTTCTTCACACAGTCAATTTAGCCATCATTTAGAAACCATAATTACTTCTCTTTCAATTTTCTTTAGCCTCTAATAAAGCGGAACTTCTGAACGGTATTCACGTGTATGTGAATAGTCAACAGTGATATACATTATCAACAAATTGTGCGTCAAAATAACACAAGTGTACACATAATTATATGTCAAACAAATTATTATTTCTATTACAATGCTTTGTTGTATCTCCTCATCCAAATAAAGTAACAAAATCAACCCTGTCAATGTGATTTCTTCCTATGTAAGTAAAGTATAAGAATGGATTATTTCAAACAAATTCCAATTGAGCAAATTTCCTTGCACTAGCAAGCAGGAGCTCTAGCTGCTACCATATATAAATCCTATTTTGCCTTGTCAACTGTCAACCAAATTTGATTGATACAAAGTCCATCCATTAAGAAAGAAATACACCACCGACACCGTGGTATTGAAAATGTAATATAACATAGGATACTTAGGCATCAATTTTAATCAACAGCAAGCATACACTCCCTTTATTAATTGAGAAATGATATTTGTACAACCATTTTCTAACAACTTTTTGACAACTTTCTCTCTCATACTCACATTATCTTCTTATTCTCTCTCTATTATTTTTGACCAATCAAAGGAGAGAAAACCAAAGTTATCATAAAAGTTGTACCAAAGAGTTATACAAATATCACTACTCTTATTAATTTAAACTCTACTAAATACCAATGAAAGAAGAAAATAGAAAAAGGGAAAAATAACAACTGTGGCATCTGTATGGTTTTCTTGTCAGCAAACCCCTACTCATTTAAACTATGCTGAACACCAGAGAGGGAAAACCCATAGAGGAAGATCAGTATTCAAATCAGAAAAGAAAAACTAGAGAAAGTCATTGAAAAAGAGAAGGGATTCTTCAAACAGAGAAAGCAATTGAAAAAGAGAGGCCGAACCTGTACTGTTGCAAAAAACAGTGGAAAGGATCATACTCTTTCAATGGCTTATCTAAATACCAATTTGTGAAACTGGTTTTCCTCATTCTTCTATATGTGCAGCGACACTTTGGTTTCTGTAATTTTGAGCAATTGAAAAGCTATAGTAATTAGTGTAAGCTACTGAGGTAATCAATAACCCAGCAAAAGCAGTGGCTCAGACTCGGCCATTAATATTTATAAACACATTCCATATTAATAAACATCAAATAAAAACAAAATATATACCACTATTTTGGGTTGTAAAATAGTTACCTCAGACTCGGCCACTTTTACACATGTAAAGAAGATAAAAATACAAGGATAGTTGCAGCCCTTGTAATTGATTTCTTTATATATTGATTATCTTCAGACTCCAGGAGTTGAATAGATTGTAATCAGCATCATAAAAAATGGATTGATATCTTGTGAAGTATATCATGCTCTGCTGCCCTCGTTTTATACCAACTTGCAGCATAAGAACAAAAATCATTTGATTCAACATCAATGACATGTAACAAATCTGAAAAGGTCATCAATGCTACATGCTTCTATATTTGAGTCCAAAACATTGTAAAGGTTTTGAGTTCAGTGCACTTTCCTTAAGCATAGCATGGGATGCCCATTTACTTTAATCACACATGCAATTTTTCGGATTTTGCTACCAAAAATCCATGCAGGAACAAGAACCATGTTTAAAGTGATGAAAGCGATGACGATCCCTTACAACAATTTCACGATCAAATGCTTTGGAGATTAGCTTCACTACAGTATGACAATCATTACATATGCGTAAATTCTTGATTATTCTGATTGGAGCTGGTAGGGGAATAGTGATTAGTCCAAAAGCAACAGCTAGCTTCTCACTATGGCTGAAAAGGGCAGTTTCCTTTTCTTCTTCATCTATGTCTAGTGAAACCTCACTTGTGACTGGCGCATAGCCCTCAATCTTTAATTTTGCAGCCACTTCATCTAACATATGTTCAATATCCTTTATCTGCGGGTGTGTTTTATCTCCCGCTAAGAATTCATGAACTATTCCATTTGCCTCAATCATGCTACAACCAGGCATCTTCACTACCCCATGTTGTGCCATAATTCCCCTAATTTCCAGAACATCACCCCAATTTCCTTTTGAAGCATATATATTTGACAATAGCACATGGAAACCATCGTGGTCAGGTTGAAGCTGGATGAGTTTCCTTCCCAATTTCTCTCCCATTTCATTGTTATGGTGTTTTCTACAAGCTCCAAGCAAAGCACCCCAAGTAGCAACATCAGGCGCCATTGGCATACTCTCAATCAGTTCCTCTGCTTCTTTAAGCAAACCTGCACGTCCTAAAAGATCAACCATGCACCCATAATGCTTAACATTTGGTTCTATCTTGTGTTCTTGGGTCATTGAACTAAAGTAGCGGCGCCCCTCATCCACTAGGCCCATGTGCCGACATGCCCCAAGAACTCCCATGAATGTTATCCCATTAGGTAGTGTCTTGGTTTTTTTCATATCTGCAAACATGTTAAGTGATTTTTCTTCCAAACCATTCATTGCCAACCCAAGAATGAGAGCATTCCAAGTAGAAACTCCCTTTTCCTCCATAGCATAGAAAACCTCTAATGCATTTTCCACACATCCACATTTCATATACATATCTACAAGTGTCGTGCCCAGAATGACATTAACATTGAATTTATTTTTACTTATATATGCATGAATCCATTTCCCCAAGTCCAAAGCAGCCATATGGCTGCAGGCTGAGATGACACTCACTAAAGCAGTCTCATCTGGCCTAATTCCAAGAAGCTGCATTTCCTGAAACAAAGCCACGGCCTCTGAGAAACATCCATGTTGAGCATAACCCGATATCATAGCACTCCAAGATACAACATCCTTCTCAACCATGGAATCAAACAATTTCTTAGCATCCTCAACCAAACCACACATCAAGTACCCAGAAATCATTGAGTTCCAAGAAACCAGATCCAACAGGACACCGCCACTGAAAAGTTTCTTAGCATCCAATATCTCTCCACAGTTTGAGTACAAATGTATCATTGCATTCTGAAGGCTAACATAATCTTGAATCCCAATTTTTGATGCCAAACCATGTACCGACCTCCCCATCCGTACAACCGAGAGGCTCGTACAAGCAGAGATAGCACTAACCACAACCACCTCATCCACCATAACTCCATGAGCATTCATATCTACAAACAAAACCAATGCCTCCTCACACATCCCATTCTGTTCGTAACAAGAAATCATTGCACTCCATGACACCATATCCTTTCCTTCGATCCGATCAAAAAGACTTCGCGCCTTTGCAACACAACCCTCTTTTCCAAATAGCACAATCATGGAGTTCGAAGCAATGGTGTTCCTCACCGGCATCTTGTCATAAACACATTCTGCCTCCACAACATCTCCCAAATTAACATAACCAGCCAAAAGGGTATTCCAGGAAACCAAATCCAACACAAGACTTTCCTTAAACACCTTACGTGCACTCACCATGTTCCCACAAACAGCATACAAGTTAATCAATGTGTTCCTAACATAAACGTCAGAATCAAAACCAAACTTAACAACATGGTCATGAATTTGCTTTCCTTCGGGTTCCGATACACGGGCAGTGCAGGATCGGAGGATAATCGGATATGTATAATGATCAGGTGAAGAGTTTTGAAAGAGAAAGAGCTTGTAAAAGTTAAGAGCTTGATGAGGTGAATTGTGAAGTTCTAAGTGGGAACGCATGATAGTGTTCCAAATGAAGGTGTTGGGGTTGCGAAGGTGGTCGAAAATTTTGAGGGAATACGGAAAAGGAATGAAATTGGAGTGAGTAGAGAAGTTGACGAGCCTGCTTGCGGCGTAGGTGTCTGTGATATAACCGGTGAGGATCATTTGTGACAGAATCTGCTTGAATTGGGTCACCCATTGGCATCTATGTAACTTTGACTCTAAGATGGAGAGGTTTATGGTTGGTTTTAAGGTTGTTAGTCTTCTCACATGTTCCAACATGACAAATACATTCAAAATATGATTGTTGGAGTTACCTGTCCATATATTAAAAACAGTTAGACATACGTCAGGCATAACCATTCAATATTAATAAACTAGGCATGGCAACAGGGTGGGGCGAGGTGAAAAACATCGACGAAATCTAACAGAAGTATATACTGACGTCGTAAAGATAAAATACTAACATTGCAATCAAATCATACAGCGGTTCTCTTTCATTTGGACGAAAAAAGGTGAAACTAACAATTCATTTCCAAGAGAGAAATTTATCTAGCCAGCCCTTCAAATAAATAAAGGACAAACCAAAGAGATAACTTGACAAGTTTTCAAATTGCATCACACATAAAGAAAGAGCTTGTTATAACTCGACAAGTTTTCAAATGCAATCAAATTATACAGCAATTCTCCTTCATTGGGACGACAAAAGATGAAAATAACCATTTATTTCCAACACAGAGACAGTTGAGGTATTTATCTACCCAACCCTTCAAATTCAATAATGGATAATCAAAGACATAAATCGACAAGTTTTCAAATTGCATTGCACATAGAGAAAGAACTTCTTATACCTACTCCAAGTCTGACAATTCAAATCATGAATATCTCAGTTCATCCAAGGCCACAAGAAATCTTTCGACACCAGCCAGCTCATTCAAAGAACCACTTCCCTGAAGTAATAAAATGCATTCTTTAGAAGAAAAAGGACAAAATTAACAAAAAGATATAACTCAATTCCAGCTCAATTAGACAACAATGAATGTCAATAATACATAATTGCAAACTATAAAGCACTGATAGTGATACATACACTAGACACGACACTGACACGTCGACACCGATGACAATTTGAAAAAATGGATTAATCGAATGAAATCACATGTGTCAATGTTGTATATGTGTCCGACACCGAACACATTTTCAATCAAATTGGTCGATGTTGTATCGTTGTCTGACACTGAACACATTTTCAATCAAATGTGTTGGTGCTACAAAGATTGTAAAACAAAAAATTAAAAAAATAAGTAAAAGTATACGAGCATATAAACACAATGAAAGATAGTTCTACACTTCTACTACCATCTATTATTTGGTTCACACCTTCCCCCAAGGAAACACATTTAAGTTGTCAGCTCCCCCGTTTCCCCTCCCTCATTTTCCCACTGAATGGTCATTTTAGATACCCTTTGATTAACTATGTCTACACAATCAACCCAAGAGGGAATTTTTTAACAAGCACAACTATAACATCCCATATAATTTTTCTAGAATTTTATACAGAACATTATAACTGATACTAGATAATTAAAATAATTGAGTCAAATTAGAGGGTAAGTTAAATTCTTGTCTTATTTATAAGAACAAGATACAAATCTCAAGATGTACATGAATTTCAAATTCAAACATTTACATAACAAAATCCAAATAGAGTCCTGAAGTCTATTTTTGGAGAACTAATCCTTGAGTCCGCAACAACATTCACCAGTCTATTAGAAGGAAAAAAAATTAAAAGGAGTGGGATGAGATCTACTTGTCTCGGTGGATTCTCTAACTATAACCATAATTGTGGCCTCTAACCTATGAAGCACGGATACAGACACAGACACCGAACACAACACGGACACAACTTATAATTTGAAAAAATCATATAATTAAGTGTAATTACAAGTGTCGGTGTCGTACACGATACGTGTCCGACATCGGGACACGCCTAATCTGAAGAGTGTCCGTGCTTCATAGCCTCTAACTAACTGCATTATTCCCTATTCAGTCAGCTCATAGAAAACTAATTAAGTAAGCATCTGTATGGTAGTATTAGTATCCACCTGCCGGTAAAGCATTAGATATAATGGACAATACTTTACCGGATCTGCCTCAATTTTTATTAACTGCTTTAACATTCATGTTTCCAATTGTACTGATCACAATTGATGGTTATAGTTAGAGAAGGAAGATAAACAACCGACAGTTTAGGATGTGCTTATGACTCTAGTATCATAAACCAACAGTGAACATAATCATATTCATATATAACCTGTCAATAGCAGTCCATTATGTTCATTTGCAAGTTCAATATCTTCAATGTAAGAATTTCTTTATAATAATTAATTAAGAAGGAATGCTCATATTTATTCTTTAGTTCTTTTTAGCTTATAGGCCAATTATGTTCAAGTAAACTAAACTAATTTCTCTTAAATAATAATCATAATATGATAGAAAACCTAATTTTCTCATACAATACATACCCATTGATATGATATTGCTATTAAACAACAAATACATATCTATATAATTAAATTCAAGGTTAAATAGAGAACCCACCTTGACAATTGCAAAGAGTACCAATTCCTCTACTTTTTCTCCAAATCTCTTTTGCTTGAGAATTGGAAGAATTGAAGAACTTACTCTTTTGAGGCGGAAGAAGGAAGATAATGAAGTAAGGAATTTTCTCCCCGAGAGAGAGAGAGAGAGTGTGTGATTTTCTTTTACGTGATTTAAAAAAAAACTTCAACTTTTCTTTTTATAAATAATAATAATATATTTAACCATTTTTATTGCGAAAAAAAAAACACACACACACACACAACCAAAGCAATCCATTGTTGAACTCCATTCCTCTGATATAAGCGAAGCGACAGTATCTCGCTCAGCATACCATTTTTCTCAATCTCCAGCTGTTTTGAATCATCAAAGTAAGCTTAATCTGTTTAATCTAACTATGTTCATTTCTTTTGTTAGTTTGCACACAAGGTGCTTGATAAAATGTCTACTTCATATCAATATTTTTTTAAGGTTCATCTATACTATTTATTTCCTATGAATGATAACTTGTAAGTAACTTATAGACTCTGTTTGGTAAAACAATAGCGTATAACTCATAAGCTAGCTTGAATTTATAGTGTTTGGTAAAATCAGCGGTTGAAGTAGCTTATATATATATATATATGAAATGATATAAAAATAACATTTAATTAATATTTAATTTTTTTCAATGAAGATTACGAGGGTAAAATTGGGATAAATAATGATAAGCTATAAGCTACTTGAATTAGCTTATCAAAAACCACTATTAGCTAGTAAAAATAAGACTTGCCAAAAGACATGGGTCTGTTTGGATTGACTTATTTTAGAGCTTATGCAAATAAAGAAGCGTTAACGTATTATTTATAAATTTGTTAAGGTAGTTTATGAAAAAACAACTTATCAATATACAATTTTCATTAGTAAGATATTAATATTATGAATTAGCATAAAAGCTTATTTATTTATATAAGCTCTTTTTCATAAGCTCGATCCAAACAAACAAGTCAGGATACAGTGTTACCTTTTGTAACACATTTCATTACGGAAAATACACAAATATTTGTTATGTTATTGATGTGGCAGAACAAGGTGTATTTTCTTTTTTTGAAATACTTGCTTCTTTTCATGTTAAACTATACATTGATAATTTCTTTCTATGTTGCTATTGTTATTTCCATATCATTTGGGAATAATAGGATAATTTGGTGGCTGGGGTGAAAGAGTTAATGAGTAGAGTGATATTCGAGTTCGGTCCCTACCTCAACATAACACTAAAGTTTACTGTTTTTAAAAAAGAATTCCCTAGCATTTTGTTATTGTCTAATCCTTTTTCTTCTTATATTCTGTCAATTCATTGCCTCAAAAGTTGTATAATATGACTCCCTTGAGCTAACATGAGCTTCATTATCTCCTTTAGAACTAAAGATAACGTGACTAGAGTAACGAAAGTTATGTTGGCAGCCATTCGGAGATTCAACACTGCGGCAGAACAAACTGCGCGTCTAACTAAATTCTCTCTTCAAGCCCCAAAACATGTGAGATTCTTCCCTTTTTACTCCTTTTAACTTTTTTCTTTATGATGTTTTTGGAGTTTGGAGCATGCCTCAGTTAATGGAATTGATAAATTTTCAATTAAGGAGAGTGTTGAACACCTACATGTATATAGAAACCTATCTTTAGGTTGAAATTTTAATTCGTTGTTAAGTTGGATACTAGAGTTCATGGAAATGTTATTTCATCAATTGTTTTTCTTACATCCTTGAACTTAATTGTTTCAGGTAGAAGTGGAATTTGCCAATGGTAGTGTATTCAAGTTGTCTGCTGAATTTCTCAGAATAAATAGCCCTGCAGTTGATGGAAAAATCAGATCAATTGGAGGTGAAAAGGTAGCTTCACCATTTCAAAGTTATTTGTGGAGTATATATAGAGTCTGTTTGGATTGACTTATTTGAGTTTATATACTGCCATAAACATTTTTGACATGGGTTGTGAGAGCCTATAGAAACAGCAAATACATGTTGGCATAAGTTGTTTTCAGCTTATTTCGATAAGCTCTTTAGGATAGCTTATGAAAACAACTTATAGTTTATATGAAAACAACTTATAGTTTATATGAAAACAATTATATTGTATTTTAGCTTTTGTCGTAGAAATAGCTTATACTCACTTGTGTAACCCACTTGTGTTGGTGGTGGTATTGGCTTGGGACCTGGGACTGGGAGTGTGCTCCTCCTCGAGGTCTCAGGTTCGATTCTCCCCATTGTCAATTTTGGTGGACTAATTTAGCTTCTGTAAAAAAAACAAAAAAAAACTTATACTCATTTGTATGATAAACGTTTATGCTATAAGTGCTTAATTAACTTGTTTATCTAAACAAAATAAAAAGTCATCTTCCTTATACCAGTTTGGTTCTTAACATTATTATACTTCCTAATCACTCCTTTTCTGATTTGAGGTTAGTTGATTCCTTTCTAATGATACTTCCTTTATTCACAACCCTATTGAACTAGGTAATATCTGGAAGACGCCATGTGGGAATTATGTCTGCAGAACCAGTAGGAAACTATGGGGTAAGGTACAATAATTTCTGACACCAAAGATAAAATTCTTTGCCTAAATCTAATATTCACTCTCAACTAAAACCTCTGATTGTTGGATTTGATGATCCAGGCTCAATTTTGACGACTTGCATAAAACCGGTATTTATTCCTGGGATTATTTCTATCATCTAGGAAGCAACAAATTTACCCTCATGAGAAATTACATTAAAACACTGAAGAAACATGGGCTTAGTCGAGATCCACGAGGAAGAAAGTGATGCAGACTTCTGTTTGATTACCCAAATCTAGTAACCTCATTTGTTGAAACTGAAACTTGTGATATTGTAGATTGAAATTTGAATGATGGGCATCAATATAATGAGTCTACACTCAGAAAATAAAAGAGTGTTTTGCATTCTTTTTCTCAACTTTCTTTCTTCATTGGCCAGGGATGAGGAAAATATCATCTCTGCCATGGCAGATTTTTATTTTTGTTCAAAGCTCCTGACTTCATTTTTTATCAGATTTTATTCTAATTAGTATACAGTGGCTTTTTTTGTTATAATTTTTCATGCACATAGTATTCATATATTAGCTGCAAGAGTGCTGTTAAAATCTACTCCTTATGGCCTTATCTTCTGTCTGCCAATTCCTTTTTTATTTGGTTTAAGACTCTATATACTTCAAATTAGCTTCAGGGTTATGGGATCCACTTTCAAAAGATTTTAGATATTCTTTCAACATCTTAAAATTTAAAATGAGTAAGGATCAATTATTTTCTGTTATCAAAAAGGGTCTAAGCCTAGGAATGGAAAACTATGGAGAAATTGACCATGGAGTCAAAACTAAAATGACAATTCTCATGCAAACTCCAATGAATACCACGATCACCTCCGTCATTAGCAAGAGCATCAGCACACCCATTAGCCTCACGATAAATATGATAGATCTCGACCTCCCAATCTATCTCTGGCAAATGGTGAATCATTCTCCACCTAACAGCAGTGACATTTCTCAAACTCTTCACTACGACATCCAAATCATTTTAATGCTCCATAGTCCATTTTGATTGACTATAGGTAGAAACCACAAACATGATTTTCGTCCTTGCACATGAAAAGTGGATAACAGATCCTATATTCAAATTGCGCAGAAAAAATAGTTCAAATTGCCGAAAAAAAGAATACAAAAAAGAAAAATTACGTTAAAAGAGTTCTTATAATTAATTTAACCTTCTATAATGTAAAATAATGATCAATATAAAGATCAAACTATTGTATACATATATAGAAAGATTAACTTAGGTCCCATCTATTTTACATATAATGTAAAATAATGATCACATCCATTTTTTTGTTTTCATTTTCTAAAATATATCTTCATTTAAAATTTTAATAAGGAAAAGAATTAACAAATTAACAAAGAGATGGAGGACTCGTATAGTCAACAATTGTCATCGAGAGAAGATTGTAGGGAGGCTATAAAGAATGCATATTTTGGAATGGTTTCTCGTTTGTAAGGTTTAGTTGAACTAACAATATCAATATTGTTAAATTTCACATCTTCAACCAGGATATCGCAGTTATGTGTATGTATTTGAGATGATGTTTGTCAATTTTTCTACAAACAAAAAAGAACAATGTTTCTCCATTTTCAAAATTTATGAAAATGCCAGATCTATTGTAAAAAATTCTATAAGAAAATGGTGGCATTCCGTTGAAATGTTAAATTTCTTTGAACAAAGGATTTATAATTATAATTGTTATACGTTTTTTATTAAACCTAACGGAAACCTAATAGAAGGGACCTAAACAAGACTTAAAAAAACTTAAAGTACTCAATTAGTCTTTTTTTTAGTTAAAGGATCAAAATGATACCAATTAAATACTTAAGGGGTCAAAAGAACATTTAAACCTTTTTTTTATTTATTAAATTTAAACTTTTGAATTATGCATTTCATCTCATTATAATTTAAAAAAAAAAACGTAAATTTTCATAATGATCAGATGAAGAAAAAAAATTTGCTCAAAAAAAAAAAGATGAAGAAAAAAAATACACAAAATTATATAAATAAATAAATTTTCGTTAAGGTATAAGAGTAATTTTTTGTAGAAATTAAAAAGAATCTAAGATTTTTGTCGTTAGAGAAAAATATAGATTAAAGTTATGGTGGTATCATCATTGATTTAAAAAGGAAAACAGAAAATAAAATATTAAAAAGGTATTTTAGAATACCTTATTTTTTTCTTTTATCCCATCTTCAGGTTTGCAAATTTCGATCCATGGTTTGGAAGGACAAATTATAACTTTAAGACCATCAAACCAATGAAGAAATCAGCGATAATTGTTACCAAACATATTATAATATATTTAACCATAGCAATTACTGCAAACTTGTGATTTTTCCATGTCCAGCCACTTAGTTAGGAAAAAAAATTAAAATAGGGAAATAGCCGTAAATTTCTTCCAATTTTTGATAAAGTAAACCAAAGATTATTTGAGAATGATTCTTAGGACATAGATACGAAGACAATCACAAAAAATAAAACATGAAGAAAAAAGTAATAATTAAATATTAAGTACTTTTTAACCTCTCAAAAAAATAAGTATTTTTTAAATAACTATAACTATATGATATACATTTGTATAAATGTGTGGTGAAATATTATGTCTAAGACCATCTATAACATAGCACTCTATTTTGTGTGCTTAAGTGAGTTATGTATATATATCATCTATTTTATAATTTTCAATCATATTACTTAATAAGCATCAAATCTCTTCAACTCAGTACCTAAGAAAAAAGTTACTAAATATGTCCTACTAATAACATTGTATTTCAACAAAATTTATTGATTTGTGTATAATTTATTATGTATGGCCACGAAAATTAAAGAGAGAGTGCGCTTACATAACCATTCTTCTCTATAAGCACCAAACATTTTCTCATCAATAAGTGAAGCACCCAACATTGTAGATGCTCTAAGTCCGCGCAAGAATTTCTTTTGAAATTATGTAAGTTCCCAATTTGTGAGTAGTTGCTTTACCAATAACCTCTTTAGTCTTTAAGTGTATCAAACTTGCAAATACATCTCTAAACGTCGCTTTTATTTGAAATTTTATGAATAAAATTGACTATTGAAAAACAAATTTTAGAACCAAAATGATTAATTAAAGATGTTTGAGTTCAAAATGACCAATTTAAAAGATACTTAACCCACTTGGGTTGGCCTAGTGGTATTGGCTTGGGATTTGGGAGTGTGCTCCTCGTCAAGGTCTAAGGTTCAATTCTTTTTGGTGTCAATTTATGTGGGCTAATTTATCTTCTTCAAAAAATAAGAATCGGAAGAAAAAAAAATACTCCCAAAAGAAATTCTAGTACAAAAGAAAGTACTTAAAAAAATAGGGCTTAAATGCTTTGGCTGAACCATTTTCTATTTTTCTTTTATTGAATCATTTAATCCAACAAAATTCTCTACAAGTCCAATAATTTTATACTACATAAGGACAAATGATACATTTATCTCAAACCCCTCTAAATGCAAATAGAATGGGTCATTAAAGAACTATATGGAGAAGTCTAGAACACTCCCAAGTCACAATCACATGATGAAACTTTCTCATGCATCTTTGGGTCCAGAAATGTCCAATAAATCCTATAAATTTCAATGCAAACATAAACTTTGGTGTCTTTACCAAATACACAACATTAACACAGCAGTAACAGTCTTCTAACATCTTTGCAAACACCTAAGTAAAATGGCCACAACTCTACCAAATATGAGGTTCTATGCTCCCACTTTATCTAGCAGAATGAACAAATTTTCCAATGTCAAATTGACAACATTGCCAACAACAAAGAATAGAATTTTTTGCTACAATGTAAAGGCTATGGCAGGAGATGAAGCAAGCTTGCAAAGGGCAAAGCGGCATCAGTTGCCACAAAAGATGAAGGTGTCACAAACTTCACCTACAAGAGGTAATTGAAGAATATACTTTTTCATTGTTTTTATCCATGTAATATAGTATTTACTTTATTTTTTAATAATTCATTTAATCCTCATTAATTTGGTTCAATCCTTGTACGTAATATACTTTTATTTTCATTTTAGGCCATGCCATATGCTTTGTTTTTATTGAGTCGTTATAATACAGTGGTTAAGAAACAAAGAAATAAGTATTTTAGGGATTAAACGAGTTTAAAGAGTTCACGAGGACATTGTTACTTGACAAAAAAATGAGTTTAACGAGTATATGATAATATATGGTGGGCCACAGTAAAACAATCGTGCACTGACACTCAATTAGAATCCAATGTGTTAAAATAGCGGATTTTCAATTGTATATTGCCAACACATTTTCTTTAAATGTTTCAAACAAGATGACAGAGGCTAAACCAAAATAAAAAAATTAGTAGAACCATATCAAGAAAAAAGTTATAAGGACTAAAACAAAAAAATGGATGTAATACAGGGCTAAAAACATATAAATCTTTTTATTACTTCATCAGATTCCGAGTTCAGTGACACTTTTTTTTTCCCAGTGTTATTGAACCAATTTCCAGTAGCCAGGACAGTGCAACAAATGATGGACACAATGGATAGGATTGTGGAAAATCCTTTGGTGTACAATGACAATTCACCTTGGATAGTTGTGGAAAATGGTGAATACAATAAGGGAAATATCCCTTGGGCAATAAAGGAAGGACAAAAAGACTACAAAGTCAGATTCAACATGCCTGGTATGAACAAGAATGATGTTAAGGTATGGATTGAAGAGAACATGTTGGTAGTGAAGGCCGAAAAGATAGCCACAGAGCAACATCAAGGTCAAGCAAATGGTAGTGGAGAATTAAGTCCAGAAGATGAAGATTGGCCTGCAAATAGCTATGGTAGATATAATCATAGAGTCTCCCTTCCGGAAAATATCGAATTTGAGAAAATTAAGGCACAGGTTAGAGATGGTGTTCTTTACGTAACAATCCCGAAAGCAAAAACCAGTGCAAAAGTAATTGGCATAGATGTGCAGTAACCTCTACTACAGCACCGGCATTACATATTGAAGATATATCCGGTGTCAACGTGTCAATTAATTCTTTCTTTTTTTGTTGCAATTATTATCGATATCAACGTGTCAGTGATGTGTGAGTGAGTGCTGATAGACAGTAACTGTAAGTTCATAATAAAGTTTTGAGTTAGTTTCAGTGCTACATTCAGTTTTGTTATCTAATTTCTAAGATGAGAGCCAAAATAAGATTATGTATCTGTTCCTCTACTCTACCTTACTGTGCTGACATTCAAAACTTACTTCATTGAAGGTGCGATGTAAACATACAGGTAGGATGTGAAAATGTTCAAGAAAAGATTAACTAATCAACTTAGTAAACAAATTTTGGAAATACACCGTAAAGGTTCGTGTTATTTCCCTTGTTAGCAATGTCATGCACACTCAAATGAAAATAGCCAACCAACGCGGATCCAATCACGTGTTTTCCTTTGTGTTCACAAAATCTAAGCCTGTGTTTGGAACCACATCGAAAAGGCTACTAACATGCGGTTAGTTCAAAGCTTGAGGTTATAGCTTTACAAAATCCACGGCCACACCACATTGGGACGTGAGAAATGTGAAAAAACTTATATCTAAACAGGTACCAAGTATACAATGAATTCGGCTTCAATTAGCAAAACAGATAGACATGATTTTCAAGTTGGTTGTGTGGACGCTTTCCTCCTCCAACTTTCACTTGCAAATAGCAGAAGAAGTGTAAACAGGATTTCAAATGCAGTACAGTTCTAGCTGAATCCATTAGGTACACCGTTACTTTCTGAAAATACAGGTTGAGAGTTTCTAAAGGGAAAGATCTAATGATTATGATGGCTTCTTTTTTCGGCCGGCTTGTGAGACACGCCTCAGCATTTGACTTTCCTTTTTCAATCCTCTGAAATCCAAAAGTGAAAACCTTGTTGGAACCGTTACAATAGTTATTATTAAAGTATGGTTGTTACAGAGAAGGTTTTGAAACAAATACCTTTGATATAAATACATGTAGAAATAGAAGAGTACCAGCAACATCACAAGAAAAATGGAGGCAACTATGTAGAACACATTTGTCTTTTTCTGCACAAATGAAGAAACCAATTACAGCTAAGCAAGCAGTAGCAGACCAGTGCAACCGACTTCACAGGAATTGTATCCCTAAGTATAGCATGCCATCGACTAAATCACTGGAATTAAAAAAGTTTCTTGCGGTATTGAATTCGTTGATAATTGATATTGGGCCTGTTTGGATAAATAACTTATTTGCAGCTTATAGCACTAGCGGTTATTATGATAAGCGCTTATGTATAAGCTTACATAAGCGATTTTTATAGCAAATGAGAAAACAAAGTTAAATTGTTTTTGTATATGCTATAAACTGTTTTTATAAGCTATATTGGAGAACTTATGAAAATAAGCTCAAAAAAGCTTATGAAAATTGTCATAAGCTGTTTCCATAGGCTCTCCCAAATAGTCTCAGGAAACTTATGCAAGTAGATAAGCTCAAATAAGCCGATCCAAACATGTCCATTGTTTTACAAGTTTATCCTTCAGGAGAGATAATTAGGTTATGTTTCCATCACACAATTTGTCAAAGTACGTTCTTCAGAACTTCTGCATCCTTCACCAAAAATAAAGATTTCTGGAAATCAATATACAAGATAACATGTAGAGTTTGGAAAACTATCACAAGAATTGATAAAAGCAAAATGTCGTCAACTGCAGATCGCAGAAAATAGCATTTTATTCAAATTCCGCTACACGACAGTGCAATAACGCCACTTTAGCCACTATTAGACATCATTTATACCCAATAGCATATTACTGAACAATAGGGATTTGTTCAAATTTCGCTATGATATAGCGCCAATATAGCATCTATTTAACAACAATGACAAAAAACACAACTTAATTTTAGACTAAAGTTAAATTACCCTGCGTCCTCTGGAGAAAGGCTTTCCACGTCCAGTGCAGCTGTGAGCATCACAGAATTGATGCAAGAAGAATTCTGTCAAATTGTATAGGTTAGAATGTAGTGTCACATATTTCCATAAATATACAAATTCTGCAAAAGAATGAATAAAATATTGAAATACCATGAAGCCGGCTCGCTGCAGGACCCTCGTTAACTGGAAAACAACTATCGGCTATGGTCTATAAAAAAAATGGAGAAATTAGAACATAAATTTAGGTAACACAAATGAATAGACAAAAACCGAAAGCACACACCTCACATATATGCTTATTTCTTGCTGCAGCAGCAGGATTGCACTTTGATTTTTTTGACCCGGAATTAATTTCATGATCACAGTGCAGTGCTCCACATACATCTGCTAAGCACCGGCTTTCTTTCTGGATTCAGCACAATTATCATTTCAATTATTAAACCGACAAGGGAAAGCTACCGAAATTTTCAGAAGGATTAACAACTTCACATTTTACTGAATTGTACATGTCCTATAAAACATCATTTACCACAAATCACTCCAAAAGGTGTTTTTCCTTAAAGTTGTTTTAAAATTTCTAGATCAATAGAGGATCTAGTAAAACCATAGCAATCAAAAGTAGGTTTCTTGACAGCAACCCTTAAAACTTAGCCTAGCCTAACTAATGAGATTTAAAACTTGCAAGACGATGCGGAATAGAAAGTGGTGTTGCTTTAAGGGAAGTAAAATTTCAGGATTTGGATCACTAAATGAACTATTTCAACTTTACTAACTCACAACTTGTTTCGGTATTGTTGTTTTCATGTTTTGTCCAGGACACGACTCAAGTATGTTCTAAAATATTAGGCTTGGTTCCTGCGAGCTCAGAAAAGTCCAAGATGGTACCTTCTCAAGGAAATAGTTAGCACTTAGTCCAATCAGCTATCAGCAATGAAGCATTGACAGAGACATTGGATACGATACTGAGCCGACACGTTGACACCAATAATAATTTTAGAAAATAGAAGTGATAGTATTGAATTACAAGTGTCAGTGTCATGTCAGTCCGACACATGCCATACATGCCTTCAATCTTAAGTATCGGTCCTACATACACTATCAGCTTTGGAGCTTAGATTAGCACTTTCACAACCAAGTTCCTCATAAAATGACCATATTAATAATGCAAAAAAATATAACCTTTGTTAATTATATCATGAATGATGGCAATCTGATTACTTCAATCTAATCCAAACTGGTTTTTCCGTTTTTCCACCAACTAGTTATTTGATCAATAATGGTAGAAAACATAAAATTGCATTGATAATTGATTCTATTGGACAAGAAGCATCATACCAAATTAAGTAAATTGGAGTGTCTGTTGTCAAAATGCTGATCAAGATGTTTCTCTTCGTAGAAAATTTTCTTACAGTATCCACACTTCCATTCATTTATATCTATATGAGATTTATGTTGTTCCTGATCTCTATATATATCATTGTCAGGGTGAAGCCTGCACCTTCTTGAGATATTATATTTTTCTTTCTCTACAAATGGCGTCAAATACTGCAGAAATAATCATGTATCAAGAGAATGCACATTTATCAGTCATCCAATATTGATGTAAGTTGGTCATAGAGTAGAATTAAGTGAGTCACTCATTGGACTCATTTTATTGTTGGAAGTATTTGAATACCTCTTGAACGATCTTCCAAGCTATTCTACTTCTTTCTCTAGAGCAATGTATTTGATGATCACCACTCTGCTCCTGATCCAGAATTCTGAACAGTAAGATTATCTATTAGCCACACTAATTACAGCAAGCAAGAAAATCACAAGCATATAAACCAAGAAAAGGTAAAAATATTTTGCACCGACGGTTCTGATTGAAGGCGTGTGACACGCCACTGACCTATGTAGCTACATTCAATTACGTTGACTTTCTTTACTTATTAATGGTTTCTACGTGTCAATGTCGTGTCAATGTCGTGTCAAGTGTGTTTGTCTACTTTAGTTTCATAGTAAAAAGAATGAGAAAAATGAACAAAGCATATGCACATAAGTTATTTATTGTTTCTCCATTGATATGATAATAGGATCACAAAGACATTAAGTGGTGAACTCTGAAATACAAACTGATAATGCTGTTCGCATAGTCCAAAATACTTCGAATCAGACATTAAAACTGACTCACCTTGCAGCATCTGAATCTACATGGCCCTGTAACAAAGAAACAATTGAAGATTTATTTTTACACTCGCGAAAATTAGGAGAAAAATGCAAAAATTTGGAACATAATCAAATCAAATAAAACAATACTAGTTGTATAGTGATCCATTGAAAAACATTCGGATCATTATCAAAATTCCGAAGAAAACATCTACATATAACAATTGAAACAAAGGATGAAATTTCCATTTTTCTCTATACAAAGAACCAAGTCATTACACAACTCCAATTCAAATCTATGGTAATCCTATTTCATGCAAATCAAACATTTAATTGAAAAACAAAGTAAACTTAGTTAGCAAAATAATAAAATGCAATTCTCAAGTAGAAAAATCACACAAAAAGCTATTGGTTAATCTTAATCCCTTAAAAACTAAATTTCCATTAAAATTCATAAAATCAAAATAGCCCAAGATTAAATTCATCAAATTTGTCACCAAAAGAAAAATGGGTATTTACAATAATTTGAAAAAACTGCCAAAAAATACATAAAAATTGAATTTTTATTTAAACTATATATATAATACTTACATCATCAGTGTGTGGAAGTGAAGAAATCCTTGTAAGCAACAAGAACGCGACAAATCGATAAAACCAAACCAAAATCTTATTCATTCTTGTTGCAGATTCTGTTGTTACTTTTCAAAGAATCATGAACCATTTCCGAACCAAAAACAAAAAAAGATTGAAACTTGCACACGTGAAAGAAGAAGTTGAAGATGCTTCTTGCACAGACTCGGTTTGGTACCAGAATGGAACCACGACACAGTGGCCTATTAGAATTTGCCACGTGTTAAAAGCTTTGGATTTGGATGCACACTGTTTCTTTGACTTCTGTTGTTTAGTTTCAGTTGACTTTGCTATTTACTTCACAAATATTTTGAAGAATTTGATTTTCATGAGTCGTAATAAAAACCCTCTCAATAAATAAAAAAATGAATCGTAATAATTTAAAATTAAAATGATATAATTTTTAAGTGGTAGATGAAGTGGCGAACGTTACATGAACTCTCCTACAATTGTGAAGTTCGGATTTTTAAGTTAGAATACGGATCAGGTTCCATGATCCATGTTGAAAGGATCTTACTTTTCTAAGGCATGGCACATGAGGGGTTGTATGATGGTAACTCATAGGAGTACTTTCAGGGTCTCTTGAGGAGGATACATGATAAGATGTCGACTACGACGTATTAGATAGCCGGAAGGGATAGACAACAAGGGATGAGGAGGCAATGTTTTTATGTTTACTTGTGCTTTTGGTACTTTGGTTGTAAATAACGGATTTTGGTGTTTGATTTTAGATTTTGTATTTTTGGGTTTATTGTAGGATATTTTTAATTCGTGCGAATGAATGAATTTGTTTTCAATTATAATTTAGTTTTGTTTTATGAATGTATGAAAAAAGAATTAAGAATGAATGAATTTGTGAAGGCTAAAAACTTGAGTTTACAAAAACTCATTATGTCTCTGTTACTAGAACGGAGCGGCAATTAATAGTCAATGGTGCCAACGGCAGTAAACTGTTGTTGCACCAGTTGCAGTTAACAGTAGTTTAACTGCCTTGGGTCAAATAGGTAATTTTGGGGTGTTAACGAGAAATTTTATGAGTGAGATGTGCAAAATTCATGTTAAAATAGATACCTTTTGTTGGCACAGGGATCAAACTAAAGAAGATTAAAATAACCTTAACTTAAAGAACAACCTTGACTTGATTAATGAAGTAAGGGAAATAAAGTAAGGGAAATGGTGCACATATGAGAATACACAACTAAAGTCTTAGATGCAAGGAAGTATGGTTCAAAAGTCATAGCAAGATATATGAAAGAAGGTGATATTGTCCTCAAACTTCGGATGCATCCGGTAAAAGGAAGAAAGTAGGGGCCTTACCGAGCAAGGGAAAAGTTCGATGCACGAGCATACAAGTTCGAACTTTAAAGGGTGAGGAATGTCCAAAAACTTGGAACTCATGAAATCTTCGCTTCTATTTCAATTATCTCTGACATAGTTTCATAAATATAACTTCTAAAGGGAGGTGAATATTCCCTCTAATATTTTCATTATTAATGTTTAATAAAGTAGTAGGACATGCACCCTTTTCTGCTTAAAGGGAAGGAGTTTTTAACGAGTCTCCCATTTACTATATCCATATGTTGTTGTTATTTGTCTACAATATTCTCAAGATGGCTATTTGGAGAACTAAACAGAAGGATCTAGCACGGACTCTCCGAGTCCAACTCTCTTAAAAGGAAGTGGTTTTCATTAAAACTATCCAAAAAATAGGAACATAGTATTTAGACCCCATGAGGAATCGAGTACATATTTGTCACATCCAATTATTCTAAAAAGGAGTGTTTGGTGTTAAAACTCGTCCAAAAAAGGAACCGAACAATGAGCCTCTTCCCAAGAGGGATCATCAACAAATTCCCCGTGTTCAATTCTCCTGAAGGGGAATGTGGTTGGCATTCAAACTCGCCCAAAAAAAGGGATAAAGTTGTGAAAGTCTCCATAAGAGGGATTGAGCACAAACTTTTCGTGTCCAATTTGAGATCGAGCATGAATTCACAAACATATAATACACTTTGGAGATGGGGAGAACGAATATGTACTCTTTTCCTAACAACTAGGGTATCCTAAGATAAAATTACCAAAAATAAGAAGAAAATTAAATGAAAATCAAAATCCAAATTCAATCGAATATGAATCTTTTTAAGAAAATTAAGTAGTCACTTAGTGAGACTGTCACACGAAGTCGATAATCAAACAATGCATTTTTCTATTGTCAATCTATAAATTTAAGACCAAACTAAAATGCTTTGAAAGTAACCTAGTTACGCTCAAATAAGCTATCCAGGAAATAAATCATCAAGAGGGGGCTGGTAGCTCACCCATGAATTTTTAAACACCGAAATGTTGATACCTCTATGGATTGCTTTGAGGGAAATGAACCGTTGAGGTTTTCTTATATGAATAAGGTATTATCTTAAGCATTTCATCCTTACATGATTCATGTTTGGGGGGCTATGTACTAGTATGCCTATTAAATATCTACTCACCATGTACCAAATAATACATATAAGCCCATCACTGAGTGGTAGGACCCATTAACCTAGCAAGACCAAGTAATGCATGAATAGCTCAACTTATATAATACATAAACATGTGCCAAGGGAGAGTTAAAATTCCGGCACACTAGCAACTAGATGGTTTATACGATGTTTCAACATCAGACACAAACAAAATATAGAGTAAGATGTTTCAACATCGAGCTAGCAGAAAACAAACAAAACAAGGAAAATATAAAGGACAGAAAAGTAAAAGGCACAGTTGGTTTGTTAACCCAGTTCAGCGCAACTCACCTACATCTAGGGGCTACCAAACAAGGAATGAAATCCACTAGTGTAGTCCTTATTCTAAGTTATCAGCAAACTCCTCGTTTACAACTCTAGACCTAGGACCTACCCGTATTGACTTCAACCTAGGAACTCCTAGATCTGAGATCCCATCTCACTTCCCTCAATCAATCACATCCCCAATGATTATCTGATTACAACTCAAAAAGATGAAGTTACCTTCAAACACAAACTACCTACCTCTGTGAAGCACAACTTTGGAGAAGTACACAACTTACAACTCAATAAAAACAGTCCTTAACATGCATCAAGGTGATACAAGAAAGGCTCACAAATAACAATGACTCAAAACCCTAAAAAATATACTTTTGTAAAGCTATGGTTTTGATACAACTCAACTACAGCTCATGCTCAGTGCATCAATATGATACAAAGAGAGGCTCACAAAATAAAGCACAAGGCTTAACAATAAAACCCTATAAGACTCAATTCAATAACATTGAATTGGTGAATAAAACTAGGGTCTGAGTCTTCCTTATATAGCCATTCAGTAGCAACATATATTTGAATCAAATATTCTTCTCAAAAATATGTTGAAACAAATAATTCTTCAAAAATATATTTTCAAGATTCCTTCTAGAAATATATTTGCACAATTAAATCTTCCTTCAGGCTAAACATATATTTGTATCAAATATTCTTTTCAGAAATATATTGAAACAAATATTCTTTTGAAATATATCTTTCAAAATCTCTTTTGAAAATATATTTCACAAATAAAAATATTCATTTGAAAAATATCTTTCTTCTGGAAACACACGTCTCTTGGACTACAAGTCACGTGAATAAAATCTTCATAGTATCTTCAGTGATCTCACGTAACAAAATAGAAACAAATATAGCAACTCCTAAGAAGTAGGAACATCTTTAGGAACCGCCAAACATAACACCAAGGAATCCTAAAATATTGTCTATACTTTAGGAACAAATCACCCAGAAGATTTTGGATAAAAATACGTTACTTGGTGAACAAAAAATAAGGTGTGGTTTCCTTAAAAAGATAAAGCTCGCGAAAACAAAGCCACGCAAACAGGGCACATTGAACTGTGCCAGGATATTGGAACATCATATCCAACATCTTACATGAATATTTGTTTTAGCAATAATGAAGTCAATACACAAATATCCAACAAGAGTGAATTGGATAAGTTACAAGAAGGAGCGTGTTTATGATGAATTGAGATAGAGAGCCACAAATAAGTCTTCAGTAAATGGAACGTCGGGACCATCACTCTATATATAGGAGCACTCACAGAAACCCTAGGCGATATTTACTTTTCTCCCAAAATAACAAAAATATTCAGACCTCGATTATGATTCATTGTTGGCAAGGTACCTTCCAACGCTTTTTACTAGAACAACATGCAATTATATTGTGCTACAATTTCCCAACATTCCAAATTTTGTGAGTACAGAAATATTAAATATAAATATAATATAAGTACTTCTATCAATTATTATATTGTGTTATGAGCATATTTGTGATTAAATGTAATTACTCTTGTAGTAAGCTACACTTATGTGGACGTTGTACGACCTTAATGAAGTTGAAAAATCATTGGTAGAATCACTGACCACAAACTTATATGCATGAGTATTGTAACTCACATTGGTTTGAATAAGTCTTTAGAGATTTTGGGTTAGTGGAAGTTTCTTATATCACTTTAAAATATTTGGACCATTTTTTACTAACATATTTATCTTAACTTAAATATATTACTTTAACCTCATCATTTTTATTATGGATTGTAAGTCTTTGACATATATGATTTGCTTACCCAATCAGATACAAATTTTATAGCATTGAAGTTTTCTTCACTATAGTTGATAGGTGATTTGATCATAATTGAAATTCCAATCTTAAATTTTATATCATTTTAAAAATTAATTATTGTCATCCAAGTAGAAGAATGTTAGATTAATTTTTTTAATCAATTATGGATTGACAATAATCAATAATTAAAAATTAATATTAATAGAAATAATGGTTTATTGTATTCACAAGTAATTATTGATGAATTATTTGATTGACCTTTGTTTCTCATTAGACCGTAATGAGTTGGACCATCTTGTTAAGCCCAATGAAATGTCTCAGCTCTCAAATTTTTTACTTTATAAACCTTATTACATCAAACAGTTAAGCATGATGTTATAACCTATCATATAAACTGAGATGGTAATGAAGATTGTCAATCCTATCGTGATTTACTCCTCGTCATCTCTCTCGATTCTCATGAAACCGAAAGACAGATTATTCTAGATCTATTTATTAATGTGCAAGTATATTATAGTTTGTGTCTATTATCTATTGGCTAAACTACTAAATTCAAACATATCATTGATGCCTCCATTCCTATGCTTAGTGAGAATAATCATTTTCATTGTTTTTTATCCACAACAAGAACAACATTATTTTTTTAAGAACTTTTTATTTGCAAATCTAAGGAAATTAAACTATTGTCATCCATTTTGGAAATGCATATTCAATTCAGGAATATACAAAAATCAATTTCAATAGAGAAATGTATCAAAGAAATTGTAATTTTCTACAACAAAACACAAGAAGAAGGTTAAATTATGATTTGAATATGTTCTAATTTGTAATTTATTTTTCTTTTGAACACTAACTATGAAGTATAAATGAGAATGGTGCAGAGAGAAAGATCATGCAGATTAGAGAACAAAATTTCCCAGAAAAGATGAACCCGCGCAGAATAGGTAGTTTTCTTAAAGAAGCAACACACTTAGAGGAAGAAGCACACTTGGAGCAAAAAATAGTAAGAAATGAAAAGAAAGTGTTTCTTAATTATTGCATAGTACACATAGTTTTAAAAGCATTTTTTTTCAAATGAGGATTTAGAAATATTCACATATATTTTATGTAAAAATAAATTTTCAATTGTAAGGAAAAATTGTAGTGATAAGTTGAAAAGGCTTGAAAGAAAATAAATGAATCAAATGTTGTTTTTTTTTTTTTAAAAAAAAAAAAGAAGAAACAAAGTCACATTCATACAGTGGTGGAATCGGGAATCAAACTTTAGGGGACCATGATCAAAACTTCAATAATAGGTTTAATTGTCGGAATAACCTTCATAATATACGCGAAGACTTGAAATAGTTCTTTTAAAAAATAAAACATAGATTCTTCCTTTTTTGTTCCTCCAGAAGCCCAATTACACATGAGACGCTAGCATGACAAATAATCTTTCCACTTGATTTTTTTGCTGACATGACATTGTTTTGCCTCAATTTTTTTTTCTCACTACTTTTTTTTTGCCTCATATATGTATTTGTGTGTTTTCTAACATTAATTGAAGGGTTGAAATCAAGAATATTTTTTTGTAGACATAAAGTCCAAAAAAGTAATCTAGAGGTTGAACTTTTTCATGATTTTTTGCATGCATGTTTAGGACATTACAATAGGGCCTCACATATAAAATTACAATTTTTTGACAAAGGAAGGTTTGTTTATGATATTTTAAACCATCAAAACTAAATCAACTAAAACATTGACCTAAAATTTAAATTGAGATGATATTTATCAAATACCTCTATATAAAACCATGATGTATATGTATATATATATATCATTGGATCACTAACACGATGTGTCAAAGTTAATTTTCACATCAAATCATACCTATCAATTGTAATTGATCTAATGCCCGAGATTTACGTATTTAATTTGCTTACATGCTCATAAACTCTCATAGTAACAAAGAATCTGATGCTACTACTTCTATTCAACCTCATTTTAATTATTTCCCAAATTTCCTAACTTCTCTCTCTATACACACACACACACACACATCATGGTTTTATATAGAGGTATTTGATAAGTATTAGCTCAAAATTTAATTTTTAGGTTGATGTTTTAGTTGATTTAGTTTTGATAGTTTAAAATATCATAAGCAAAACACTGAAAAATAATAAGACGTTTTTAAGCTTGTAAAATAACTTGAAAGATCATAGAATCATAAATTCAACTGTAATGTAAATTATAAAAGTAACAATATTATACGTACAAATAAAATTATACGCTTATTTGTAACATATTATTATTCCACCTAATTAATACTCTAACACACACTCACAATTCAAAACAATGCACATCGGTTTAAAAGGACGAAAGCAATCTTTTTTTAGACAATCAACGTCAATTTTGCAGGGGAATTGATCTGCAATGTAAAATAAGAATAAATGATTATTGCTAATAAGCGACCAAATAATGTGTAAGTAATTTAAAAGAAAATTAAAAAAATGTGTTTAGAAACGACTTACTGCCATTGGTTATAGCAAGAAACAAAGAAAGGAAGATTATCAAAGCATAAACAAATTTGAGAGTTTGCATCGTATTTTTACGTCTTTGTATGTGATAAATTGAAAATTTCATGATCACTTTATAACTAAAAATTGTATAGCTTTTTTAACTATAATTAAATAGATCTTAACACTTTGAGTTGAAAAAAAAAAACTATAAAATTATATTTTTTTGTTAAATGTCTCAAAGATACATCAATACGTCATATTTACCTTCTAAGCCCTTTGATTCCATCATTAAACCTTAGCAAAGTATTAACATAAAAATCTTGTTGCCCATCAAAGTTTACTATTTTTTTTTATCATGATTTTCTTATAATTATTTTTTCTCTTTTAGCTTTTCATGATAGACAAGAGAAACACCCCAAAATAGAAATAATTGTGATGAGTAATGAAAATAAATACTTGTAAAAATAATACACTTAAGAGGCAACAACTCATTTTTTTTTTATTTTTATAAATTGAGATGACCAAATTATAAAATTTATACACATCAAACACCTCTCAACAAGGAAGGAAAAGGAAAAAGTTATGCAAAAAAAAGTGGTGCTGTCTTTGATGGACACAAGTTGGTTTAAGAACAACAATCCTTAATTGTTTTGATGATAAAAGATCATACAAGTGAATATTTTATCCCTTTATGTTTGTTAAATATGCAGACAATATGTGTAATGTTGCAAAGTGATCTTTCGTTCTCTTCTCGAGGAAGACAAACATGCGCTATTGTTATTGCAGGAAGTAAGCATTACCTAAACCTTTTTTTTTTTAAAGTAACACATCTTTTGATAATGTGCCTCTAATTAAACAATATTAGAGATCTGAGATTTGATTGAGTCTCGTTGGAATTTAACTACACACACCAAAAGGACCAATACAACAGTGAATTAAAATTTGGAGAAATTGTAAGAGAGTATTTTGGTGCAAAATCGAATTTTGGAAAATTAGTTTTGAATCTCGCAAGACCATATATGTGACAAATGTAACGTTCTGTATTGTAAAACCTATAGATGTTAGGGTTATATAGTAGAATTACAAAGAGAAACTAGGTACGAAACTCGTGCGTTGCACGAGTTTGTTTATAACGTGTTTTAAGAATATTTAAGTTAATTAGTAGTACTCTGTCCCTAATTATAGGACCCTTTTAGAAAAATAACAGGAATTAAGAAAATTGAAAATGGTAGTAAATTTGTTTGTAATTGCTATTGTTTTTATAACTTTATCCTTTAAGAGAGGTCAGTGTATGTTTTCAACATAATATTTAATATTGATTGAAGAAAAAGATATAAAATAAATAGGAGTGTATTGGTAGAGAATTAATTAATGTTCTTGAAAATATCAAAGAGGTCTTATAAAAAGAGACAAAATAGTTTCTCAAAATGATCTTATATTTAGGGACGGAGGTAGTATTAAGTAAGGGGTCATTTTCTCATAGTTATTTGAATATGTAATATACTAATAGAGTAAAATATGGTTTCTATTAATTTTAGAAAAGAAAAACCAGTTTATATATAACTATATGTAAACATTATCATGTAGGAGAATTTATATGGATTTACATTGTAATGCTCATGCTAAATTTATCTACAATATTTAATATAAGTGTTAAACTTAGTACGTGATACATTAATTTACAACATAAGCAATTTCGTCCGAATGAATTACATCAAATTCATAATCTTATATATATATATATATATATATATATATATATATTACAAATACGCACATTTTAATAAATATATACATAATACATGAATCCTCGTTTGAACAATGTATACCAACTAACTAGTATACAAATACAAAAGAACGTGTGTTAAGACTGACACGAGACATGAATGCGTATATTGTCCGACTTATTCTGTTTATCCTTATCATGAGCAAACTGCTTATTTGAAATAAAATAAAAGGATTTGGATGAGACATAAGGTCTCAGTAAGTTCCATATATCCTAGGGATGATAGTGATATGGGGAAACCTAGGATCACTAACTGCTTGTAATTTTCACAAGTTTCATGTTCTATCATTTCATCATATTCAATTAATTATTATCAAGTTAGCATGTAACATGCAAATTAATCTGAGTTGATTATATGGAACGATCGGGTCGAGTAGTCCTAGAAAATACCACTGAATATCAAGCAAAAATTCCTATCACATCAGGCTAACGCCGAAACTTCTCTTGCCGTCGTGTAGATTTCCTTTTTGGGGAAATCTCATCCAGCTTAATCTGGATCTTGCGAGCGGCACGACTTATATAATTATATATCCAAATATAATTTTTGTCTTAGTCTGATTTTCATATGCATAATAATTGATGATGATTTTAGTGAAATTGGCAAGTGCACTAAATCGTACCAAGTAATTAAGTATTAAGTTAATCATCTCCACAAGGATTGTCGTCCAACTCGGTAATTAGTGGAACTTATTTAGAAAAGCAAATAAAAGAAGAGATTGAGTGGTTGCAGGGTTTTAATTGTCTTGCCCAATGTGATATTATGTTTGGTTGAATCAGATGTTTAACGGCGATTAGGGAATCCTTGAATCCCCCTTCGTCTATGTTGAAAACTAAATTAAGAAATCATTCGTTTATAATTTGACTTATATTAAATTTAAGAAAGTAGAACATAACCTTATGATGAATATGTGGACGTAGCTTTCCCCACAGTTCACCCTTGCAAATTAGGAGGGTCCCTAACAATGAGTTATAGCCCTAAACTCATACTTAGATTCAATTATATTAGAAATTAAGCAATTCACTACTGTCTTCTTCGAATGGAGGCAAGGGTTGTCAATCCTAATATTTTCTCCATCTATGATTTTCGTAAAAGCAGACATATACGAATTAAATTAGACTTTAGATTATAAATTGAATAAAAACTTTAGTAATGTAATCAAACAAATAAGAAGGGGTTCGTCATGAGACCTTAATCAAAGAAGCTTAGTTGCTCACGGCAATCGACATCATTACAAAACAATAGAAAAACATACCCTAAAGAGAACAAGAGGAGGATGGAGATCCTCTCCCTTGAAGCTCTTGATGTTTGACCCTTGCCTTGTACCACTAACTTTTTGAATGAATAAAATTGTGTACAAGGGACTCTATTTATAGTGCGTGATTACTTAAGGGTTGAGAGAGTGAAAATATGATTTTTCTACAAAAAGTTTAAAAAACGAGAAAACAACACTTCTTGGCCGTGTCCATACGCAGGGCACGTGGGACAGAAGCTAAAGATGCGCCATGCACAGGGTGTGTGACCTCGTGTGGAGGGGCGCATGAGGCAGCCCCTTCTGTGCGTTTTCAATAGTTTTTGATCCTTTTTACCTCGTTCTTCTTTCTTGCGATTCCTTGAGACTTGAGATGAATTTTTATTACATTGTATTATGTTTAAAAAACTTCTAAGAACCATTGTCTTCAATCTTCATATCCTTTGTCTTTCATGTGATGTTTTGATTTATCGATTTACATGATTTCTCACTACAAAACGCTTAAAACACCTATGGAGTTGCATCATTTATGATAACAGTAATTACAAATGATTCGAATGAAAACAATACAAATAGTTCCTGAAACCATTAACAACTCCTCTAATAGACATCTAATTTTCCTTCAAATGTAAATAATACACTAAAAACATAGCTACAAACATCCTAGATTATTCTATAACTAGTTATGTATGTTTAAACATGTTTTAACTTTGCAAAAACCATGAAAATTTTCATACTTTTCAAAATTTTACACATGGTAACCAGTTGCACCATGTATGGTAACAGTTACCGTATCAATTTTTTTGAAAAATTTCTGCAATTTTCTGACAAACCTGGTGTGTAACAGGTTGTATCCACGAGGTAATTGGTTACCACCCATGCAAAACCCAAATTTATGCAGTTTTTAAGCAGTTTGGCCTCAGTTACATTTCATTCTATCATTTTACCCCCTTATTTAAACTGATTGCTCTCCTCATCCAAAGCCATTTCAAGCATTTTTCACCCATAAATTCATATTGGAAGCAAGATTGTTTACCCATAATCACTTTTAATCTCCCTTTCCCCCAAATTTCAAACCCTAGAAATCACTTTATCACCATTCAACCTCAAAGAATTTTCAAAACCAAAAGCCCAAATGTTGATTCTTTAAGGCAATATCCGGCATCATACACTTTGGATTTAACAAGATTGCTGCCAAACAAGAATCAAAGGTATTTGTTCCAAGCTTCATATCTTAACAAGAATTTTCAAACACCCAAGTATGGTAATCTTTCTACTTTCTCTAATTTTGTCTTTTCAAACTTGCTTAAGACCTAAAATATTGACCATCTCTTCCTTGAACATGATGAGTTTTACCCGAATTTAGTGAAGGTGTTTTATTTAACGTAGTAAAAACTGATGATGAATTCAAAATTATTGTTAAGGGTGTGCGTATCAACATGACTTTGGATAAACTTAGTAAGTGTTTATGGATATCTGCTGCAGGGGCAAATCTTCATCTAGACATTACTTGTCCCTATCATGAATGTGATAAGAAAGCATATTATTTGTCCATGTGTAGATACTCTGAACATGTTATTAAGAGTAAAAAACAAAAAGTAGAAAATTCTTCCTCTAGGAATATCATGTTTGGTGGTCATTTACATGTTAGTGATAGATTACTACATTAATTGATTAGTTACATCCTTATCCCCCATTCAACCATTCCCAAAGAACTCCAAATTATGCTTGCCATAAACAATGTCAAACCTATAAATTTGTCCTACATTATCCTCCATCACATACTTGCTTAGCCAGACCGTGCAAGTGATATGTCATATGCTAGGATAATCTCTAGGATTCTGGATTACTATGATGTTGATTTGACTAATGAATTCTCCATTACTATAACCAACATTTATCACGAGATTAATGTGGATGTGATTAACACAATGAGAATTTATTGTGATGTCTCTGAACAAAAATACAAACACAAGAGTGATGCCTTGATAGAAACTTTTGCTCCTACTCCTGCTATTCTAGATATATCTACTGTTGGATCCTCTTTTATTGCTCCAGATCAGGAAGAAGAAATTACCAATCAGATGATCATGGATGAGCTTCAGACTCTTCGTGGTTATATGACAAACATGTTTAATGACATGAAGCTCAAAATTTTTTGATTTATCTTTCCGCTTGGATGCATGAAGGCTCTTTCTAATGATGAGGGCATGGTTTTTTTAAGAAGATGATGAAGAAGATCCTGAAGAGAATGATGATGATGATGATGTTGGTGCAGATGATGATGAGTAGAAGGATAGCTCATTACGTTCCTATGTTTTATGTTTTTATGTTACTATGTTTCTAGTTCTTGTATTTTCTTTTGAACAATTTCCGGTTTATGTCTTTTAATTTGTAACTTGTTTGGATTATGTTGTTTGGATTTGTATGTGTATGTTTGAATTCTCTCTAGTTTTATGTTATTATGTATGTCTTGTGTGAAATATTGGTTGGATATTTGTTTATGTTTCACCTCTCCTTCTTCATTTTGATGATGTCAAAAAGGGAAGAAAGTGTAGGTTTAGGTTTCTGTGTATTGTGTGCATAATTTTTTTTACGGGTATCCAATTGGAAAACAAAAGGGGAGACATACAAGATAGAGGGAGATTTATGTTGTGCATCAATGTCAAATGATATGGTTTGTCATAATCCAAAAAGGGGGAGATTTTGAAGAAGATCTCCTTTTAACTTGGCTGAGTTTTGATGATAACAACATCACATCACAAAAAGAAGAAATTTTTTGGAGGCTCAAGTTGAAGAATGATGTTAAAGACCTAGACTTCATAGTTATACATTTTGTAAGTGTGACACTTATCTTGTGATATATCATTCTTAACATGTAATACAATACAACTTAGAATGCTCAGAAAACATTTCCAAACATTTTTCTAAGTCAAGGATTAACTCCATATGAAGCAATGTATTTAAAACACTTGAAAAATAATTTTCAGGCATATGTAACCGGTTGCACCTTGACTGGTAACTGGTTACAAGTGTTAGATTTTTTAATTTTTATGTAACATTCATGTGTAACCGGTTGCACCTATTATGGTAAACAGTTACCTCTTTAAGAAATTCAAATTTTATGAATGAGCATCATTTCAAATAAGTTTTGGTTCATTAGGGACCCTTTTTGAAAGGTAGAATTTTTTCGTAAACATTCTTTTAGCCTTCATAAAATCAGTTGAGATCATAACAATTTCAACAACTTTCATATTCTCAATTGTCATTTTCAATTCGCTTGAATTCTCAAACTCTTATTCTCTTGTTTGGAAAACTTTTTTCCATACTTTAATATTCACAAAAAGTTTTCTAAGCACTAAGTTTCATTGTGCTAAAGTGATATTGATCAAAATAACAACCGTACATTATTATTCTTGATTACTTTTTTAAAACGTTTCTCATCATTTGTTGGTGGTAATTGTTGTAAAAGATAGTAGGGTGCTATCTTGATGTATAGAAATATTGTTAGGGGGCCTTGGGTTAAGGTTTCTTGTAACAACAATTCTATCATAGTGAATTCCTTCACATGGTGTGGAAGGAGTGGATGTACCCTGAAGTTAGAAGGGAAACCGCTATAATTTCTTGTGTTCTTTTTCTCTTCCCTACCCTCTTTATTTTTCCGCATTCGTTCATACCTTCAACACATTTTTTTGGAAAAATATTTAGAATACTAACAATCTTGAAAATTATCCTAAAAACCTAATTCACCCCCCATCCCTCTCTCTCTCTCTCTCTCTCTCTCTCTCTCTCTCTCAGGTTGCCTCTGAACTTATAGTACCAACCATGTATGGGAACACCTGCCTAGTTCCAGAAGGTTAACGAAGGTGGTGACATGGTGACAGGGAAGCCAACGACCATAACTATAATAGTCCTAAGGTAGCAAATTCTTTGTTGGGTAAGTTCCGATCCACATGAAAGACGTAACTATCTAGGCACTGTCTCAGAGAGATGCTTAGTGAATAAACATGTATGTGAAGATGTAGACTACATGCACCTAGACAGAAAGACCCTATGAAGTTTCATTGTTCCCTAGGATTGGCTTTGGGATTTTCTTACGCAGCTTAGATGGAAGGTAAAGAAGGCCTCCTTCCGAGCGGCTCGAGCCATCAATGAGATACCACTATGGAAGAAGCTTTTATTCGAGGGGGTGCTCTTGGCCTAGTGAATATCGCTTATACCAGTGTCTATCAGTGGTGGTATACAATCAATTTACGTACTAATGAAGATCTTTAAATTTTATCTCCTTTTCTATGATTTCTTTGTGTCATATTCTTACTAGTGGGTTCATTACACCTTCAACTGAAATGGAAACCATCCGAATTATAGTCAGTTTTGACCTAAAATCACCCATCCGAATTGTTTTTATTTAGCAAAATAAGTTATTTTCAGTTTTCAGTTTTCTTGTTTGTTTTGGTGATTTCATCGTCTATCACAACTTTGTTTATTTTGATTCGCCGTCTTTGTGTGGCGTGTTTTTTATTTTCCGTCTTAATGCGGTGTTTATTTGATTCAGGTTAAGATTAACCTCGGTCAACTGCAGATTCAACCAACGACTTTTGCGTCGGCACCATTGCAGATTCAAAAACATGAGTATTTTGGTGGCTTGAATATAGTCATATTTGTAGACATATGTATTTTGCCGTTGTATGCTATTAGCACGGATGACGTGAGTATGTTCACAAATTTTTCCCTTTTGTTTTTAGTGATTTTAGATTTGTATTGCATCAATGTATTATATCAATTTAAATGAGTAAATATCGTTTATTTTTGTAAAAAAAAATTATTTTTCATTAATTTTTTTTTGAGGAAATTATTTTTCATTAATGATGTTTAAAAGATAAATTAATAGAATTGGAAAATAATATTAATTTTTTTTAATAGTAAACATTCCATTCAATGTTGATCGATAGACTACACTTAAAATCACATTAATTAAAAAAAAAAATATTTCTAACATCCTGTAATTAATGATATTTCTTTTTTGACCAAACTGCAACTAGTATATTAATTAATGTTATATTCTATTTAATGACTTAAATTACAATAAATCTTAAGACTCGTGAATAATTCAAAATAAAATAGATTGAAAGCTTAACTCAGTTGGTATGGAAAATGCATAAAATATGCAAGATTCGGGGTTCAAACTCCGGCCACCACAAAAAAAAACATTGCTTACCACATATGGATAGGAGATAAATCTCTAATAAAAACTACAAAATCAACCTATACATTCAACACAGTTGGCCTTAGTTTTCTAGTGAGAGAAACTCTAACTTCTCTCTAAACTTTCTTTCTCCTTCATTCATTGAGGAGGGTTGATTTTAGGTCATTTTTGACCTAAAATCACTCATCTACATCTTTTTTCCTCTTTTCCTTCAATCTAAATAAGTGATTCTCACATATATCAAGTTTTTCCTTTTGTGTTTTTGTGATTTCGTCGTCTAATTGCGGCCTTGTGTTGTTAGTTGTCTTGTGTTGCGTTTGATTTCCCGTCTTGTCGTGATGTTCGTTTAGTTCCTATTGAAAGATCAACATCAGTCAATTACAAATTCAATTAATGATTTGGACGTCAACATTGCAGATTCGGAAGCAACATGAGTATTTTGGTGACTTAGATTTTATCATATTATTTGTAGGCATTTTACTGTTGTATGCTATTAACTTCGGTGTGTGAGTTTGTTCGCAGATTCATCCTTTACGTTTTTAGCTATGTTTGTACTCCCTCCATCCCTGTATATAAGCACCCTTTGCCTCTAATAAAATGGTGCTTATATATAGGGACGAAGGGAATATCTGATGTAGTCTATCAATTTTTTTGGTGGTGGCCGGGTTCGAACTTCAGACCTTGCATAAATCATGCGTTGTCGATACTAACTGAGTTAAGCTCACGAGGACATCAATTTGAATGAATGAATATCGTTTTGTTTTTTTAAAAAAAACATTGCTTACCAAAATTAACCAATCAATCCTTAAAAAAAAATAAAATTAACCAATCAAATCACTTTTGGAAAAATATTGCTAGTCAAATGATTGTCTTTAAGATTTTAACTTCAAAATAAGATAAAGTATTCGTTAAACAATTATTTAAATACCTTTATAGAATTTTTTTCAACATATTTCCATAATAAAAATTATTTTAAATATACTTTTTTTGAAGGAAAAACACTTTTATTAAACAAAGCCAAAATAAAAAAGAATTTTAATTTTTTTACATATAAACCACTAGAAAAAAAAGGTTTAACATGTATACACTATCAACCTAAGGTGTGATTTTACCATCGTGAGTATATCTCAGTTGGTAGAAATATTACGTATGTAATGCAGAGATTGAATTTGAAATTCGAATTCCTCACTTATTCACCTTAAAAATGTATTTTTTGTCATTAAATTAGTTGACCAAAAAATATAAGATGTGGTTTTATATATAATTAAAGGTAAACATTTTTTCTTTACAAAAAAAATCAAACATTTTTAAGGATGTAATTGTTTGACTATGTAATTTTTTTTCTCCATTTACCAACATGGTTGAATCTAGGGGTCCGACTCTTACAACGTGGCGAGTGTGTCCGACACGTCTTGAATGTGATTATTAACCTATAGAAAACAAAAATATATTAAAAAAAAAACATTTGTTTTGTTTGATGTTTTTTCCATTACTACCATAATACCAACTCCACAGGACTCAGCATCACCATCTACTTGGTCTTCACCACCTTCAACAATTCTTGTATACTTAGTCTTAAAATAATTATTATTATTCTACTTGTTCTTCACTTTATCTTTATCTATATTTTTGTGTTATGATCGTATTATGTATATCTTGGACTTGTTCTTATTCTTTCTCTGATCATACTACAAATACATGCATGTTCTTAATTTTCTTCAGTTATATTCTGTACAGTGCAATGGAGCTTCACGCTGGTAATTCCTTCGTCTCGAAAGCTAGAACCGTTCTTCATTCTGCTGCTGTCAAAGCTGAGCGTGTTCTCAATGACTTCAAATCTGATCTTGGTTTGCTTCTTTCTTTCATTTTTCAGTTACCTTTTGAATTTTACGTTTCTCTCACGTGATTCATTGTGTTGAAATGGAGTTTTTCTTTTTTGTGAATTGCTTCTGTACTTGAAATTGTAAGAGTCGAACAATTTAGTCTTTTAAATTTACAAAAGAGCAAATCAGTCACATCAACTAAACAACGTCAATCAATTTAGTCTCTCTGTCAAAATATCTCTTGAGTAAACATTCATCAAAATCAATAAAACGGTATCCGATGGACTAAATTGAATGACATTGTTAAATTTAAAGAACTAAATTGTCACTCCGTCATATCTCAAATATAAGTAAAAAAAAAAGAGTCTAACAAAATTGATGTATCTGATTCAAATTTTTTAAATTTGAGACCGGAGTAGTATTTCACATATTTGGCGGAATAGGTTAATTAACTCTTACAATTTAATGGACTAAAATGCTGATGTATTATTTTATTTATTTTCATTTATTTTTGTTTTGTTTATGCATGTTTGTGGGGAAAGTGCATTGACCCTGGTTTTGTTTTTAATAGCTGGTGAAGATTTTGATAAGCAATTGCGTGAAGATGACGGAATGCAAAGACATCACGAAGATGACTATGCCAAGGATGAGAAAGAGTCAAAGGTTTGATGACATATTTACATTTACTTGTTTCCTATGAATTTTGGGTAATTTTGTGCTTTGACAAAAAATAAATAGTTAAATTTAGTTTTTAAGGTTTTTTTTTTTTTTTTTTTGGCTGGATAAGCTTTAAGTATTGGTTTTTTAGTTTTTTGTTGGGTAAATTAAATTAAGGGTTAATAGGTCTTTACCCCTGTAATATAGGTCATTTCTGGTTTTCCCCCTGTAAAATATTTTTTTTGATTTACCCCCTGTAAAATATTTTTGTTTTGATTTACCCCCTTAATAGACCAAACAAAAACGAAAATTTCTTGAAAAATAAAATAAAATTGGTTTTTGTTTGGGCTATGAGGGGGGTAAATCAAAACAAAAATATTTTAAA
>Ga0315915_1000303_pt1 | contig 46234 bp, 24 predicted proteins | sample MpolbnodulesMG_FD_207738 | JGI IMG/M metagenome (GOLD analysis project Ga0315915, IMG submission 207738) | Medicago polymorpha root nodule microbial communities from Los Angeles, California, United States - branched nodules | ecosystem: Host-associated > Plants > Roots > Nodule | place: USA... | reverse complement strand
TCCGTTAAAATCCCTCCCCTTCCCTCCCTTCCCCTCCTAATTCTCGAACCAAACGGACCCTTAAGGATTTTGCTTGAGTCATGGATTGATCTTTCGAATTCATTTGTCTGAAAGAAAAGATTTTCAGGCCAACGAAACCATGGATGGTTATTATTATTATTATTATTATTATTATTGAATAATAAGAGCTTAGTTATTTTTATTTGGTACAAAGAAGAACTTTTCTACTGGATTCAACGAATAAAGGGAAACAGTTTAGCATACACGAAGGAAGGATATAACATCCTATAGCTTCATTTGAATTTCTTTTTTTTCGTCATCTTTATTTTTATTCTTTTTCCTTTCGTTTATCGAATATATGTTTGTTTTTACTATTGTCCCAAAAAGACTATTATCGTACACAAAACACAATTGAAAGTACAAAGACATATGGAAAAGTTGTCCAAATTTTGATAGCAACTTCAATGAATCGTATAACATGCACAACTCGTGATATATTTAACCAATTCATGAGACTTGCATATAGGAACCTACGTGTTATTGTTTTCTTTTGAGGAAAATAAAATCTTAGAAAAGTTTTCTACATGAGTCTCTTAATAACAATATACATGACTCAATTTTGTTCAATATTTGAGCCTGTTCAATGTGTTCGTTCATATTATTGTTGTGTTTGGAAATGCGGCACGAAGTTGCCACCACGCGGACGCGGTTGCTCAACATTCCCAAGTTTAGCTTCAAAGTCATCACATTTGAAGCGGGAATCATGGTTTGCAAACTCTAATTAAAAGGGAATTAAAAGTAAGAAGTAGAAAGGAATTGAAGTAGTTAATGTAAAGAAGGACAAACACTTTCATAGCTAAATCTCAGGTCCTATCCAGAAACTTAGTCGCTAAAGATAAACAAAAAACCAACAACAAAAGTATGTCTATAGACCTATGATAGCGAGTCAAGTCGGCCCAAGCATCAGGCAAGTCTTTGCTTTAGGCCGCTCGGTTCACCCTATTAAACTCCTACATAGTCTATTTATTCTATGATTTTACCTACATTTTGGTATTGAACAAAATTTGCACATACGAATGCGCTCTTTCAGCCTCATCTTGTCTTGAGTCGGCCCTGTCAATAACATCTCCAAGCAGAAGATGTGCACATAACTTTACTCTTCCACGCTAAATTGATAGCAACATCTGTTTCTTCAATCCTATAATCTTTATTGAAATCTTTCAAGAGAGTTCTAACTGAATCAATCACCGAGGGGCTCAACGGTAACGGTACAAAACCCGCCATTGAAAATCTTGCCCTCCACTTTCCAAACAGTTCATGTCTTTCGACTCTCTCATCTCCCTCACAAGCTATGATGTTAACGATATCGCGAGCAACGCAGTGTTGTTCTGCATTAATTCTCTTCTTATCATCTCTAGGAAGAGCCACATCAATTGATTCAAACATTGCAGTGTAATAACTCAAAGTCTCAGCAAACCTTGGTAAAAATGGAGATGTGTTTGTGTTTGACTCTTGCTCCACAAATAATACAACCTTAGGCGACAAAATCTTCACCAGTCTCAAAAGCCTGTCTCTATGGTTCTCCATGCTCACGCTCTCGTCCGGTATGTGATGCAAAGCAAAAGGAAAATTCACAGCAAGAACTTCATCATGTTGAACTTCAAAATCTTCCAGTTGAACCTCACATCCATACATTTTAACACTATTGAACTCAAATGGAACTCTACAAGTTTTTGCACAATCTTCTAGCTTTTTTCCTACAATATCAAGTCTTCCACCTCTAGCATGAAACGATTGCGAGTCATCGATACCTGTTACACGAACGAACGGAGGTCCGCCAGGTTTATGCTTGAGAGCATGCAAAAGTAACATCCACTGTGATCCTTGTGCAATTTGGAAGTCAATTATGTGAATTCTTGATTCATTTTGCATTGCTTCACAAATGACAGCATTGGAAGATACGTAAGCAAACTGAAAATATGGGCAAATCTGATACAAAATGTGCATAGCACTCATCAATTCGTTGCTTGTTGGTTCTTCGCAATTCAACGCTTTATAAATTGCACTCCCTGATGATTCCAACCTTGCTCTTAATCCCTCCAACATGTAAGCACCTAACCTTTGAATTGGAGAACCGCCAACCGATACCATCTTTCCCAACACATTATTCATGAATCCTATTGTTTTTTGATTATCACCGTCAAATACATACTGTGCACATCTAATAAGTTCTTCTTTCAAGTCTAGCCTTGGAATCATTTCTACAAATTGAGACCAATCATATTGAGATGTACCTTGGTGGAGGCTACCGTTTAAGTTGGACTGGCAGCTGTCGACGATATCTGAATTGGGACCTAACAATGAAATCTCCGGTTCCTTAAAGCCTATCTCTGAAATCATTTCATCAAATTGAAACTCATTATCTTGAGATGTACCTTGGTGAAGGCTACCATTTGAGTTGGACTGACAGCTGCCGAATACTTCTATATCGGTACCTGCCAATGAAAGCTCAAGTTCTTTCATTTTGCGCTTCAATTCAATGCTATCATCGTCCGCACTAGAGTAAACACCTAACGGCGATCCATTTGTGGTGTTGTTAGAGGAGTAATGGTGAGAAAATTGTGGTGAAAAAGGACTTCTGGTGTTGAATGGATTTCCACTAGCAGATGAAGGAGAATCAAAAGCTATGACATCATTGGCTACTTGAGAAGATTCCAAGGTACAGAATTGCTTCTCCCAGTTGCTTGTTTCAAAAGAAACATTGGTTCTTTGACTGCTACTACCATTATTTGAATTGATTTGCAACGTTTTGAAACGATTGTTGTTTGAATCAATCTGTCTCAAAGACTGTTGCTGGTAGTATAAAGGATAACCAGCTGAGTTCGGTTTCTTTCGAGAAGTATACATCGAAAATTTAGTTGTTTACTCGGCTAATAATTATTGCCAACCACTAAATTAAGAGTCAAAACCTGCAAGCATAACAAGATAGTAGAAAATCATTAAGCATTAATTGGAGCTTCAATGCATAATTAGATGACAATCTATACAAAAATATAGGTCACTGAGTTTTTTTCTAAAAGTTTAGAGATAGAAATTAAATTCAATAATGCTAGGATCCACCAGCACCAACCCTTATTTAAAGCTGAATTTGAACATTAAAAATGAGAGCAAGTACAAGAAGTAGTCAAGGACTTCATCAATGTGACCTACATGGTAATTTTGAGTTTAAATGCTCTTTTGTCTTTTAAAGCTAAAAGAAACAACACAAGGATGTGTTTGGTTGTCATGAATCATTAACCAAACAGAGAAATTACAGTGATAAAAAGCTTTTAGTGTAGCATAATTACTAAAGGTGCAAAAAAATGTGAGAAAATTTATTTAGTGTGTTTGGTTGAGTATTAATCAACAAAAGTGAGCATGATGATAGCCGCAGACCTGCAGCAGTGCCAGAATAGTGTCGTGACAACTGAAATCAGTTCGTTGTGATATCAGTAACATATTTTTTTCCGTGTTTGTGAGGTGTACATATTATTTAGACACGCAAAAGTTTGAAGACTGTACTACTGTATAAAATATAACTCGGAAGTTTGTGGTATCAAAACCGAGGATAGAGAAAAAACAATATAAAACAATGCGATATTGTTGGATTTTGTGTTCGGCAAACATTTTCGCTCATAAAATGGGGCAAAAAAAAAAGGAAAGAAAAGGGCAAACAAATGCACCTAAACTTCAATCAAGATTCTCTCTTATTGGGAAAGATAGTTGGAATGATTATTAAGGGTTAAAAACATTAAATCTCTAGTATGTTATAATAGATTTGAATTAGTAACACCTTCTAAAAATTCATACACTAGTAATAAAATTTCACATAATTAGAGATAAGAAAAGATGGCAACCGAAAGCACATATTATAAAGAAAGGAGCAAAAACAAATCTTTATTCCATATTCCCTAGAAATAACTTTTAAGCAGATTTAGCACACAATTCACTTTACATCAGTAACATAATCTCAAGCTAAATAAAGCAGAATCACTCTAAAAATTGAAAGCTAACCAGTAAAAGAAAAAAGAGAAAACGTGTGACAAGCATGAACATTTCAGAATAAGGCATGAGTTTACCACAAATATAAAATAAAAAATTCATATGTTGCACAAAAATTGTATATTCTACAAATTTCAGAAGAGATAAAAAGCTTTTATTTACCACATAACACAAATGAAGAGACAAAATTTATTGGTATCAAGAGTACAAAGGATTCTCTACCTTGTTATACCAATGTTTTGAAGTTAAATGTCAAAGAGATATTAATTCAATAGGCACCTACACTAGTTTGAAAAAAAAATGTTATCAATTAACCACCCAAGACAATGCTAAGAGTAAAAGTTCAAATCTCAGCTAAGAGAAAAACTCATTTTAGTGTTCACGATGCCTCAAATGAAACCGATTCGTTGTTGGAGGAAACTTATTGAAAAAAAAAAGTAAAGTGATCGAACATGTGATAAAAAAAACATAACACCAAAACATAGGTAACTATGTTTTGATTTAATTAATGTAAATAGATTTTATATTGTCCATCAATTATAATGTTTAAAAATGTTTGACTTTTGTCTTAAAAAGTCACACACAACATTGATGATTGTGATGTATGTAAGTTTTTACACTTTAAAATCATAATATTTTAAAACCAAACATTAAATTAAATTTATACCAAGACAAATCCAAACATAAACTTCCACGAAAAAGTGGTTTGTTTATAGTTTGAATAAAAAACAAAAACAAAAGCTTCCACTACAAAATGAAACAAAAACAATATTCTGAAAACACTACCTTGCCACAAAATGTTTGAGCATATAACATAAGAATTCAAACATGAACACATGCTATATATTCAGGGCCCACAGACAACAACACAAATTCATGAAACCTTAAACAAACCAAAGTGTTGGAACAGAACATACCTCAGGCTCAGACTTTGAACATAGGTGAGAGGTTGTTCAGTTACATGTTGTGTTCTGTGGCAGAGATTCCTAAGACAGAATTTTTGTTTTGTTTAGAGAGAGAGAAAGGGGGATATGTAAGTAACTGTATAGGCTGTTTCAAGAGTCTGCGAGAAAACGATGGATTTGGTGGTAATCTGTGAGCGTTGATTTGATTATATATGTAATTTACATTTACTTTATTGTAATATAAAATATAAATCATAGTATCATAAATCATAACCATAATTCCATACAAGAATATTATTTTTTAGTTATAGTATAACAGTAAAGAAATGCATATCTTAAAAAAAAGTTCATGGTATTTAGTCAAAAAATAAAAGTTCATGGTATATATCATCAATTATCCTGTTAATATATGATAATTGGAAAATGATTCTATGCAGTCAAATAGTGACTGTAGAATGATATCAACCGTCTGATCTGTTAGAACAAATTTTATTCCACTTCTGATCTTTAAATATTCACAGTCCGATTTCAATCGTAAGGCCAACAATACTCTGACTGCGTGACTGTATTATCTGCCCGACTGCAGGGAATCATGGTCCATGATAATTACAGTATGACACTGAGTGGGCCCTGCATGCTACAAGGATATTCCTTGTGTATATATTTTTATAAATAAATAAATTGGAATGTTCTAGAAAGAGTAAAATAATCTTTGTTTCATAAGTAAAAAAAATAATAATGATATTTGATAAATTGGAGTGTAGGTTTAAATCAACAATTTCTCATATTTGAGCATTTGGTGTTCTGAAATTCATAAGAATGATGAGTTTGATACATCAACCTTTGCAAAATCATGTTAGTAAGATGTGGATTACCCAACGTTTATTTATGAGAAACTATCTTGTACTTTTTTTTAAGAGAAATTACATGGCTAGCACTTAAAAATATATTTTTGGATCTTATCTCACACTCGATGAGATAAAATCCAAAACTTTCCATCAACATTGCAATATGCAGATGTTAAAGTTCGAACATTAAATTTTTCATTTACTCACTTTAAGTGTAAAACTCAAGTCAATAGACTATTTGACGAAAAAATATATAAAAAGAAAGATATTATCACTGTTGTAAAAAATTGCAACAAAAACCTGTGATTATTGCTTTGTTAGATGTAAAACAATGTAAGAGGAAAAAACAATACAATAAAGTGGAAGATTAAAAATAAAAGAAAGTAAATTATTATTTGATTTTTTGTTTTTGGTACAAGATTGTTATTCGATTGTTTATTATTATCATAGAAAGTGAAAAGGAAAGAATGAAAAAACGCATCTTTCTTTTGACGGGGACGTATCTCTTCCCTTTTTTATTTGTTTTTAGAAAATATATCTTTCCTTATCTGGTTAGATATAAAATATGGGAGAAAGGAAAAGTATCTGTGAAATAATAAAAATAACCTTAAAATATTAATTTTAAAAATAACCTTAAATAAAACATTTTAAAATGGGGGAATGGGGACATAACCTGACCTAGGAAAAAAGGATTATTATTTTTCTAATTTGCTAATTTTTGTTTATTAAAAAAGTGATTCAAATTAAATAATAATATTACCTTTTCTTCAAAAAAGTAATATTACATTTGAAAAAGGTAAATTTGCAATTTGGTCAAGACACTTCCCCCGTCGCCACTTTTCTTTATAAGTATTCTTTTTAAAGATTTTTTCTTTATAAGTATATTAGCAAAATAAGTAAAAGCATAAATTTTCAAAAATACCATCACATTATCAAATAGGGTACTTTCTGTCACATGAGCTTAGCTCACTTGGTAAGAGATAATATATAATATATGCAGGGGTCAGAGTTCGAACCTCGGACACCTCATTTATTCACCTTTAAGATGAATTTCTCGTACTTTTTTCTATTCTTTGTCAAAAAAAAAAATGGTACTTCATTCTTATTTTTTATATACATATAAAAATAATTATCTGACATGTAATTAAAACAAATCAAGATTTATGTTGACTTTTTTTTAGTTAACTTGTTACCGTTAAAAAAAAGTTTTTATCGTTAATAGTGACGGATCTACATCAAAGATCCGAATGACGAATTAAACTCATGACCACTTATTTAAGAGACTCAAATCTCTCATCACTTGAACCAATTCGTTATTGATGTATAAGAGAAGGAAAAGTAACAGATATAGGTTGAGTAGTTTTATCTTATACAGTTTTTACCAGTCCACGTTTGTATAAGAGAGAGTAGTTTGTCGAGGGAGGGGAGAGAGATATAGGTTGAGGCTAAACTCAACAGTGCCATGAAAGTAACGGATAATACTTTTCATACAAACATGTGTTGTGTTTTTGGGTCATTTATAAACAAGCACACTTCTTGAACTTCATAAAAGATATTTGATCTTGTAAATGTCAGGTATTGAAATGCTCAAGCGAGGCTATGATATTATGTTGGATCTTGATAAGGGTTTCCTGAAGAACTACTAAGTTTTGCTTTTGTATCCACAAGTGTCAGTGATGGCTTGCTCGCGGACATACATGTGCGCTCAATAACTTCCTCTTCATATTTATTTTGAGAAAGAAAAATAATTGGGAGGGCCTCGATCCTTCATGGAAAATTCAAAGTTAAGCTTAGACATAATAAATTCACAAAGAGAGTCAGAAGAAGCGGTAAGAATAATGTCATCCACATACAAAAGAATATAGACGATATCATTTCCATGTTTATAAATAAATAAAGAGTGGTCATAAATAATTTGAGAGAGTAGGGTGCTTGTTTAAGTCCATGGAGATAATTTTTTAGAAGACATACATGGCCAGGGAGTTGAGTATGGTGTAAACCAAGAGGTTGGTGCATATACACAGTTTCATAAAGGTTGCCATGCAAAAAGGCATTTTTGACATCTAATTGATGAAGACATCATGATTTAGATAATGCAACACTTAGTATCATGTGAATTGTCGACATATTGACTACGAGGTTGAAGGCTTCCCCATAATCAGTACGAGTTTGTTGATTTGCACCATTACTGACGGGATGAGCTTTGTATCACTCAAAAGATCTATCATAATTCTTCTTATACTTGAAAATCCACAATCTTTGAACAATATTAGCATTTGACAAACGAGGAACCAAGTCCCACATCTTATTTTTAATAAAGCATCATATTCGTATTTCATAGTCACTTCCCAATTATGACCATTTAATGCATCAATGAGATTTTTGGGTAAGGGATACATAGAAATTTAAGTTTAGGTATGGAGATTAAAGAGCTTATGAAGCTTAATGATATCATGTTATGTTCGGGTAGTCATTTGAGGAGAGTAAGGTGACATTGTGGGTGAAGTTGGTTGGACCGAAGGGGAAATATGTTGATCAATGGATTGGTTTGAGGGAGGGGAAGAAGTAAGCGTGGGTGAAAGGTTTGGTTCCGAGGATTGGGCGTGGGGACTTGTAATAAATGTGTTTTGGTCTTATGAAGGTTGCTCTGATGAAGTTTTTGTTTGAGGATAGGTGGTTTGAGTTAGCTCATTTGTGAGTTGAATAAAGGTTGGATCATATGGTGTAGGGGCAGCATATGTATATTACTAAAGAGGGAAAAATTATAGCTAGCTGTTGTATAAAAGGGAAAACCATTTTCTTCAAAAATAATATGTATAGAAATAAATATTTTACGACTTGACAGCTCGTGACACTTATATCCTCTATGACTGGATGGAAAGTCCAATAATACACATGGTGTTGATCGATCTTGAAACTTATTTCTAGACCTTAGAACTTATTCTCGACTTGAAGATGAGAATATGAAGGATCTTTTTGGTAGAGTATTTTGGTGGGTGATTGCAGGACAATCTTTTTATTTGGAATGATGTTGCGGAAGGAAAGCTTTTGGTGGGTCATTTGTAAGGCATGGTGCAAAAATGATGGGGTTATAGAGGCATGTGCAAGAAGGGTTTTGAAGATGTTATTTATGGTACAGATTTTTCTTTCACCTTTTTACATTTTGCCAGGATGTGTGAGGAGAAGAAAATCTCAGGGACATCTCATTGAGTTCGCAAAATTTATTAAAAAGAAAGTTATCATACTATTTTCCATTGTGGCATTGAAAACTTTTAATTGCTCTTTTAAATTTTCTTTTAATGTGAACTAGAAATCAAAGAAAAATAGAATGAACTTGAGATTTATATTGAAGAAGAAACGTCCAGATTTTTTTTTATCTGAACACACTTGATTTTTTTTGTTCTTAAATTAAACATATCTGTTTATTTTTATAGTATTAATTATTATTTTTTGTGTTAACCTTCGGTTTATATGAATAATGACCCTAAAAATATGAAGTTTGGCTAAAAGATAAGTAAATTATAACCAAGAATTGTTTTATTCAAACTCAAGTTCTTTCGAACAATTTATCCATTAATGAAACTCATTAACCACTCCTTTCGAGTCACTTAAAAAAAAGTGATGCTTAAAAAAAATGTTAGAAAGAAGTGATGCTTAAAAAAAATGTTAGAAAGAAAATATCCATAAAATAAGAAAATGATGAATGTGTATTTCATTAGAAGTATTTTAAAAGTTGGGAGGAGCGACTCCACCAAAGATAGCCCGGTCAAGTTCCGAGTGCCAGATGAGTGGCAAAACTGGTAAAACTCCTGACACCAATAACATGGTTAAAAAAAAAAAAATGTCTATTGCTTTACGAGCATTCTACTACATTTCCTCAAAAAAAGCATTCTACTGCATGCATTAAACTTTTTTTTATAAAAAATTAATTGACATATCTAAGCCGTATCTTGAATAACAAAATTGTGCAAATCCTTGTCACACGATAACTTATCCAAGCATCTTAGACCCTAATTGCAAATTATTGAAGCAGCAACAACAACGAAGACCTCAAAAAAAAAATTATCCTACTAGATCAAAATTTATCATAATGTTCTATAATATTATTGAAGCAGCAACAATAAACCATATTTGGATCCAACTCATTAATCTCAAAATCTTTCATAATTGTTTCTCTTATATTTTTTCTAGGTCTTTCTCTCCCTCTAGGGGTCTACTATCATTCATCTGATCTACTCTCCTTGATACAAAATTTACATGTCTTCTCACTACATGTCCAAACTCCAGCCCACCCAAGTCTATTTTACATCATCTTTTCTACTATAGGTGTCACCCCAACTCTCTCTAATGTTGTCATTTCTAATTCTATCATGTCTAATCTTACCACGCATCCAATGCAACATCTATATCTCCCTACGCTTATTTCATTCTCGTGATGGTTCTTAACCGCCCAACAATCCTCCAATATCCAGTTCATTTTGGTATTAACAAATTGAAACTGTAATAAACTAACAATATGACACATCATTCTTACGAAATGCTAGATTCAAGTTAAGCATTACAAAATCCAAAATGCAAGACAATAAACCTCAAGTTCAAACTCTAAGCTGACTTATTGAACAAAACAACTTTGGCGGTTTAATGCCCTAGTAATGACAATTGACAAGTATGAAGATATTGAAGGAAGACAGGTAAACAAAGATAGTCAGTAATTATCCCTGTTTCGTTACACCAGTAGAGGGAACGCAAGGAGGGAAAGGGATAAGAAATGGGCCACAACTAACGTTTCTAACTTGGCAACATATTTCCATACCATGCCATCACAAATTGTGTTAAGATTTAACACAATCACGTAATTCCAGCAAGGGCACACAAAATTTAAGAGCTTAGACTCAATTATTTCTGCAATGAGCAGCTCTAATAACAAAAACCAGCAACTCCTAGACTACCATTATACCCATCAGTTTAATGACACAATAAGTGTGTGCTTGAAAATCATAGTTTCCACAATATTACCTTGAGTTAAGCTTGAAGCAACAACTGGAAGCTTTGGTTTTGTTGACTTCACATTGAAAGCTATCCTATCCTATTCCTACACATTTCCAAACACACCCTAAGTTGACGCAACATTGGTGTTGTTACCGTGTGACCTACACACTCAAATGGTGGAATTAACCTTTTGCAAATGCAAGGTAAGACTATTTACAAGAAATCAGAGATGAAGTCACCCTTTCCTTATGACATCTATACATGGCTATCAACTACACAGTAAATGAAGTTCCATTTAGTATTGCAGTATAACACTGCAAAAAACAAAGTGCTTTAAGATTCAATATCCCTAAATTAAGTGACACAACTCATTACCAAGACACCAAAGTTTAATACATAGAGCATATCACAAATTTACTATTCCTATAAACAAAATGTAGACTTGTATTGCATCCATTTTCAAATAGAACACAAATAGTAGAGTACTTATATAGTAATTCTTCTAATTCTATTTGTCAATAGTACTCAACCAACGTGAACCTGCAACTCATCACAAATATCACAAGGACGTTAAATTTCACATTTGATGCTGTTAGAAATCTCAATAATTAGATATTTAAATATCTACACATGTTACTCACTAGTACTTATAGTAACTCTTCTAATAACCTCATCACAAAGACGTAAATTCGCGTGTTTTCAGCGATGAGAACCCCGATAATAGATAGCTATTTATCTACAAATGTCAGTCATCAGTCACTACACCAAACCAAACACAGCTTATTATGGTCCAACTCAAGATTTGTTCCATTAATAATAAGTAGCAAACAACATAGAATTCATGAAGTTGCATTCAAAGGGAGTCGTTTATTTAAAAACATAACACATTTACCCTAAAATGCAAAAGTACACAAAACAAAACACAGAAATCTACTAACTTGTTAACCAAATTGATACACATAATCCCTCAAAAATCATCATCACAATAACAACAACAACAACAATACATAGAAATCTGATTATTCAACAACTCATTAAAAAGAGGGTTATTTTTTTCTTCATTGAATATGAACAAAAAAAAAAGATCATTTTTTGTTGTGACGAGCTACCTCAGCATCATTGGGAAAGAAACCCATGATTCTCCCAGCAGAATTCTGATAAGCATACATGAATCCACCCATAACACCAATCAATCCACCAGTAACCATTGAAGGTCCTCTAATTCCAGGCTTAATCCCTAAAATTCAAAAAAAATCCCAATTTCAAAAGTTACAATTTTTTCAATTTACATTTCAATTAAATTCAATTGAAGAAAGATGGTTACCGGAAAGATAACCGACGGTGACGGAAATGCCAGCGATGGTGGTGAAACGGAGATAATCGAGAGTGTTGAAGTTTCCGACGACGGTGGTGAATGGTGGGTTGCGATCAATGACTGGGTATTCTGGTTTTGTTGATGCTGTTATGTCTGTGTTCATCTTTTCGATTTTCTCTGTGGATCGATTCTGCGATGACAAGAAGAAGAAGAAGAAGAATCAGTGTGTTTTGTTTGTGCTGTGTTTGTTTCACTTTCTCTTTCTGATTCATTTGTGTGTTTTTTTTGGGCTTCCGATTTTGTTTTTTCTCTGGGCTTTGGGCTTGGCCTTCATTGTTGAATATGCATGAGCAATGGAAATGTTTGATAAATACTCTTCCCCAAGCACAAAACGCTCGCACCTGCAGCCATGCCCAAAATGTCACTGCGCTAGTTAAGTAGCACAAGTATTAATCGTTGCGTCACTTAACTAACGCTGCGTGAGTTAACTTGCGGTGCGCTAGTTAAGTGTCGTTACATGCTGTCTCAAGAAGACAGAACACTTCATTTCCTCATCTCTCATCTAAAATCTCAAAAAATCTCAAAAATCTCTCTCAAATCAACCAAACCCAAAATTCCTTCAAGTTCAAATCAAACAACACTCCAATAACAAGTAAGTCTTCATAATCAAACACCATTAAACTTTTATGTTTATATGTTAAATTTTTTCTCTTCAATTAGAAATTTTTTAGATTTCGGGTTTGTTTAAATTTTGGTTTTTTGGCAAGAAATCATACAAGTACATGAAAATGGCTTGTGTTCTTAAATGTTTAGATGTTTGCATGTTTATGTTGTAGTTTTTTTTTTTGGATTTAGGGTTTGTTTAAAGAGCAATGATATTTGAACAACCATTTGTTAACAACTTTCATGACAACCTCATTTTTCTCTTTTCATTGGTCAAAAATAATGGAGAGGGAAAAAGAAAGAGAGAGAGTAAGAATGTAATGTGAGTATGAGAGAGAAAGTTGTCTAAAAGTTGTCAAAAAATGGTTGTACAAATATCATTTCTCTTGTTTAAATTTTGATTTTACTTGCAAGAAATGATACAATGTTACATGTAAATGACTTGTGTTGCTTAATTATGGTTAGATGTTTGCATGTTAATGTTGTAATTTTGAGTTTTAGGGTTTATGTATAATCTGCACTTCAAGTGTTTCATGAAATGTTTGAATGAGTTTTTCATTGATTGTTTTTAATTTCTTACTGTGTAGATTTGAAGCAACGGCGGAGTGGATCGACGTTCATGCACAATTCAACGACGGAGAACCTCAGAGGTTGAAGGTTCGGTGCCTTGGTGTAACGTTAAGAGGTCTCAAAGATCAACTTAATGAATTCAACCAAGGAGTCAACCCCAGAGACACAAGGAGGGTGAAATACGTTCGGTTTAAACGTCCAACGCTCGACGAGAGAAGAGTATCGTTCACTTGGGTGGAATTAATGAATGACGAAAACGTGAAGAGCATGTTTTGGGGACATAACATGTTCCAGTGGATCGATACACGGGTAACGTTGCTGAGATCAACTGGAGATATAATCAACAGTCTGATTCTGCCAAAAGATCGTGATTAGGTAGGGAAATGCATCTTCTAACTACAACAATTATCTTCCTCTGGATGGGGTAATTCAAACTTGTTAAACGCCAGTTCCCAAACATTCACCCGGAAGTGTTATTGTTTCATTCAAAAGATTAAATTCTTGTTAGTTTGGTTTAGAAGAAAGTATTGAAGTGTCAAGGACTCGACCTCATTCTTTTGGCACTTGAACACCATAATCTAAACCAAACTAACAAGAATTTAATCTTTTGAATAACACAATAGAACTTCTGGATGAATGCTTGAGAGTTGGTGTTTAACTAGTTTGAATTTACCCCATTCAGTGGTAAGATAATTATTGTAGTTGGAAGGAACATTCTCGAATGTAATGTAATGTAATGTAATGTAATGACTCGTTTATATAATGTAATGTAACTTTTATTTGAATTTATTCAATACGCAACTTTATTCGAATTCATGTTGAGTTTAATTAGGCATTTTTTCGATTTTTTGTAATACATAACTTTATTTGAATTTATTCAATACGCAATTTTTATTCGAATTCACGCTGAATTTATTCTAATTCATTTATTTACTTTATTCGTTGTAACATAGGTTATATCTACCATAAATATAGTCAAAAAACGTGAAAAAACTTAACAAAAACGTGCAAAATCGTGTGTCCTTCAACTCTAACCACCAGCCAAGGTGCGTGAGTTAGCTCGCGCACATGCCAGTGGTGTGTGACTTAACTCACGCAGGAGCATTAATGTCTTTTCAGCTGGGTGCGAGCGTTTTGTGCAGGGCAAAGAGCAGTAATCGAAATGTTTTTGTGATACTATTTACACTCTCATTCTTTGCTAATATTTTTAGAGAGTATATTAATTTGAAAATTTATAAATAGATGAACAAAGGTCTTTGTTGACCATCGTATCATCCCCATAAAAACCACATTCTTCTAGAGAAAAGGTAAGAAAGAAAAGAGAAGAATAAAAGTGTGAAGAAGATTTCCTTCTTAGACTTGGCTGGGTTTTGATGATAACAAACTCACATCACAAAAGAAGAAAAATTATGGAGACTCAAGTGGAAGAATGAAGATAATGGGACTTAGGTTTCATAGTTATATTTTTGTAAGTATAATCCTTATCTTTGATTTATCATTCTTAACTTATGACTTAGAATGCTCAGAAAATAATTACAAACATTTTTCTAAGTCCCCATATGAAGCAATGCCTAAAAATCTTTTAAAAATAAATCACACTCACAATAATTTTCATATAAATGTGATTTTACACAAAAATATTTTTGCATGGAAAGTTATAATTGATTTTTTAAATTGCATAAATTCTTTTGACTTGAAATACATAAAAGACATGATATATGTCCATTTTCATAACAATATGCTACAATGGTAAAATTGCAATATAATTGAAATGGCAAGCATGTCAACGTCTTCTTTCATAATGGCATATAATGCATTATTTCAATGTTTCATTTTTCATTTTAAAATGGCAACGGCTATTTTTATAAATTGACAGTTCATTACTTATTTCACTATGAATAGGTACCATTTTAAAATAGGTTTCTATTCATTGATAACTCTTTTTGAAAAAAAATAGCATTGCTTCATAAACATCTTTTTAGCCTCTATAAATTCAATTGAGAATCAAAGCAATTTAGAGACAACAACTTTCAAACTCTCAATGTGAATTTCAATATCACTTGCATTTAAACTTTCATTTAATTGTTTGGAAAACTTTTCCCACACTTTAACATTCATTAAAAAGTTTTCTGAGCATTAAGTCCATATTGTTAGAGTGATATTGATAAAGAGATACAACCATACACATTTGATATTCTTCAATTACTTTGTCGTAAAGTTTCTCACCATTGTTGGTGGAAATTGTTGTAAAAGATAGTGGTGTGTTATCTTGTTTGTTTGTGAGAATTTCATCATAGGTTTGGTGAAAATTCTTGTTGTAAAAGATAGTGGGGTGCTATCTTGGTGTGCAGAGAAATATTGTTAGAGAGCCTTGGGATTAAGGTTGCTTTGTAACAAAGATTCTTTACAAAGTGGAAAAAAAAAATCCTTCGCAGGATGTGAGGGGAGGGGATGTACCCTTAGGTTTAAATTCTTGTTATTGATTGTCTTGTGTTCTTTTCTCTTCCTACATTTTTATTTTTCCACATTCATACCTTCATCAATATTTTCAGGAATAATAACAAGAATTTAAACCTTCAAAAATTATCCTAAAAAGTTGCGTAACCTAATTCACCCCCTCTTAGGTTATAATCTGAACTTACAGAAAGAAGATGGGAATTGCAATGACAATGGAGAAGAATGCAAAGCTATCTATATCCAGAACACAATCTTAGATCATAACTACATGCAAATAAAACGTGTGAAGTGAATCAAACCTATCAAAAATACATTAAACACACTGAAAACAGTCCACACATTGCTTGTAACGTCATAGTTTAAATTTTGGACCGTTTTAGATTATATAATCCGAACGGATGCCTAGTATCGGTTGAGATTATATAATCCAAAACACAACCAAATTGTGTTAAAATGTGTGATTTGGGGGGCTTGGAAACTATGATCAGAAAACATAAAATAGAAAAGAGTTGTGCTATTGTGCACGACAAAAATCCAGGCACGACACGCACGACTAGTTATGTGGCACAATCCTATTTGTTTAAATTAAATTTTAATTAAAATAACTTTTAAAAACTGAAATAGCGGTAGGTGGAATACACGTCGTGTGTATTTTGACAACAACCATGTGTCGTGCAATATACTATTTTCCAATAGAAAAACTACCATTTAATTAGGTTCTACGACAACAACAACATATATTAAACTTAACAACGTAAAACAACATAATTAAATACAAACAAGATTATTGATCAGCCAAACTAAATTCTTCATCTAGTTTGTCCATGTAAGTCTTGATTTCTTCGTGCATCTTAGGTCGAATCAAACTTTTCTTAAGTATCATGAAAATATTTGACCAAGAAAGCATATAACTTTTGTGTATGAGAATCATTAGCAATTAAGTAGCGAATATTCTACAATTAATTTTAGTTTTCCATTTAGGCTCTAGTTGATAAGGGTACACTGTGTCATATGATTTATAATATCAGAGATCTAATACGTGTATAAGATAAAATATTAAATATGTATTTATATGTAATATAAATTATAATTATGTATATATATTAGTATTATGTCAATACTATATTATAGTATTAATTATTGATTATATATATAGGTAGTTATTAGTAGTAGTTTTATGAAGTTATTAGTAGTTATAGGAAGGTAGTTACTTATTGGTGTGTTTTTTTGAACAAGTACTTATTGGTGTGTTATATTAAGGTTCTAATATGTGAATGAATAAGGAAACAAGTTAATAAACAAAATTTCTAATCTTCCTCCCTTTCTTAGAATAGATGTCCCTTCTTGAAATGAGATAATTGTTATGATTAATTTCTATATTCTATCAAGATCTTATCGATAATACTCGAAATATCAGTAAATAATTTATTAGGTGTTTTAAAGTCTAGGACTAGTAGACTAATAATTAGGATTTGTTTTAACTTATTTGATTATTGTCAATTGCTTTATATACAAACAAATTCAAGTCCATCCATATATAAGATTCAAAAGTTCCTCCCTATATTTAAGTTGGAAAGATTCTTGTTACGGGAATTAAGGTTTTTTGTTTTTTTTTAAACCGTTCTTTGTTTATTTTTTATTGTATTCTTACTCAAATCCATTAATAGTTGGGTGTTTGGATATCTAGATATATTAGTGTGTTTGTATAAATTTGTAAGATTTTTAACATAGATCATTTACCTGCTTCCACTATTCTAGTGAAGAAGAAATGTTGGGGTTTATGCTTGTGTTGTTGGTGTAGGAAAAACTACGTTCATATGGAACTTATCAATAAAGTTACTAAGGCTCATGGTATGTGTTAGCTTAGTGAACTCAAATTATTATTTTTCTGGCAATAAATTTAATCTTGTTTAAGTCTGAGGAATAATAAGAAATGGATAAATGAAGGAAATGCATGAATATCCAAGTTATTTATAGTCAAATATATTTGAATATAGAAAGCTTGACTATCACTTTGTTTGATTGCGTTGTGATACTCACTTAAAAAAAAAAAATCATATTTCTTATAAGATAAGTGAAAACATGTAAATATGAAGTTATTTCTTAAAAAATAAAAATGTAAATATGAAGTTACTTTTCTTATATTTGACACGCGTGTGATATATTGTTGGAAATAATGGATTGATTAACAAAGGGTTTTTTATGTGGATAAAAAAAGGATTAATCATATAAGGATCTTTGACCTAAATGTAAATGTCTTGAATTGAGATAGAAAATGAAAGAAAATGGTAGAAATCACAAAAATGACTCCATTTAAGATAGATGGCTACCTAAAGCATAAATATTTTTTGTAGTCATGGAAAATCCAGGAGATTCTTACTTAGCAAGTTGTGAACAAAATGAGAGAATTTCACGGGTTTATATACAATTAATTCTTCTAAAATGAAAATCTCAACTCATTCGTGCTTATAAAAATGCTTACAACATCGACAACACTTTTCGACAAAAATTTAAATGAACTAATTGTTAGTCGTACACAAATTTACACAACCAGATCTTCAAATAAATAAAAATAATAAACTCAACACATTTCATATCATTTATCTCATTTTACTAATGTATATTACTTCTTATATCATGTTGGTTCATGAAGGAGAGGATTGTAGATAGAACCATTAGCTTGATTCGAAAATAGTGGTTGATTCTATCCAAAAAGGGGTCATAATCACAACTTTTTTGTAAAGATAAGGGGTCAAAAGAGCATATTTCGCTAACCATGGCAAAATTAGGGGGTCAAAATTGCATTTTTTTTTGTTAGGGGGCCAAAATTGCTACGGAGGCAAACACAGGGGCCAAAAGTGTGTTTAAGTCTATTTATTATTATTAAGAGTGTTAGACACTTCTATGGTTTAAAATTAATTCTTTTGTTAGTTTTGTTAAACGACAACCCAATATGGCTGCTCGTTCATTAGCAAAAGCGACTATATTTTTACCTAGATAAAATTTGAACACCATTTCTTTATGTATTGATGAAGCTTTATTTTTAGATAGAGGTATGTTATTTGAACAAGTATCTGTGAAACAATTTATGTGACAATCAAAGATATACAAATAAAAGTATATATTGACACAAAAAACAAAATAATAAAAATAAAATATAAAAACACAATGTAAGTATAAAAGATAAAGTTATTACAAAATGGTTCTTCATATAGTATTCTCTTTAAGATAAGCAATAGTTCATTGAATATAAACATAAAAGTTCCTCAACCCATAATATAGCAAAAACACTTTATCATTTTTAAAATCAATGGACATAAACACCACATTGAAAAGGACACTCCCAAGTCCCACAATGCAGTTAAAATTTTGACAGTACCTTATTTCCATGTCAAAGATTTAAGAAAATTGCTGAAGACACATCTAGTTTGGCTGAGAAACACTAGTAATTTACCCAAATGCTCCCTCGCTCGTTAACTGCTGAAGTAAAGAATCGACGCAGTTAACTGCCGAAATTCAATTTCATCCATCGGCACTTAAGTGCTGTGGAAATCATGAAGCGTTGTTTTCCAATTCCTCTTCCTTTTCCAATGTAACCTTCTTCTTCTTCTATCATTCCATTTCTGGGCCACTTTTTTTCTCTCTCATTATCTGTTCAAAAACCATAGATGTTTTCCAGTTCCTCTTCCTTTTCCAATCATGAATACAATCAGTGAAACAAAAGCAACAACTTCATGATCGAAAAATTGATTTCTCACAAACCCATATGAAGAAATCACATGCTATCAATGTTTCTATGAACTAAGCTATTAAGTGTGTTTTTTATTTTGCAATGATAAAAATTACTTTTGAATAAATTAAATTTTATAAAATTGACTCTAAAAAAGTGCAAATATGAAGAAAGGAATCAAACATATATATACTGAGTTATCACTTGTGTTGATATCAGAAATTTGAAGAATGCAACAACGTTGTAAGGAAGAGGTATAAATAATATAATGATTTGCTTCCATAAGTACAACCGCAAGGAACTGAGATTTTACACACGCACACACCAACAGTGCCGCTGGGTTTTTCTTTTCTTTTTTTCATCGGCAGTTAACTGCCGAGGGAACTTCGTTAGTTAACTGCCGCCGGTGCAGTTAACTGTTGAGAGGACATTTGGGTAAATTACTAGTGTTTTTCAACTAAACTAGATGTGTCTTCAGCAATTTTCAAGATTTAATATGGGCTATTATGATTTAACTTCACCTACTTCTACGAGCTTTCACTTCTAAAAATTAAAAAATAGGTGCTGCACACTTTCGTCATCCTTAAAATAGAATACACAACTTCTATTATGAATGATACGAGTTAAGCATTTATCTTAAAAAGAAAACTTTATATCGCCGAAGTTTTAAAATGGATGGAGTAGAATATTTAATTGAATTCCGTGAGCATAGTTCAGTTGACAGGGACATGTATTGTTATATATAGGGGTGGGAGTTCGAACCCTGGACACCCTATTAATTCATCTTAAAAAATGTGAATTCTAACCACTAAACTACTTGACAAAAAAAAAGAATATTTAATCGAACCACTTACGGTCCTAATAATTATTAGGATCGAAGTTCTAGTTCAACCAGTAAAACGTCGAAATTGTTAGGTCGAACATCGTGATTAGAATTTGAAATTTGACTTATTGACTTGTATGTATGAGTTTTTAATGACATTTGTCGTTTTGTTTATCTAAAAAAATTATTTATTAGATGAGACACATTAATTAACTTTATTTTGGTAAATTAAAAAATCATTTCAATAAAAATGACTCATGCATGAACATGAGCTCCATTCAAGTTATTAATAATATATAATGTAATTTAATCGAGTTAGAAAAATAAAGTTGCACAATCGACAATTTCACTTGTTGAGTAGGAGAAAGAAAGTACTCCCAATTGAAGTACATCGTTGTTAGCACGTTTTGTTACTTTGTACGCATACTTTTTTCAAAATAAACTTTTGCTTGTTCTAAATATGATTTGGTATGAAGCACTCATGCAAGAGATACAACACTCACATCGATATATCGAAACTCATAATAAGTTAAGAAATAGAAAGTAATTGATTGAACACAACTATGTGTCAACATTGTGTTGGTGTCGGATAATGATATGTGTCGTACATCATCAGACACGTCTTTCATCTTAAATATCAATAGTAGGGTTAGGGTTACGACGTAGTTTCATAGTAGTTTAAGATATTAGATGGAACAATAAGCTCCATACGGTTAAGAAAGTTAAGACTTATATTAGTAATATTGGTTGAAACTTGCATGCCTTTCTACGTATTGTAACAATCTTGCTAATAGTCATTACTCATTAATAAATTATTTTTTATACTCCTATGTGATATGACTTTTCATTTTTATTTGAAATCACCTAACCCCTTTTCTTGATGTTACGCGCAATAAAGTCCTTTCAAACAAAGCTCCAAATTAATACCTGTTTCTTTATTGGACATAGCGCAACACAAGTTATATGTATCTCTAACTAATCACACACTACTAACTGCTACAACAAAAAACTGCTACTGTTACAGATAATTTGACCTGTGAAATGTAGTCCCTTGACCCTTATTGCTTCATCAACTTTTTATGCTTGTATGTTGCTAAATTGGCCAAAATTACTCATATACTTCCACCAACATCATTCAATCTAATTTATTGACTAATGAAATTCAAATATAATAAAATTTACAATGCACGCCTTGTCTAATCTTTGTGTCTTAATTTAATCTCAATCAGTCAATCTATGTTTCAAATTTCAAATATATATGTAAAGAAAATAATACATGAGGTGGGGGGGCTCTTTTGGTTCATAAAAGAAGCATCCAAACCAAGTAGTAATTAGTGGTATCTGCAGCTTTCATTTCTGCATGCCATTCACATCCAAACACTTGATGACAAAGAAGTTGCATAGAGATATTAAGAGAGAGAAAAGAATGTTGGTATGTTTGTCTTTGTCATACATAATTATTCAATCAAAGCATGATGACCTCCCAAGATTATTCCTCCTTCTTAGCCTTGTCTTTTTGCTATTATACTTCCCCCTATCCCTCAACTCCTCCCTCCTCCCAACAAAAGCAAAAAGTTAAGATCATATTAGAAAGAAGTTATATAATTAATTACAAATTTAAACACTATGCAACGATAATGTATTTTTATGTTATCAATTCACAATGTTATAGTACTATGTCCAAAAACATTTTAACAAACACATGTTGGAGAGTCTAAGAGAGTGTCGAGAATAACAACAAATCAATATTCAGGATCACAAAAGAGAAAGACGTCAAATCTCCAACAAAAACCTAAAACATTAGGTATATATGAATTATCTATCTTATATATCCAACATTTCATTTATTTCTAATAAGTATGTCAAAATGGGTTGGACCCGTCGGGTTGGTCGGTTTAACCCACCTTATTTAGTGGGGTGGGTTGAGATTTTGAACCTGTCACTAATTGGGTGCTCGCTCCACCTAACCCGCTAAAAAATGGGGCGAGTCGGGTTGACCCGTTGGGTTAATATTAAAAAGAAACTCTTTTTTTTTTTTTACTTCTTTTTGTTTATAAGTCGTCACAATCAATTTTCCAATTTTCTCCTCCATATAGTGGAGAAAAAATTCAATTAATTTTATTACTTGTTTCGTGATTTTAGCCTTGTATTTTTAACGGTCATTCAATTGATAACTCATGAAGTTTTTATTTTTGAATGTCTTATTGATTTATTATAGATTTTTATATGATGTAATTTATATGTTAGAATGATTATTTTCGTATTTTTAGTGGAGTCATTAGTTATATATATTTCCTTAAATTGACTTTAAATATATAAATTTTTACATTGTTTAAAAATTGGACCGATTTGCATCCACTATGTCGGAGAGATGGGCAAATCTTTTTTGTGGCTGTTATGAAGGTCCAGGTTCCAGTGTCTGTTGATTCATTTTGGGTTGCAACGCCGTGTTATAAGGGACTGATTTGACTCGAAAGGGTTGTTATGACTTGCTGTTTTTTACAGGGAGTTGATGGAACTTGAATCTTTCTGTGTTGACAGAAGATTCATACGCCAATTTAGAAGCTTTACACACTCACCTAAAATTGGATAGGTGTTTGTTTTGGGTGTGTCGTATCCCAATGGGATTTTGTGGACTCGAAAGAGTCGTTAATGCTTGCTGCGGTTTTTTGAAGGGAGTTGATGGTACATTCGTGTTGACAATCGCATCATTTGCCAATTTGTAGACCCGTTCAGTACTCACAAACGTCTATCGCTTGGTGTTCGTTTGTTAGAATTGATTAGGGTTGGATCCATTATGTTGTTTTTCTTTGATGTATTACCCTTTAGGGTTGATTCACATGGATCGACTGGGTTAAGTTTTATGTCCCCCCAGTTTTTATGTAATTTTTTCCTTTTTTTAATAATATATATGAGCAATTGACATTTGATTAGAGTTGGGTACCAACTTGATTGGAGCCACTCTCTTTAATATCATTTTGCTCTTGTCTTATCAAAAAAAAAATGTGAAGTTTTAATTAATAATTAAAAAAAAAATTGACTCGACAACCTACCAACCCGTCAGTCTACTATAAAACGGACCGGAGTGAGATTTTCAACCCTACATCTTTAGTTGGACCGCCCCCACTCCACAACTTTTTAAACGGGTTATTGACAAGACAGAGTTGGACGGGACGGGTTGGCTCTTGCCATCCCTAATTTATAGTCGATGGAGAACTTAATCTCTCACACTTGAATCCAACAACATCTAATAAGCAAAATGATATCAAACTAACCGGCACACTAACTATTTCTCAATTGAACCAACTATTTAGGTCCCATTTTTAAGATATTGCTTTAAACTCAAGAACTAAATCTAAAAGGAAAAAGTAAATGAGTTTTACATCAAAACAAAAGCACACCAAAAAGACTCCACCACACACTATCTCCAAAGTTGAAGAGGGGTTAAGGGACATGTTGGCAGAGCATCACTCAGACTTATTATTCCTCCAAACACACCCTTCCATGTGCTACTTCCTACATTCCTTTGTCCATTTCTTCTAGTCCTTTTCTGCTTTAGGATTGCTTTAGCCTCTTAGTACATAAAAAATGCAGAGATATGCTCGTGCCTTCTTCCCCCACATACACTCCTTAGATATTGCCCAATCAACATCTTCTTTTTGGACTTTGCATCCTACCTGCCGATTCTCATTCCCTTATTTAAATCATTTAAAATTTCATCATGTTACATAAAGTAACTTTTTTTTTACACTAAACTATATAATCTTAACCATATTCTATATTTACACTATTTTCCATCACCCTATAAATACTCAACTATATAACTCATGCTTTCTTAAAACTACCACAAACATAATGGGAAGGGAAAACCATGACCCTACTATTGTTGTTCACTCTTCCATTGCACTTCTACAAGAGAGGTTTAGACAATTGGAAAGAGTAAAAGAAATGAGAGAAGAGAGAGAGCTAAAGAAAATGCTCAATGAACCAAAACAATTCAATTCAAATACCATTCCTAGTTATGATTATGATCAATCAACAAGGTTGTTTTCTTCCAACCATGAATTGATCATACCATCAAGGTCTTCACCACCTCATGTTTCTCTTTCTCTTTGGCCAACAACATCACATGTAAAACAACAAGAGGAGTACTATACAAGTATGAAGAGTCCAGTTTCAATGAACTTATGCACCACAAATTATACACAAAACCTGCAGGCTTCATGGAAGAATGGTTATGATTGTGACTCTCCCTCTGATTCTGGTGTTGACACTTCTCTTCACCTGTAAAAGAATCCATATATATAATTGTCTAATGATTTAGCTTCTTTAGTGAGTAGTGATTGTGACACAATAGCCTCTTTATGGTGGTTTGGCAGTGGCACAAATGTATCATCATGTAGTCAAGTTAGCTATCCCTTTTTTTGTCTTAATCGCCGTCTTCTTCCTAAGGGAAGTTAGGGCTCTGGTGATCCAGAGTTCATTGGGAAGCAAGTAAAGTCTTGTCAAATATTGTTTCAATTAATTTAGCATCTATTATCACTATTTGTCTAATAGTATTAAGAAAAAAATTAAATGATATGGCCTTAAATGGCATGAACAAGAGGTTTGTTTTAAAAAAATTGGTGTCACATATTATGTATGAACCATCTGTGTTATTTTCTTGGTTAGGTTTTGGTTTTTTTTTTTTTGTTGGTTTGGTTTATAATCTAGTTATAGTGTATTTTTGGTTAGGAATATTAGTCCTTTACAACTTGTCACCAATCTACCTAGTATTAGTAATTAATTATTTTATTTTTTATTTTTCCTTAAAAAAGGGAAATGGAATATAGGGTTTGTATAATTTTGGTAATCTAGTACCAGTGATAATGTGCCCTACCCCTATTGCAGTTTTTTTTGTTGTTATAAAATGGCAACCTTTTCATTAAGTTGATATGGACATGGAAATGGCTCATAAAGGAAATTTCCACAAACCACAGTTGATGAGATGACTCCAAAAATAATGAAGGAAGAAGAAAGTTCAAATGTAAAAACAAAAGCAAAAATAAAAAGAATGCATGCAAGAACAAATCCCTGTAAACAAGTAAACGGTTTTCATGCAAACTGATTTACAAAAAAATACAACAATGAAGATGTCTTCAAAGTGCAATGAGTCCAAAATTGTCTTTTCTGTCTGTTTGGACATGAGATAATCTCACAAAGTCCAACTACCTAAATTCTAATATGTTTGTGTTGCAAAACTAACGGATTTTTTTAGTAACGCTTTAAAATATGTTAGACAAAATTATTTTTGTTATTCCATCTGTCCTTAATTATTATAATATAATATTAAAACTCTCTTTTCATGTTTCTTTGCCCTTTAATGTAAAGACTGTTTTCAAACTTACATATTCATTAATAATTTCTTTGTAAAAATATTTCTATTTAATTTACAATTGTGAAACGTAAATTTATTTTCTCTCTCGATATCAATAATTGTACATGTAATAATGGAAAGGTAAAACATTTTTTTACAAATTTATCGTTAAAGATTGTTATTTTAATACTTATGAATTTTGTAAAAGAGTTTTATAATAAGGGACGAAAAAAAAAACAAGATTTTGATTAAATGATGGTATCATGCGCAACTTTGTAAATTACACTGGAATATCTATGCAGCCATCAAATTTCAATCATCAAAATATAGCACAAAATAATGATGTACATAATCCAAGTGACAATAAAAAAAATCAAAGGAAAGTAATGGTTTTATTTGAGATAGAGTTTGAAACAAGTAATAGAACATTCCTTTATGATATTGGAACATTACATAATGTAATTAAATATATTTCTTAAGTATATCAATCAATCATATTCAATCAATGCATCCACTCCATGACATTTGATGATAGAGCTCAAACAAATATTAGCCGAAACAATTTGCGCATTATTAACAAAGAACTCTCCTCTACCACGGTTATGAATCCTCATCATTTTGGAGCTCAATCCTGAAGGAACAAGAGTACCAGTTGGAAAATGAGATAAATCATTGAAGTATAAAGGCATGGGAATTGCATGACTTAGTATGAAATCTTCAATTCCCTTAGCTGAAATAGTTGTGGCAGATAATTCTCTATCACCTGGCATAAAAAAAGTTAACTCCCTAATTGGTTGTGATGTTCCATTTAGCATTTGCAAAAGCATTGCAAATCCATAGAATGATTTTGCTCTCATGTCACCTATTGCTGCTTGTAAATCAGTATGGTTAAAAGGATGTATAGTAGTAGATTGTGATTGTGCAAATCCAAGGAGAAAAGGAAACATAAACAAATATTGTAGACCCATTTTGGAGAAAAGGGAAGAAAAGAAATTTGATAGGTAAAGATAGGGATGTGTGTGAATAGTTAAATAGGAAGAGGGTTTTTGGTGTTTGTGGCTGCAGGGTAGAATGCATGAGGATTTTTTTATAGTCATAATATTATTTGACAAAACCTAATTGAGAGTAGGTTGTACATGAGGAAGTTCTTTCTTGGAAACCATGCAAAGCTTGGTTGTGATATGAGTTGGATTTGAATTTGGTGCATTAAATGTGTCACACAGTTTTTAATATTAATCGTCTGATCTAAAATTAATGGTTAAGATCGTTCTAATCTAATTTTGTTATTGTGTAATCTAAGTCGTCTATTTAATCAATTTATATAATATGCTTGAACTAATACCTTCACCTTATAACTACTCATTCAATCGTAAAAAGAAGAAGAGGAACAACAAATTGAGCTTGATTTGTTGCTTCTGTTAACCCATATTGTTTCCATCCCTGAATTTTTTTTCTTTTTCAATATACTGCTTCAATTCATTCACTCTGGTTTTATGGGTTTCTTTGTCAACCCTAATTCTTTAAGCTCAATTTACTCTTCAATTGATGAGTGATTTTCAAAATTGATGGATGTATTTTGGTTCTTCACGGCTACGATTGGAGAGAGTGGGATGAGATAGTGACTGAGACTTTGTTGTTGGAATAGAAATGAGGAAGAAGGAATCAGTGAGGTGGAGAGGTAAAGGGGTGTTTGTGCTTGTTGGTGGCTCTTAGGAGGAGAGGTCACAGACGAATAATGATGTTGGGATTCCTTCAAAACTATCACCGTAGATTTTGGATTTAATTTTTTTTTTCCTGGTGAGTAGATATGAAGATTTTGGTTGATTTGGTTTAGGGAGATTGATAAACTGTGTTGTTTAGATTGAAAGGGATGCTTTTTAATGGAAAAATTGGTTATTCATTGAGTTATGAAATAGATTTGATGAAAAAGATTTTTATTTTTGGGTTGGTGAATAATATAAACCATAACGTTTTTTTGATTTTTTATATCAGAAAGGACCAAAACAGGTAACGAAGATAAAGATAAAGTACTCAAACGGTCTTTTTTTTAGTTAAAGGACCAAAGTGATACCAAATAAATACTTAAGGGACCAAAAGCGCATTTAAGCCTTAACCTTTTACGGATATGTTTGAAGTCTAAAATCTATGATCAATATGCATGCCCAAGATCTAGCTTTCTTTTTATTTTTCCATTTCACACAAACTATTTATTTTATTTTTTTACAATTTCACACAAAAATCATGGGGAAAAGAAGAAATGAGAGATGATATTTTCATCAAAAATGGGAAGGGCGATTGCATGATTTAAAAGGATTAATTTCTTTGGAAGCAACTACCCCTACTACCAATACCATATGAGCTTTTCATATTATGCTTTAAGTAGCATATGCACTTGATATATCAAGATATCAGTAAATTATAAAATTAAAATAAAAAATCCTAGATATCATAGTTCCGATCTACAACACAAGTAAAGCTAAAATATAAAATCATGGACACAGTAAGAAATGAGCTAATTCAATGGTATAGATATCAAAATTCCGGCGTTTGTATATAACAATGTATTATCTCTATCAATTGAATTATGCTTATGAGGACAGTCTCAATTTATCTTAGCTTTAATAAAATTAATTTGGAGAGCTACAACACTAAACTATACTAATTGTCTTCCATGTCGGGAGGCAAAGTTCCAGGTTAGATGACTTGGATACCGAGAAACACATTTAAAAAACTATAGTCTATTTGTACCCCCCCAAAAAAATGTAGTCTATAAGGTGAAAATATGATGTCTCTATAACGCTCAAGATTTTGATGGCTATTATGAGAGGAACAATTGATGACTCTCCCACTTTTGACCCTACGCCTCCATAAGGTGAAAATGTACTTTTTTAAAGTGATTTTTTTCAATGTAAATGGATAATGGCATGTGTTTTTATGGGACGACTTTAATTTCTACGTAAAGATAATGTAAATACTTTTAATAATCTGAAATCGATCATAATCGATGAATTGTATGTTAATTATTTTTTTACATTAATTATATTTTCTTAAAGATTTATCTAGGCGATATTCACCTTAAAGATGGTTTATGATTGGGAGTTACGATTAGGAGTTATGACTCGATGCACATTGATACATACTGAAATAAAATCAAAAACCACCGTTTGTGTTTCAATACCATATTCTTAGACGCTTGTGAGGTGGATTCTCTGTCTATGTACGACGAGATATGTATGTGAGTGATGGTAGGTAGAGCACTGGTAGTAAGAAGAACATTTCTTACGAAGGTAACAATCTTCAATCTTACTAAAGATAATGAGGTTTCACTAACAATATTCGTCGGTATAATATGGATCTCTAAATTACTCATGTTTGAGGGTCTATGCAAAGAGAGTCGAAATTAAATAATAGAAAGTATACATTGTTTTAAGGGTAGTGCTAACTTGTGCCCTTAGGGCACATGTTAAGAAACCCAAGAAAGAAATATTTTCTAAACTTTTGTACATTCAATTCATTAAAAAGTTAAAAATTAAATGTAATGCACACATTCCAATATACTATTTCTATATTTGATTCATTAACTTGGGTCACAAATTAGCATTTCCCTTTTCGAAATGTAATGCAGACATTGTTTTAATAAAATTAGGCTTTGAATGATGTTCTAGCTCAAATGCAAAATTAAGTTTGTCATTCCCTTTTCAAAACTCTTTGAAATGTAATCTCAACTAATGTTTTTCTTTTTCTCTTTTAATGCGAGGACAAAGTGAAGAACTGAAATATGCATAAGAAACTCGTCAACCGTTCAATGCGCTGAGTTGTAACTTGATCATGCCTTGAGTATAGAATTAGAATTGTTATGTTGTAATTTGTATCATCCAAAGTTTCAATTATGTTTATAAATATTTTCTAAAGTTCAGTTTAAGTTGTAAGTATTTCAATATTTGCTTCTACCTTGAACAAAATATTTTAAATCTTTCTAAGATGAAATGGGGTGTTATAATTAGAGTGCTTTACTTCTAGATTTCAGTACCTTCAAACATCATATGTACACTTGATGAAACAAATACAATTTGAATCAAATGAATATAAAACCTTTAAAATTATTTACTTAATTGCTTTTGAGTAAAAAATTATTTACTTTATTAGATAAAGTGAATTACCAGTGCACCATAGGCGAAAAAGGACCAAAAATTGTAAAGCTCCTATTTCACCTAAAATTGACAAGCATAGTGGGATTTTAAACAATGGGCATAGGATAAAGCAATGTACATTTTGTATTGTGACATTTCAAACAACTCCCTTTCCACATGTAAAGACAATCTTACAACTTTTGAAGCTAAACTATGCAAATGATGTGAGCATGTACTTAGTGGAATGAAGTTGTTGATAACTAGTGGATTGAGATGAGGTCACATTATCCTCATTTATACATGGCATGGTTTGCAACCAATTGGTGTATGATCTCTCAATTTTTTATTTAAGAGAGATTAATGATTCAGATTGTTTTTTAATGATTAAGATTTTTTGTTGATGGTTCACAACTCACAATCACACTTCCACTTGCATTTTGCCCATCAAAATATCCCATATAATCAATAGTCTTGATGACCCTAATAAATAATTCTTCCATAAGCTTTTGTCTTGCGTAAGTTTTCAACTAGTACTAAATTTCCACCCTAGACCAAACAACACAGTTAATTTGCTTTTCATGCATATTCTTTACCACATATTAGGTTTTAGACCCCACCCTTGGTAAAAACTAGCAGAAACCGTGTTCCCACCCTTACCAAGTTTGGTTTCATTTTCCACATAAGTGAAAATAATTCTAAAAGTATACTTGATTTTGTTTTCACAAGTATAATTGATTTTGCCTACTAAGTTATTGTTCAACCCTGAGTTACACCGCTACACCAAACATAAGTTTAAACATGTTAAAATCAATTTTACACATCTAAAATCAATTTTGACTCCTCTGAAAATGAAACGAACCCGTAAAGTTTAGAAAATCGACTCAATAACAATAAATTTCAATCAAGGCAGAACCAAACACTTTTCATCTAGTATTTGGTACTAGTTATGGCCCTAAACAAAAGAAATGGGGCATAATAAATTGAACCACACACTACCATTATATACAGAAATTAAGACACTCCTATAATAACACTTCCTTTCTAGGGATGAAGAAACTGCTTACTACTTCTTCCTAGACATACAATAAAGGAGCTCTAAAAACCACATTATTTTCTTCTTTTCATTTATAAATCCTTAAATGCTAAACCAGATGTCAGAACAGACCTATTTAATGACTCATGTAATTATAGGTTGAAATGAAAATGCCTTTTTTCTTACTTAACCTCTTTCTCTGTCCTAGAAGCCTCCATTCTTGACCACTTGTCACACTTTGCAGCATTGTATACTTGTATCTATGCTTCATCATCCCTAGTTTGGAACTATAAAGCACAAAAGTTTGCTTGAGAAATTCTCTTGTATTTTGTCTTGTGTTTCTTGTTTGTGAGTGTGTTGTTTTTTAAGGAAAAATGAGTTACTTGGGTGTAGGTGTTAGTCCTGGAACTGTTCCTGTTTATCATAGTACAAACATGAAAGTGTTGGATAGGAGGGTTAGAATAACTGAGTTGGTTTTGAGGTTTGTGAATCTTGGTTTAGGAGTTCTTGCTGTTGTTCTTATTGTGACTGATTCACAAGTTAGAGAGTTTTTCACTATTGAGAAGAAAGCTAAATTCACTGACATGAAGGCTTTAGTGTAAGATTTCTTCTTCTTTTTTTGTCTAGACCCATGTTTTAAATTTTATTAGACGTAAAAGTTAGTAATACTAACTGACCAGTATAACTAACTTTTACGTCTAATATCGTAATTCTTGATATTATAGTGAATCGCGGTGAAATATGATTTATGTTGTCTAAATTGTTGTCCCAAATTTGATGGTTTTAATAAACTTTACAGATTCCTGGTTGTTGCTAATGCTATAGCTGCTGGTTACTCCTTAATTCAAGGTTTGAGATGTGTAGTGAGTATGATTAAAGGAAGAGTGCTCTTCAACAAGCCCTTAGCTTGGGCTATATTTACTGGTGATCAGGTATATTTAGATACATGAACAAATTTTTGCATAATTTCTCTTGATTAGTGTATTTTTGTGAATTGATTAATGAACAAAATTACGGTAACACTATAATTTTGTTGAAACTACACACCGTGATTTTAAAATCACCCTGATAACAAACAAGCAATAAAGTTGAATTCAAGTTCAAGTGTATGTTTTTAGTTTATTAGGAGTTAATTTCAATCATTTGTTAACTAATGCATCTAATTATTTATGTTTAGTCTGTTTAATTCATCAATTAAATGCAATATAGTGAAGTTCAAACAATAGATTTGTTTTTCTTGTAGCACATGCTCTTTGCACGAGGCCTCAAGTTTGTCTTATCAAGCAATGTAACTAGTAATGTGGGACCTGTTAATCTCTAAAACTAACCGTTACACCTAATTGATATCGATGTTAGGACTAATGAATCATTCACCATAAGGCACACTTACTACCAAAATTGAGGGGTATCACAATTCTCACCTACTTATTTAGTTTGTTGTTTGGAATGAACATAGCAGTTATTCAAAAAGTGGGTATGGTAGATATGGTCTTTAACCAACATAAAACATACATTTATTGTAGCAAGACTTTTCCAATAGATATACTTTTAAAAAAATGGATCCAACCCTAAAGATTTTGTTCTTTTAGGACCCTAAAGATTTTTATAAGGCCATATTTTAATAAACATATTAATGTAGTGCTTTTAATATAAAGCACTTATCACATATAAATGCTTATATATAACCTATTTCTATAATAAAATAAAGTCAAACTGTTTTCATAAGTTATAAGTTGTTTTCATCATCTATCCTAAACAGTTGTTGCAAATAGCTTATAGAGATGTCATAAGTTGTTTTCATAAACTATCTTAAAATGCTTATGAAAATAAGCTGAAAAACAGTTTATCGACATGTCATGAGCTGTTTTTATAAACTCTTCTAAACGGTCTTACAAGTGACTATCTCACTAGATAAACTCAAATAAATCAATCCAAACATGTTGTAAGACATAACTTTTGTATGTATGTAACTATGCAGGTAATGGCATATATAACAGTGGCAGCAGTGTCAGCTGCAGCACAATCTGCAGTGTTTGCAAAGACGGGCCAGGAACAATTGCAATGGATGAAGATATGCAATATGTATGGAAAATTCTGCAACCAAGTTGGAGAAGGGTTAGCTAGTGCTTTTTTGGTTAGCCTTAGTATGGTGGTAGTATCATGTATTTCAGCTTTCAGTCTCTTCCGTTTGTATGGTGGTAGCAAAATTAAAAATGCTTATTGGTAAGGTTAGGATAAGTTAATATCATAGATTGAAAGTGAATAAATAAGCTACCACTTAAATCCACTGTTTTCTTGGCCAATTTGGTTGTTTTGCAATTTACAAGGCTTTTTCGTGTATACTATATGTATGTAGTTGTAGTGAATGATGATTGTGATATGAATATGACTTATGAGAATGCAGTTATTGTAATGTTCTAATGCTTATTAATTGGTGCTAGTAAAGTTGAAAGCTCTTTGATATATATTTAGTTATTTTAGTTGTATGTGGTAGGTTTAATTCTAACACATGCATTGTTTTTGACTGTGACTGAGTTGGTTGCATAGTTTTTTCATCAACAATTCTGCTCTTAGAGGAAGTAGGTCGCAACAACCAATAATTGTTTCATTAGTCGTTAACTAGAATTCATTAACCAGTTCTCTTTGCGAGCATAACTCAGTTGACAAGCATATTGCAGTATATAGGAGTCTGCTTATTGATATTAAAAGATGAAGACTAAAGAAAGAATGGGCAAATGGAAGGTGGTCAAATAGAATGAATGGTTGCATAATTTGAGATTGTCAAATAGAAGTGACTTCAATTTTGATCTGAATGAAAGGTGGTCAAATGGGCAGTTCGTTCTGTTTCAGGACGGTCCAACAAAAACACCTTGATGGTTGGTTCTGTTTTAAGAACTTAAGATATAGATAAAAATCCAGTGCATTTAAATTTTAAGATATAACTATTTATTTACAATAAGAAAAACTATTTATTTGACAGACTCGAGGGTATAACATGTTCCACTAATTTTCAGTAGTTTCAAAAAATCTGTTTTTACCAAGGATTATAGCTTTTACTAAATGCTTATATGATTATTAAACTCTTACTAAGATATCTCAAACATTCTTTGACTTCTAAATTATCATTTTTTATAAAAAAAAAATGATATTGATATTCATTCATTCTTACAATCATATAATATAATACAAATTCAAAGTCGCTAAAAATAAAAATGATCAATAATCATTTTCGTCTTGAATATAGAATACAAATTCAAAGTCGTTAAAAACAAAAGGGACAAATAATCATTTTTGTCCTACATATATAACGAGTGGCCACAATAGCCCCACAATGTAGTGAAATTATAAAATAATTTTTAATTGTGCACTCCGTTAATCAAAATAATCTCTCACATTAAAATGCTTCCTTTAACGCCATGGTATTGGAGCTCTTGGAGGGTTGAATTTACGTGGGTTAACGCGCGGAGGGTTAAATTGGGAGTAGGCATTAAAGATGTAAGCATTTTTTGATTGAAATAAGAGCCTTTGTTCTCGCAAGATACGATTTTGTAATTTTGTTACATGGATGGGCTATTGCGAATATTCATTACACAAGGACGAAAATGACTATTTGTTCAAATAAAAAAGATAAATATGTGAACAAACTCAACACATCTATGTTAATAGCATAAAACGGCAATCTAAATATGCTTGCATTACATATTTGTTGGGAAGCTAACTTCATTCTGTCATTCTTCCTAAGTAACTGTACTAATTCTGATGTAGGGAATGTTGATTTGTCATCTTTATATTAGGTTGCAAAACCCTCCAAGACATTCTTATATTTTCAAAGGCATCAAAGTAATTTAATTATTTGTTTAACTTTCTTTACCGGTTCATTTGACATTACATACAAAGTATTTGCCAACACAGACATCTTTTATTAGTTCTCTTGCTGAATCTTGATATAACTTATCATATTTATTTCACTTTTTAGGCAAAGTATATTTCTTTTATAGTGCTAAATATGTTGGTGAACTTGGCTGCATTTCCTTGTTTAGCAGTTTCTTTTGATTACAAGCAAAGCTTAAGCTAGATGCTAGAAGTTTCTTTGCATCTTAAGAGTAGTTTTGGCTTGCTTTCACTTGTCTGTTCTCTCTTTGTATAGGGTTCAGGCACTCTCCTACCTTTTATTGTTTTCTTGAGCCTTTATCAAAAAAATAAAAATCCTGTGCAGATTTATCCATTTTGTACTTTAACCCTTTAGTCTTTCTACATTGTATTCCACACCCTATTTATTAAGAATGAGTACATTGTTTCTTCTTCTTCATATTCTTGTTTACATCAAGTCATTTTGATATTCCCTTCACTGTGAATATACATCAGACATTAGTTATTTCTTAGCATTCCACTTGAGTGAGATAAAATCCATTTTCCAGGGACATGGATAATTCTATACATTTCTCTTACTGTGAAGTACTCTCACATATGATCGTTGTTCTTGTTATATTCATAAAGTCACAACTATATCATTTGTTTGTCATCTACAACATATGATATAATGTACCCTGTGATAATAGTAGCTTTTGCCGAAGCCAAAACAATGGCATAGAAAAAATTTAATACAAGACAAAATAAATAAGGAAAACGTATTTAAATATAATCCGTATTCACCGTTAGCATAGTTGCGGGGATAGCTCAGTTGGGAGAGCGTCAGACTGAAGATCTGAAGGTCGCGTGTTCGATCCACGCTCACCGCACTAATTTTTTTTTCCGTTTTATTTATTTTTTCCTTTTCAGTTTTACTAAGTTTTAATGGAATATACCTTAATTAATGTACTGCACAATGAGATAACCAACGAGATATTGAGATAAGTAGAAATAAAATAACCGATACATATGATAATATATTAATGATTCAGCTCATGCATTTATTCTTGATTTTTTTTTAAGAAAAAAGTGGAAACATTTTTTTAAGGGGAACAAATTGAAACATTTTCGTTTGATATATGATAGAAGGATTGACACTCAGTTCCAATCATATAATATATATTTTGGTTTCACTTTTATATGTCTTAGAAGTGATTTTCAAGAAGCAATTTTAACTCAATTATGTTTGACATATTTTCGAGAAATCGGTTTTGGGGACTAAAATTATGTTTGGTTAGAAGTAATGTTACAGACTAAATTTATTAAAGTTAAACATATTCAAAGATTAAACTAACATCAATGTTGGTTAAACCTTCTACCTAAAAGTAGAGTACAATCTGTCATATAGCAATGAGGGTGGTAAAAAAATCCATGCCCGCGGATATCCGTGGATAAAATCCGTCATGGACATGAGGCGGGTAGTTAAACGGGTATCCGCAGGTATAATAAACGGATATTTAACTACCCGTTATTTTATGGACGCGTACACAAATTTGATGATACATGTGCCTGCGGATATCTGTACCTGTTAATAAATTAAGTAAATTACTAAAATAATCATGCATATATGTATGTATTATGTATAAGATTTTGGATATTTTTATTCTTTTATTTTCCTTCAAGAATTTGTATGGATTATGTAAGAATCATAAATTTTGTATGCTTTATGGTATGGTAAATTTGCTAGGGATTACGTAAGATGAACTTGTTTGGATTATGGTATGGATTGTGAAATTTGAATGGAATATGTTATGTATGGATGTTTAAAAGTTGAAGTTTATAGGTAATTAGAAGTTGGATTATTCACATTATAAGGAGAATTCTAGCCACTAGGCTACCTGACCAAAAAAAATATATTTTTCTTTGCGCAAAAAAAAAGTTAATTCAAAAATCCATGGGTACCCGTGAATATCCGCGGGTATCTAAATACTCGTGGACTACCCGTATCGAGATACTTGCACGGGTATAGGGACGAACACGAGTACCATATTTATCCAACAGGGCGGGGACGAATATCATACTACCCGTACCAATGGATACCTATTGACATCCTATGGATACCTATTGACATCCTTATTAGCAACCAATGTTGATGAATGCACTATATCATGGTTGCAATTACGTTTAAAAAAGCATTCCGACAATGAATTAAGTATTTTTGGATGTCCAAGTCCCATATCGAGTAGTATCATACAATATTTGTTTACTGAGCATTGCACAGGGTCTGTCTAATCAGGCTACCATTAAAGCAAGAGTTTTCGGGCCCCAAATGTTATAGACTTCATACTAGGCCCACAAATCTTTTTTCGCTTTAAATATATTTTTGGAAGTCAAATTCTTTAAACATTTTTGCATTTAGCTTGGTTGATAGTTAACGGAGAGTTTTTTTTTTTTTTTTAAAGAAGTTAAATGGAGAGTTGTATACTTGTTTGTAAATTTGTATGCAACAAAAATATGCAAAAGTAATTTATATTTGTTTAGAATTTAGTTTTACTTTTCTATTTCAAGGTTTAACAATTAGTAAATATGCAACGTTTATATTAAATATTATGTTAAATTACATAAGATGTCAATAAAATGAAGTGGAGTAAGATTTTTAACCCTATTTCTCTAGTTGATCTGCCTCACTCCACCCATTTTAAACGGGTTATTGACGGGACAGGATGGATTGACTCTTTTTCCCATCGCTAATTAATTACTTATTCTACAATTCAATTTTTAATTAATATTTTCAACACTCACAACAAGTCAATATTCAACTATACATAAATAATAAATAATAATTGTGATTAATACTTTTTGCAGCTCCCTTCGGCACACCTTGTGCTTGAGGGACAGATTGTTTCTTTAATATTTTTCATTTAGTTTCTTCAAAAAAAATGTGATTAATACTTTTTTCATTAATATCAAATATTGCATTAATATATTATTTGTTGATTTTTTTTTAAAAAAATACTCATTAGTTAAATTTAATACAAATCTTTTATTGTGTTGCAAACATAATCAATAATTTTGTAACAAAAAAAAAAATCAATACTTCATTTTTTTTTTGCTAAGTATTCTAGCTAGTGGTTAGAAACTCACTTTTTTAGGGTGTACAAGTGAAGACGTAGTATTTGGAATTCGAACCCCGACCTTCCATATATTATGCAATGTCCCTACCAACTAAACAAAACTCATTGAACAATAATTTTCTTTTATAATTCTTAATTTTTAGTATAACATATGTTTTTTTTTTTTAGGGATGTATAATATAAGTTATGTTCCATCAAATTTATGATTTTACCATGTCTTAATAATATAAATTTTAATAATTGTTTTATAAAATTGTAATTCAGATATCCAAAATCGATTCAAACTAAACCGCTTAAAGTGGATATGATAAATATTTTTTTTGACGTTATCAAAACCAAACCAAACTAGATTTTTTTTCTTAAGACCAAACCAAACTACGTGTACTTAAATTTTTGGATCGGATGATGTTTGCTTCGTAATCCATTCAAATTGCACCACAATCACCCAGACATAATAAAGCATAATTTAATAAATATAACATTATATATGTTAATTTATATATTTTTTTAATCTATGTAAAATGGTTTCACTTGTTTTTTAACGGATGATGATGCATCACACTTTTGTGTCATGAACTAGTTGGTGGATAGGATTGGAATTTTTGTTTGATGCGTTAATGGAAATTGAATTCCCGATTCAAACGTATCCGTTGGTAATAAATTTTGTACTTAATGTGAGGCGTTACATAAGAAAATAGAGAAATAAGAGTATGACTAATTTATTATTTTTGCAAAAACATAAATGTTAAAAAAAAGAAAAAAGTCAAAAACAGTAAAAGGAAGGTTTTAGGTTGAATATAACACGAGTCACATTAGAAAAGTAACACATTACGTTTTATAAACTCATCTTCATCCTCTACTTATATATACTATTGAACGTTTTATTTTATATTGTCAATTGTGGAACTGTGTTTGCAACAGGACACAATTGTTTTACTATAAACTTAGAATAATATTTTAATCTTAAAACTGCATTCCTCTGTCCAAAGGGTTGTCTTGTTTCTCACTGCAATGGTAAATTCTCTTTCACACACTTTTTATTTTGTTACTTTGGTTGATCCTACATTTAATTTTTATTAATTCTGCCTTATGATGATGCTAATTTTTTTAGATTAGTTCTTTTGATGATGCTTTATTCTTTTATTAATTCCTCTAGCTTTAGATGCAACTTTTTGCTCTAAAACCACTGACATCTGCTTAATTTTGTTAAACTGCTTTCTTGGCATGCCGATGATAAATCTTGAAATGATGATAAAATAAAATAGAACTAGGTTTTGGGCATAAAAGTATATTACAGCATTGCTTTTATCGATATTATATCCAGAAAAGGTGTGGTTTCAAATTGTTACATCAATTGGGAGGGTCACATTTGATAGATAATCAAGTGTCTTTGATTCGATCGGCAAAGAATTATGGCATTTTGGTATCACCGTATATTTTCTAAAATCATGTGAGTCACTTTGATTTCGACAAATGAATTGTGATACCAAATATGTGATTAGTCTTTCATTGTTAGTCGGATGCACTAGTTCACACAAAAAAGATAAGATGAGGCTGCTCTGCTTATTTTAATCTTTTGTATGAAAAAGGGGTTTTTGATTAATCCAAAATTCAATTTTTTTTTGTGTGCATTTGATTTTGAGGTAATTTGGGGCTATTTCACATTGATATGGTTTCTTACCTCTAATGGTAATGGTTATTGGCTACATTGCATATTCGTTATGATCTCTCTTCTATTGAGTTGAGTTATTTGTGTAGCAACACTTGATCACAACTCTAGATAAAAATAATTTTGACGCACACATATCAAAGTGCATATTTAATTATTTTAAAAATAAACATTATTTCTTTCATTCTTGTTTACTTTTATTCAGTTATATGTATGTGACCAAACAAGTGTTGCTTGTTATTTGTGACTTGTACATTTTGTGATTTTGTTGTGTTTGATGTAACTTGTTGGATTGTATTATAGACTACATCAAGACGTGTAGCCGACAGGAAAGTGGCAAGGTTTGAAAGGAGCATTACAAAGAAAGCAAAGAAGGGATTTAAGTTCCCAACTGGCCCGGTTCTGATTGGGTGCTTCGTCTTCATAATTGTTGGATCATGTATGTTCTTAACTTCTTTTGCATACCAAAATGACTGCAATTAGGGCAAATTATAACGTCGATTATTTTGATAGGTGGAACACTATGGATCTGTATTTGAAAATTGTTTGAAACTCTTAATAATGATTTACAAAGTAGAGGCTAAAACATCCTTTGTCCTTAAGGCTGATACAATGATTAGATCAATTATGATTCAACAAAACAAGAAAACTAATAGGTCAACCTTAAAACTCGATCCATATTCGATTTCCCTTGTTTTGTCAAATCAACATCGATTAGGTCTTCGTCTCAGCCTTAAGTACAAGTCATTGTAGAATCCAGTTAAGCGTGGTTGACCAAATATTTTAGTCAAGATGCATGACTATTTACTTTTTTCTGTGGCAGGTCTGTTTCAGATCATTAGGTTAGCTCAAAGAAGTGGGAATGTAGCTTAAAGCAGGAGGAGTGTTTATGAAGAATTTATATTATCACAAATAAGTATAGACAAAACAAATACCATAGTTCGCAATTCATCATCTGTTTGTTGATGGAGTGAAATGAGAACTTTGCATTAATAAATAATTATGAATCTTGAATTTCTTGCATTGTGATTTCTTTTCTTTATTTTTTCCCCCTAAATTTCTAATATGCTCAACAAGCCAAATATTATTCATGTGTGGAATCATAGTTTATGTTATCTGATATTGAAAAGAAATGCTTCTTAGAACATCTCCAATGATGTGCAAGAACTGTTTTCGTATTTGAGTAGAGTGGCAAAGCGATGTCAATGTTTTGAAAATTGACTCGAACATCAACAAAGCAAGGGCACTAGGTATATGGTCGAACCGGATGACTGGACCAAATTTAAACCAGATGATTCAATCATATCATTTTGTCTCTAAAAAGAATTGTGTAGGTATTAAGTTGCATTGAACTAGATTACTAATTCCTCGTTTGGTTCAACATCCACTTTGTTAATCTCACATCTCAGTGCTTATTTTGCCTCGATATTACGAAGCTATAATTTATACCTTCTATCCATTCATGTTTAGGATCATCCTACTGCAAAAACAAACAAACTCTTAATGTCTAAAACATTCAAGAACAAACAAACCCTTCATCTCTAAAATCATCAGACAAACAAGTGTTAAAAACACTCAGCAATACGAATTCGGACTTGCTAACTTTAAGGCAAGAAAGTCACCATGACTTTGTGTCCATCTATCTCCCATGTTGCTCTCTCTCTCTTCTTATTTATTTTTTCATTCATCTTTAGCATAAAATACACAAAAATGCGCTAAAGTTACGGTGACTTTTCTGCCACCAAAATCACTTAATCACTTAATCCCTATCCAAGTTGTACCATTGGAATTCAGCCGTAAAATCAATACAATTCTACCAAAAAGGGTTAACCTTCCAATCGTGTTCTTGCCAGGCCATATGGAATGGTGAGAGGACCAGACTTAAAAAAAAATTACATGACTTTATAAACAAAAAGAAAACCATGTACTTGTAATAAAACATACACCTTTGTGTCGTGTTATACTGAAAGGGAAGTGCAATTGTCATAAGAGGATCAACATCTTTGGTAAGTCTCTTATTTGCTTTGAACATGTTCCCTTTCCCTATATAGCTGCACCCTGCAGGCTCCATAAACATGGTTCAAGAAATTATTTTCATGTATTGTTCAAATTTGTAAGATATACTAAATCAAAATCAGTTTCATAGAACTGCACCCTGTGGTGTAATTCTGGGAAATGGATTTAAGGCAGTCACAGTTACCACACAGTCAACTCGTTGTTGACCAATAACACTAATCTTAAATAAGGACTATCGGTCTTGATCAGACGGCCTGCACAAATGTGGCAACTCGCCAATTGCAGTCAATCCAGGTCCGTAGTTTTGACACAAACTTCACTGGTCGTAAAAGCGTGTGAATGTGTTTATAACATTATAGTATGTTTATGTCGACTCGCCAATTGCAGTCAATCCAGGTCCGTAGTTTTGACACAAACTTCACTCGTTGTAAAAGCATGTGAATGTGTTTATAACATTATAGTATGTTTATGTCGAATTTTCAAGCATTATATTTTTGATTTCGAAATCTTATTCATTGCTGATGTGAACCATATACAAGGATAGATAATTCAATGTTACATGTATTATAAGATACAATACAATGTCCAACTTCTAAAACAGACAAGGTATGCTAACAAAACTGAAAAATGGAAACAAGGAAAAGAGATGAGGAATCTCAACAAGAACAGTGACTAAAGTTGCTCATACAAGTTTATTATGGTTCATTCTACCTCCAAGCTGTTTTGCTGTCATCAGATCTTTGACTTGCTTTGGTAGTGATTCCTATTTTGAGGGTGTTATGGTGGTAACAGTCTGAACTTTTCGAAAACTTCTGATCATAAGAGTTAAAATCATCCAGCTCAGGATATACTTGAAGATCATCCTCAGATAAGCTTTCATCCAGCAGAGAATCCTGCAAGAAATGGAAACTATTAGTTAAGAAACTTATTTTAGAAAGTTTCAAGAGAAAGACGAGACACTATGTGAAGATTTCTACAGAAAAATGCTTAGTAGAAAGAGGCTAAGTTATTTACCCTGGATCTTGACTTGTTGGCATTGTAAGGTGTTAAGCATGGATTTAGATCTTTGAGTAATAGGTCATCTGACATGTCCTCGGAGCTAAACTCCTGCATGAATTGGTAAACCAAAATATTTTTCAAATTCAAAGTAATAGAATATTCTATGATCACAAGGAATGGAACTCAGCACTCAAAGTTTGCAACACTCAAAGCCATGTGCACCAGCCACTTGCAATAGACCCTCGGTGATAATCACAAAATTCAGTTAAGTTCTAATCTTACCCAAGAGTTTGAAGCATCTTCCCTCCCATGTGCCGGTGGTGTTCTTGGAGAACTTCCATAACCTTGGAAGCCTGTTTTTGCTGAATACTTATCAGCCTTGACCTATCAAAGAAATGAAAAAACAATATCAGATTTCTCCGTGGAAGCTAAAAACAAAGGTTTCAATACTCTAGGCATCAATAAATTCAATGGAATAACATAATCATATGTTGCTACAATAAATTCAGATTGTTTAAACTCTGAAATCACAATTTTCACGCATTCAAACAGTCAATGGCTTGATTAGTGTGTTTGGAAACATTAACTTCCCCGGTGTCAGCTCACTTTGTGCTATAGCTACAACTACTAGCTTTCAGTTGACCATGTGCTTAGGTACGTGCAGTGTGTTTCCAAACATATTCAAAGTCGCTGTATAAAGATCAGACGGCTATAATTTTAAGCTCAATGAATCAGCCATAAAAGCAAACTTGGATTTGGAACAGTCCAATCTTAAGCCTATAACTTCGAACAGCTAACACCGTGCATGGATGACAAGCCTCGGCTTGACAAGAATGAATTCAGAATTCATGGAATTGCTAGGATGTAAGTTATACCTCTGCAAGATCCTCGGCGAGGCTTTGAAGCTGACCAGTGAGAGAAGAAACCTGCTGTTGTAGAGATGGAATGACCTGTTTTGCTTCTTTCAGTTCTGAGCCTTGCTTCTCTACAAGTTCCTGAAGCTGAGAATTCGTAACATCTGGGAACAAAATTGAACTCTTCAATGACTTGATTTCTTCTCTTTGGTTCAAGCACAAATCCTTCAACTTCTCTACCTACAAATTCACCAAAGCAAATGTGACTTAAGAGTTAATTTGGACAGTTTCATGAAACCCTTCAGGAACAAAGAAATAACAATAAAAGCTTGCAACAACCAAGAACTTAGTTAGACAATAACTTATTGTATGAGTTAAATTAGCCTCTGCATCTCAAATTGTTCAAATGTTCCCTGGCTAAACTTGTATCAATTTATGCTTATAACAATTTCTTCAAAATAAAAACAATGAACTTTTTCAAATTTGAAATTAGCTCCAGTATCTCAATTTTTAACTTCTCCATGGATACTTAGAATGTGATTGATTGGTTTCATGGTAGCAAGTGACAGAAGTGATTCTACACACACAAAATTAATTTTGACATGTTTGGATGATGTCAATTGAAATTGATTTTTACACAAGCATATGTAGTTTTTTACTCCAAACTTGACTTTTGCACAAATTTATTGTTCAACTCACTTTATCTAAACATACATCATTTCAATCTGGTCACTTTTATGTAAATGTATCCAAACGTAAATTGCTTCGTATGCAACTCACTTTTAACTAAAACCAGTTAAACAAAATCAATTTTTGTTAACAGTCAGAACCAAACACACAAATGTAAAACCATTCATACACTGTAATTCTTATAAATCAAAAGGTCACCAAAACTATTTCTTGATATCTTTGCAGTAAAATCACAAACAATTTCAATCAAAAAACATCATTTCTAATTCTGAGGTAAAACAATTAGAATCCATCAGATCATAAACATTGAAAAATCAATAATTAATTAACCTAACATTAATTAACTGAAAAATATAAAGACCCATAATTGCAAATCAGATTCAAAACAACATGAACAAAAAACATATACCTCTTTATTCTTATTCTCAATCATGAGCTTAAGCCTCAAAATCTCTTCCTCTTGCTCCTTATTCACACTCAGAAGCTCCCTCTCACTCCTCAACACCATAGCAAGTGTCCTAGTATTCCCCTTCACTTCAGTCAAAGCCTTCACCTTCTCTTTCTTCTCAGAACTCCCACTTTTCCCAAACAGTTTCTTCTGCAACGTCGAAAAACCGGTGACCCTTTTAGCATCCTTCTTCAAATCCTTAGCAATAACATCTGAAGGAATAAACAACTTAGTGATGTTGTTGTTGTTAACAGATTTTGGCTTAGTTTGCATGAAATTTTTCACCATTTTGGTTAATGTGGGGTCCACTTTTGTTGTTGGAGCTACATTAGAGGGTTTAGCTTTGACAATGGCACGAGATGAAGATGAAGATGATGATTTTGGGTGTTTAAGGTTCATGTTGTTTAACTCATAGGATGAAGATGGGTCTGAAAAATGTGACGAAGTTGTTGAAGAACGTGAATCGTAGGAACTGTATCTTGAAGAGGGTTTCTTAGAAAATGAAAACGCCATTTGCAGAGAGAGAGAGAGAGAGAGAGAGAGTTTGATTTGAACTGAGGAACAAGGAGGGAGTGAAAGACAACGTTAAGGTTTTTGGTTTGATTTAGTCGTAGGATGTTTTAAGATGAAGACACGTGGCAGATGATTAGATAAGTTATTTTTGGCGCTGGTCTAATTCAAATTTTGTTCATGTGTTATAGGAGCGGCTTGATTGCGTGATATTTGGGTTGTTATCTTTGGAATTTGGAGATACTATAGTTATAAAAATGGTAAGTAAGAGATGTACTGTTTTCTTGTTTGTTTATTGACTTCTTCTTTTTCGAATCTTCACTTCCTATTACTAGTACTATTAGTAATGCATTAAAATCTTTCCTAAATTTCCTTTTAGAGAAAAAAAGATTAAGATAGTTTTGATGTAATGAGTAAATCAAATTATTTCATAAATTAATGTACTAATGAATCATGTTTGGGAGCAGCTAAAGCCATAATCAATTTGAAAATTGATTTTGAGAAATTGAGTCAAAAACTCTTGAAGTGGTACCTCATGCTAGGCACTTAGGCTTTGTTTGGATGGTAAAGGAAAGTTTAAGGAAAGAAAGTGAAAAGAATGATTGTTATAGGAAAGAAAGTGAAAAGAAAGTGAGTGGAAAGTGTGATGATTTTTTAGTTGTTTGGTATGAGTGATAGTGAAAGGAAAGAAAAATTTATATTTAATAAAATGACTAAAATATCCCTATAAAAAGGTGATATGTATATATATATATATATATATAACTAATTTTGTTATGAATATTATAAGTGGATGTCCATATAGCAATTGGGTTATTGGGTCATGTTGTTTGCTTATTGGGCTATATTATGCTTGCCCACCAAGTCATTGTATTTCTCTATAAATAGAGCTCATATCTCTCTTCTCTTTCTTTATCCTTCTCTACTTCTCTCTACTTTATTCATGTTCCTATTTCTTTAGTTTCATAATACGTTATCAGCACGCTCTAATCACTGAAAAGGTATTGATATAATATATTTCACTAATTCATAGTTTTTTTCCCTTGGATATCATGTAATTGTGTATATACGTGAATAGGATCATTAGAAATTGGTTTTTTTTTTGTTGTGCCTATTTAATTGTTGTGATAATTATATTCTTGTATCGATGATTATAGGTCACTGTTATAATTCCATCAAATGGAATCAGTACCTTATAGATACAC